>Ga0209396_1007171_pt1 | contig 10022 bp, 9 predicted proteins | sample GOMGulsemesocosm_6_FD_184638 | JGI IMG/M metagenome (GOLD analysis project Ga0209396, IMG submission 184638) | Methane-oxidizing microbial communities from mesocosms in the Gulf of Mexico - GOM8C Gulf of Mexico (SPAdes) (version 2) | ecosystem: Environmental > Aquatic > Marine > Cold seeps... | reverse complement strand
ACAGTGGTTAACCGGGCTCTATTTGTAAGCAATAAAAAAGGCGGCTCCCTGAATCAGGGGCCGCCTTTTTTATTGCTGTGGTTTCGCGCACGCTGATAAATACTTAGCTATCGATTGCGTCGAATACCAAGCTGGCGTTGGTGCCGCCAAAACCGAAGCTATTGGACATGATACGCTTAAGTTTTACGCCGTCCTGACGCTTGGTGATGATGTTCATCTTCGCTGCTTTCTCGTCGAGGTTATCAACGTTGGCAGAGGCGCAGATGAAGTCGTTTTCCATCATCAGTAGGCTGTAGATAGCTTCCTGTACGCCCGTGGCACCCAGAGAGTGACCCGTCAGTGACTTTGTTGAGCTGATCGGTGGTGTCGACTCGGGAAATACTTCCGCAATTGCGCTCAGCTCAGCCATGTCGCCGACGGGGGTGCTGGTGCCGTGCGAGTTGATGTAGCTCAGCTCGCCTTCACCGGCTTGGCTCAGGGCTTGGCGCATGCAGCGCGCAGCGCCTTCGCCAGACGGTGCAACCATGTCGTAGCCGTCGGAGGTTGCGCCGTAGCCAGTCAGTTCAGCGTAGATCTTCGCGCCGCGCGCTTTGGCGTGCTCGTATTCTTCAATGATCAGACAGCCGCCGCCGCCAGCAATGACGAAGCCGTCACGGTCAGCGTCGTATGCGCGAGAGGCTTTTTCTGGGTCTTCGTTGTATTTGGTCGACAGTGCGCCCATCGCGTCAAACAGTGAGGTCAGGGTCCAGTGCAGCTCTTCACCGCCACCGGCTAGTACTACATCCTGTTTGCCCAGCTGGATCAGTTCCATTGCGTGACCCACACAGTGTGCGCTGGTCGCACAGGCGGACGAGATACTGTAGTTCACGCCCTTGATCTTGAATGGCGTCGCCAGGCAGGCAGACGTTGTGCTGCCCATAGTCTGAGTCACGCGGTAAGGGCCGACACGTTTGACGCCTTTTGCGCGCAGGGTATCCGCAGCCTCAATGAGGTTTTCTGAGGATGCTCCGCCGGAGCCCATTACGATGCCGGTGCGTTCGTTAGAGACCTGCTCTTCGCTCAAGCCGGCGTCGTCGATGGCTTGTTGGGTAGCGACATAGGCATAGCCAGCGGCTTTTCCCATAAAGCGTAGGGTCTTGCGGTCGATATGTTCTTTCAGGTCGATGTCAACTTGACCGGCTACGTGACTGCGCAGGCCCATCTCTTTGTATTCTTCCTGAAATTTAATGCCTGAACGGCCCTGCTGGAGTGAATCCAGTACAGTGGCTTTATCGTTGCCTAGGCAGGAAACAATGCCCATGCCAGTAACTACAACGCGCTTCATAGGTGACCTCTATTTTCAATAATTCGTTTGCCGGGCCAGCATACTTGGCCGGCGCGTCTTTGTGTCTAGCCTTGGGTGGCTTAGAAGGCGTCGGTGTTTTGGAACAGGCCTACGCGTAGATCCTTGGCGACGTAGATCTCCTTGCCGTCAACGCTCACGCTGCCATCGGCGATGCCCATCACCAGCTTGCGCTCGATCACACGCTTGAAGGTGATCTTGTAGGTGACCTTCTTGGCGGTTGGCAGGATCTGCCCTGTGAACTTCACTTCACCACAGCCAAGGGCGCGGCCGCGGCCCTGGTTGCCCTTCCAGCCGAGGAAGAAGCCAACTAGCTGCCACATGGCGTCGAGGCCTAAGCAGCCCGGCATAACGGGGTCGCCGGGAAAGTGGCATTTAAAAAACCAGAGGTCAGGATTGATGTCCAGCTCGGCGGTGATTTCGCCCTTCCCATTTTCGCCGCCGTCGGCGGTGATGTTGGTAATGCGGTCGAGCATCAGCATATTGTCGATCGGCAACTTGGCGTTACCTTCACCAAACATACGACCGTGGCCGCAATCGACCAGCTCTTCAAGTGTGTAAGCGTTTTTCTGGTTTTCAAGATCCATAATCAGTACAGGCTCAAGCTATTGAATTCGGGCGGTAAAAAGACCGCAAAAGGTGCCCATTCTACCGGTTGTGGGTGCCTTGTCTAGACTCGTTAGTCACTTTCCGTGACTGTGGTGTCCCCCTCGGGCTTGCGGTCGCTCCTACATTGTTGGGTAATTCAGTGCTGTTTGTTTGGCGCACGCCTAGGGGGCGGCTTTTTGTAGTATTCTACGGCGACGATAATATGACTAGTGTGTATCCGCGCAGCGCGGGCCTGTTGCCGGGGGTGGCGGGCGCGATGTTGCAATGATTTGAACACCAAATATCTTGCCTTTACAGAGTAAGGATTGACCATGATTAAGAAGTGCCTCTTTCCCGTAGCTGGCTACGGAACCCGTTTTTTGCCAGCGACTAAGGCTATGCCTAAAGAGATGCTGCCGGTGGTTAATAAGCCGCTGGTCCAGTATGGCGTTGAGGAGGCGATTGAGGCGGGGTTGACCGATATTGGTATGGTCACAGGGCGAGGCAAACGTGCCATTGCCGACCACTTCGATGTGATGTACGAGCTGGAAGACCAGATTTCCGGCAGTTCTAAGGAAGAGTACTTAACCTCTATTCGCGAAGTGATGGGCGAGGCGAGTTTTTCCTTTACTCGCCAGGTGCAAATGCGTGGTTTGGGTGACGCGATCCTCAATGGTAAGCGTCTGATTGGTGATGAGCCTTTTGGTGTTGTCCTGTCGGATGATCTTTGTCTTGCCGATGGCGATGGTGTTATGAAACAGATGGTCAGTTTGTATAAGCAGTTTCGCTGCTCAATTGTGGCTATTCAAGAGGTGCCGGATGATCAGGTGCACAAGTTTGGTGTAATTGCTGGCGAGCAAATTAAAGATGGCCTTTATCAGGTTACCGATATGGTTGAGAAACCTGAGCTGAAGGATGCGCCGAGTAATTTAGCGATCATTGGTCGCTATATTTTGACACCCGATATTTTCGATATTATCGAGCAGACCCCGCCGGGTAAGAACGGTGAGCTACAAATTACGGATGCGCTGATGACACAGGCTAAAAATGGCTGTGTGTTGGCGTACAAATTTAAAGGTACGCGTTTTGACTGCGGCAGTGTTGAAGGCTTTGTTGAAGCCACTAACTACGTTTACCAAAATATTTATAGCGTCTAACTGGGCGTATTTTTAGGAATAAAGTAGATGACTGAACAATTAGCTTGTTTTAAGGCCTATGACATTCGTGGTCGATTGCCTGATCAGTTGAATGAGGATATCGCTTACCGTGTAGGTCGTGCCTATGTTGAGTTTTTGAAGCCCAAAAAAGTGGTCGTGGGGCATGACATTCGTTTGTCTAGCCCAGCGTTAACCGATGCATTGGTTAATGGTTTGTTGGATGGCGGTGTTGATGTCCAGCATATCGGTCAGTGTGGTACAGAAGAAGTGTATTTTGCTGCGTTTCACCTAGAGGCCGCGGGTGTTGACGGCGGTATCTGTGTGACGGCGAGTCACAACCCTAAAGATTACAACGGCATGAAATTGGTGCGCGAAGGCGCGCGGCCGATCAGTGGCGATACGGGTTTGAATGACATTCATGACCGTGTGGTGGCCAATGATTTTCCGCCGGTTGGGGTTCGTGGCTCGTTAGAGCGTATTGAGTTACGCGAGGCTTACATTCAGCACCTGCTTACCTATATTGATCGTGATGAGCTTAAACCTTTAAAGGTGGTCGTGAATGCGGGTAATGGCGGTGCGGGTATGGCGGTGGACGCTATTGAGTCTTTTCTGCCATTTGAATTTATTAAGGTCCACCACCAGCCAGATGGTGATTTCCCCAACGGTGTACCCAACCCCTTGTTGGAAGAGAATCGAGCACCGACGATTGCCGCTATTAAAGAGCGCGGTGCCGATTTAGGTATTGCTTGGGATGGCGACTTTGACCGCTGTTTTTTCTTTGATGCTACGGGCCGTTTCATTGAGGGTTATTACCTTGTGGGTTTGTTGTCTGAGGTCTTTTTGCTGAAAGATGCGGGTGGCAAGGTGGTGCATGATCCGCGCTTGATCTGGAATACTCAGGCGGTGGCTGAGCGCATGGGTGGCAAAGCTATTCAGAGTAAGACCGGTCACGCTTTTATCAAGGAGCGTATGCGTCTCGAGGACGCAGTCTATGGCGGCGAGATGAGTGCACACCATTACTTCCGCGATTTTGCCTACTGCGATAGCGGCATGATCCCCTGGCTGCTGGTCACTGAGTTGATGAGCCGTTCAGGCAAGTCATTGGCTGAGTTGGTGGATGAGTGTATTGAGTTGTTCCCTTGCAGTGGTGAGATCAATAGCAAGATTGAGGACCCTGCGGCTGCGTTGGAGCGGGTTCGGTCGCATTATGCCGGCGATGCTGTCGCTGTCGATCATACCGATGGATTGAGTATGGACTTTGGTCCGTGGCGCTTTAATTTGCGTAAATCAAATACTGAGCCGGTGGTGCGTTTGAATGTGGAGTCCCGAGGTGATCAGGCGCTGATGGAGCTTAAGCGTGATGAGTTGTTGGCGCTGATGGGCGTTTAAAGCGTCGCCGTCGTGCAGAGTTAAAAGGCCGCATCAATCTTGGTGCGGCCTTTTTTGTTTTTAGGGGTTTGTTTTTTGTTGTTACTTGAGGATCATTTCTGCAAGTTGTTGGGTTGAGCTGTCCCAGTGTGAGGGGATGCAATTGTCGTCGAGGGCTTGGGCAATTTCTTTACTCAGCTGCTTGCCGAGCTCGACGCCCCACTGGTCAAAGGCGTTCACGTTGAGCAGTACGCTTAAGCAAAATACCTTGTGCTCGTAGAGTGCGACCAGCTCGCCCAGTGCTCTTGGGGTCATGCGCTCCATAACGATGGTGTTGCTGGGTTTGTTGCCGTCGATCACCTTGTGCGGTGCGAGGGTGTTGGCCTCGGAGCTGGACTTCCCTGCGGCGACTAATTCGTCGTAGGCTGTGGCAAGGGTTTTTCCTTGCATCAACGCTTGCCCTTGGCTTAAGCAGTTGATCAGCAGTTGTTGGTGTTGGTTGTCCAGCGGGTGGTTGGGCTTTAGGGTGGCGATGAAGTCGACGGGAACCACCTGGGTGCCCTGGTGGAACAGTTGGTGGAATGAGTGCTGTCCATTGCTTTCCTCGGTTCCCCAGATGATAAGTCCTGTGGAATAGCCGATTTTCTGACCGTCTAGGTTGACACCCTTGCCGACACTTTCCATATCCAGCTGCTGTAAAAAATCGGGCAGTAGGTGCAGTTGATGGCAGTAGGGGAGGATGGCCTGGCTGCGAGAGTTTTGGCACTGGTTGTACCAAAAGGTCAGCAGCGCCAGCAGTACGGGCATGTTTTCTGTGAGTTCGGCGTCACTAAAGTGCTGGTCCATTGAGTGGGCGCCAGCAAGAAGTTCTTCGAAATTATTCCAGCCGGCGGCGATAGCGATGGGGAGGCCAATGGTGGACCAGAGGGAATAGCGCCCGCCAACCCAGTCCCACATGGGAAAGATATTTTCTTTGGCAATGCCAAAACTGCAGGCGGCTTCTGTATTTGTGCTGATGGCAACTAGGTGTTTGTGTAGTTGCTCTTGCGGGCAGTGGTGGTCCAGTAGCCATTGCCGTGCAGTGGCTGCATTGGCTAGCGTCTCCTGTGTCGTGAATGATTTGGAGGCGACGATGAAAAGGGTGCGCTCTGGGTCTAGCTTGTTCAGTGTGTGAAAAATCTCCGCACCATCGATATTTGCCACGAAGTGCACATTGATACTCGCCTGGTGGTAGTCGCAGAGCGCGCGGCTGACCATACGTGGGCCCAAGTCAGATCCGCCTATGCCTATGTTAACCACGTCGGTAATGCGTTGTTCGCTGAAACCGCGCCAGGGCCCTTGGGTGAGGTCTTCTACAAATGCTTTCATTTGTGTTTGTGCTGCTTTAACAGCTTGGGCCTCAGGGCTGCTGTTTGCGTTTACGTTAACGGTAGGTTGGCGCAACAGGGTGTGCCAGGCGGCTCGCCCCTCTGTGGAGTTGACCTTTTCCCCGCGGAGTAGATTGCTGATGGCTTCGGCTAGACCTGCTTCTCGTGCGACGTCGGCAAGCAATGATCGGGTCTTGGGGCTTAGGTGTGACTTTGAATAGTCGAGAAACAGCTCATCGCTCCGACAGGAGAAGTCCTTTGCCCGCTCAGGGTCTTGGGTAAAGAGCTCTTGGATTGAGTGCTGTTGTGCATTCTCCTTGAGGACCGCTGACCATGAGGGTAGGTAATCATTTAGGTCTGCCATGGGGCAGTTTGTGTCGGTATCAATTGAGCGAGTTGCCACGTGGTTGCCTTTCTGTGCGGTCTTTGGGTGTTACCGCTGAAAAAATCAAGGTGTGATTCTACCGTGAAAATGACGCGGGGTGTCTAACTCTTAATTGTGGCGGTGGAGTCGCACTCAGGGCGCGCGACTCCAAGGGGGCGCTTAGTGATTGCGTCCAATGGCGAACTCGGCCAGCTCGATCATTGCTTGACGGTACTTGCTTTCTTCCAGTACGGATAGCTGTTCAATGGCCTGCTCTACGTGCCGGCGGGCGCAGTCTGCCGTGTAGGTGAGAGCGCCGCACTCTTTAACGATGCTGACGACTTCGTTTAATTTGTCTAGGTCGCCGTCGCGTATAGCCTGGGCAATCAACGCTTGCTTGTCGGCAGGGGCTTCGCGCATGGCGAAAATAAGCGGTAAGGTGGGCTTGCCTTCTGCCAGGTCGTCACCGACGTTTTTCCCCAGAGCTTCGGCGTCGCCCTCGTAGTCTAGGGCGTCATCCACTAGCTGGAAGGCCAGCCCTAGATGGTGGCCGTATGCGCGCAGTGCTTTGCGTTGCTTGTCGTCTGCGCTGGCCAGTACGGCGGCGGTTTCGCAGGCGGCTTCAAAGAGGACGCCGGTCTTCTTGCGAATGACCTCGAAATAAACGTCTTCGCTGACGTCAGGGTTTTTGGCGTTAACCAGTTGCTGAACTTCGCCCTCGGAGATGACGTTGGTGGTTTCGGCGAGTATGTGCATGATTTGCATGTCGCCTATGGCGACCATCATCTGGAAGGCGCGCGAATACAGAAAGTCGCCGACCAGCACGCTGGGGGCGTTGCCCCATTTGGCGTTGGCGGTTAGGCGGCCGCGGCGCATGTCTGATGTGTCGACCACGTCGTCGTGCAGCAGGGTTGCGGTGTGGATAAACTCAATGATCGCGGCCAGATCGAGGTGCTGTGTTTTGTCCGCTTGAGGGTAGTTCAGCGCATTGGCGGTGAGCAGCGCGAGCAGTGGGCGTAAGCGCTTTCCGCCAGCTTCCACTAGGTAGTGACCAATGTTTTCAACAAGTCCAACGTTGGAGTGCAGTTGATCGATAATAAGTTGGTTTACGTTGGTGAAATCATCGGCAACGGCTTGGTGGAATGGCAGCATTGGGGCCTCTAGTTGTGGGGTGTGGCGGTTGTGCGGGTAGGCCTCAGAAGGCGGGTCGTCTTTACCTGCGAGTGCATGTTACACGCTTGCACTACCCTAGCAGGGTAAATATGCCCGAATCCTAGGGTTCGGGAGGGTTTGCTGTCAAGTTGGGCGTGTTTTTTTGATGTTGGTTTGTGTCGCGTCAGTGGGGGTGTTTAAAGGGTTGCGGTTACCGATGTGTTGCCGTAAAATTCCCGCCCCGTTGTCTGGGTCTCTTTGCTGCTTGTTCTATTTGGCAGAGAGCTGGTCGGGCAGGGTTAATTTTTAGGTATACGACGCAAGCTCTTATAAAACGCATTCGGGCAATTCCGGTGCTGCTTCGTGTCGTCCAATGTCTAAAGTTGGAGCATGCTATGTACGCTGTATTTGTTAGCGGTGGTAAGCAACACCGTGTAGTTGAGGGTGAAACCCTTAAGCTGGAAAAAATTGAAGTAGCCACTGGCGAAACTATCGAATTTGAACAGGTTCTGATGGTTGCCAATGGTGACGACATCAAGATCGGTGCGCCGGTTGTTGAGGGTGCCAAGGTTACTGCTGAAGTAGTTAGCCACGGTCGCGGTGACAAGGTGAAAATCATCAAGTTCCGTCGTCGTAAGCACTCTATGAAGCGTCAGGGCCACCGTCAGTGGTTTACTGAAGTTAAAATCACCGGTATTAACGGTTAATTGAGGAGTAAAGACTCATGGCTCACAAGAAAGCTGGTGGTAGTACTAATAACGGACGCGACTCAGAAAGTAAGCGTCTTGGTGTAAAGCGCTTTGGTGGCCAAGCAGTTATTGCTGGCAACATCCTAGTGCGTCAGCGTGGCACTCGTTTCCACGCTGGTGAGAACGTAGGCATCGGTAAAGATCACACTTTGTTCGCAAAGGCTGATGGTGCTGTTAAGTTCGAAGTTAAGGGCGCAAAAAACCGTAAGTTCGTAAGCATCGTAACTGCTTAATTGAACCTTGGTTGATTAAACCTGGGGGCGATGTTTTATGGCTTCGCTCGCTCGCGCACCAGCTTGGCTGGGGTGTGGAGCAAAACAAAAGCCCCATCCTTAGTGATGGGGCTTTTGTATTTCTGGTGCTAGCCTTTTTAACGGTGCTTGTGGTCTTTTTGCCGCTCAAGTCGCGTTAAAAAGCGGTACCTTGCTGGAATTATCTATTGGGCGCGTCGCGCCCGAGCAGTATTTATTGGGCTGTGCGCCCTTGGAGATCTCATGAAGTTTGTTGATGAAGCGCCAATATCGGTATTTGCGGGTAGTGGTGGTAATGGCTGCATGAGCTTCTGGCGGGAAAAATTTGTCGCTAAGGGTGGCCCAGACGGCGGTGACGGCGGTGATGGCGGCAGTGTTTACCTTGAGGGCGATAGCGAGCTGAACACGCTGGTGGATTTTCGCTACCAGCCGAAATACCGTGCTGAGAATGGTAAGTCTGGTCGTGGCGGTAGCTGTACGGGTGCCAAGGGCGCGGATCTCGTTATTAGGGTGCCTGTGGGCACCACTGTTATCGATATTGATACCGAAGAGAAGTTGGGCGATATCGTTGAGGCTGGTCAGCGTTTGTTGGTGGCCAAGGCGGGCTTCCACGGCATTGGCAATGCGCGTTTTAAAACCAGTGTCAACCGTGCGCCGCGCCAGACCAAGCCGGGCCAGCCAGGTGAAGAGCGTAACCTAAAGCTTGAGCTGAAGGTGTTGGCGGATGTAGGCATGTTGGGTTTGCCAAATGCAGGCAAGTCGACCTTTATTCGCGCCGTCTCGTCTGCGAAGCCAAAAGTGGCGGACTATCCGTTCACCACACTTGTGCCTAATTTGGGTGTGGTGAAGGTGCAGGCGCATCGAAGCTTTGTAGTGGCCGATATACCTGGTTTGATTGAAGGGGCTTCAGAGGGCGCGGGCCTTGGCATTCGCTTTTTGAAGCACCTGACGCGTTGTCGTGTACTGCTGCACGCTGTGGATATGAGTCCGTACGACGGTTCGGACCCTGCGGAAAACGCGCAGGTGATCATTGATGAGCTGAATGTCTTTTCGCCAACCTTGGCGAAGCGTAAGCGCTGGTTGTTGCTGAATAAAGTCGACATGTTACCTGCTGATGAGGTTGACGCTCGCTGTCAGGCTGTTGTGGATAAGTTGGGCTGGGAAGGCCCTGTCGCCAGAATCTCAGCGATAAGCAAGCAAGGTACGGATGTCTTGTCGGCCGAAGTGCTGAACTACCTCGAAGAGTGTTGGGAGGCTGAAGAGCTCGACCCTGAATTACTTGAGTTGGAGTACGAGGCTCAAAATGCGATGCAGCAAGAGGCTCGTGAGCGAATCGAGGCCCTGCGTGAGCGTCATTATCTGGCGCGCCAAGCCAGTAAGTCGGGTGGTGATGACTTTGACGATGACTTTGATGACGACGATTTTGATGTCGATTTCGAGTATGTGCCATAAGTCATGATCAAGGCCCAATAGTTAACGCTGTTGGGCCTTGTTGCGATAGTTTTGCGATTAACGGCTGGCGGCGCCAGCTGAGCTAATTATGAATAAGTCCGTGGGTTATGACGATACGTAAAAGTTTGCCGAAAATGCGGCGCTGGGTGGTTAAGATTGGCAGCGCGCTGCTTACCGATGATGGTAAGGGTTTGGATGTCGAAGCAATTTCTGGCTGGGTTGAGCAGATGGC
>Ga0209396_1007164_pt1 | contig 10028 bp, 10 predicted proteins | sample GOMGulsemesocosm_6_FD_184638 | JGI IMG/M metagenome (GOLD analysis project Ga0209396, IMG submission 184638) | Methane-oxidizing microbial communities from mesocosms in the Gulf of Mexico - GOM8C Gulf of Mexico (SPAdes) (version 2) | ecosystem: Environmental > Aquatic > Marine > Cold seeps... | reverse complement strand
AACTCTTCAATTAAAAGTTTTTGACTAATCAACGATGTTGATTAAGTCGGCTCAATGAATTCTGTACTTCAACAACAAACCGAAGGTTGTTGTTTATAAAACCAAATCTTTCGATTTAATTTAATGTTCACAATTACATTGATATAATATTTGGTCATTATATCTCTGCAAGTGCTCACACAGATTGCTTGAATAAATTGTTAAAGAGCGTTGACCTTGACGTATTGCGTCGTAGTCAGGCTGCGTATAATACGGCAACCAGTTTCGAAGTCAAGAACATATTTGAACTTTCTTTCAAGAAGTTTAAAGTGAAACATTTGAATCCTTTAAACACCTTACTTAGCGGCTGTTGCCGTGTCAGTGAGGCGCCATTATAGGGATTTAACGTTTACAGGCAAGTAATTTTTAAGAAAATAATATAGCGCTATTAAGCCTGGTTGTTTATTATGCTATTTGCGTGTTTGACTAACATTTACGACTATTTAAGGACAATAATGAGTACTTCACTTCGACAATACCAAGGAATCACACCGCAAATAGCCAACTCTGCTTATATAGATAAATCAGCAGTTCTTATCGGTGATATAACAATAGCCGGCGATGCTAGCATATGGCCACTTGTTGCAGCGCGTGGGGATGTAAACAAAATATCTATTGGCGCCCGTACCAATGTACAAGATGGTTGTATATTGCATGTCACTCGAAAAAGTCCCGCAAACCCGAATGGTATTCCATTAGTTATCGGTGAAGATGTGACTGTTGGCCATAAAGCACTCTTACATGCTTGTACTATTGGTGATCGAGTATTAGTGGGTATGGGCGCAATTATACTTGATGGGGCAATCATTGAAGATGATGTGATGATAGGCGCTGGAACCTTAGTGCCACCAAGAAAAACCCTAACAAGTGGTCATCTATATATAGGCAGTCCAGCAAAACAAGCAAGAAAACTAACAAATGATGAGATTGCGTTCTTGAAACTATCCGCCGATAACTATGTAGTACTTAAAAATGAATACATAGAAGACAACCAATAACCCGATTCATAAATACTTTAACGGGTTAAAGTATGGTTACTCACTACTATAATCAGGTAATACCTTATAATAGTACGTAGCCGTTTAACGATAACCTCTAATTTATTCTCGAGAGTAAGCAGACTATCGTTATTTAATTGTTGTTCTTAATACTTTAAGCACAGGGGCCATGGCAGGCGTAACACCACGCCAAACTTTAAAACTTTCAGCCGCCTGTCCAACCAGCATACCGAGTCCATCAATAACTAATTCAGCCCCCTGTTCCATCGCCCATAAATTGAATACAGTGGCATCCGCTTTATACATCATGTCATAACAAATCGTTTTTTTATCTACTAATGCTGACGAAATTGCTGGCACTAAACCTGATAAACTGGCTGACGTAGAATTAATGATAAGATCAAAGTTTCCCGTTAATGCGATAAAGCTACTCGCAGTAATGTCACCCTTATCAATAAATAACTCAGCTAATTGCTGCGCTTTAGCATCGGTACGATTCGCAATAATCAACTCTGCTATGTTTTGTTCTAATAACGGACCAATAACGCCACGTGCAGCGCCACCGGCACCCAATAATAACACCCGCTTATTCGTGAGCGTCGTATATTGCAATAAATCATGAACGAGACCAAATCCATCGGTATTATCGCCAATAACACGACCATCTTCATTAAGCACCAACGTATTAACCGCACCAGCAAGTTGAGCTCGTGGTGTTAATTCCTGAGCAAATGAAAATGCCTCTTCTTTAAAAGGTACAGTAATATTACAACCTTTCCCCCCTTGAGAAAAAAAGTCATTCATCGCCGTGGTAAAACCATTGATTGGTGCTTCGATTGCTTGATAACTAAGATCTTGTGCAGTTTGCTGAGCAAATAAGCTGTGGATCATAGGTGATTTACTGTGATTTATTGGATTACCAAATACGGCGTAACGATCCATACTGCACAACTCCTGTAATGAGATAGATAAAGGGAAGAACCTAGTAAACAACGATTTAAGTATATCGGTCAATAGGTATTATCAGAGTTAAATAATGATTAACGGTAGACTCTACCCGTCACAGCATCTGTAATTGTCGTCGGCTGCGCAAGTTCACCAACCGCTTCATCAACAATAGCACCAAGTAGTGGCCCTAATTGATTAGCAACTTCAGCAGCAGTAATACAAGGCGTAAGCCCGGTTAAATTCGCACTCGTTGAGGTAATTGGCCCGCCAAAAGCAAGGCATAACGTTTGTACTGTCGGATGTGCAGAGACACGAACCGCGATACTGTCGAATTGTCCGGTTAACCATTTAGGTACTTGTGCTTCAGCAGGCATGACCCAAGTTGCAGGACCCGGCCAAGTTTGGTTAATGTTATTGATTTGCTCGGCGGTTAATTTACTCAAGTCAACATAACGCTCCAACTGCGCTAAATTAGCGGCAATTAAGATCAGACCTTTTTCAACAGGGCGTTGTTTAATGGTTAATAAACGTTGAACCGCTATCTCATTCATAGGATCACAACCCAAGCCAAAAACAGCTTCTGTTGGATAAGCAATAACTTGCTGGTTTTGTAACGCAGTTACCGCGTTATTAATAGCTGTTGAATTATTCACAATAATATATCTATTATTAATAGTCATAAATAAAATGGTAGCTTACGCTACCATTTCTTACTCTACAACGACAGTCACAAGACTAATTTATTATAGTGCGTTTAATTTAGCTTGTAGCGCTGCATCTTTAGCGATAATGCTTGCCGCATTTGCTTCACGCTCAGCTTTAACTTTTGCAGCCATTTCAGGATTACCGATTGCTAGCATTTGCGCTGCAAGATAACCCGCATTTTTAGCACCTGCACTACCAATTGCTACAGAAGCAACTGGCACACCACCTGGCATTTGCACTGTTGATAATAATGCATCCATACCTTGTAGCGGGCCTGCGTCAATCGGCACACCAATTACAGGGTGAGTAGTAATACCAGCAACTGCACCAGCTAAATGCGCAGCAAGACCAGCAGCACAAATAAACACAGCACAACCACGACTTTCAGCATCAGTTACATACTGATGTGTCGCAGCAGGCGTACGATGAGCAGAAGTTACTTTCACTTCGTAGCGAATTTCAAATGATTTAAGTACATTCAGCGTTGCCTGCATGACAGGTAAATCTGAATCTGAGCCCATTAATACTGCAACAAATGGTGTAGACATAATTATTCCCTTTCCGTATGAGTTATTTTTAATTGGTTAAATTAATCGATAGTGTTAATCACTATTCTAATAAAGCACGCTTATAGCCACAGCGTTTCTGTGGACAGATAAGTTGTTTTCCATTACTGGTTTTCTTTTCCACTAAAATGGCCCAATGACACTCGGGACATGTTTCTGAAACTGGTTTGAAATTAATAATGTATTTACACTTAGGGTATTTATTACAAGAATAAAATATCTTACCGAAACGTGATTTCTTCTGCATCAAATCACCCGATTTGCACTGCGGACATGATATGCCTGTTGCATCTGGTGTTTCTGTTTTCGACATGTAATTGCAAGTGGGGAATTGAGTACAACCGATAAAGAAGCCGTAACGGCCACGTTTTAATGCGAGCTCATGTTGACACTCAGGACATTCTGAACCGACAAGCACTTTGTCATCTTCGAAATGAGATTGATTTGATAGCGGACGTGAATAGTCACAAGTTGGATAATTATTACAACCTAAAAAGGGGCCTGATTTGGAATTTTTAATACTTAACTCAGCACCGCATTGCGGGCACGTCTCGTACTCTTTTTCCAAGGCATGTTCATGAACTGTAAATAGTTTGTCGTTATCTTTAGACATTTGAACAATTTTTAAGTAAATAATTGATGGACGAATATTAACAAAATTGACATATTATGCCAGTAATTAATGCAAAATCGAGCGCACAGTAACGCTAATACCCAACTTTAGTGCAGGTAATTATGTGCTTTAGGCTGTACTAATTCCTCCATCTGCAAATATGCTTCTTCACCGTTTGGCACATTAAATAGCACCATTAAAATAACCCATTTAATGTCATCAAGATCCAAATTGGTATTCTCAAGTTCAATTAAACGTGCGATAGCCATTTCTCTGGTTTCAATGTTTAGCACATTAATATGTTCTAAAAATAATAGAAAACCACGGCATTCGGTGTTTATATAGAATTGCTCAGCCTCAGTATAAATTCGTATCGAACTGATACTGGATGCTTGTAGATGAGTTTTAACGCCGCCATTGCGTAACTCGACTAAATTTTCAATCCAGGTAATGGCTTTATGTATTTCAGCTTCAGCAAAACCAGCCTGAATTAACTCACCGAGTAAATCATCTCGATCAACTAAGAACTCAGATTCATTTTGTTCATAAAAGTTTTCGAAAAGATAAATAAGTATATCTAACATTAGCCCCTCCGTTGCGATCTCACATAACCACCAGGTACAGCATTGACCCAATTATCAAGTTCCAGTTCCATCAAACTCGTTAATACTTGGCTAACAGGTTGTTGGCTGCGCTCAGCAATTAGATCTGCTGTCGTTACTTCATAACCGACATTATCTAAGATAGTTTGGTTTGGCAATGAAACAGTCTCGGGATCCGAGTTGAACAGCTCTGTTTGCTCAAAATTCGTACGTACATTTATATATGTGAGTTCATCGGTAATATCACTTGTTTGGGTGATTAGTTTCGCCCCTTGCTGGATCAGATGATGGCAGCCAGCAGCCACCGGATTATCTATAGCCCCGGGCAGAGCAAATACTTCTCGGCCCTGTTCAAGGGCATAACGAGCAGAAATCAATGAGCCACTATTTAATGCGGCTTCAACGACGACAACCCCCAGTGATAGACCACTGACGATGCGATTGCGACGGGGAAAATGCTCAGGCCTGGCTTGTGTAAAAGGACTAAATTCAGACACTAATGCGCCTTGTTCTCGGATCTGTTGCGCTAATTTTAGATGCCGCTTAGGATAAATATTCGCTAAACCTGTACCTAACACGGCAATCGTCTCGCCCTTGGCTGTTAATACACTGCGATGACACTCACTATCAATACCGATAGCAATAATTAACTGATAAAATAAAACTTCACAAATAACTTTAAAAGATGAGAATACGTACTACACTGTTTAAATATACAGTTATCTACGTGAGGTTACTATGTCAGTTGAATCAAATACAAATAAGTCGCTTAATCGATTTGAAGTGGAGATCTCAATAATACCTAATTATACGTACCAGAAACCTCTCGTTTATATTGATGATAATGGTGAGCCTCAAGTAAAATATCGAGACAATGGTAAGCGTATCACTTTCAAGAAGCTCTCTTTACTCTATGTCGCTGAGTATGACGATACTAATAAGTTAATCAGCTACACCTCATTGGATGAGGTGAATGAATTTTTAATGGCTAAAACATTGATGATGGTGTACTTGAGTTAGCAACCGATGCCCAAGGTCTCGCTCACTATTTCACCTTTATTTTAGACAAGCAAGCAGCTTGGGACGCAGAATATGATGAAGCTGATTTTGACCCACTATACGATGCCCCTCGCCCCGCTTGGAACTACTTTCCACGTAATAAATTCGATAAGTTAACTTATCAGTATCGTGACGGTATGAAACAGTTAGCGACTGATGGCGTATTAGCTAAAACAACTGTTCGTCAATACATGAGCAGTGTTGTTGGTTTCTATAAACATTTATTAAGACAAGGTATTCGCTTTAACAATCCTCCATTCCAGTTTGAAATCATATCAATTCATTTTGAAGGTTCAGCTTCTAGCATGAAGGCTTATCATTCTAAGCAAGTTCATACCACTGATATGCGGATTAAGTTTGCCAAACCTTCTCGCAGTGGTGGTACAAAGCTCAGTCATCTTCGTCGTGACCTTAAGCCTTTTATGGATGGTGAATGGAAAATTTTACAAAATATTTTGATGAAATCGCGCAGAGTTATCCGTCACGGCGACGATAATAAATTGCACTCTCTTCCTATTGAGTTTTGCTTGCATCCGATGATATGCCGCAATACGGGCTTACGCCGAGAGGAGGCGGCTAGCCTCCATTTAGGGCAAGTTGTCAAACCTGAAACTCAGATTGTAGAAGGCAAAGAGGTCTTTAAAAAGCTAGTTCTAGATTTGGGTGTCGGTGATAAGTATGGCTCTCTTACTAAAACAGCTCAGGGGAATGCTGAAAAAAATAAAAGTCGAGTTACCATTATTCCAGCCTTAATGATGCAAATGCTTTATGAGTACACACAGTCGGATAGATATAAAAAACGTTTAAAGAAATTCAAAGCGTGGTGCAAGGAACAAGCAGAACAAGATCATACTCATTGGTTTGAAGGTGATGATGCGATCAATCCAAACCTTGATTATTTATTTATCACTCAGTCGGGAAAACCGATGTTTACACGGCTTCAAGACTTTACTAGCCGTTGGGTTGAGGTGCGTAATACAGCAAATTTTTCTAAAGGATTAGAGCACCCTATCGTTGGTTCTCTTCATAATCTCAGGTCTACATTTGCGGTAAATATTTTCCGTCATTTGCTCAATAAAGAGGATGAACACGGTAATCCCGTTATCACACCTGATGATGCGCTCGATAGAGTCTCAGCATTACTTGGACATGAAGATATTAGTACCACGATGCTGTATTTGAAAATTGCTCAAGATATCCCGTCTGCTGATGAAGTTTACGAAGATGTGCTTGATTATATTGGTGCATTTGATTCATTGGAGGATTTGAAATGAGCCAAGATGAAGATAAGCGTATTGGTAAAAAAGGTCGGAAGCGCACTAAGGTCTCCATAGAGAAAAAAGCTTCCTCTCCAAAAGTGCTGCACATTGAAAATATGGCACTAAATGATGGAAAAGGACAAAGCATATATTTCAAGCGCTTGCGCTATTTTAATGTACCTACTATTAAACAAATCGCCACTCAAGCTCAAACGCTTGCCAATCGAGATATCGTTGTTAGAGCCGTTTATGAAGCTGTGCAGACGTTAGGTGAATCTAAAACAGCAGGGTGTATATTTCGTGGGTTTGTTAACTATCTTAAATATATCGATAACATTCAGTTCCAAGGTGACATTTTTGATAATAGTGTCATGAAAGACTGCGTTCGACACTATAACTCACAGAGAGAGAAAGGTCTGGAGATAACAAAATCAGCAACCATTCAGGGAGCTTTAACTTACCTACTCAAGCAATGGGGAAGAGATGCTGATGCCAAAGCCTTACCACCAGTAAAGGGGGGGAGCCCATCAACTGGACAAGCTTTCCACGTTGAGAATGAATTGAAGTACATTTCAACTGTTTTGATAAAAGGCGCGGTCGCCTTTAAAGAAGCCATTGAAAAAGGTGAGTTTCTTGATACTCACCCTTTTTATGATGAAGTCGCTTTTGCTGAAGTTATTAAAGGCAAGGGGTGGTCAAATCATAAGATAGCAATGATGAGAGAAGGTTTCAAAAGATGCATGAAACCCCAGTTTGAAAAAAAAGCACAAATACCGCTTGAGAAGTTAAATAAGGTAGTGTTTTTTAATCATGCCTCCCGAAATTGGTTCTTTGTTTTTTCCATGCTAACAGGAATGAATAAAAGCCCTCTCGCTTCTGTTACTTTTGCCGATGTGAAATTTAAAGATATTGGTAGTGGTCGATATATTTTTGATTCTGTAAAACGCAGAGCTAGTGATAAAGAAATAGATAATAAAGCAGGTTTCAGTAAGCGCACCAAAGCACTAATTAGTGCTTGGATTAAAACATCAAAGATAATGTATCAAGAACTTGGTATTGCTTATTCAAAAACGCATCCACTCTGCCCATATTTTGATACTCAAGGCAATGTGTTAACGATGGATTATCACGGGACTAGTCTTGAACATCTCAATAAGCACCTTGTAAAAATAACGGGAGTGAAGGTTAATACAAAGCGTTTTAGAGCTACAAAATCAGATACCTTGATGCGAGTCACCGAAGATATCTTTTTGGTGTCTGAGGGGCTTAATAATACCGTTAATGTGATTGCTAAATCTTATTCAAGCGGCGTTCAGTCTGACCATGACAGCAATCTTAATGCTGCATTTTCTGCTCAAATGTCGGTAGCTAAAGGCGAAACGATTACTAAAGCAGTTGAAAATGCAAAGGTCATGCACAGCGATATTCTAAGTGATTACGACTATAAGGAGCGTCTACAAGGGACTCGTGGCGACAATAGACCGCTCATGAAAACCCCCTGTGGTGTTAGATGTCAAGGTGCGACACCTGAAAAGTTGGATACGGAAGCAAGGCGTATGAAGCAACTCGGTATCGACTTCTCAAAAGATACTGGGCGCTGTATTGACTTCATGGGTTGTTTTGATTGCCCTAGTCACAAATTGGTCGCGTCAGAAAATGATATTTGGTTAATGCTTTCATTTTCAGAAGGGGTTAGTGATTTAAAAAATATGGTAGCAGGCAATTCAGCACCCAAAGATGAATATTTCATGGTAGAAGCCACGCTCAAAAAAGTACTTATCCGCCTAAACAAGAAAGCACCTAAAAACTATGCGTCAGCAAAAATTAAAGTCGATAGTGGTGAGTTTCACCCACTATATCAAGATGTAGCGATTGTAGATCAATTCTTTAAGGAGTAAACCATGTCTAAAAAACTGATGCAACTCAATCAAGACCTTGCTGATAACCCATATGTGACATTTAACTCAGGCGGTCAAGGTGTATCTCGTGTATTTGATTTAACATGGGATTTTCACGTCAAAAAACAGAATGCAACCGAAATCAATTTTGGCTTTATTGATGAAAAACACCGCCAAAACATCCAATCTTACTTGTATGCAGTGATAGAGTGGCAAAAAAAACATTCATCAAGTGGCGAGCATGGTGCAGTAGGGACATTACTTGGGTATAGAAAACATCTTAATGCAATCGCAACACGTTGGGGTAACAGTGATTTCAGCTTATTATCTAATGAACGAGAATGGAAACAATGCTCAAAAAAACTGGAAGGGTATGGGGCTAAAGCTACATGTAGTGGTCTTGCTTTGACTGTTAATATATTGAGTAAGGCAGAATTAATAAGCCGATATGTCTCTCAAAAAGAGTATGTAAAGTGGATTGAAAATGGCGCTGATGGAGATGGTCAAGCTATCGCTTTACCTGACGCGATTTACGCGAGCATCCTTAAGCCAACTATCGAATTTGTAGAAACTTGCTATCCTTATCGCCATCAAATCTCAGATATCATGGTAAAAGTCTACGCTTATCAAGATGACATGCTCCAAGTTGAATTAGACACTCTCAGTCTCAACCATATAGATGAGATGACAGTAAATCAACGTGCCGCCTTTATACGGAGATTAAACGTTAAAATCTACCGTTGGGCAGAGGTACGCGAACTTCAAAAGGCTCTTCCTTGCTTCAAGGTGTACAGGCAAGGACATTGGTTAGTCGCTTTACTTAAAAAATGCTTTATTTGTGTTGGCTTATTTTCTGCTGCAAGGCAGAATGAGCTAATGACAATGAACAAGGATAGTTATAGCGTTACCCAGTCAGGAGTGCCCAAGGTATCAGGGTTCACCACAAAGAAAGAACATGGTAATAAAATCTATACCACTTGGAATACTGCGCCGATAAGTAAAATGGCATTGGGGCTGGCTTATGATGCTACAGAGGCGACTCGCCAATACGCTTTAAATCAAGTAGAGCAAGGCTTTCAATCGGGTCAATTAACAAAAGACCAATATGACAATAAAGCTCAAGACCTTAACAGTGCTTTTATTGCCGCTGATATTCCATTTTCTTCATCTGAATTACAGACTAAAAAAAGATTCAAGCTCAGTTTATCTAACGGATTGAACCTTGAAGTGGTCAACTAATTTTGGCCAAGGACTTAGAGTCTTTCTGAAATAATCGTTCAGACTCAATTGGCGTCAAACCACCGTTATACTGATGTGGCCTGACTTGGTTATAATATCTTA
>Ga0209396_1007163_pt1 | contig 10032 bp, 8 predicted proteins | sample GOMGulsemesocosm_6_FD_184638 | JGI IMG/M metagenome (GOLD analysis project Ga0209396, IMG submission 184638) | Methane-oxidizing microbial communities from mesocosms in the Gulf of Mexico - GOM8C Gulf of Mexico (SPAdes) (version 2) | ecosystem: Environmental > Aquatic > Marine > Cold seeps... | reverse complement strand
AGCAATGATGCGATTAGGATGGTTAATAAACCCTATGAAAGGATATCGTTTTTTCTCCTATTTTAGTCATAAAATATTACGTTGGTTCGTACCGCATTTAATGGCAATGATTTTAATTTTAAATATGATATTAGCAACTGATACCGATTTATATCGATATGTTCTATTTATACAATTTGTTTTTTATACAGCGGCTATTGTTGGGATGAAAGTTAAATCAGGAAATGGCTCTATATTTAAAATCCTTCAGCTTTTGGCGTTTTTCGTTTCAATGAATTTCTCTCTTTTAAGAGGCTTTATTAAATTTTTAAATAAAAATCTATCTGCTACTTGGGAGAGCACATCCAGATGATCATATTGTTACTTTCGTTAATCTTAATTGTATTTCTGTTTATTGTTGTTGTTCGGAAAAAGGAAATGCAAACTTGGCTTCCTACCTATATTAAGCAACAACTATTTCCTTCCAAAAAGTATGCAGGCCCTAAACATATAATGTTCTGTTTTGTTGATCACTATGAGCCGCAATGGAAAAACAGAGACAATATTAATATTGAACGAGACAGAGTCGACCGTTGGATGGTTGATTATCCCATAATGGCTGAGCAATTTACAGATGCAGATGGTATTCATCCGCAACATTCCTTCTTCTACCCTGAAGAAGAATATAGAAAAGAACATTTAGATAAATTATCTGACTTATGTGCTAAAGGGTATGGCGAAATAGAGATTCATTTACATCATGAAAATGATACTAGCGAAAATTTGAGAAGCACACTCACAAATTTTGCTGATCTGCTACACAACGAACATGGTGCTTTAAGTATCGACCCTGAAACGGGTAAACCATCTTATGCTTTTATACATGGTAATTGGGCGCTTGATAACTCCCATGCACACGGGGATTGGTGTGGTGTTAACGACGAACTTATCATACTGAAAGAAACCGGCTGTTATGCAGACTTTACTTTCCCTTCACCTGATACTACACAGCCGGCAATGGTTAATTGTATCTACTATGCAAAAGATGACGCTGACAAACCTAAATCTTATAACAAAGGTAAAACAGTGAAAAAAGGGGGCACTTTCTGGGGAGATCTGATGATTATTCAGGGCGTTCTTCAACTTAATTGGAAAAACAGAAAATTTGGCTTAATTCCTAAAATTGAACAATCTGATGTTCGAAATACGCTACCCCCTACCAAAGAACGAGTAGATATGTGGGTTAACCAAGCTATTCATATTGAAAACAGACCCGATTGGATTTTTGTAAAAGTGCATACGCATGGAACTCAAGAAGCCTCTATGGAAACACTTTTAGGTCAGCCTATAAGAGAAATGCATCAGCATTTAAATGAAAAATATAATGATGGTGAGAATTACTTTCTCCATTATGTAAGTTCACGTGAGATGTATAACATTGTAAAAGCTGCTGAGGCCTGTAAAAAAGGTGATCCTAACGAGTATCGAGACTTTATTCTCACTAAACCATCTTTTAAAAGGAGCCCGCATTAATGCTTTTTAGGGTATTAAGAAGGCTTGAGAGTTTTCTGGGAGCCGATAGTATTAGGTGGTCTAATATTCCAGACGGAATATATAGTTTTAATTTCCATAGAATTGGAAATTGGGAAAAAACACGTTTCGATCCCTGTGTTTTCTCATGTACTAGTGAACAACTTGATGATTTAATAGTTTTTTTTAAACAAAACTTCGATATCATCTCTATTGCCGAGGCTGTTGAATTAGTTAACAAAGGCCCCAAAAATATTTACGGAAAGTATTTAGTCATTACTTTTGATGATGGCTATAAAGACAATTACACTCAAGCCTTTCCTGTATTAAAGACGCATAACGTTCCAGCTTGCTTTTTCATTGCCACCAGCTTAATTGGTAATAAAAAATTACCTTGGTGGGACAGAATTGCTTATAATTATAAAAAAAATAACTTTAAATCAATTAAGCTTTCAAGCTGGACTAAGACTGTCAAATATAAAAATGATGACAGGACGTTTGTACGAGATATTCTGGCCGCTACCAAAATTAGTCAAGATCCTATTGAAGTGCAATTGAAAGAAATAGAACAATTATTCCCCTTAGAAAGAGATCTACCTACTCAAGAGTTTTTGTCATGGGACAATCTAACAGAAATGATTGAACATGGTATGGATGTAGGGGCACATTCTCATAATCATGAAATACTTGCTAACCTAGCACAAGACGAAATCATCTACGAACTAACGCATTCTAAAATGCTGATAGAGCAACATTTACCTTATAAAGTGAGTTCTTTTTCATATCCAGTTGGGAGTCAAGGTACATATAATACAAGTGTCACAGAAGCTCTTGTTAATTGTGGCTATGACATAGCGTTTAATTTTCAACCTGGTATTAACGTTAGGATTGACGAAAATCGATATGACTTAAGAAGGTTTTCTATTGAGCCATCTACGACAATTGACTCCCTTAAAAACATGCTAGCTTACGCTAAAACGTATTAAGTTTAATAATAAGTGATTAATTAATAAAATGAAAATACTTCATTGTGTAAGTAGTTTGCAGGTTGGTGGAGCAGAAAAACTCGTTAAAAACTTGTCAGTGGCTCAACAAAAGTCGGATCAAAACGTTGCTATATTGTCATTTGGTAAAACATCGGATGAATTTCAGCAAGTATTAAGTCAATCAAAAGTAAAAGTGCACAACATTGCCGGAAACCTACTTAAACGACAAATACAGATTATAAAACTCATTAATCACTTTGACGTTATTCATATACATTCTCCTGCAGTTATTCGGGCATTTTTATTAGTTTTCCCTTTTCTTGCCTTTAAAAAAGTTATTTACACTATACATGGTGAAGTATCTCCAAACCTTCAAGGTATTAGAGTATCTCATCGCGTCGCGCGTTGTTATGTGAATCATACCTTTGCTGTTTCTGACAAAACTAGATTGAAAGCCGGTGAACTTTTTTCCTGGCCTAAAGATAAAATTAAAGTGATCAAGAATGGTGTATCACTACCGCTAAAGATCGTAAATAAAACTAATAAGCCCAAATTGACATTAGGTACAGTGTCTAGATTAATTCCATTAAAAAAGATAGAAGACCTCATTAAATGTGTGGGGGAGTACAAGCTGCATGATCAAGTAGACCTGAAAATATTTGGCGATGGCCCAGAAAGAGAAAAATTAGAAACCCTGGTTAATCACCTGAATTTAAATAACACCATTCAGTTTATGAATAATGTTATTGATGAAGCCCAAATTTACCCTCTAATTGACTGCTTAATTATATGCTCTGAAACCGAAGGATTACCCATGGTTTTGCTTGAAGGAATGGCTTGCGGCATTCCCTGTATTAGTACGCGTGTTGGGGCTATTCCAGATATAATAGCAGCAAGCGATTGTGGCTTTTTATATGACACCAGCAATTTAGCGCAATTAGCTGAGCATATTAAAGTGTTGTTAGAAAACAAAAGCGTACTTGCACAAAAGGGCTTAAGCGGTAAAAAATATATAACAAAGCACTTTGCTATTGAACATATCGCAAATGCTTATCAAGAATATTATGGAAACCTCAATGCTCAATAAGCAAAAGCCTAAAAAAATATTATTTTTCTCTAATTTGTTTCCATTACCTTGGCAGCCGACTAGAGGCCAGTTTAATCTTCAGCAAACTGCCCACATGGAAGAAAATGCAGATATATCATATTTAATTCCCGTCCCTATTTTTACCTGGCTGAAACAAGTCGTGCTTGGGCGTAAATATTACAACAAGAAAAACTATTGCCTATTCCCCTTCTTTTACATTCCGGGAGTGGGCCGTTCACTTCATCCTTTCTTTATGTTGTTGTCAATAATTGTCAGTGTTAAGCCGCTATTCTGGTTTGCCAAGCACAAATACGTGTTAGCGAGTTGGGCATATCAAGAAGGCGTAAGTGCCGCAATATTAAAACGAATTTTTAACTTTCAACTGACTATCGATTGTTTAGGTAGTGATGTAAACGTGCATAGTTTGTGTCCGAAAAGAAGAAAGCAATTATCGTTTGCCTTTAACCGAGCAACAGCCGTTGCTACTAAAAGCAAAGCCTTAGCGATAAAAGTGCTTGAAATATCCCCGCAAGCAAAGGTGAAAGTGATTTATAATGGCGTGAATTTTGAAAAATTCAGCGTGGCTGAAAAACCAAGCAGAAAGTCACTCAAGCTACTTTTTATTGGTAATTTGATCAAAACGAAAGGTGTATTCGAATTATTAATGGCAGCTAAAAAATTAGCAAATGAAAAGGTCGACTTCGAATTGTCGATTATTGGCAGCGGGCCTGAAGCAAATAATTTAACGTCATATATTGTAGAAAACGATTTAAACGGCTCAGTAAAGCTAATTGGTGGTGTTCCACATGAGCAACTTGACCAATGGTTTGCAAAGTCTCACACACTTATATTACCAAGTTATAGAGAAGGGGTGCCCAATGTTATTATGGAAGCACTTGCCACAGGTACGCCAGTGGTGGCTACTAAAGTAGGCGGAATTCCCGAAGTTATAAAACATAAGGTGAATGGTATTCTTCTTGATAACTATCATCCCGATGCTATTTATACAGGAATAAAGCAGTTGATGGCTGAAACTTGGACGAGTCAAGATATTCTAAAGTCGGTAGACAGTTACACCTGGGAGAATACTAGCAAGCAATTTTTAGGGCTATTCAAGTGAGTTATTATCTAAAGTAAAGATAAGTTATTAAAACTTGAATTCTTGGGGCCGATTAAGTAATAAATAGTTATTGTGTAATTATATTTACATACTTTTATACGAAGTATTTACATTATTATAGAGTTATCAAAATAACCTAGAGAGCAATTGGAATGCACCATTGTAAAATTGAAGTTATATCTAATAGTAATCATATACAGCAGGTATACTGCGGATTAGAAGAGTTAGCTAGACGCAATGTAATACATATAGAGCAAACCTTCGATACAAACTCTGATACCTTTATAAGTAATATAAAGAATGTACCAGCAGCGCAGTCAAGTCGCGTTAAATTAACGTTTAACCACAGTATTAAGGTTTTTATCGATCTTGATGATAATGAACATATTAATGAAGAAGGTCTGCTTTGGTGTCGCTATTATTACAAACGCAGCTTTAATAAAACTAGTCATTCAAAAATCTCGAATAGAATACAAGCATTTGGCTTAAACTATATGGTCAAACCAAATTTTCCTTCTATTCAAAGTTTGCTGCGTATCTGGCATATGAGCGTTGGAAAAGAAAGATTAAAAGGTTTGATACGAGAGTTAGACATATTTAATTGGCTTTCTTATCAGCCCCTTTTGAAGGATTTATTTTGTTTACCGCAAAATAAATTGAATTTTAAAATATTATTTATATGTAGACTCTGGGAGCCGACACAAGATGATTATTTCAGTCAGAGCGAACAACAAGTGGCTGATAGGATAAGTATTAATCAAATGAGAGTGAGTTGTTTGAAAATATTAAAGCGGGAATTCGGAGAACAATTTGTCGGTGGATTAGTTCCAACAGCCTATGCCATGAAAAATCATAAAGAGCTGGTTTTCGTAAATAAAGAGTTAACCAATAAAAAAAATTATTTAAATTTCCTTAAAGACTTTTCTATATGCATTAGTACTGCCGGCCTTTCTAATTCAACGGGCTGGAAGTTTGCTGAGTATCTAGCTTTCTCTAAAGGAATTGTTTCTGAAAAACTACACTTCGATAGCGGTAAAGGTTTAGAAAAAAACAAACACTACTTTGAGTTTAACTCACCCGAAGAATGTGTTTTTTATGTAAAAAAACTTAGAAACAACCATCAACTTTTGAATGAAATGCAGCATAATAATCGTAAATACTACCAAGAGCATCTTCATCCTGAGCAACTCATGTTGAACGTAATAAACTCATGTATTAATTAACTAGATGAGTTATAAAAATACTTTATTTAAGTGTATAAAAATAAAATGAAAGAAAAATTACTAAAAAGCTCTGTATTTAGGGTTATTGAAATTGTCACGGTAACATTAATATCTTTGGCACTTACACCATATCTAATTAAACATTTAGGCGACGAAAGTTATGGTTTGTGGCTGCTAATATTATCAACATTAGGCTGGTTCAATTTTATAGACTTAGGCTTCTCTTCGGCGATTAGGCGTGAAATTGCGATTGCATTAGAAAAAGGAGACAATCATCGCATTAATGTGGTGTTTTCAGTGGCCGTAGTGCTTTTTGGTGCCTTGGGCATTGTTGCAGCAAGTTGTATCTTGGTTTTAGCGCTAGTGCCTGAACTCTTAGGGATTAATGTCGACAGTCAAACAACGGCGGCAATAGCACTTTCTATATTAGCGATTAAAGTCTTATTAGACTTTATCATGAACAGTTTTCATGGTTTTTTTACCGCTTACTTAAGAATGGATATAGATGCGAATATAAGTTTGTTATGTACGCTTATTAAGTCCGCACTGGTTTTCTATTTAATTGTTGATTTTAATATTTACGGTGCTGTATTCGCGACAATAGCTGCAGATGTTGTTGCTCATTGTTTGAAAATTTATTATGCAATAAAACTAAATAATGGTTTTAAATTTTCCACTAAGTTTGTCAACTTTAATGAAATTAAATATTTGTTTTCATACTCAAAACATTTAGTGGCTGCTGGTATTGCAAACATTATACTAAGGCGATCAGATCCCGTTGTTATTAGTCATGTTTTGGGACTTAAATTTGTCGCGCTATATGGCGTGATTAACAACTTAATCAATCAAATCGAAAGCTTAGTAGAAGCCATTGTCGGCGTCTTTAATCCTATGTTAAATCGCTTAGTCGCCAGAAATGGCGTAATTGATGATGTTTTTAAACATGTTGTAGACGTTAATTTTTTTGTAGTCATCTTACTGTACACACCACTCGCCATACTAGCAGAAGACTTTGTTTTTTTGTGGATAGGTAGTGAATATGCGCAATATGCGAGCTTAGCTTCTATTCTTGGCTTTGCCTATATCTGTAAGTCTATTTCAAGGCCAATTGGAGCTCTATTGCTAGCGCAAGCTAATCATAAACTTATGTCGGTCGTTAGCCTTTTCGGTGCGATACTTAATATATCCTTGTCAATAACACTTGCTTATAAATGGGGGCTATTTGGAATTGCTGTTGCGACAGCCGTTAGTTTTTTCATTAGTGAGGTACTGTTAAATTTTTGGTTACTGAGAAGGTACAATAATTTTTCAATTATCCGTCCCGCGCTTAAATTTATGGTGCTTGCAATTACCTATATTAGCTTAGTGTTTATTGGTCGGGTGATTTTTGAACAACTCACACCATTAACTTGGCTTGAATTGATTTTGTCTGCTGGAGTAATCGTGACAACACTGTTTATTTTTTCATGGTTTTTAATCTTAGCGGTAAATATGCGTCAACAATTGATATGCATGGTATTGAAAAAAGAAGTGCCAATTAAGTGATAAGGAAATAAAATGACTAAAGCTTTCGTTTCTATTGTAGTTCCTTTTTATAAAGGGGAAACATACCTAGAAAAAACCATTGATAGTATTTTACAGCAAAGTTATCAAAATTTTGAATTATTGATCATTAATGATGGCAGTCCAGATGCCTCAAACGATTTTTTTGATAAAATAGCCCAAAAAGACAAGCGCATATCCGTACTCCATAAAGATAATGGTGGCGTGGCGTGTGCTAGGCAGTTTGGTATTGCAAATGCAAAGGGTGAATTTATCGCATTTTGTGATCAAGATGACTTATGGTTACCTGAAAAATTGTCAAAACAAATGCCTTTGTTTAACAATACTAACGTAGGTTTAGTTTATTGTGGCGCGATAGAAGACCATGTTACCGAGAACAGAAAAGTTGACCTTCCTTTTTTTGAAACCTGTCGTGGGAATATATACCCAGCACTGATTAATAAAAATCAAATAGTTAGTTGCACGGCTGTTGCGCGCAGAAGCTTGCTGATACAAGCAGAAGCCTTTGATAAAGACATAGAACTAATGGGTGTTGATGATTGGCTTGCTTGGCTTAAATTATCACTTATTTGTGAAGTGAACTTTGTTGAAGAATATTTAGCGATTCATGTTTTTCACGGTGACAATTACTCTTCAAATGAAGCTAAAATGTACCAAGCAGAGTTAGTTTGTTTGGCAAAAGTACGGCCATTTGCAAAAGAATTTAAAGAAGATAATGCTGTTAATTATGCGCATGTAGAAAATAATATTCATTTACGCTATGCGGAAGCATTCATATTTAATGGCGAGTTCTCTCTCGGTGGTGAAGCGTTATTGCGTGCCGCAAACTGCGTTACTGATATGAAAATTAAATGTAAAGGTTTGTTATTCAAGTTTGCTCCTGACTACTGTTTACAATTAGCTCAGTCATGTAAACGCAAGTTCGGATAAACAGTAAAATGAATCGTTTAAATAATAATTATTGCATTGTTATCATTAAGAATATCAGCAATATTTTATTGGTAAATTCATTCAGGTAAACACTTAAATAAAGCTAATTTCGTTAGTCGGTAATGATTACTGAGTGCGTAATTAGCAATTAAATTTAATATTTATGTTTTTAACTATTCAAAATTCCTTGCTCATTTTCATAAAGTTTTCCATGTATTTTGCTCCTAATTTATCCCCTAAATTTTCTAAATCTGTATTCGGTGTTGCCATTGCTATTTCAACCGCTGCTGTTAGTTCTTCGGGAAGGATACCTCTTGGCATATGTGGTAAATCCCAAGTGTCCATATAGTTAATTTGTTTTCTTAATGTTGGTAATAAAGCAACCCTTGGAACTGAAAATGACATAGAGGTAATTAACCCATGCAAGCTCGTTCCACAATAGCAGGTGGCATTACGTATAATATTCATTAAATCGAAAATATTACCATCCAAATAGGTGTCGTAAACAATATCATTTGCTAAAAAAGACACCACTTTATTAATACCTGCGGAATCATTATGTCCGGCAGCATTACCTATTGCGATAAATACTAGCGGCACTTTAAGTTTTCTACTGGCTAGTGCTAACTCCTCAGCAAATAACTCTTCTTTCCCCCTTACATGGGCTTGAGATATCTGAAAAACAATATAGCCATTATTGAAGGTTTTAACTAATTTTTTAGTTCCGTTTGATGATTTCTGTTCTAGCTCTTCACGAGATATAAACAAAGACATCACGGTGGCAGAATCAGGAACTAAGTTAGGGGGCGGGCAGTCAATTCTCTCTAGTTGTTGCACAGAAAACGTATCTCTAACTGAAATATAACTAGCTTCATTGATCACTTGTTTGAGTGCTAACATTTTGTGGTTATTAATAACCTCGGAAACTTCCGTGGCGCCAACTGAGTTATAAATTACTTTTCTTAATGGGCCTATATCCCTGCGATTTATATTAAAAGGTAGCTCGGAGGTTAATCCAAAAAGACGTGAAATAATATAATCGGTAGCTTTTGGGAAGTGGTAAGAAATACGTTGATAAAAGGGAGTTAAACTTTTGGGTAATAGATAGCCGCATGCAGACTGCCAGTCGCAGGCAATAACATCACCACCCGCCAGTAGAACAGCTGCCTCAGGATTACTGCTTTGCAATGCCTTACTTATTGAAACAGTTTTATGTGCCCCGTATACAGCAAGGTCACTATTAATTAACCCTGCAATAACAACTTTTTTTTCAGGAAACTCTTGCTGAATAACTCGATTCATTATTAAAGGAAATAATAAGTCCCCGTAATTATGGCGGTCAAAAGCGCCATATAAAATAATGTCAAACATTTACAATACTCGTTAATATTCAAATAAATAAAAAGATATCGTAAATTTATGACAGTAAAATGACAAAGTTGAGCAATAGTATTAAACTAGCAATCATTATGGTTTTAATGCAATGCTCTTAATGTTCTGCCGTAATATCAGCTTGTTAATAAAATTATCAATTCAAAAAGTAAAAATGCATTTATCAAAAAACTAAAGGCAAAAGAATGAATAAGCTCAGAAAAATTTGTTACCTCTTTATAA
>Ga0209396_1007162_pt1 | contig 10032 bp, 10 predicted proteins | sample GOMGulsemesocosm_6_FD_184638 | JGI IMG/M metagenome (GOLD analysis project Ga0209396, IMG submission 184638) | Methane-oxidizing microbial communities from mesocosms in the Gulf of Mexico - GOM8C Gulf of Mexico (SPAdes) (version 2) | ecosystem: Environmental > Aquatic > Marine > Cold seeps... | reverse complement strand
CCATGCCTTGAGCAATTAAGACTTGTTGCAATTCAGCCACAGTCTTTCCTGCTAGTTCATCTTCAAGCTGCAATTCAGCTTGACCAATTTGATCTTTCAAACGGGCAAAAAATAATACATTAATCATAAGTTATCTCTTTAAACGACTGCTGATTTTAACGACTACACTTTAACGAATGCAGGTTTAATTACTAGCAGCTTCAGCATTCCAATCACCACTTTTACCACCGGTCTTTTGCAATAATTTTATATCACCAATGGTCATACCTTTATCAACCGCTTTACACATATCATAAATGGTTAACGCCGCAATCGAGGCTGCCGTTAAGGCTTCCATTTCAATACCCGTACGATCAGCCACCTTACAACGCACCTCAATACGTAATTGAGTTTCGCTAATAGGCTGAATGTCTACTTTCGCGCCCGCAATCATCAAAGGGTGACACATAGGAATTAATTCCCAGGTCTTTTTCGCCGCCTGAATTCCCGCGATACGTGCAGTCGCCAATACATCCCCTTTTTTATGCTTACCTTCGGTAATCATCGTCAAAGTATTTGGCAACATAGTAACAATCGCCTGAGCCAGTGCTTCGCGTTTAGTGACTTCTTTTTCACTCACATCGACCATTCGAGCTTGGCCTTTCTCATCTAAATGGGTCAGATCCATTTTATATTTCCGTTAAATTCATTTAATTACTGTTGGGCTAATAAAGATTCAATAAGACTTAACTCTTCAGGATCATTGGCATTATTGAAACTAAAGCCACAATCTAAAGCATCATGAACCTGTACACTTGGCATCGATCTTAATAAGCGCTGCAAAGCATTTTTATTTTCCGCTAAACATTGCTCAAAAATTGGCAACATACTGCGATGATACAAACCGTGTAACGGTTGCAAACCTTGGTGCGAAAATATGATGGCTTGTATTTCTTGCTGCGGACTTTTATTTTCTAAGACAGCCAATAATTGCGACATAACCTCAGTAGTCATTAACGGCGTATCGCAAGGCATCACCAATAACCACTCTTGCTGGGCATGCTTTAAACCCGAGGCTAAACCTGCCATCGGTCCTTGATAACTCTTTGAGTCTTGCTCCGTCTGTTCATCTGAGAAACAAGGCAATTGATAACCTTGGTAGAGTTCTCTATTACGATTACAACTAAGACTTAAATCGTCCACCAGCGGACGCATGCACTCAATTGTATATTCGACTAAGGGTTTATCGACTAATGTAATTAACCCCTTATCACGGCCCGCCATACGACGGCCTTCGCCACCCGCTAAAATAAGACCACTTATTTTGTAATCCAGCACGCTGTTAACCATTTTTTTAGCCATTCACTTAGCCATGTCCATGCGCGGTCGTTAGTGCATAAAATTCAATGGCATCACCGACACTGATTAATTCACCTGCGGGGACACAGGCAAAGCCATCGCTCCAGCTAGAAGATGACAATACCCCAGAGCTTTGATTATTAAATATCTCAATATCGCCGGAATTAAATCTAGCCCGTAAAAACTCGGTACGGCCAATCGACTTCTTCGTCGTAAAGTTCGCTTTACCTTTTAGCACTAATAAAGGCTGAGCATCAGCCCCTTGCAGCGTCCACAAGAAATCTCGAGCAAGCTGGTAAAAGGTAACCACCACCGCCGCAGGATTACCGGGTAAACCGATCACAGGGGTTTGATTAAATTGGCCCAACGCAAAAGGCTTACCCGGCTTAATCGCTAAGCGCCACATTTCAAGTTCGCCCCCACGCTCTCCACCTTGAGTGATTGCAGCTTTAATATGATCTTCTTCACCGACGGACACACCACCACTGGTAATGATGACATCGGCTTCTGCGCTTGCTTGAGTTAAAACAGCCTGAGTATCCGCTAAGGTATCAGCGGCAAAAAAAGGACCGACAACCTCCATCCCCATGCGCTGTAATAAGCCAATTAAGGTAAAGCTATTGGTATTATAAATTTTACCCGGGCTTAGAGGGTTGCCAGGCTCAACCAGTTCATCCCCAGAGGAAATAACCGCGACTTTTAATTTTTTCTGCACGCTAACATGGCTAAAGCCCATCGAAGCGATAACCCCTAAGTCTTCCGCGCGCAATATCCGACCGGGCTGAAACAACTGTTGGCCAGTCGCAATATCTTGCCCAGCCGGGCGAATGTTTTGCTGTGTCTTAGCATCGACGAGATTCACAGGAAAAATCACCTGACCGTTATCGCTAATCTCACACACTTCCTGCATCACGACTAGATCCGCATTTTCAGGAACCGCGGCGCCAGTAAAAATACGAGCACAGGTATTTTCTTGTAATACTGCAGGCGCATCACCTGCAGTAATACGCTGCGAAATGATTAATTCAATTTTCCCATTATCTGCTACTTGCTGCTGACAATCACATAAGCGTAAGGCATAGCCGTCCATCGCACTATTATCAAAAGCAGGCACATTAATACTCGAGGTAATCGATTCAGCCAGTACTCGGCCTAATGCTTCATGCAAGGGTAAAGATTCAGAGCGGGTCAAAGTACCATATTGATTCGCACGCTCTGCTAAAACAGCACGCGCATCAATTAATGGCACCAATCCTTTCGCTAATGCGGGGGAATCACAAGAAGACATCTTTGCTCTCTCTTAAATTTTTGTCGGTGCTGGTTTAACTAAGCATCACTCTTTTCATCAGCACGATAATAACGACGCATTAAACGGCTTAACGCTTGGCGCCAAGGCTTAGGCTTAATACCAAAAGTATGTTTGATTAATTTACTATCAAGAATGGTTTCGCTCGGAGTGCACTCGTCATCATCTAACTCTTCTAGAGTGACATGAGCGAGGTCTTCATATTGACGCGCTTCTGCCAGCAGGACTTCGGCAAAACCATATTCAGTGGTACTTTCGACGCTGCAATAATGATAGGTACCCCATAATGATTCATCACAGCTAATTTGTTGTAGCAGGGCATGGATGACTTGCGCAATATCATCTGCAGGTGTCGGCGCTATGCGGATAAGGTTGTCCAGTTTTAAACAGTCTTGATTACGCGCTTGGGCTAATAACTGAACCGCGAAATCTCCCGATAGCAAGCTAAACGGTTGATTCACACGTACAATCAAATGACGCAGCTGTTTACGGGTTTGGTTTTCTATGGAGATAAGACCCGCATCCCCTGTCATCTCATCACTTTCTAAACTGCCGACTTCGTTATAATCGAACACTCTCGCAGACGAAAGTAAAACGATAGGAATATCTTGTTCAATCAATAACTCAATCCAGTCGGCAATATGGCCAGCGGCTTCAGTATCTTCTCCTGTTGCCGCAATAATCGCCAGGGGTGTTGCCGACATGCCTATGGGTACTGCTATCTGTTCACGGCTACCTAAACGACGGCTAGTGTAAGGAAGTGCTAACTCATTGGCTAAACTAGCCAAACATTGCCCTACAGGGAACTCCGCCCCAATAATAAACCAGTGTCGATTAGTACCACTAAAACCCATACCAGTTACTCCATCTTGCATTAATCTTTTGAATACTAACGATTATAACGCACCCATTTGATTATTAATGCTTTATCTCAATTTGAACAAGCGTTCTCAGTATCTACCACTATACTGATTATATCTTTTGTCGCCATGATATAGCTCAAACATGCTTAAACAGATTGCCATTCTAATCCTCTTATTAGGCACAACAGTATTCGCGTTTACCGGACAAATCCCGGATGGCGACTACAGCCTAAGTCATTTTGGACAGATCGAATACTTTAGTCATGATCAGAGCCTGTCTTTAGAAGAAGCGATGCTAGTCGAAGATATAGCATGGCAAGCCACCACCCTTGATAAAACCAGCTTCGGCTTTGATGAAAACCACTACTGGCTGCGGATCTCCTTAAAAAGTTTATACAGTTCAAGCACGCCCTGGTTTTTTCGCATAGATTACCCACTGCTTGATAAACTAGATGTTTACCTACTGACCGGCACCAGACTACTACAAGAATTCCACTCAGGGGATTTTCAGCCTTTTAATCAGCGTCCCATCGATAACCCGGCCTTTGTCTTTCCACTAAGTATCAAGAGCTCTGCCCCGCATACACTTTATATACACGTGCAGACCAGTAGCTCACTACAGTTGCCACTTTCCTTGCAGCCCGAGAGTAGCTATTGGCAAACAATCGCAATCGAAAATGCCTCCAGCGCTGCCTTTTATGCAATATTGCTTAGTATGATTTTCTATAACGCAGTGATTTTCTTCATTGTTCGAGAGCGTAGCTATTTATATTATGTGCTTTATCTAAGCTCCTTTACGCTATTCATGGCCAGTATTCACGGCTGGGCCTATCGATTCTTTTGGCCAAATAGTCCTGAAATCCATCAGCTTTCCGTTGTTTTTATGATCGGTATTACCATCTGCACAGCGGCGCTTTTCACCTCCAATTTTTTGCACTTAAAAGAAAAAAATCCGCCACTCAATCGTATTGTAAAGGCACTCGTTATCGTGTCTATTGCCAGCTCAATTGCTTCCTTATTAATTCCTTACGCCATCATGATTCGAATCAATGCTTCCCTTGCCATTATTGCTGCGGTTATTGCCATATTTGCAACCTTACAAGAATGGCGGCGCAGTAAAAGCCGAGAAATAATGATGTTCATCATCGCCTGGTCAACTCTACTGGTCGGTTTCTTATTATACAGCGGACAGAAATTTGGCTTATTACCCGTCAACGCATTCACCGAACACGCCATTGAAATCGGCGCTGTATTAGAAGCCTTGCTATTAGCATTAGGCCTTGCAGATAGAATCAATAGTGAACGTAAAGCACGTATTGAAACTCAAGATCGCCTGCTAGATATTCAAATAAAAGCGAACCAAGAACTTGATAATAAAGTTCGGGAGCGCACTGAAGAATTAGAAATAATGAATGATCAACTGCAAGTTGCTTCCGTAACGGATTCGCTCACTCAAGTAAAGAATCGCCATTATTTTGATAAAAAATTACTCGCAGAATACCGTCGAGCTTACCGCGAGAAATCTTGGCTTTCGTTATTAATTCTAGATATCGATCATTTCAAAAACTTCAATGATAATTATGGCCATCAAGCCGGTGATAAAGTATTGCAATGTGTGGCATCAGCCATTCAAGATGTCGTTAAAAGGCCTAGTGATGCTGTGACCCGCTATGGAGGAGAAGAGTTCACCGTATTATTGCCGAATACACCAAAAGAAGGCGCCTATATGGTCGCCGAGCGAATCAGGAAGAAAATTGAAAGCATGACGGTTGATTGGGAAGCTGAAGCCCTTTCTGTCACTATGAGCATTGGTCTAGTTAGCTGCATACCCGCTTATTATGAAGGTGAAACAACCTTACTTAAACAAGCCGACGACTTCCTATACGTTGCCAAAGATAATGGCCGTAATCAGGTGATTTATGAAGATAATGATCCGACCATAGAGATAACATAGCAATGACCAGCCTACATTTACAAAGCTACAATAATGAATTCATTGTTAAATGCATGATCTAAATGCCAAAATTTATCCATGAACGAATATGAATAAGACCGCTTCTCTTTATCAATTGTAATACCTGTAGGGTAAATCGCTAAAGATTAGGAGGCAGATTTAATTCAATGATCGAGCTTTATTAATAAATACGATATAAATAAGAATAACAATCGGTAAGTTCTTCGTTAGAGGTCCAAAAGGATGAAGCCAAAATTCAGCAGCGATCAGAGTTAATAATACGGTATAAATGAAAATGGTAAATATTTGAGCCCAACCGCACCACAGCAAGCGGTATCCGGTTAAAATCCACAACCCTAAGAAGATATCTAAACAGCTACCTAAATAAAGACTCGCAACGGCCAAATCACCCACAATATTCCCCCTAGCCAATACTTCATAGCCAATTTCAGGGGCTCCCCATATCGATGTTATGCCTGTACTTAGCCATAATAAAGCGATAACCCAGTGTGATATTTTTTCTAAAGATAAAATCATAATAATAACGTGGTCAGATTATCGAGATAGGTTTAAATATCATCAAATATAAAATAACGATGATCGAACTAAAAGCCGGTATACCTAACAGTAACCAAAGCCTCATCCATGAGCGAAACTGTGTGCCCAATACGGTATTAATAGTGCTTTCTTGAATAACCATTTTTTCAGCTAAATCACGTAACTTGTATTGAATCCATACTACCGGTAACCAACACAGTCCGATTAAAACAAATAAACTCATCACCGCGATAAACCAAGACGAACTATAGCTATACCCCAAGCGCTGCATTAGGAGCAGACCACTGACAAATTGAATAACCACAGCCGGAGCAGTGAATATCCAATCAGCCTGCACAACAATTTTAGTCGTGACTAAAATCCCCTGTTGATTACCGCTGCGACTCGCCATCAACATAAAAAATGCGATACCCGCACCGGTTCCAACCAGCACCATGGATGATAAAACATGAATCATTTTTAGAGATAAATAACTATCCATTTCCATCATCGCCATTATCAGCACCTCCATAACGAATCTCCCCATGTGTTATTACTTCATGAGCATAAATATCGAGTTGCTTTGCTTGCGCCATAAATTCATCCAGCGTAAATAACGCACAGCAAGGCATCGCACCGCGTTTATGCTCAGCACCTTGCAATAATTTTCGGGCTAGAATAATCGCAGAGAGTGTCGGAATATAAGGACCAATGCCATTATGCGCATACAGCGTCCACTCGCAGGTTAAGCTTTTGGACTGGTGATCGTCACCACGAATGAGGATCCGCATTGCGCCACTATCACTACCAAATACCTTTAAGCGTTCACTAAGTTGAAAAATCAACTTAGTGAAATAAGACCAATTTTTTATTATTTTAACTTTTGCGACCAAGGCCATAAGTACCATCAAGTAATGCAGCCAAGCGAGCTCTAATCCTGCTTGAAATGAGACTCTATTTTTTACTGAAAATAATGTTGGGAATAACTCCAAATCAGGCACATCTACATTAGCCAAACAACGTTTACCAATCGAATCAGAAAAATTCATCGTCCTCGGTGACATCCAACCATAGGCGATTGTCCATCGACCCCGACGAAACACATTCAACGGATGACCTGTGTAAGAAAGAATGCCGCGCAGAGTTGCCTCACCACGCTCAGCCTTATTGCCTGGAGCAATGGCGATATCAATGCTATCGATCGAGGAAAATTGATCTTGATATTGAGTAATGACCGCTGACGATACCCCTGGTACTGAGCTGGCACCACTCACCGCCAGAGTGCCCTGTTGCAGCGCCAAATCATTAAGCGTATGCATATCACAGACAAACCGGCGATCGTCGGCCAAATCAATATAATGAGCCCCTGCAAGAATACATGCTTTTGGTACACGGTAATCTTGGCCTTGAAATGGCCCACTAGTATGAATCACGATATCAGGCGAGAGCGCAAGTAATAGCTCGGCAAACTCATCCGCATAAATATCAATAATAAAGCTGTTTAATGTCGCTCGTGCTTGGCCCTGCAATTCATCAATACATGCCTGAGCCTTGTTTGAATTTCGTCCCGCTACATAAATCGTAATATTTTGAATCGAACTTAGGTTCTCGACAATACGCTTACCAAAATTGCCATAACCTCCTAGTACCAGTACTGATTGAGACATAAATATTACACTCGCCTATCTATGAAGAATTGAAATAAATAATCAACATTAAAAATCATTATATAAATCAACATAAAAAGAGAACATGAAGATTGCACAAACTCTACCGCATCCCTAAAATTAAATCAGTAATGGCTGACATTCTTCGCAACAGCCATCGACTTTTTAACCAGCAACTATAATCAAACCATACCGATAATCACTCTATTACTACCCGCACGAGGTTCGCTATGCCTACTGCCATCATACTGCTTTTAAGCATCACCTTATTTGCGGCAGTACTAGAATCATGGGTCAAGCGCACGCAAATCCCCTTTACCGCCATGCTCGTTATTTTAGGCTTTGTCGGTTCCGAAATCTGGACCGGACTTGGCTATGATACTGGCTTACGCTGGGACAGCTTTCGCGACATCATTCTTCACCTTCTTGTGCCCATACTGGTCTTTGAATCGGCTTTCCATATGCCTACCCGCTTACTCTTGCGAAACTGGCTAGCGGTTTTTATTCTAGCCGTACCCGCATTATTAATTTCGGCTTTTATCTGCGGCTATTTACTCTTCATCGGTATCGGTTATCCACAGGCCTTTCCTTTACTCACAGCATTATTAGCCGGGGTCATACTTGCCGCGACCGATCCCGTGGCCGTAGTATCGATGTTCAAAGCCGTCGGCGCCTCTCCACGCTTAACCGCCTTAGTTGAAGGTGAAAGCTTGTTCAACGATGCCACCGCCGTCGTTTGCTTTACCCTAGTATTGATAGCCCTGAATAGTAGTGAGAGTATCCTGAGCTGGCAAAATGCTAGCCTGCAATTTATCACCACGGTGGGTGGAGGGATTATTATTGGGCTGATCTCAGGCTATAGCTTCTCATTGCTCTATCGATTAATCACCTCAACCAATGCCCGCGCAGTGATTAGCTTATTAGCGATGATGTTGCCCTTTTATATCGCCGAGCATCAGCTCCATGTCTCCGGTATTATCGCGGTCTTAATCAGTGGTTTATGGCTAGGAGAAAGCCGTAGGCATTTTCTCAATAGCAGTAAGAAAAAAGAAACCTTTAGTTCGCACTTATGGGAGTTGAATGGCTACATCGCCAATGTGATTGTATTTGTGCTGATGGGCGTTACCATCACCCTAGATATGTTCAAGGACCAATGGTTCGCCATGCTGCTGGGAATTGGCGCAGCCAGCATTAGCCGAGCGATCGTGATATATGGCTTTATCCCACTGGTCAATGCCTTGCCCAAACAAGAAAAGATTCCGCTGAATTATCAAAACGTCATGATGTGGGGCGGTTTACGTGGCGGTATTGGCATAGCACTCGCGTTATCCATACCAACGACAGTCCCTGCTTGGTATACAGTGCAAGCGATCGTCTATGGAATGGTGCTATTTACTTTATTTGTGCAAGCGCCCTTGATGCCACCACTCATCAAAAAGACGCTGTAGAAAATAGTGATATTGCCTATTATTAATTAATACTCGCAGTTGCTGCTTCAGCAGTTTGATAACCAAACAGAACATCCATCATATAACCAATACGCTCTTCTGCATTACCATACTTTGAAGGGTTGAGGGTATTAGGGGCGAGAAACTGAACAATACCAACACTGTCGCCCTGATGAGAAGCTTTAATTTGCGCATCCGCTAAAAACAGCCCCATATCCCAGCTCCAACGGCCCGTATATTCTAAGGTTAAAAAATTTGGCTGATGCACATTGCTTGATGGAACAAGTTCATATGGCATTAAGTTTTCATCTAGCCACTTAACCATAGCTTTTTCAAAACCCGCACGGGTCTTCTCATCATGAACCACCCTAATTTTAGGTTCATTTTCAATGAGAGCATCATTGATATTCGTTGCTAAAAATTTAGGTCCTGCGCAACCAGAAAGAATAGCTAGGGTTAAAATCAATATATAATTCATACAATGCTTATCCTTTATTTAAAATAAACACGATCAGTTTCGGCTTTCGTTTCTTTTAGCTCAAGTAACGCCAGCATTTTATCAACTTTTAAAAATTGTAAGCTTGTACAAAAACATAAAGCGAATCTCTCATTCGTCTTTAATTTTAAGTAAGTGGTGGTGCCTGATTCAAGTTCAACTTTCAAATCATGGTCAATACTCGCAGTATCTGGACGTATTGAATATTCACCCGGATCGAGTTCAATTGAGAAATAACCGTTGTGGCCAATATCAGCAATTTTATTATTATTCAGTAATACTGGGTAAGTAACTGCTTTGCCATAATAAACACCAGGGCGATAAATATAGACTAACGCTTTTTCAGCATTAGAAATTTCATTAATCGTAGAAAAGCTAGGACCTTTAGGGGTAGAAGCACAGGCAGTCAGAAATAAAGCTACA
>Ga0209396_1007159_pt1 | contig 10035 bp, 7 predicted proteins | sample GOMGulsemesocosm_6_FD_184638 | JGI IMG/M metagenome (GOLD analysis project Ga0209396, IMG submission 184638) | Methane-oxidizing microbial communities from mesocosms in the Gulf of Mexico - GOM8C Gulf of Mexico (SPAdes) (version 2) | ecosystem: Environmental > Aquatic > Marine > Cold seeps... | reverse complement strand
TCGATATCATTTAAATTTATGAAAAAACCTATTATTGAGTAACTGAAAACTAAGCCAGCCCCAAAATAATGGTGAATATTTAAACGATATATTGTTGATTTTTAGGAAATATAAATTAATAATCAACTTCTCTTCTTTATATATGGATATTAAACGAATGAAATTCATTTTTTTTACTTTTTTATTTCTCTTAAGCACATGCTGCTTAGCAACATCAACAATTCTCAATTTAGATTTTGAAAATATTGCAGGAACAGCTCCAAAAGGTTGGAGTAACTTTGGCGATGAAACTAATTACCTTCATTCTATTGATAAGAAAGTATTTCAAAACGGCAAACATTCTGTTTCATTAGAGTTTACAGGTGATAAATCAGGCTTTAGAGCGTGGAGCTATACCATTCCTGCTAAATACCAAGGTAATAAAATAACCTTAAAAGGATTTATAAAAACGAAAGGCGTTAGTGATGGTTGGGCTGGTTTGTGGATGCGTGTTGATCCTAATGGATCTGTAGAAAATATGGAGAAAAATGGAATTACAGGCACAACCGATTGGCAAAGATATGAAGTTTCAGTGGACTTAACCCCATCAAGTACAAAAAGTATTGTTATCGGCGGCCTTCTTGCTGGAAAAGGTAAAATGTGGGTTGATAACCTTGAATTATTTATTGATGGTCAACCATTAGCAGAGGTATCTATAAAAATGGCATCTATGGCATCAAAAGATGTTGAATTTGATAAAGGCTCAAATATTAATATTTCCAAGTTAAACAAAAGTTCATTAAATAACTTAGCACTACTAGGAAAGGTTTGGGGCTTCTTAAAGTATCATCACCCTGCTATCGCAACCGGAAATTACAATTGGGATTATGAACTATTTCGGGTTTTACCACGCTATTTAATTGCTCAAAGTACGTTAGAAAGAGATACGGTTTTATCAAGCTGGATAGAAAGCTTAGGAAAGGTTAAAAAATGTAGCGAATGTAAACCGACAGACCCGAAAGCATTTTTATCTCCAAACTTAAACTGGATCACTCACAATAATATATCCACAGGCCTCCAAGAAAAACTTAACTATATCTATTCCAATAGAAACCAAAATGAACATTTTTATATCGGATATATGCCCGCAGGTAATCCTGAATTTAAAAATGAAAATGCTTATGACGATATGCCATTCCCTGATGATGGTTTTAGACTGTTATCTGTATTTAGATACTGGAATATGATTGAGTATTACTTTCCTTATAAACACCTAATAGAGAAAGATTGGGAGCAAGTATTAACTGAACATATAGAGACATTCATCAATGCAAAAAATGAATTAGAGTATGAAATAGCCGCGTTAAAATTAATTGGCGAAGTACAAGATACTCATGCAAATTTATGGGGTGGTAAAAATAAAATACTTGATGAAAAGGGGACTTATTATCCTCCAGTCCATACAATAATTGTTGAAGGCAAGTTAGTTGTTACTGACTTCTATACCGATAATGTTAAAGAAAATAGTGCAATGTCTAAATTTGTTGGGCTGAACATTGGAGATGTCATTACCACAATAGATGGAATTGCCACAGATAAGCTAATAGCAGAACGTTTACCATTTTATCCAGCATCAAATTATTCCACCAAATTACGAGATATCGCACCAGAATTATTGCGTTCAAATAAAAGTGCCATAGATGTAACCTTTGTTCGAAATAACAAGTCGAAAACGATAAAGTTATCACTATTTGAAAACAATGAGCTGTCTCGATTCTTTTTATATCGTAAAGAAAAAGACAGTAAAAGCTTCAAATTACTCGATGATAACATTGGTTATATCACCTTAAAGAATATTAAAAAGGAAGATATTAGTGTTATCAAAAAAGAGTTTATCAATACCAAAGGCATTATTATAGATATAAGAAATTACCCTGCTACTTTTGTTCCTTTTTCCTTAGGCTCATATTTTATAAGTGAAACGACCCCCTTTGTTAAATTTACAATTGCCAATATACATAATCCTGGGGAGTTTACTTTTACACCTCCTCTCGAAATACCAAAACCTAAAGATAGCTACAATGGGAAGTTAGTAATATTAGTTAACGAAATTACCCAAAGTTCAGCAGAATACACATCAATGGCATTTAAAGCAGGAAATAATGCAACGATTATTGGTAGTACTACAGCAGGTGCTGATGGCAATGTTTCTACTATTCACCTACCGGGTAATTTAAGGACAATGATTTCAGGGATAGGTGTTTATTACCCTGACGGTACTGAAACTCAAAAAGTCGGTATTGTCCCTGATATTAAATTAACGCCTACAATTAAAGGTATTAAAGCAGGTAAAGATGAGCTATTAGAAAAAGCTATCGATGTTATAAAATCTGAATAGCTAACTTGGTCACAAGATGAATCCAGCGATATGGATTCATCTATTTATTTTATTTGATAAAAGCAAGCTATCCAAAGCAGGTTTAGTCTCTTTAATTTTAGCCCTTGAGAGAAAACCTGAAATTCCTACAATCACATTTGCTTGCCTAGCCCCTTTAACCTAAAATATCGACAAGTTAATTTCCCTTCAAATAAAAAGGCGCTCAAATGGCTCAGCCACTACCCGATAAATTCATCATGTCGATGAATCGAGTTTCTAAAATAGTTCCACCAAAACGCACTATTTTAAAAGACATTTCTCTTTCTTTTTTCCCTGGCGCTAAAATTGGTGTTTTAGGTTTAAATGGTTCAGGTAAGTCTACCCTGCTTCGCATTATGGCTGGTGTTGACACTGAATTTGAAGGTGAGGCAAAAGCGCTTTCTGGTACTAAAATAGGTTACTTACCTCAAGAACCACAGCTTGACGAAAGCCAAACGGTACGTGAAGCGGTTGAAGAAGCGGTATCGGAAGTTAAAAATGCCATGGCTCGTTTAGACCAAGTTTATAACGAATATGCTGCTGAAGATGCAGACTTTGACAAGCTAGCAAAAGAGCAAGGCCAGCTTGAAGATATTATCAACGCGCATGATGGACATAACATTGATAACGTTTTAGAGCGTGCTGCAGATGCATTACGCTTACCTGAATGGGATCAAAAAATTGCTGTATTAAGTGGTGGTGAACGTCGTCGTGTTGCCCTTTGTCGTTTATTACTTGAAAAACCCGACATGTTATTACTTGATGAACCCACCAACCACTTAGATGCCGAATCGGTTGCTTGGTTAGAGCGTTTTTTACATGATTACGCGGGTACTGTAGTTGCCATTACCCATGATAGATATTTCTTAGATAATGTTGCTGGTTGGATATTAGAGTTAGATCGTGGCCATGGTATTCCTTATGAAGGTAATTATACTAATTGGCTTGAACAAAAAGATGCCCGTCTTGAACAGGAAAAACGTACAGAAAATGCATTGGCAAAAACCATCAAGCATGAGCTTGAATGGGTTCGTTCAAATCCAAAAGGTCGCCAAGCAAAAAGTAAAGCTCGTATGGCACGCTTTGAAGAGTTATCAAGTAACGAAAATCAAAAGCGTAATGAAACTAACGAATTATACATTCCACCAGGTCCACGCCTTGGTGATATGGTTATTGATGTTGAGAACTTAACCAAGTCTTACGGCGATAGAGTATTAATTGATGACTTAAGTTTCAGTGTTCCTAAAGGGGCTATTGTCGGTATTATCGGTGCCAATGGCGCGGGTAAGTCGACGTTATTTAAAATGATTTCTGGCACTGAATCAGCAGACTCAGGGTCAGTTAACGTTGGTAACACAGTAAAACTTGCCAGTGTTGACCAATTCCGTGACGATATGGACGATACCAAAACGGTTTATCAAGAAATATCAGAAGACAATGAAATAATTCAAATCGGTACTTATGAAATTCCGGCGCGTGCTTATGTTAGCCGCTTTAATTTTAAAGGCACTGATCAACAAAAAATTATTGGTCAATTGTCGGGTGGTGAGCGTAACCGTGTCCATTTAGCTAAATTAGTGAAAACAGGTGGTAATGTACTTTTACTCGATGAACCAACCAACGATTTAGATATTGAAACCTTGCGAGCACTTGAAGAAGCTATTTTAGAGTTCCCAGGTTGTGCCATGGTTATTTCACATGACCGTTGGTTTCTTGATCGCATCTCAACCCATATTTTAGATTATCGCGATGAAGGAAAAATTAACTTCTTCGAAGGTAACTTTACTGAATATGAAGCTTGGTTGAAAAAAACCTTAGGTGCGGCTGCAATTGAGCCTCATCGAATTAAGTATAAAAAAATAGGCTAACTTAGGCGCTTATACTTAATAACTGAACAATTACTATTTAGTTATTAAATAGTTATCGGCACTTTTATTTTTGTGAATGTACAATTATTCACATCAATAAAGGTGCCTTTTTTATAAAAGAGGGCTATGCTAAAGATAACGATTCATTATCTGAACTTATGCAATGGAAAATAGACGTCAATTCACACGAATTTTGTTTTCAATCAATGCGATATTAGAGATTGAGCAACATAATTACCCAGTCACTATCCACGACATTTCTCTAAATGGCGCACTGGCCACTATGCCTACTATAAAAGATTCATTAAAAGGTAAACTAGGCTTACTTCATTTCGACTTAGCAAACGGTGAGTCAGTGGTTGAGATGCACATTGCGGTAGTACATGAATTAAACGACGAAATAGGCTTACAATGTAACGCCATTGATATAGATAGTGTTACGCATTTAAGGCGTTTAGTAGAATTGAATTTAGGTGACGAAAGTCAGCTACATAAAGAGCTTTCTCAGTTATCACGGTTAGCATAACCCCTTCCCAATTTTTATTTTTCAGCTAAGGAACATTATGAATCATTTAGTTATCTCATTTATCACCGAAGACCGCCCCGGATTAGTTGAACTTTTATCAAAAACGGTTAAAGAACATCAAGGCAATTGGCAAACTAGCAGCTTGCATCATTTATCAGGCTTCTTTACCGGTGTACTTGAAGTTGCCGTAGGAAAGGAAAATTGCGGTCCACTCAGAGATGCCCTTAACAAATTAGAAAACTTTAAAGTTAATATTGAACAAACTACCCCAGAGGTCAGCGATGATGGCGCTAATGTTATTTTAGAACTTACCGCTAATGACAGGGAAGGCATAGTGCAAGAAATATCATCAGTTATTCATCATCAAGGTGGAAATATGATAAAGCTAGTAAGTACCCAAGACAATGCACCGCATACTGGGCAAGCCTTATTTAAAGCCAAAATAACCTTAGCGGTAAACAACGAGCAAACCGATAATTTAGTAAACGCATTAGAAAACCTCGCCGACGATTTAATGGTTGACGTTTCACGATAAAATAATTATTTATGTTCAGTTTATCGTGTTTTTCTTAAGTTATTTTAAACGGTTTTAGTCGCTATAATAAAACCGTCACATTTTGTTCATATACTTGTTTTAACTGCACTATCAATTGAATTTGAGTAAACAAGATGAATACGTTACCCACCTTTTTTGACAAAGAACTCAGCTGGCTCTCATTTAACGAGCGCGTATTACAAGAAGCTGCCGACGAAACGGTGCCATTAATTGAACGAATTCGATTTTTAGGCATTTACTCCGCCAATTTAGATGAGTTTTTTCGTGTACGTATTGCCGGTATTCGTCGCCGTGCCATTTTAGAAGTTGCTCAAAATAGTGAACAAAAACCGAATACACTTCTTCACCAGCAAATTAGTGAGAAAGTTCATTGTTCTACGGCTGAATTTAAACGTGTCGCTGAGCATGTTTTTGATCAACTCGCTGACAACGACATAGAAATTCTTTTTAATAATAATCAAACAAATAGCATTGAAAGTAAATTGAGTTACGACCAAAAATTGTGGTTGGAACAGTATTTTGATAATCGAATTATTCGCCATATCACCCCAATTGTTATCCATTCAAAAACACATTTATCGAACTGTATTGATGATGACGGAATTTACTTTTTAGTCGCATTACGATCTGACGATTTACCACCTACAGAACAAACTCAATTTGCCTTGGTAGAAATTCCTCGAGAAGAGATTCAGCGCTTTATTCTTATTCCTGAAAAACTATTTCCAGAACATAAACCCAGTAAAAACCAATACATTATGCTACTTGATGATGTAGTACATTTTTTTATTGAAAAGCTTTTTAAAGGCGTTTTTCACTACGATGAATTAGAGGCCTATTCTATAAAACTTACTCGAGATGCAGAGTACAATTTAACAGACGATCTCGATGAGAGTTTACTTGACCAAATGTCTAAAGGGCTAAAGCAACGCTTAAAAGCCGATGTAGTGCGCTTAGTTTACGATCAAAACATGCCACAATACATGACCACATTTTTACGTAAGGCACTTAAAATAAAAGAGCTTGATAACTTAGTGCCAGGTATTCGCTATAGGCATTTTAAAGACTTCATACAATTTCCTAATATTGGTAACAAAAACTTAGAGAAAGCAGAATTACCAACACTCACCTCTAGTCGTTTTGCTGCTTTTGATTCTGTTTTTGATGCAATACAGAAGCACGACATTCTACTGTATTACCCGTATCATAAGTTTAGGCACTTCACTGAGTTCGTCAGACAAGCATCTTATGATCCTTTAGTAAAAAGTATCAAAATCAATATTTATCGAGTGGCCAAAAACTCACGAATCATTCACTCTTTAATTGAAGCGGTGAAAAATGGTAAAAAAGTTACCGTCGTCATTGAACTACGCGCAAGATTCGACGAACAAGCGAATATTGAGTGGGCGAAGGTAATGAAGGACGCAGGCATTCATGTTGAATTTGGTATTGAAACACTTAAAATTCATGCGAAGCTCTGTTTGATCACACGTATTGAAAATGAGCAAAAAGTTAAATACGCCCATATTGGTACCGGGAACTTTCACGAAAGTAATGCTAGGGTGTACACCGATTTTTCGCTGTTCACCCAACACAAAGAGATTTGCCAAGAAGTTAATAATGTTTTTTCATTTATTTCACACAGCTATAAACGTTTCCGTTTTAACCACTTAATCGTTTCTCCGTTAACCTCTCGCCGACGCTTGTATCAAATGATTGATCATGAAATTCAAAACGCTGAACAAGGGCATAAAGCTGAAATTATATTGAAACTTAATAATTTAGTAGACAAAGGCCTGATAACAAAACTATATGCAGCGAGTAATGCTAAAGTGAGTATTCGTTTAATTGTTCGTGGAATGTGCTCTCTTATTCCTGGCGTGAAAGGGATGAGTGAAAAAATAAAGGTTATATCAATAGTAGATCAATTTCTTGAGCACCCAAGGGTAATGGTTTTTCACAATCAAGGGAATAAACATGTTTTTATTACCTCTGCTGACTGGATGGAAAGAAACTTAGATAACCGTGTTGAAGTTGCTTGCCCTATTTATGATGAAAGTTTGAAAGCACGAATTTTACAAACGATTGAATTGCACTTTAAAGATAATACCAAAGCAAGAATCATTAACCGCCAACAAAATAATCGCTATGTTCAGCAAGGAAGTAAAGACAAAGTTCGCTCACAAATGGCAATTTATGACTACTTACAAGAGCAAGAATTCCTCGATCAACAAGCGTTAATTAAACTGTTAAATGTAAAAAGTGAGTCTACAATTGATAATGATACGTTTAAAAATCATGAGTAAATAATGCCTGCGACTGAATTACCTATAGATAATCAAGATAATTTCGCTGATACCTCTCAACAGTATTTTGCAGCACTCGATATGGGGTCGAATAGCTTTCATTTTGTTCTTGCCAGGCAAGTAGGTGAACAACTACAGATAATGCATTCAGAAAAATACCAAGTAAAACTTGCTCAAGGCTTAAATAACAACAACGAATTAAGTAATGAAGCCATTTTTAGAGCCATAAAAACATTGGGTAACTTAGCCAGTTCAGCTCAACACTTAACTAAAAAAAACTTTCGAATTGTCGCAACTCATAGCCTGCGTCAAGCAACAAATATTGAGTGTTTTTTGCAAAAAGCTGCCAAAGTATTTCCTTACGATATTGAAATAATTTCAGGTCATGAAGAAGCACGATTAATTTATCAGGGAGTTGCTCACCATAGTGAAAACTCATCACAGCAACTAGTCATAGATATTGGCGGTGGTAGTACTGAATGTATTATCGGTAAACATCAAGAAACAATAACCTTAGCAAGTTTGAATATTGGTTGTGTCAGTCTTAGCCAAGAATACTTTCAAGCAGGTGTTATTAGCGAAAGTAACTTTAAGCAAGCAGTTCGAAAAGCCAAACACGAAATTGATTCCTTTATTAAGCGCTTTAAAAAAGCAAGCTGGCAGCAAGCTATTGGTACCTCGGGTACTTTTAAATGCATTTATAAAATAATAAATGCCGAGCAAGCATTACCCCAACCCTTTTCATTAAAACAATTAAAGCATTTGAAGAAAAAATTGCTTGAGCACAAGCACTGCAATGAGCTAGACATTAATGGTTTAAATGAAAGTCGTCGAGAGCTTATTTGCGCTGGTGTAGCTATCGCTATTGCATTAATGGAGTGTTTGGAAATTAATGAATTAGATTATTGCCAATATGCGCTGCGCGAAGGCGTTTTGTATGAACAGCTCGAAAATCGACTTCATGGTCAATTAGTTAATAATGTCCGTCAGCGTAGTGTCAACAATTTAGCAAAACGTTTTAATGTAGACCAAGCACAAGTACATAATATTCAAGAACTATTAAAAACCTGGTTACAACAAGCAGATAATAAATGGCAATTACGAGAGCCCATATATGCTGAGTTATTAATGTCTGCCGTTCAGCTTCATGAATTAGGCGTAGATATAAATCCTTCAGGTTATCAAAAACATGGGCAATATATATTGACGCATAGTGATTTACCGGGCTTTAATCAGGAACAACAACAAGCACTTGCATGGTTAGTAGGTAATCAACGAAAGAAAATATCACCGCTAAACGAGTACCAATGGCATTTATTAAATACCGAAAGTTTGAAGCAGTTATGTGCACTGCTACGCTTAGCCATTTTATTATGTCAACAACGCCAAAGTGAGAATCAATCTTCAACGGGTACATCGGCTAATGCTCCAATCGCTAGAATTGAAGTGGTTAGGGGTAATTTACTTTTACATATTGATCAGCAATGGTTACTTAAGCGCCCCATCGTTGATACTGAATTATTTTATGAGCAAGCGGCTATGTTAGCGCTTGGTATTGATTTAGACACAGTAGTTGATGATGGCTACGAAATATAGTTATTTGTGTTCATTAAACCTATAAGTAGTAAACTTTATAAGGGCTTAGTTAATGGTAACGTTATTTGAAAACATGCACCAGCTAGTTTGCCATTAACAACTTCTATAACTCCATTATGTTTTTTTATAATAGAGTCAACAATTGCCAACCCCAAGCCACAGCCTCCAGAGTCTCGAGACCTGCTAGGATCTAAACGAGTAAAGGGTTCAAAGATACGTTCGGTTTTCCCCGGAGGAATACCAACACCATCATCTTCGATAATTAAAGTCACCTCATTCTCTGTAAAATAAAGACTAACACGGCAAATTGAGGTTGCAAAACGTCCAGCATTTCTTAATAAATTCACTATCATACGTTTGGTCAAGTTTTCGTCTGCGGTAATATCGACAACATCAAAGCTCAACTCATCTAACTCAAAGTTTATTTCATGATAAAAAGGGCTAACTTGCTCAATAGCTGATTTACAAAGCTCAACTAAACTAACTTTTCTATAGTTCAGAGCTGATTCACTGTCTTTTAACCTAGCGTAATAGAGTAATTCTTTAACCAGTTTATCAAGATCGTCTAGCGAGGTATGAATGCTTTTTCGCAACTTTCCTTGTTCATTTTCAGGAGACTCTTCTAGCATGTCTAAGGCAAACTGAATTCTCGCCATAGGGCTTCGAAACTCATGTGCGACACCGTGTAGTAAATCACGCTGCAGCAATAAGCGGCTTTCATTGTTCTGTTGTAGCTCTAATATATGTGCAGCTAGTTGTTTAATTTGATGATATACATCTGCTTTTGG
>Ga0209396_1007155_pt1 | contig 10040 bp, 9 predicted proteins | sample GOMGulsemesocosm_6_FD_184638 | JGI IMG/M metagenome (GOLD analysis project Ga0209396, IMG submission 184638) | Methane-oxidizing microbial communities from mesocosms in the Gulf of Mexico - GOM8C Gulf of Mexico (SPAdes) (version 2) | ecosystem: Environmental > Aquatic > Marine > Cold seeps... | reverse complement strand
TCTGCGGCCACAGACATAGATAAACTAGTCCCTATAATAAGTGCCGGTAAAATCGATTTTTTCACATCTTTCCCCTGTTATTGTTTTTGTTGGTCTTAAGAATATTGTCAACGACATACTAAGCCATAACATTTTAGGCTTTAGCACACTGAGCTCAGTACTAGTAAACAACATGATATTACCTAAATGCAACAAAAACAAAAATGATATAACCAGTATGGGGTGTATTTATACAACAATCCCTTTATTTCACTCTCTCATAAAGTGTGACGAGAGAAAACTCAGAGAGAAAAAAAGCGCAAATTCTTCACAATTCGCGCTTTTAACGGCTATTTTGGATAATTAAAGCGGAGGTTTGATGAATTTAATCAAACCTCATCATCCTTTAGATAGACCTAGTTTCGTGTGTACTTCAACTTCCAGGTCAAAGGTTTTGGCATTTTATCTGACTCAAGCGTGGTGGTATATTCCAGCTCATTTTCGTTCAGCATACGCCAAAGGTTCGTTCTAATACCACGCTCAGATTCTAAAATGGTTGCCACATAACGATCGCCTTCTTTATAAGAGCCGGTAATCAAGCGTCCATCATCACTCATGGTTTCAGTTTTATTCGCACTTAACGCCAGTTCATTAGCGGGAATTTCATCACACTGCCATAGGAAAGATTCATCCGAAGTAGCTAGCATCAATGAATTACAAACGTGGGTTTCGCGCTTCAATACCATACGTCCAATGGTACGGTATACGAAGTTCATATCCTGAACCACACCTTCAATCGCAGACTCTAAGGTTGCTTGCGTATTGTTAGCATCTTGCAGTGTCCAAACACCAGAAAGGTTTGCGCTTGCCATACTCGGCATTGAAAAGGCTGAAGCTAGGACAAAGCTCGCTAAGATGGATTTTTTCACAGTATTCCCCTTTTATTATTTGTTAAGGTTTCTTCGGTATCAGAACCTAAACGCCCCTAAGCAATTTCGATCCTTGATATTAAGTAATACACCATGATATTACCAATTAGCAATACAACTAAGCGTAAGTATAACGAAAACAAATATCATGAATAATCCTCCACTCTAATACTTTGTTTATCAATTCCGCCTTACAAACAAAAAAAGGGCCTCTCTAAAAGAAAGGCCCTTTCATCAAAACCGCTTCTGCCTAAACCTATTTAGAACCAGGTTTATACAGTAAAATCAACGACGTTTAACTGCCAAGGCAGTCCCCATACCACCGCCAATGCAAAGCGTCGCCAAGCCTTTTTCAACTTGGCGTTTTTGCATTTCATGCAATAAAGTCACCAGGATACGACAACCTGAAGCACCAATCGGATGACCTAAGGCAATCGCTCCACCATTAACATTCACCTTATCAGTATCCCAATCTAATTCACGGTTAACACTAATCGCCTGTACCGCAAATGCCTCATTAGCTTCAATCAGGTCAAGATCAGAGATTTCCCATTGGGCTTTTTCAAGGCATTTTAGGGTTGCTGTAATCGGGCCTGTGCCCATAATTCCTGGCGCAACTCCTGAGTTTGCATAACCTGATATCTCAGCCAAGATAGGTAAACCCAGCTCTTTTGCTTTTGCTTCACTGGCAACAATCACCATAGCAGCACCGTCATTAAGGCTAGAGGCATTACCCGCCGTAACCGATCCATCACGGTCAAAGGCAGCACGAAGGCTAGCCAGTTTTTCCAGCTTGGTATTAGGGCGTGGCTGCTCATCTATTGCGACAATAATAGGATCTTTTTTACGCTGAGGAACAGAAATAGGAATGATCTCATCAACAAAGCGATCAACTTCCATCGCTGCGCCTGCTTTTTGTTGAGAGGCTATCGCAAAAGCATCTTGATCGGCACGGGAAATATCATATTTTTTAGCGATATTTTCAGCGGTGACACCCATGTGGTAATCATTAAATGCATCCCACAGGCCATCTTTCACCATGGAGTCTTCCAATGCCCAATTACCCATCTTGCTGCCATTTCTGCTATTTGGTAATACATGGGGCGCATTACTCATGCTTTCTTGGCCGCCGGCGATAATTAGTTCGGCATCGCCCGCAATAATTGCCTGAGCCGCCAGTTGTACTGCCTTCAAACCAGAGCCACATACCTTGTTAATCGTCATGGCTGAAACCGATTCGGCAAGACCTGATTTAAGTGCCGTTTGACGTGCAGGGTTTTGACCACAACCCGCTGTTAATACTTGACCAAGAATGACTTCATCCACCTGATCTTTAGCTGCGGGAACCTTGTCTAATAAACCATTCAGCAATTGGCTACCTAGTTCAACGGCCGACAAACTTGCTAATCCACCACCGAATGCACCAACGGGTGTACGTCCTGCTGCAACTATAACAACCTTCATATTTTGCTCCTTTGTTAATTCAAAAGTACGACTTCCTGATTACTCCTCACTCGCAGATATCTGTTCAAAGTTAGTTTAAAAAAACAGACTATTTGCAGAGCCATTTCTTTGTAACACAGTAACCAAGGCAAATTTATGACTTTTTAGATTTACCTTTAAAAAAGCATAGAGAGGCGTCGTGGGTCATGTTTTAGCACGATAGATTTCAAATAATAATGGTGATAAAAATCAAAAAAGATAACAAAAAAAGCTGCTAACATCGTCGATTAAGCGTCTTTACTCGCTTAAAGAAAGTTTATAAAAATAGAGAGAGATTCAATTTGACCTGCAAAAAAACACAAAAAAAAGCCCGTTTGATTAAGTAAAAATCAAACGGGCTTTCGGCTATTGCTAGTGTTAACTAAGAATCAAACAAAGCATCTCGCTGAGCTTGAAGTATCTCATTGATACCCTTACGAGCCACTTTCAACATAGCCATCATCTGTTCATCAGAAAAGGCTTCGCCTTCTGCTGTACCCTGAATTTCGATGAAGCCGCCCTTGTCATTCATGATGACATTCATATCGGTTTCGGCGTTAGAGTCTTCAGGGTAATCAAGATCCAATACAGCTTCACCCTTATAAACGCCCACAGAGATTGCTGCGATTTGAGATACGATAGGGTTTTCTTTAATCTTTTTAGTCTCAACCAGTTTTTTAACGGCATCAGCAAGTGCAACAAAGCCACCTGTGATAGAGGCAGTACGAGTACCACCATCGGCTTGGATAACATCACAATCAATGGTTAACGTACGTTCGCCTAATTTTTTTAGATCAACAGCGGCACGTAAAGAACGGCCGATCAGACGCTGAATCTCAATGGTACGACCCGTTTGCTTGCCACGAGCCGCTTCACGGTCCACTCGACTGTGTGTAGAGCGAGGTAGCATGCCATATTCTGCGGTAATCCAGCCTTGACCTTTACCCTTCAAGAAGCGTGGTACGCCAGAGACTAATGTGGCGGTACAAATAACCTTGGTATCGCCACATTCGATTAATACCGAACCTTCCGCATGCTTAGTAAAATTGCGGGTAATTTTAAGATCACGTAACTGATCGTTAGCTCGGCCACTTGGACGCATACTCATATCTCACTTCAATTTAGAAAACGCCAATTATAACCAAGCTCACCTCGAATGCACTTACTTAACCCAACAAATAAACGAGACAGATCAACATAGCTAAAAAAGAAAAAGCCTGAGCTAAGGATGATTTCACCCACACCTGAATGCTGTTCCTAGAAAGAGCCCTGAGTTACACTTAAGGCCATTATTGAATCGACTTATAACCTATTGCAATGGATCAGATTATGACAGCAAGCATGACCGCCTTCTCCCGTCAGGAAGCCGTTTTCGACTGGGGTACAATCAGCTGGGAAATTCGCTCGGTAAACCAACGTTATCTTGAGCCGCACTTTCGCATGCCAGAAGGTTTTCGTGAGCTAGAGTTCAATCTACGCGATCAATTAAGAAAACAGCTAACCCGTGGCAAGGTTGAATGTCAGCTAAGATTCCAAGCCATTGATAAGGCTTCTTCTGGTTTGAACATCAATGCTGAAAATGCACAAAGTCTCGCACAAGCATTACAAGCGTTAACCCAGCATATGCCGCAACTAGCCCAACCGACGGCATTAGACGTTTTACAGTACCCTGGCATATTATCTGATTCAGGAAGTGACTTTGAGGTCATGAAAAAAGAAGTCTTGGCACTCTTTAGCACAGGGGTAAAAGACCTGATTCAAGTGCGCTTGCGTGAAGGTAAAGCGCTAGAAGAAATGATCCATCAGCGCCTTGATGCGATCGATGCGATCGTGGTTTTAGTACAAGCTAAACTGCCTGAAATTATTGCGGCTCAGAAGCAAAATTTATTGGATAAAATGGCAGACGCCAAGCTAGAGCTAGAAGCGACTCGTGTCGAACAAGAAATAGTCATTATTGCGCAAAAAGCCGATGTGGCCGAAGAGCTAGACCGCCTAGCGGCACACACGATTGAAGTACGCCGTCAGCTCAAACAAAAAGGGCCAATCGGACGTCGTTTAGACTTCTTGATGCAAGAACTTAATCGCGAAGCTAATACCCTATCCTCTAAATCTATCGTCATCGAAACCACTCAAAGTGCGGTAGAGCTTAAGGTCCTGATCGAACAGATGCGTGAGCAGATCCAGAATATTGAGTAGGTTTATAAAATCGGTTGAAACTTTGATTTTCATAGCGATCGCCATAAGTCTATAGCCACTCAGACTTATGGCCAGTTTTATCATAGGACCGCAGAGAGAGGATACTAACGTGTCCAATTCATCTTAAAAATTCCTATTTTAGACACCCTAGTATCCAACTAATTAAAAAGCGGTCTATCTCACATTAAAACGAAACTGAAAAGTATGTTTAAACAGTGGCTGTATCTTAGCTTTTCTCGATACAGCTTCTTCACTAAAAAGTCGTTTTGCATCAACTGTCACAAACCCCCAAAACTGTAAAAAACGCTCAACAAAGCGAGACTCAATAAGATGTCCCAATTGATCTTTTGGTGTGAAATATTCAGTCGTAGATAACTGGCTAAGCAAGTCAGGAAAGGCGACTTCCACTTCCTCAATTAACTGACTTACACTGGCATGAGTTTGAAGTCGCCAAAGCATAAACAGCCAGAATTTCTGTAGCTCAATATCATCTGACATGGCATCAAAATAACCCCAATTGTACTTGCTAACAGCAGCTTCAAGCATAGGTAGGAAAAAAGCGTTTAAACCATGCGTTTGATACTGTTTTTGTGCCGCCTTTTTAACATGTAGCCGCCCACTTCTAAAATATATAATGCCAGCAACATCCGCTAAGATACGGGTGTAATGTAAGGCGTTAAATTTATCCTCATTACTGCCAGAAAACTCGCTAATGCTAGGCATTATTTTAAACTCTGCAACAGCAAATTCAGGTAATAATTCACTCGCTTGCTTAACAAGCTTTGTGGGTAAATTACCTTTAGTTGTCACTTTTAACGAACCATCTTGCTTCATCGCCTCATCAAGGATCAAAGACAAGTAACGCATAACAGGACTAGTCGATAGGTCAGCAGGCGTCTCCATAGTGACGTCTGCTATTTCATTAAATGGTGCATACAACCAATTAAACATTTGCGATGATGAGAGGCCACAAAAATCAGCTTGCGCTCTATTATTACCTTCTTCAGCTTTCTGCTGAGCAACAATATTTAACTCATCAAGTGAGAGTGTTGGATTCATTGCCGCTATTTTTTCAATATCATCAATTATTGCTGCATGCTGCTTTGAAATGTCCTCCATGCAACAACGTTTGAATTTTTTACCACTATCACAAGGGCAAAGATCATTTCTGCCTGTTTTCATATCTGACTTCTCATTGATATCACTTAACTCAGCAATACTGCATTATTTTTTAACATGGACAGGCGCTGGGTTTCTCTCGAAACCAGCGGTGGCTGTCTAAAGTTTTTTATTTTAAACCTCTAGTCTCGATAAGACGGATCTTTTTTATCAAGCATCGCTTTGAGTTGTTCAAAATGGGCCTCACCTGCGCCTTTAAAATCATCCCAACTAGCAGCGGTTTCTAACGCAAGTTCATGGGACATGATATTAAGTTCTTGTCCGGTGGAATACGCTAACACCATGGTTTTGCAGGCTTTTTCAAGGTAGTACAAACTCTCAAATGCTTCTGCCACAGTTGCGCCAACAACAGTAACACCATGATTCCCCATCATCAGCACTTTTTTCCCATCAAAGGTACCCATAATACGCTTACCTTCTTCATCCCCCGTGGCGATACCACCAAAGTCAGTATCATAAGCAATACGCTCATAGAAACGGGCCGTATTGTTATCTATCGGTAAAATGCGTGGGTCTTTAAGGGTTGAGAGCACTGTGGCGTAGGTAGAGTGCACATGCAATATGACTCGCGCATCAGGAAAGGCTTTATGTACATTGCCATGAATACTCCAAGCGGAGGCATCTGGCGCGTCGGCCGTTTGCATTATGCTGTCATCTTCACTGTTAAGCCGCTGTAAGTTACTTGCCGTGACATTAGCAAAATGCATCCAGCGACGATTCATAAGAAACTGCTTACCGTCTTTTGATACGGCAGCACTTAAATGATTCGCCACAGATTCATGCATATCCAACTCATGGATGAGGCGAAATGCGGCGGCTAGATCAATGCGTAATTCTGTTTCTAATGGCATATTTTTCCCTCATTAATCTTTGATCTGTTACCCACAGACCACATTAATACCTATTTATCTCCAAATGACCATCAATACCTGTCGGATATATTCCCTTCAACATTGACTACTCTCTCTAGCAGCATTCAATAGACAAATTAATTACTGCGGATTCTTTTTACGGCTTCCCCTCTACATTGGCACCTTTTGCTAGCAAGGTGTCATCATCTGGCAGTGCGTGTCGCCATCAGATTATTTAAACTTTCTTCATCGACACATTATTAGAGAAACAATCATGATGAATACAAACACAGCACTTATTACTGGCGCTTCTGCTGGCATAGGCTTAGAACTTGCTCGCATTCATGCACAAAAAGGCGGAGATTTGGTCCTTGTTGCGCGTTCAAAAAATAAACTGGAAAGCCTTAAGCTAGAGTTAGAAGAAACCTATAAAATTAAGGTCATTGTGGTATCTGAAGACTTATCTCTAACTGGCGCTGCAGAGCGAGTTTTCCAACAGACTGAACGACAAGGTATAGAAGTGAACACCTTAATTAATAATGCAGGCTTTGGTGGACATGGTTTTTTTAATGAACGCAACCTTGAAGACGAGCAAGCTATGATGCAGGTAAATATGGTAGCGCTTACCCAGCTTACCCACTACTACCTTCAAGGTATGGTGTCCCGCCAGTCTGGTCGAATTATGAATGTATCATCCACCGCATCCTTTATGCCTGGGCCATTACAAGCCGTCTATTACGCCACCAAAGCCTATGTCACCTCATTCACCCAAGCCTTGGCAGAAGAAGTCAGTGAACATAACATTAGCGCAACAGCATTATGTCCAGGCGCCGTTGCGACAGGGTTTGTTAAAGCAGGTAACCTAGAAGGTGTTAAGATCTGGAAAAATGCAAAAACACCGAGCTCTGTTGCCCAGTTTGGTTATCAAGCCATGGAGAAGGGTAAACTGGTCGCTATTAATGAAGGTAAGCTAGCCTTTCTTTTAAATTGGATTGTTCCCTTGTTACCAAGAAAAGTAATGTTAAAGACATCTCGCCAAGCAATGGAAAAATCCGCTTAACCAGTAAAAGGCCAGCCAGACTATGAAAAGAGCAAGCAGGTTTAGCATTCCTCCTCAATGGAAGTTAATGCTGTTAGATATGGGCATCGACCCGCAATTAGTCTTGGCTTATGCAAAACTGCCTGCCGACCTCTACAATCAAGCGCAGGCAAGTGTCACACCGAGTGAGTACTTTCAGCTTTGGCAGGGCGTTGATAGAGCAGCAGGCGATAAGGAATTACCCTTGCTACTGGCTAAAAATATGAATGCAGAAACATTTGATGCGCCTATCTTTGCTTCCATTTGTAGTTCGAACCTCAATGTCGCACTCAATAGAATTCGTCAATATAAGCCTTTAATTGGGCCTATGATGTTAGATTTAGAACAAAATGAATATGCCACCAAACTCACCATCAGCTGTTATGAATACCATGAGGATTTGCCACTCTCGTTAAGCTTAACTGAATTAGTCTTTTTTACTCAGCTTGCTCGTCTTGCAACTCGTGAAAACATCATTCCGCTAGCTCTCGAGTTACCTGAATTACCTCACAACTTAGCCGATTACGAGGCTTATTTTGGCTGCCCTCTTACCAAAGCAAATAAGGTCAGTATTCACTTTAAAGCAGAAGATTCACAAAAACCTTTTTTGACTCAGAACCTTGCTATGTGGGAGTTTTTTGAAGATAAACTGAATCAAAAGTTAGCGGACCTTGATTCATGTGCGAATACAGTCGACAGGATTCGGGCCGTATTACTGGAGTCTTTGCCTTCAGGGAGAAGCTCGATCGATCATGTGGCGAATACACTGGCTATGAGTAAACGAACCTTACAGCGTAAGCTCAGTGCTGAAGCAGAAACCTATCAATCCGTTCTGCAATCCGTTCGAGGAGAATTAGCTGATCACTATCTACAAAAATCAAAGATATCCTTAGGGGAAATTTCTTTTCTATTAGGCTTTAACGAAGCCAGTTCATTTATTCGTGCTTATTCAGCTTGGAAAGGGATTTCACCTGGTCATTATCGAGATACTTATCATTAGGATGCACCTAGCTAGAGGGGATGTGCCACTTCTGTTAGTTTGAGAAGAGCAGATGGGATCATCAATGACTCTGTGCTTATCAAGGACTTTTATTTTGATGGAATGCTGTTTTGATGGCATGTTGTTTTAATGAGAGCGCTAAGAGTTGGATTCCGGATAGTCTCGTGCCTCAACTTCCGGAATGACGGTATAGATAAGTTCTGAGGTTGAAGTCATCTTGATAACGAGCTGCGTTAGGCATAAAGTAATTATGCTTTTCAATGCCAGCTAGGTAATGTTGGAACCTTCAAAGAGGAACCCCCACACTAGCATCGGTGATGAGATGCATAGCTTGTCTAATAAAGAGCAACTTCTGTTAGTTTGAGAAGAGCAGATGGGATCATCAATGGCTCTATGATTATCAAGAAATTCTCCCTCAATAACCCAGATTCTTTTCTTTACCATTTTATAGAGAAGCTCTGAGGTTGAAGTCATCTTGATAACGACCCCTTTGATCCCTTAGCAGCTCCAAGCTACCCTCGGCGATACTTTGTTATCTCTACAATTTATCTAGAAAAACATGCTTTTTATTAATGCCAGCTAGATGATGTTGGTGATTACAAAGAGGAACTCCCACACGACCATTGGCGATGTCGCGGTTCACTTCTGTTAGTTTGAGAAGAGCAGATGGGATCATCAATGACTCTGTGATTATCAAGAAATTCTATTTTGATGAGACAACTAAGGTCTAGATTCCGGATAAGTTCGTTCCTCTCTTTCCGGAATGACGGTATAGAGAAGTTCTGAGGTTGAAGTCATCTTGATAACGACCCCTTTGATCCCTTAGCAGCGCCAAGCTACCCTCGGCGATGCTTTGTCGTCTCTTCACTTTTCTTTAGACGAAAAAAAACCAGTCACTTGGACTGGTTTTTTAAATTTAATCTTGATAACGACCTACTCTCACATGGGAACTCCCACACTACCATCGGCGATGATGCTTTTCACTTCTGAGTTCGAGATGGGATCAGGTGGTTCAACAACTCTATGATTATCAAGAAATTCTGTTGAGATGTTTGAGTCTTAATGTCTTTTCAGACAGCTCATTCATACTCGAATTTGCTTATGCTTTAACAATACTTTTTGAATAGTCTCTTTCGAGAAACGATAACCAAGCGGTCAAACCAGCTTCCGATGTTTTACCATCTTCTTAAATCGTAATATAACGCAAAACCATTTTGGCGTTATATGGTCAAGCCTCACGAGCAATTAGTACAGGTTAGCTCAATGCCTCACAGCACTTACACACCCTGCCTATCAACGTCGTAGTCTTCAACGGCTCTTTAGGGAACTTAAAGTTCCAGTGAGAT
>Ga0209396_1007154_pt1 | contig 10043 bp, 6 predicted proteins | sample GOMGulsemesocosm_6_FD_184638 | JGI IMG/M metagenome (GOLD analysis project Ga0209396, IMG submission 184638) | Methane-oxidizing microbial communities from mesocosms in the Gulf of Mexico - GOM8C Gulf of Mexico (SPAdes) (version 2) | ecosystem: Environmental > Aquatic > Marine > Cold seeps... | reverse complement strand
GGACAAGGTTCTGGATGGTATTCAAGCGGCCAAGCGTGCCGGGTTTGAGCGCATTAAACTCAATGCGGTGATTTTAAAAAACCGTAATCTGCTCCAGGTTCCTGCTCTGCTTGACTATGCGCTGACGGAAGGTTTGGACATCATTTTTATTGAAGAGATGCCACTAGGTACTGTCGTTGAACACAGCCGTAAGGAAGAGTTTTGTTCCAGCGCCGAAATACGCGCAATGATTAATCGCGAACACCCACTGCAGGCATCAGAAGTTAAAAACGGTGGACCTTCACGCTACTGGACAACACCCGGCTATGAATCCCGCATCGGTTTTATTTCTCCGCACAGTGAAAACTTTTGTGCCAGTTGTAATCGCGTGCGGGTCACGGCCGAAGTTCGATTACTCTTTTGTCTGGGTAATGAAAACTCAGTCGAGCTGAGAGATTGTTCGCCGTAACCCAGGTGATTTGGACATTATTAAAACAGCGATTGTTAATGCGATGAAAGATAAACCGAAAGAGCATCATTTTTATGATGATGCGGAGCAGATTGTAATATTTATGAATACTACCGGTGGTTAGTTAGGTGTCGTTCCTGCGAAGGCAGGAATGACAGTAATAGAATTTTTTTAAGGACGGATAAAGGGGCGGACCCATCAAAAGCCAGCTGAATTCAGTTTAGGCTGCGAATAGCTTGCGTTCATAACGCAGTGAGTCGTGAAAACTCGGCTTCTTCCTGTGGCATAAAGCTTCTAAAAACTTCGCCGCCGTTGTCCTTGGCGGCTTGACTGGCTTCCAGTTGGACTTGCTCCAGCGCCACTGTTTAGGCAAAAAATCGTTTCTGCTCAGCGCTGGCAAGGGATTACACCCCTTGCGTTGGTTGGGTGGTGGGGAATAATGACGTCGATCAATGCCTGCGCTTTGATGAAGCCCCAAGCTATATAATTGAGCGTTTTAAGCGCATTGCGAACAAACAATTCAACAGCAGGGCTGTGGGCGGGAAATATTTCATGTCTCGGGATCAGTTTGAAGTTCTTTGCTGCGTCAAACAGCGGAAAAGGGCTTCTCGAAAAAATTAGTCCAATCAGTGATCTTCTCCAGAGAGTAGACTCACAAACTATTGATTAGTGTTTATCCGATAATAGTGTGACCCCATTGGTCAAACTGAGTCTGCACTTGTTTGCTGGACACCGTTAAACCTGAGTGTCAGGCAGCGGCTACCATTCTTGCCTATCGTAGAGGTCCTAGGTTCGCTGATTATTTCCCCGCTTGAAAACAACATTTTTTTTAAAAGTATTACCCAGCAGGGCTATAGCTTTAACTGCTGACGCAGAAAATTATAATTATTATTCCAGAATTCTCGGACCATAGGCGCATCCGCTACCAGACTTTCAAAGGCGTGGGGGGCCATGGGCGCTATCTCCAGCTGGCAGCTAACTCCTGCCTCGTTTAGGCGAGCCGCATAGTGTCTGTCTTCTGCATAAAACAGGTCTATATCCCCCACGCCAATCCAGGTCGCGGGCAGTCCGGACAGAATTTCTCTTCTCGCGGGTACGGCGTAGGTCGTTGCCGAAGGGGCACTGCCCAGATACCAGGACCATGCCGCCCGGTTATTTTTGTTATTCCACATCCGATGGTTGATGGGATCGAGATCAGACTGCCCGGCGGTACGGTCATCCAGCATTGGACAGAACAGTGCCTGGGCCGCTGGCTGGTCGCCACCCTGATCGAGAATTTTCTGTGCCAGGCTGGCCGCCAGTCCGCCGCCTGCGCTCTGCCCGGCAATGGCAATGCGCGACGGATCAACACCCAGACCCTCGGCGTTGTTCACTAGCCACTGCCAAGCGTCAAAGCAGTCGTCGAGTGCCGCGGGAAAGGGGTGAGCTGGCGCCAAGCGGTAGTCGACGGAAATCACCACCAGCTTCAGCTGTTTGGCGTAGTTTAAACAGCAGCGATCATCCAGAGCCGCTGTGCCGGAAATCATGCCGCCACCGTGAATCCACAGCAGGCCGGCGCCAGATGACGGACCCTCTGGCCGATAAATGCGCACACGACCCTGTTTAAGTGGTTGCTCAGTTATAACTACACCATCGCCAGATTTTGCCTTCGGCAGGCACTTCAACAGCCCATTATAAAACCTCAGAAAGAGACGGTTGTGGAAGGGTATTGAAGGAATATATTAAACAACCTTGCGCAACTCTGGGTGAACCAAATCTATCTTCATTCAACCTGCCTGATATTATTTAAATAGCTTTTTGTGAAATCCATTGCTGACACCATTTGTTTTTTTCGGGAAAAAATACACCAGCCTGGGCGCTATTAAGCGAAGCGCTCAGTCAATGCCCAGACGCTTCGCGAGTGTTTTAATACAGTCGCTTGCCTGTAAAAACCCGACCCGCTGCAGTTGGCCCTTAAGGCTGCTGGCCCGTCGACATCTGCAGCATGTCTGCCAGCGACAAGGGGTTGGTCTCCTCCAGTATGCTGGCCAGGCGCATCTGTAAGCCCGGTTTAAACTCGGGTTGCGGCAGCAGCCAGAACTTGTCCGCCTCAATGCCTTTAAAGGCACGGGCGGCAAACTCGTCCGGGGCCAGGCCCCTGGCGACACCTTCGGCAATAAAGTTGCGGAAGTTCTCCTCCTCCTCGCTGCCCAACTGGTGTTGCTCTTCGTCTTCGCGCAGGCGATCCGATTCCCAGATGCCCGTCGCCACCTCGCCTGGGCAGAGCACGGAGGCGGTGACCGGGGCGCTCTCGGCCTGGAGTTCGCCGTAGAGGGTCTCGCTGATGGCCGTCACGGCGTGTTTGCTGGCCTGGTAGGGGCCAAGGTAGGCGCCGCCGCCGAGCAGGCCGCCGACCGAGGAGGTGTTGACCACGCGGCCGGCCTCGCCCTGTTCGAGCATCTTCGGCACGAAGCTGCGGATGCCGTTAACCACCCCCATGATGTTGACGTCGAGGTTCCACTGCCAGTCCTTGGCCGAGCGCTCCCAGCTCTTGCCATCGACCAGCACGCCGGCGTTGTTGAACAGCAGGTTAACCTTGCCGAAGCACTCAAAGGCGGTCTGCGCCAGCTGTTCAACCGCCTCCGGGTCGGAGACATCCGTGCGCTGGGTTTTGATGGATTGCCCCTTGGCGCTCAGTGCTTGTTGCAGTGCCTCGAGGCCTTTGGTGTCGACATCGCCGGCTACCACGTGCATGCCCAGCGAGGCCGCGTGACGCGCCAGCCCCGAACCTATACCACTACCGGCGCCGGTGATGACCGCGACCTGACCTTGCCATTGACTCATGTTCTACTCCTGACGGGAAATTTGTTTTTTCTACTTTGCTCACTTCTGCAGCGCGGAGCCTCATCTGTATGGGGGAGGTCTTTGCGGAACAAAATAGCGACACGTTAGGGGCGTGCCGCGCGCATAAATTCGCTGGGCGATTGGCCGGTCCAGCGCTGAAAGGCCCTGCGAAAGGCGGAGGTGTCGCTGAAGCCCAGGTGTTCGGCGATGCGCTCGATGCTCCAGTTGCCGCGTCCAAGCAGCTCCTGGGCGGCGCGGCACAGGCAGGCTTCGCGTATCTGCCGGTAGGAACTCTGCTCCGCCTGCAGGCGCCGTCGCAGGGTGGATTGGCTGAGATTCAGCAGTTTGGCCAGTTCATTGAGGGTGGGGATCTCTTGGCCCTGGTAGATGGCGCCAACGATCAGCGAGTTGACCTGCTCATTGACGCCGATATCGCTGCGCGAGCCATAAATCTGAAACGGAAAGCTGTCCAGAAACTGACTCAGTTCGGCGGGGCTGCGCACATTGCCCTGTGATAACTGAGCGGCATCGAATTCGAGCTCATAGACCTGGGCGGCGGTCAAAACGGGTGCCTTGAAGAGCCCGAGCAGTGGCGCCACGGCTTCGCGATTGGGGCAGGCCAGTCTCACCCGCTGGAGTTTCAGCGGGCAGCCAATCAGCCAGCCAAACAAGTGCAAATAGGCGAAGAGCCCGACGGTATCCACCAGGCTGGTGAGGGGGTTTTTCTCGACGCGCAGGCTGTTCATGCTAAAGCGCGCCTGCCCCTCATTGACGGTCAGGCTTAACTGGCCGCCACGCGGGGTAATAATCTCGCAAAAGTCGCTGGCGATGGCGATGGCCTCAGTCAGGGTAGTGGCCGACAGCACGCTGCGGCACATCAGCTCCACATCCTTGGTGGTCATGGGGGGGTGGCCATCGTCACTGGCGACCTGGGTCTCCATGGCGACGATGGTGTCGCGATACCAGCTGGTGAAATGGCGGCTGTCGCCGGGCAGGGGGTTGTCCATGTCGATACCCGCGCGCCGGCACTCTTCGAGCAAACACTCGATCAGGGGCTCCAAGGGCAGTGTTTTTTCGCTGGGCATAAAGGCTCCGTTGAACACTTCTGTGCGGCAGGTTGAACGCTCGGGTGCTATTGCAAATGCGCTGAGCTTAGCAAAATAAACGAACTCGAAGCCATAGCGACGAGTGAAAAGCTCTTCAGAGAATGAAGTGAGAGAGCCAGTGCAATGATCCATTCAAATATAATAATGAGATGAACATCATGATCAACCAACCGCTTGAGTTAGAGTCTGTCGTACCCGAGGAGAGTAAGCCGCTATGAGTATGTCAAATCGATTTGCCTATACACCCCTGGCACTGGCCCTGTCGGTCGCAGGTATCAGCGCTCCAGCTCTGGCCGAGGAGGCCTTTTCGTTGGAGGAGATTGTCGTCACGGCCCAGAAGCGCGCCGAAAATGTACAGGATATTGGCGCCACGGTTAACGCCATGGGGGCCGATGCCCTGAATGACTTCTCTGTGCAAAATTTTACCGACATAGAGTCGCTGACACCTGGACTGAGTCTTAATAGCGCCGATACGCGCAGTAAGTCCATCGCCCTGCGCGGTGTCAGCTATGACCCAGAAGGCAGTGGTGCGTCAACCGTAGCCACTTACTTGAATGGTGCTTCCGTGCGCGCCAATGTGCTCTTTGCCCAGACCTTTGACATTGACCGTATTGAAGTCCTACGCGGCCCACAGGGTACTCTGCAGGGTAAAACCTCGCCCTCTGGCGCTTTGATAGTACACACCAAGAAGCCAGATATGGACGTTATCGAAGGTGAGATACTGCAGACCTTCGACAGCCAAGGCAGTAACTCTCAGTTTGGTGTCAGTCTGCCGATTATTGACGGTGAGCTGGCGGTGCGTTTGGCCGGTGCCTACACAGACAGTGAACTCGAAGGGGTTCGCAACCCAGTAACTGGCACAGATGATGGCAAACTAGATCGCGCTGGTCGCCTGACCGTCGTCTGGGAGCCAAGTGATGTCTTCAATGCCCAGCTGACCTATGAGCACAGCGAGAGCCGCTACGATGGCTACGAGGCTATAGCGGGTAATGGCCTTGGTGCGACGATAGGCACCTTTGATCGTATTGCCCTAACGACTACTGACGGTCTCTATGAAGCCCAAAACAGAATCAGCTCGCTGCAGATGAACTGGGAAGTGATGGGGCACGAGTTGACCTCCGTGACCGGCTATAGCGCCACCAGTGATTCAGATTATCGTGACCGCAGTGCCATATCGGGTGGCTCTGGCCTGGCACTTTTGGCCCAGCCACAACGGGTAGAAATTCAGTTTGATACCTTCACTCAGGAGTTGCGTCTGGCTTCGCTGGATACCGAGTTTTGGGAGTACATGATGGGTGCCTACTACGAGCGCCAGCAAGCCTCGACTTTCTACAGCCTAGACTCGGGCCTTGGTGGTCTGGTGGCGCCGAATATCCTCGATAATCGTGAAGAGTTTGGTCTCTTTAGTCAGAATACCTTCCACCTGAGCGATGAGACTCGCCTGCAGGCCGGTATCCGCTGGTCCAAGTACCGATTGCGCAACAACTACGATTTCAATATTGATCTCTCTTTTGCTCTGCAAAACCCGGCGTTTATTGGCAGTGGTATCTCTATCCCTGTTTCGGCTATCGACATTGAGCAGGGTGGTAACACCTCTGAATCGGTCACCGGTGGTCTCAAGCTGCTGCACGACCTCAGCGAGGAGACCATGATCTACGCCAGCCTCGATTCCAGCTACCGTCCCGGTGGAGCCTTCATTGAGCCAACTCTGACCAGTGGCAATGACATCCTCTTTGGCGAAGAGTCCTCCCAGTCGATTGAGCTGGGTTTTAAGAGCTCGCTCTGGGACAACCGTGCACAGATCAACGCGGCCATCTTCTATCAGCGATTTGATGACTACATCAGCCGCATTACGGATGTAGCCGTTGATGCCAATTTGGATACTGTGGCTGATAATACCCGTGCCAGCGGCATCGTGTTTAACGGAGACGCCATCATCCAGGGCGCCGAGCTGGACTTTAAAATGCTGCTAACCCAGAACTGGAGTCTGGGTGGTGGTCTCAGCTACACGGACGCCAAGTATGACGGTGCCGTGATTCCCTGCAGTAATGGCAGCTTCGATGGCGCCTCAGCCATTGCGAAGTGCAGCGTCGATGGTCAGCGAATCGGCGGCGAACCCAACTGGTCCGCCAGCCTCAACTCCGAGTACTCAGTGCCAATGGAGAAGTTCGAGGGTTATGTTCGCGGGCTTTATAAGTTCACCGATTCTCGCGCCAATGATGACATCCCCGATGGTGACGTCACCAGCTACGGGGTGGTTAATCTCTTCGCCGGTGTGCGCAGTCATGATAGCCAATGGGAAGTGAGTGCTTTTGCTAAGAACTTGTTTGACAAGCAAGCCGAGGTTCGCCGCCGCCCAATAGATGCCTACGGCTACCGCAAGGTTGATCTACTGCCAGAGCGCATTGTCGGTTTGAGCGGCAAGTACAATTTTAGCCTCTGATGATTTTCTCTTTACTGGTTTATAGCTTTTTACTCCGCCAGCTTCTCTGAAGCTGTCATCTCCACTTGGCCGGGCTTGCTCGGCCTTTTTTTCATTCGAGGGCATCAGCTGGTGTGAAGACCTGCTGTGTGGCGCTGAGTTGAAATCGCACTGACATGTCTGCTGGATGGAAGGCTGCTACAGGTTGAACAAGGGGAGGAATCACAGGGTCCAGAGCAGACTTGCAGATACTAATTAAAATTCACTTTTTAAGACAAAAAAGCTGAGGTAACAATGAACCTTTTATGTCTTCGTCACAGGTTTGGCGACATAGCTAACGGGCCATTCTTCATTCTTATTGATATCCTCAGGGGCAATTGCACCCGTTAATTCGTTAACGGCCCTGAGTGGCTGTTATCCCTCGTAGCGGCCTACGGCAAGGCGTAGGCCATTTATTTTTTTGGGTTGGGTTGCGCGAGGTTTATTGGCTAAAAATCTTCTGCAGGAAACCAACCCTCTGGGCCAGGCTATCTTGCACCAGCTGACTCTTCTTAATGGCGTCATAGCCGTGCACAGAGCCCCGGGTGGCGTTGACCTGAGTGTTCACACTCGCCTGTTCAAGCGCCCGAGCATAGGCCAGCCCCTCATCTCTGAGCGGGTCGAATTCGGCGGTTTCAATATAGGCTGGGGCCAGCGCTTGCAGCTCGCCATGACCGGGGGCCGCGTATTCAGGTGGGATAAAGCCGGGGGCAATAAAGTCAGGCGTCGCGCTGAAGTCTTTGAGATACATCTCCCACATTCTTTTGTTGGAGACGGCATTCCAGAGGGGGGTGTCGACAAAAGCCCGAGCGGAATCTGTCTGGCACTGGTGGTCCAGCACCGGGTAGATCAACAGCTGACCACACAGGTCGAGCAGCTGTTCATCCCTGGCTTTCTGCGCCACACCGGCCGCCAGTGCGCCACCGGCACTGTCGCCACCCACGGCAATACGCTGAGGGTCAATCGACAGCTGCGCGGCCTGTTCAAGGCTCCATTGCAGGGCGGCGTAGCAGTCATCAAAACCGTGGGGGAAGGGGTACTGGGGGCCCAGCCGATAGTCGACAAAAACCACCACACAACCGCACTGCTCTGCGTAGTATTCAGCCTGATCCAAGTGGCCCGCGGCGTAGGTCATGGCGAAAGCGCCACCGTGATAGTAAACCAACGCAGGCGCGGCAGGCTTGAGCTCTTTCGGTGTCATCACCATGACCTTAAAGCGACTGCCATCGCGCCGCTCGATCCGGTGTTTCTCCACCGTCACGGCGTCGGAGCGCTTGCCAAACCAGCGATGTAATCGCAGGGCGCCATTCAATGGCCCCATCAGCCAGCGACTGAATTTGATATTAATCACCGGGATTTTGGCGAAGTCGCTGTGTATCGCGTATTTATCACTCATATGATCAGGCTTCTCTCTAGAAAATTTTTTCTGCCGCAGCTCGGCAACAGCCAGGTTTTAATTCGAATACCCGCCTCGGATAAAGCGCCGCTGGCGATTTATTCGCAGTGGCCATGAACGGTTAGCCTAGCAGGCTGTTGAAATTCTCTGAATTTCGACGTCTGATCACAAAACACGGCAGTAGGCTATCCCTTAGTCTTACTGCATTTCCTCCATCCATGGAGGTCAGATGTTTTGTCAAAATTGGCGACTGCTAAGTCGTTGCCCTCGTTTACTCATGGAGGGTGTAAGAAAAGAGAAAATCGCACTTTTCTCTTTTCGTGTTTTGAAATAGGCAGGATGCCTTTTCAACAACCTGTTAGGGGTATCTTGCTGGAAAAATCGGCAAGCAGTCCCCCCCCATATGCATGACTTTTTTCGCCGGCCGTTCTGCAACGACGGATCACATCGATGTAATCCTTAGCTTTGTGCTGCAGACAACTCTCCGCACAAGGACTCGGAAATTTCATCTGCACGATTCAAGTTCCGGTCGCTGCTCCGTCCAAGGTTATGCCACTGGAAAATTTAAATTCTGTCACACTTTTGAGTCGGATATTCCGATTGCGTGATGCAGGATTTTCAGTGATTTTTTTCCAAAATACGCGGCATGAGTCGATACGAAAACTGAATTATGACCAGACAAACGAGGATAAAGGCACAGATTTACACAGCGTTAACTTTTTGGTCGACTTCGCCGTGCCGGCAAATATTGATGACAACCGGACCTCACCTTCACGCAACCAAGCTCGGCGCTCTAGTGCTACCTTTGTCGTAGCGCTAGAGCGGAGGTAAGAGTCAGCTGTTGAAGAGCTTGGCGTGCCCGGCCTTAAATCATTTAAAGATAGGGCGGGGTGATGGTGGCCGAGTTGTCGAGGTTGATGGCGGCGCCGTTGATTTTTCGGGAGGCGTCGCTGGCGAGGAACAAGATGGTATTGGCGACATCTTCCGCCTCACACATATAGCTGGCTGCCTGCTCGGCCTTGACCAGGTCAATCATTGGCTGATCCTTGAACAGCTCGGGCGCCATGGGGGTGGCGATACCGTCCGGGTGGATGCTGTTACAGCGCACGCCCTTTTGCTGCTGGTGGCAGTAGACCGCGACGCTCTGGGTGAGGCCGCGCACCGCGGCCTTGCTGGCGCTGTAGGCCGGGAACACCGGCATGCCGACCAGAGCCGACGACGATGACATATTGACAATAGAGCCGCCGGTTTTTTCCATCAGGGGCATGGCGTACTTGATACTGAGGAAGACGCTGTCGGCATTGACGCTCTGCAGTTGCTTCCAGTCGTCGAAGGAGGCGGTTTTTATGTCGCCCATTTTTAGGATGGCGGCGTTGTTGACCAGTATATTCAAGCGGCCAAATTCACGCTCGGCCAGCTCGATCAGCGCTATCCAGCCGACTTCCTGGCTGACATCCTGTTGTACAAACAGGCTGCCAGCGCCGATGCTCTGCTGCGCCAGCTCGCCGTCCGCGGCGTTGATGTCGGTCATGATAACGGTGGCGCCCTGGGCGTGCAGCAGCTTGGCGGTGGCCAGGCCGACGCCGCGGCTGGCGCCGGTGACTATGGCTACTTTATCTTTGAGTTGTTGAGTCATGGTTAAAAGCCTGTGCGAAGAAAAAGGGCCCGCCACCAAATAATATGGGCAGGGCGTAAGGCTGAACGGTTCAACACTCGATACCCACAAAGTGTCGAGCGTTGACCAGGCAGCTGGAGAAAGATCGTTGTTTAGCGCTCGGCGCTAAGGTCGAGAGAGAAGCGGCTCGGGCG
>Ga0209396_1007149_pt1 | contig 10046 bp, 8 predicted proteins | sample GOMGulsemesocosm_6_FD_184638 | JGI IMG/M metagenome (GOLD analysis project Ga0209396, IMG submission 184638) | Methane-oxidizing microbial communities from mesocosms in the Gulf of Mexico - GOM8C Gulf of Mexico (SPAdes) (version 2) | ecosystem: Environmental > Aquatic > Marine > Cold seeps... | reverse complement strand
GTTGTTGTACGACCTGTATTTACCTATCTAACATTACTGTTTGTTTTTCCTATTTACCGTTTTGTATTACCTGAATTAGCGGTTTGTGTGCGCAATAGCGACCATCAACAAATTAAGCTGATTCGTAATTGGATATTTAAGGTATCAGCCCTTGTAAGTATTAGTTTTTTCGGGGTTATGCTGCTGTTTGGCAATACGTTAGTTTTAACAATTTTCCCAGCAGAATACGATGGTGCAATCCCTGTCCTGTTACACTTTTCAATGTTTTTCATCTTCCTTATGCTTAATGCTTATCAACTATGCTACATAAAAGCACATGGCCGTTTCATACAGAGTCTGTGCATTCGCATCAGTGGTATCGTCACTTTGGTCGTTTCGTTCGAGCTATTCAATCAGTTTACTGACAACGTAATAGCGATTATTGTGGCTCTTTGTTGTGGCTATTTGATGATGTTCATTCTATCCAGTGCTGTTGAACGACAAATACTGAAAAGCTATAACATCACGATTTACCGCCAGCCAAGTCTCAACTAAACACCCGAAACCAAAAAGCCAGTCACTGTTTATAACAAGTAACTGGCTTTTGTTTATTTTCTTATCAAGGAAACGTTAGATTTACAAGCGTACACCTTCAATGTTCAAGGTCATATCAACATAGGTTGATGCAGGGCCTAAATTTGTAGTAATACCATAGTCTGTTAACTTGAGACTTGTTTCACCGGTAAAACCAACACGATAACCACCCCATGGATCAGAACCTTCGCCAATCTTAGTCACAGGGAATGTAATTGTTTTGGTAATGCCTTTTAGGGTGAATGCCCCTGTTACAATCCCATTATCATTATCGCTAAATTTGATACTTTGACTTTCGAATGTCGCTTTTGGGAATTTTTTTACATCAAGAAAGTCATCACTTTTTAAATGCTTATCACGTTCTGCATGGTTTGAATCTAGACTCGCGGTGTCAATAACAAAATTGATTTTCGACGCATTAGGTGTTTTTGCATCATATGAAAAACCACCATCAAAAGTATTAAAACGTCCCAGTAACCAGCTATAACCTAAATGCTTAATTTTGAATTGCACAGAGGCATGAGCACCTGCGACATCAACTTTATAATCTGCAGCTTGTGCGGCATTTGGCGCTACAACAGCGAACAATGAACTTGCTGTAATAGCAGCGGCTAAAATTTGTTTTTTCATTCTATTTTCCATTTGAATTTACCTTTAATATTTAATTTCTTCATGGCGACTTATTATCTGAATTAAAATTCGATGAAATCGCTATTATTTATAAATCGTTATTTGTTTTCTACCTGTTGTACTTTCAACATACGTACTAACGTCTTATTCTTATTAATAAAGTGATGTTTAAGCGCAGCGATGGCATGCACACCAGCGAGAACGATTAACACCCATGCTAAAATCTCATGTATCTCGCCCGCTATATCTTCTTGATTATCAACAGAGAATGGGATTGCAGGCACGGTAAATACTTCAAACACCATGATGCCACGCCCATCTGCAGTCGAAATTAGATATCCCGATATCATGAGTGTAAACATAAGCAGGTATAAACCAAGATGAACCAAATGCGCGCTTGTTACTTCAAATTTACTCGCATGCTTGTCTGCGCCATCTGGACTGATATTGATCGAGCGCCATAATGTGCGAATCAGTAATAATCCAAGTAACAGAACACCGATACTCTTATGCAAATCGAGTGAGCCTTTATACCAAGCATCATAATAAGTTAGCTCGACCATATATAAACCTAAGCCAAACATACCAAAAATGGTTAATGCCATAACCCAATGCAACAAAATCGATATCCAGCCATAAGCAGTTTTAGTATTTTTTAACATTCCAGTACGTCCCTCACATCCGATAATTCATATTAATCTGCTTTTAACTATTAAAAAATAGCGAATAATGAGAAACTATTGTGCATAAATGCACAGAACCTTTACATTAAATTAAATACCCCCTGCAGACACTTAAGTCCAAGCACTTGTTTAAATTAATGTTTATTGAATAATAAGCATAATTAAAAGGATTTATATATGAAAAGTATTTCTTGGGATGATTATAAAATAGCGTATCAAGTTGCCATTGATGGCAGTTTAAGTCAGGCGGGTAAATCACTCAATATAAACCACGCCACAGTGCTACGACGTATTAATCAATTAGAAGCGGCATTAGAGGTTAAATTGTTTTTCCGTCATCAACGAGGTTACAAGGTCACAGACGCTGGTGCGATCTTGATTGAACAATTGCCAGAGTTGATTGCGGGCTTTAGTAAACTTGAGCATCAATTACAAAATGTAGAAAGTCATATTAGTGGGGAATTACGGATCTCAACGATCAGTTCATACTCTTCCCAGCTTGCGCCTTCACTCAAAGCATTTCGAGATATCTACCCAGACATTCGCATCATGGTGCTGTCTACTGATGATATTGTGCCGCTAGAATCAGGAGCAGCCCATGTGTCACTACGCGCAGGGCCAAAGCCAGATGGTGCAGATTTGATCGTTAAAGAATTAACCCGCTTTAAGACCAGTTATTATGCATCTGCTGACTACGTCAAAGAGTTTGGTAAACCAACTACAAATGACACACTAAACGATCATTATTGGGTGTTACCTACTCCCGACAAATATCGGATCCCCTTTGTACGCCACGTGGTAGATAATATTGATAAAGGCAGAATTGTATTTCAGAGTAATCACTTCCCTGATGTCAATCAGGCTGTGATAGAAGGGATGGGCATTGGGCCAATGGGAGAGCATCAGGCTAAGCTGCACCCATCTTTAGTACAAGTACCATTAGACTCGCCAAAATCAGAAGAAGCCATGTGGTTTGTATACCACAAAGATTCAAAACACAGTGCGCGCGTAAAATGCTTTTATGCGTTTTTGCATGAACGGTTAAAGAAGCTAGTTGATTTAGAAAAGAAATAAAAATATTGCCGGAGATTAATCGCTCCGGCTACTGACTAAATTTATTTTATTATTACACAGTATTATTTAACTAATTTACTGATCTCTTTAAAGATAGGGTTATTCGCATTCTTCGTCAGTTCAAATAGAATTGATTCATACGTTGTTGGTATAACACCTGCCTGAATTAATCGTTCAATCGCCATTTTAGAATCCGATTTAGAACGAGAACTCACGCAATCTGTGACTAGAACAGGCTTCAACCCTTCTGCAAGTAAATCTAAGCACGTTTGCAGTACACAAACATGCGTTTCGATTCCAGCAACAATTACGAATTTTTTATCCGTATTTTTAATCGCTGCCAACGTCTCTTCATTACCACAGCACGAAAAGGATGTCTTTTCGAAATGAGGTTCTGATTCAACTAATGTTTGTAAGGCAGGGATAGTACCACCAAGACCTTTCTTATACTGTTCATTAATAATGAAAGGCACGTTATTAAGTTGTAAACCTTTGATTAACGTAACGAGGTTTTTCTCCACAATTTCTTTATTTTTTATGTGTGGAAAAAGTTTTTCCTGCACATCAACCAAACAAAACACGGTATCTTGTACATTAATTCTCATATTATTCCCCTCAGTAATGTTAAGTGTTTCCATTCAAATATCACTTAAAGAATAAAAGTTCTTATCGTTAAAGTCGAGCGACGTCATAATAAAACAACGACTACCTCACTCGCTTTTTATATCAACCTTCTACATACCATTATTTTAACGTAGCAAGTGCTTCTTCTAATTGCGTTTGTACTTCAGCATTACGTAATTGGCCTTTTTCTACATCAAAATTATCGTAGAAGCTCGCAATAGAAAGGTCTGCCTTCACTTCAGCAGCAAAATACGGTGCAGAGCTTTTCGCTGCGGCTAATACATTACGCGCGCCACCAGGACCGGGCGATGTTGCTAACATGATCATATCTTTACCTTGATAAACCTTGGCATCGATACGAGAAGTCCAATCAAATAGGTTTTTGAATGCTGCGGTATAGCTTGCATTATGTTCCGCATAAGAAATGATCACCGCATCGACACTGCCAATCTTGTCATAAAATGCATGAGCCTGTTGTGGAATACCACTTTCTGATTCACGATCAACACTAAACAATGGCATTTCAAAATCATTAATATCAATGATCTCAACCTCAGCATTGGGAATGATTTTTGTTGTTAACAACTCACTCGCATAAGACACTAATTGTTTGTTAATTGACTGACGACTATTACTTGCTGCTAATGCTAAAATTTTCATATTGATTCCTTTTTAAAATTTGATTTATACGTTTCTCTAAATACTACTTGTCCATTTATCTTAATACTACAGCTACGCTACAAAGCGTAATACGACCTCGAGATTACGACACTTTCAGCTTCCCTAAGCCTTTATATTCAATAAATTCAATAACATTATTATCTGGGTCACGAATAAACAAAGAAGTACCGGTTGGGTGCATCATAGGCTCTGCGCTTAACGCAATACCCATTTCACTTAGCTGGCTAATAACAAGCTCTGCATCCTCAACTTCAAGTGCGACGTGGGTATATCCCGTATGTTTTACTGCTATATCCATTAACACGTTTGTTGCTTTACGGCACTGGGACTGTAACGAGAGTTGCGAAGCCGAATTTGATGCATTTAAAATAAAGTTAATATTGATACCACTTGGGTGCTCTACAATTGCAACAGGCTCTGGACCACTTGGACCTGCGACATAGCTAAAACCAAGCTTCGCATAAAAATCACGTGACGTTTCAAAATCACTAACACGTAAACCGATATGATTAACCCTTGTAAGTCCCAACATAGCCTTCTCCTAAACTGATTTCGTGTCATGTAAACTGGTATGACTTAATCATAGATTAACCCCGTTAAAAGATTAATGGCCTAGATGGTAAATGATTATTTCCATATGACTCCTAATTGGCTAAGATAAACCTTATTCAAGTAACGATACAAAAGGATTTGATTTGGCTTATAACGCACAGTTACTCAACGGAATGGTGATATTTGTAGAGGTAGTGAACAGCGGTAGTTTTACGCTAGCGGCACAAAACAGTGGCCACTCGACCTCCTATATCAGTAAAGAAATTAATAAACTAGAATCCCGATTAGGGGTGCGTTTGATGCACAGAACCACTCGGTCGTTGAGCCTCACACCCGAAGGTGAGATCTACTTTCAACAGTGCCAGCAAATAATTAACGATGCAGAACAAGCGGAAGAAACACTAAACGGTCGTCAATTAGAACCAAAAGGCTTATTGCGGATTAGCTGCCCGACAAGTTTTGGCCACTCGCGTATGCAATCTATCTTTGCGCGTTTTCTTGCACAATATCCTTTCGTTAATTTGGAACTCGATTTAAGCAACCGTAAAGTCGATATGATCAGCGAAGGCTTTGATGTTTTGCTACGAGGCTCGGCACAATTAGACGACTCGACATTAATCAGTCGTAAAGTCTTTAGCTCCTATGGTGTTATTATCGCATCGCCCGACTATCTACAGCGCGAAGGCACACCACAAACACCCGCAGAACTGTCGCAACATAAAGTAATTAATTACAGTCATTTAAAACAACCGAATACTTGGTCGATGGTCGATAGCGCGGGACGACAGCATCAAGTCCAAGTGCAAAGTCGAGTGCTAACGAATAGCCCTGAAATGGAGTTGTCTTTATGCATCGACGGACAAGGTATCACCAGAATGCCACGTTTTAATCTGCATGATGAAATAGAAACAGGTAAGTTAGTTGAATTATTTAGCGATTTTCAACGACAGGAAATTAACCTTTATTTGATTTATCCAAGCCGTAAGTACGTGTCTTCAAAAGTACGCTGCTTTATTGATTTTGTTGTTGCCGATTTATATCAATCACAATAAATAGATAAATGGATAAATGAGCATAAAAAAACAAGCGCCAATTGGCGCTTGTTTGATTCATCATATTAATAATATTTAACGCTATTATTTACTCGCGGATTCCGGAACCTCTAATCGATGGAGCATTCGATATAACACAGGAACAACAAGCAAGGTCAACACGGTCGCAAAACCTAAGCCAAACATGATAGTCACAGCCATCGGTTTGAAGAACACATCAGGTAATAATGGGATCATACCTAATACCGTTGTGATTGCCGCCATACATACTGGACGAACACGACTTACAGACGCATCAACAACCGCGTGATACTTTTCTTTACCACTGTGGATTTCGATTTCAATCTGATCAAGTAATACAATACCGTTTTTAACCAGCATCCCAGACAGACTTAAGAAACCAAGTAATGCCATAAAACCAAACGGGGTATTAAGTGCCAGTAAACCACTTGTCACACCAATAATCGCTAAGGGAACGGTTGCCCATACAATCACCGCATTTTTCACGTTGTTAAACAAGAATACAGTGATTAAGAACATGAACAGATAACCCATAGGCATCGTTTGGAATAAAGACGCTTGTGCATCCGCAGATGATTCATATTCACCACCCCACTCCAATGAATAACCCGGTGGGAAATCGATACCTTCGACTAACGGCTGGATACGTTTTTGTAACGTTGCTGCAGTTTCATCACCTAAAGGATCAGGATCTGCAAATATGGTCAACATACGTTTACGATTTTTACGCACGACAATCGGATCTTCCCAACGAATATTAACGGCTAATACCACTTGTTGCAGTGGCACATAACCTTTCAATACAGGACTCCAAATCTTCATACCTTCAATCGTACTGATATCCACACGTTCTTTTTCAGGTAATCGAGCAATAATAGGTAGCAGGTTTGTACCGTCACGATAAATACCAACAGACAGACCAGAAAATGCCATTTGCAGTAAATCATCAACGTCTGATTTAGTAATACCATAGCGACGAGCCTGACTTTCGTTAAACACAGGTTCAATCACTTTAGTACGTTCACGCCAATCATGACGCACATTAAATGCCCCAGGGTCTGCACGCATAATATCAATTGCTTGCTGTGCTAAGCCACGTAATACCGTTGGATCAGACCCGACTAAACGCGCTTCAATTTTCGAACCTGACGAAGGCCCTAACTCAATACGTTTTAGTTTATATTCAATATCAGGATACTCTGAATCTAGTTGCCTACTCACTTTACGTAACATTGGCATGACATCGTCATAGTTTTCAACACGGATAATTAACTCACCGTACGCAGCATAGCTTTTCTCTGGTGCATAGGTCAGCATAAAGCGCTGAGACCCTTTACCCGTGCTTGAAGATACATGAGATACACCCTCATTGCCCCTCACCATCACTTCTAACTCACGTAGCTTTTCACTGGTAGCGCGAATATCAGTGCCTTCCGGTAGCCAAACATCAACCATAAACATCGGTGTTGTTGACGACGGGAAAAATGACTGCTTTAACTGTGTGAAACCATACAAACTTGCCACTAACATTAAGATTAGTGCGAATACTGTTGTCCACGCATTTTTCATGCAGGCTTCTAATACTCGTTTATAAACAACAAAAACAACCCCTTTGTACGGGTCATTTTCTTCACTTTCAGCGTCGACTTTCATGCCTTTAAAGAACATATCGGCAAAAAATGGCGTCAGCGATATCGCCGTAAACCAACTGAGCATCAACGAAATAAGTAACACACTAAAGAGCGTTTGGGTGTATTCACCTGTCGAATCTTGCGATAAACCAATAGGAGCAAATGCGGTAACAGCAATAACCGTTGCACCTAATAAAGGCCATTTAGTTTGCGTGACAATATCGGTTGCAGCCTGCAAACGCGTTCGGCCTTTTTGCACCCCAATTAAAATACCTTCGACCACGACAATGGCGTTATCCACCAGCATACCTAATGCAATCACCAATCCGCCCAGTGAAATACGCTGTAGATCAATGGCCATCATATTCATGAATACAAACGTACCCAAAACGGTCAATAACAAGATGAGTCCAATTAAAACACCAGCTCGTAATCCCATGAATAAAAGTAAAACAACGATAACAATAGCAATAGCTTGACCTAAGCTGGTAATGAAACCTTTTACTGACTTATCCACTTCATCTGGTTGGCTATAGACAATATCAATATCGATACCAATCGGCTGTTGCTCTTTAAGCTCAGCTAGGCGTTGATAAACCCCTTTGCCCATTTCGACGACATTAACACCAGAAATAAATGACACGCCGACATTCAATGCGACCTTACCGTTAAAGGTCACTAAGTTATCGGGTACTTCTTTAAAACCACGCTTAATCGTTGCAACGTCACGTAGGTAAATCAGTCCCTGAGCACCATTTTCTGTAATAATTAAATCGCCTAACGAATCAACATCGGTAAACTCGCCCGTTGGGTGTACACGAATATATTCCGACCCCATCCTCACTGCACCAGCACTGGATACCAAGTTTTGCGTTGCCAGCGTGTTGTAGATGGTCGTAGGTGAAATACCCAAACTACTTAAACGTTGCATCGACATTTCAATAAAGACCTGTTCTTGCTGCACGCCAGATACCGATACTTTACCAACGCCATCGACCAGTTCGATTTCTCGACGTAAATAGTCAACATAATCATTCAGTTCTTTATAGGAATAACCATCACCCGTTATCGCCAGTAAAATACCGTATACATCACCAAAATCATCAATCACTGATGGCTCGGCTACACCTGGCGGTAAACGGGATTTTATGTCGTTAACTTTTCGGCGTAACTCATCCCAAATTTGCGGTAAATCATCCGGGCCATAGTTGTTCTTCATCGTCACCGTAATTTGTGACAAACCACGGCTCGAAATAGAATTCACTTCATCAACATACGTTAATTGTTGGATGGCTTTTTCAAGCGGATAAGTGACTTCTTCTTCAACTTGTAATGGCGTCGCACCTGGGTAAGATGTCACGACCATCGCGTCTTTAATTGTAAATGCAGGATCTTCTAATCGACCTAAGCCGAAAAAGGCCATCGTACCGCCCACTAAGAAGATAAGCGTGATCATCCAGCTGATCACTCCATTTTTAATAAAATAGGCTGCTATATCTTGCTTCATTATTGTCCAGCCTCTTCAGTATGTGTTGAATTATTGATTGAATCATCGAAGATTTTAATCGATTGACCTTCACGTAAACGATTGCCACCTGCAACCACAATTTTATCACCTACTGATAAGCCAGACGTTAAACGAACACCGTTATTGACCACTTTACCTGTCACAATTTGGCGCTTACTCACTGTATTATCACTGTTCACAACCCAAACGAATTTTTGGGTTAAGTTCAAATCATCGCCATCTTCATTTAAAATTGCTTCGAGCGGAATAAACGGTTCATTTGTCTTATAAATCTTGAGTTTTTGTGCGTCAGCACGTACTTCGACTGCCATCCCATCAAGAATAAACCTATCTTCAGGCATTGGCATCGTCAGTGTAATCACAAACGAACCCACTTCTGGATCAGGTTCTGTCGTGAACTCTTTTAAATGTGCATCATACTCTGTGCCATCTGCCGTAATAATCTTAGCGCCAGGTCTAGAGGCTTCAATTTGAACAGCTGAACTTTTAGAGTAAATAATGTCCGGTGCTTGTAATTGAATATCAACCGTCGTGGTGCTGTGAATATTCATCACCTGCTGACCCACTTGAACATTTTCAAACTGTTGAATTGGCACATGTGAAATAACACCTGAAAATGGCGCTTTCAACGCTGTAAAGCTTAAATTCAGTTTGGCGATATCCAATCTTGCTTTAGCAATACGACGCTGCGCTTTAAGCTCATCAAATTGAGACGGCGCAATATAACCTTGATCAACTAGTTTAGCCGAACGTCGATATTGGCTATCTGCAATGGCGTATTCAGCTTTTGCGTCATCAACCTCTAGGCGGTAATAAGTGGGATCAAGTTGAGCAAGAACTTGCCCTGCAGCCACTCGGTCACCGGGACGAACCGTTACAGATGTAACCTCGCCTTGCAATCGGAAAGACAAACTGGATTTATCCGCGGCAACCGCAATAGCAGGAAACGATAACTTCGCCGTTTCTTCTGCTAATTGCACGGTATCCACTTTAACTA
>Ga0209396_1007145_pt1 | contig 10050 bp, 6 predicted proteins | sample GOMGulsemesocosm_6_FD_184638 | JGI IMG/M metagenome (GOLD analysis project Ga0209396, IMG submission 184638) | Methane-oxidizing microbial communities from mesocosms in the Gulf of Mexico - GOM8C Gulf of Mexico (SPAdes) (version 2) | ecosystem: Environmental > Aquatic > Marine > Cold seeps... | reverse complement strand
CTTTCATCGATAATAGGGGTTATTTTTCCTGCATCGACCAGCGTGGCAATTTCAGTCAAAATACGGCCATGTGATGCCTGGTTAATGCCATGGCATAATGGGATCAGCATCAAAACACTATGAAATGACAAGCTTTTAAGGGCTATTTGTATTGGATCGTTAATAGGCAGAATAGTTGCTACATGGCCGTTAAACTTGGCTGCTTCAAACGATTTTTCAATGTTATCACCAGCAACTGTATCAAAAACTTTATCAAAACCAACACTATCAGTGTAAGCCTGCACGTAATCTGAAACTGATTCAGTTTTATAATCAACTAAATTGTCCGCACCAAGTGTATTTGCAAGGGCCAAATTAGCTGATGAATAAGTTGCCGTGACCTTGGCGCCCAATACTTTAGCTAACTGAATTGCAATGTGACCGACACCACCCGTTGCAGCATGAATAAGTACATTGTCACCTGCTTGCACATTCATTTTTTCAACAAGTGCTTCATAAGAGGTAATTGCTACTAATGGCAGAGCCGCCGCTTGTTTCATGGTTAACGTTTTAGGCTTTTGCGCCATTAATCTTGCATCAACCAACATAAACTCAGCTAAGGCACCATCAACACCGTTAATGCCACCCGCCATGCCGTAAACTTCATCGCCAACATTGAAATCAGTAATACCTTCTCCAATTTCACTGACAATACCTGCTACATCACCGTGTAGTACTTCAGGTAAATTCGCTGACCAAGGTAATTCAATTGAACGCAGCATGGTATCAATTGGATTGACACTGCTTGCTTTCACTTCGACTACCATATGGCCTACTTTAGCTACTGGTTTTGCTTTTTCTACCAGTTGAAAAACATCCGTAGAACCTATTTCTTTAATGATCATTGCTTTCATAATTTTACTCTCTGTATTTGGCTATTAATTTATCCATTAACGAACTAGGTTTGCTGGTTCGTTTTAAGTGTGGCTATTCTATTCTTTGCCAACTTGGCAAACCACGACCCAATAAACAAATCATCCTTGCCTTTTAAGCAATGACAAGATAAGGTGCTAAACAATAGATATCTCAACAAGAGAAACGCTGATGAGCTCATTAAATCGATTACTCTATTTTAACTCCGTGGTCGAAACCGGCAGCATTTCACAAGCAAGTCGAATTTTTGATGTACAACCCTCTTCTATCTCTAGACAACTCGCGGTACTAGAGCAAGAGTTAGGTGTGCGCTTGCTAAATAAAACTACTCGAAATATGGGATTAACTGAAGCGGGCCAAAAATATTATGAGTATTCTCAGCGTATTGTCTCTGAGTTTGACGAGGCTAAAAAAGCGGTCAATGACTTACAAGAAAAACCCAAAGGAAAGCTAAAAATAAGTATGACGGTAGGTTTTGGTGAGAGTATTATCCTGCCATTGGTTCCGAAGTTTATGATCCTGTATCCGGATATTGATATTAAACTCGAATTAACTGAGCGCGTTGTTGATTTAGTTGAAGAAAATATCGATGTTGCGATTCGAAGCGGACGTTTAGCTGATTCAACCATGATTGCTAAACACCTTGCTTTCAATAATTTTTTCCTCTGCGCCAGTCCAAGATATTTAGCAGATAAAGGCACGCCAGAATCCCCTGAGGATCTACTAGCACACCAATGTATCCGCTACAGTTATTCTCGTTGGCAAGATTGGTACTTGATGGCTGATAAAAAAATAAAGTTAACGATTAATAATACTATTTCAGTAAATTCAGTAAATGGTCAAAAGCAGCTGGTATTAAATGGCGGTGGCCTGACATTAATGCCACTGTGGGCTGCTAAAAAAGAGCTAGCAGATGGGTCCTTGGTTCATGTTATGCCTGATCATACTTTCAGTCCCTATGAAGAAATAAGTTCCACCTACGCTATTTATTTAAAACGAGAAATGGTTTCAGTTAAAACACGTGTCTTTTTGGATTTTTTAGTGGAAAATATAGTCGAGAATACCATCGATTAAGATAACTAATATCTCTCATCATTTGGAGTTTACCCTGGTAATGTTTGAACCCTTTTTAATGCTATTTTTTGGCCTTATAGTGCTATTGATCACAGTATCTATCATTTATAACACGGTAAAGTTAGGTATCTCACCGATGCCAAGTTCTAAGAAAGCCTATATTGCAATGATGCAACTAGCCGATGATACTGGCTCTGGCACCATAATTGATTTAGGTAGTGGCTGGGGCAACTTTGTTATTGGTATTGCTAAAAAGTATCCTCATAGAAAAATCGTAGGATACGAATTATCTTATCTGCCATGGCTGGCATCAAGCTTACTTAAAAAAGCCTATGGATTAAAAAACCTTACGCTATATCGACAGAATTTCTATCAGGCAGATCTATCAGAAGCATCTGTTTTAGTGTGCTATTTATTTCCAGAAGCGATGATAAAGATCAGTAATAAATTACAGTTAGAGCAATCTAACATTCAGTTTCTGATAAGCAATAATTTTGCTCTACCTAAGTCGCTGCCACTTAAAACTATTCAGCTTAAAGACTTTTATAAGTCACCTGTTTACCTGTACAAAATGAGTGATATTTGCCCTCGAAGTAGGTTTGTTTAGAAGATATCTTTAGCACAGGTTATACCCGTCACCATTCAAGATGTTGGTTTCAGAGTGCTTGAGCAAGTTCAATTCAAGGCGCTGTGATGAAATAATGGTTGTTCCATTATAAGTCACAGCAACGACGAAGTGATGCTGCTCAAACACTTCTTTGATGGGTTTTAAATGACTTTATACCTCGTTAAATAATCAAACCATAGAATGACTATGCTTAAATTATTCTCCTCGCCTAAAGCCATTTAAATTCCCACTGAAATCCTGCACTTTGATTGGTAACGGGTATATACTGTGCCTCTTTGATTTTACAGTGCAGTGTTACTTATACCCCTCACCGTTTTTCATCATCATAAATATTCTCATGCATTCAACAAGGTATACCTCATGAATTCAGCAATTCAACTTAGTAAAGAAGATCTTAGAGAAAACAAGCCAACCCGTGATGACTACTTAAGTCAGCCTAAACTTCCGTTAATAGTGGTATTAGATAATGTCACTAATAGCTACAACATTGGCGCTTTCATTCGCTTAGCGGATGCTTTCGCTATTGAAAAAGTCATTGTCTGTGGGGAATTAACCATCTCAGACAAGAAGTTGAAAAAAGCCTCTCGCAATGAAGCTAAATGGGTTTGCATTGAATATAGCGATAGCACTACCGCAAGCTTAGAAAAATTAACAGAGCAAGGCTACGGGATTTTTAGTGTCGAGTTATGCGATAAGTCTATTGATTATAAAGCCGTAACTTACCCATCGCCCTGTGTTTTAGTATTAGGTAATGAACGTAAAGGTGTCAGTGAAGCAGCATTAAAATTAAGCCAGCAACAAGTACACATTCCTATGTTTGGTATGGGTAATTCATTGAATGTTTCTACCGCCGGCGCTATTGTTTTAGCTGAGTGTGCCAGCCAAATTCGGGGAGCGTTAAAAGTATAAAGCTATGAGAAATTTAGTCGCATAACTCTATTTTTAATCATAAATGAATATTTTACTTAAGGCTTAATTTAAATAGAATAATTCAGCGTTAAATAAGAAAAATGTTATACCGTGTTAATATGATTATTTTTAACTTTGCCATATACTGTTACTGAGCTCACTTTAATAAATCGGGTAACCATAATTAAACGTCTCAAATATAATCTATTTTTTCTCTGCTTATTAATATCTTGCAACACAAGCGGTAAAGAAGTTGCCATGGCTTTTAGTCAAGACATTCCCCCTTATATTTTTCAGAAAAATAATAAAGGCATTGAAATTGATATCATTTCTGCGGCTTTAGCCTTTAAGGGGCATACACTCAAACCTTTGTATTATCCTTTAGGGCGAGTACCGATTGCCTTTAAAAATAAGTTAGTCGAAGCTGCCATGGGTGATATGGGCATTGACTTAACAGCTGCGGGTGGTTTTTATGCGCAACCTGCCGTTGTTTATGACAATGTATTCATAACGCTTAAAAGCAATAATATCACTATAAAAAAACCTAATGATTTAAATTCATTATTAGTGGCATCTTTTCAAGGGGCTGAAAAAAGATATCCCCTCTGGTTACGAAGAGTTATTGAAGAAAACAGATTTTTTGCAGTCAGTGAGCAACTTATACAAGTGAAGTTACTAAGATTAGGACGATTTGATGTGGTGTTAAGTGATCGTTATATTTTCAGACACTTTGCTAATCAACTTAAAGTAACTGATCATTTAGCACTGCATGAATTTGATGAGCATCCATTTGTTACAGTAAACCCTAAAGATTACCGCCCCATATTTCGTGATAAGAAAATACGAGACGATTTTGATATTGGACTAAAAAAGCTAAAAGATAGCGGGGAGTTTCAAAGGATATATGATAAATACATGAACTTATAAATCATGTTATTTCTTAAATATCAACTTCCTAAATATCAACTTCCCAAGTATTCCACCTTCTTAATACACTCTCAACTATTGCTTACAATTGATAAATTGCAAAGCTTAAGGGGGCTATTTCATCACTATTCTTAGCCTTTTCTGATCGATAAAGTAATTGACTAATCACTCCCTTATCGCCCAGCGGCTCTGTTATTACATTCAATTTTTGAGCATCAATCGCGGTATTGAAAACAACTAATAAGTTTTGCGCCTTGCTTGTACTCGTCGCTTTATTATTAGCTTCAACTTGACGAGTTATAGCAAAAACCCCCGGTTTATCTTGAGAATAAACAACTGTCTGCTCACCAAAACGTAACGCTGGATATTGCTGGTATAACGCTGAGTACTTGGCAAAATTTCGATAGAATAAGTGCTTAACATCAAAGTTATCGTCCGCGGTAGTTGCCGCTGTTGCCAATAAATCATCATCGTTGTAACTACTAACATGTGAAGGCATCATATCTTGACGTGAGGCTTGATCACCACCATCACCGATAAAACCTTGCTCGTCACCATAATAAATGACTGGCACACCCCGACTAAAAAACATCATCGCATGTGCTAACAAGTTACGCTGAATTTGTGCTTGTTCACTGTAGTTATGAGGACTTTGTTTAAGTGAGTACGCAAAGCGCCCCATGTCATGATTACCGGTAAAGTTAACTAATTGATTAGCATTGGTGTTGCTAATATCTCTATGCTCAGTTTGATAAAAATGATCTTTAGCAAATAATTGCGCCAATACCTCTGTGCCCTGCTGTTCAACCAAGGCTTTGGTCATTGCTCCTTGAAAAGCAAAATCTAATACTGAAGGAATTTTAGCTTCAGTGGTAAAACGGCTTAATAACTCAGGTTCAAAGCTATACACCTCACCAAACATAAAGAAATTATCTATACCCTGTGTTTTAGCATGGCTCATTAAGGCCGGTGAAAATTGTTGCCAAAACTCTATGTTGACATGTTTAACGGTATCAATACGAAAGCCATCAGGTTTAAATTCATCGATGATATCGGTATAAATATCTATCATGCCATTAACAACACTAGATTTTTGAGTATATAAGTCATCAAGCCCAGCAAAGTCACCACGTACTGAACTTTCGCCGCGCCAGAATGAATCGCCTTGATTGTGATAAACATCTTTGTTGTTTAACCACTTAGGAAATTTTAGTGCTTCATCACCCTTAGGGATTATTGGACTATTAGACTTACCTTCAGCAAGCTGTGCCATTGAAATAAATGGACAATCATTGCCTTTACTTACGTCAACTATCCAGCCTAAACCGTCTTCGCCGTGACATTCTTTGTACTTAATCACATCAGCAGTATGGTTGGTAATAATGTCGAAAAATACTTTTATATTACGTTGGTGTGCTTGGTCGATAAAGTTTTTTAACTCCGCATTACTGCCCAAGTGCGGGTCAATTTCAGTGAAGTCTAAAATCCAATAACCATGATAACCTGAGGTTCCTGCCTGCATAGCGCGATTACGTAATACTGGTGTTAGCCAAATAGCACTTATGCCCATATTATCAAGGTAAGGTAATTTTTCAGTAAGACCTGTTAAGTCGCCGCCGTGGTACATACCTTTATGACTTTTATCAAAACCTCCACGAGACACAGCACGCTTTTTATCATGCGGTGCAGCGCCCAAATCATTACTACTATCGCCATTGTAAAAACGATCTGGCAAAACGAAGTAAAATACTTCGTCTTGAAAATCACGTTGTTGATAGGGTGCTAACTTTTCTGCTTTGGCTGTCAATTTAGCTGTTAGCTGATCTGAGCTTGCTTGGCTTAACTGCGATGTTACACAGGCCAGGCTTATTGCTGCTAGTGCCGAACATTTACTGAAAAAATTCATAAAAGTACTCTTAATGCATTTACCGTATTAACTACAGAGACAGTGACTAAGCAAGCAATTAAAGCTTGCCATAAAAACAGCCAAAAGCTGGTAACTGTAAAACACCATCAACAATAGTTGCGCTTGTTAGCTTATGGTCAGATAACACAGTGAGGTTATCATTTGCTTGAGTCAGTGAAGATAAAGCCACTGTTTGGCTCTGGTCACTAAAGTTAAAGCAAACTAATAACTGCTCATCTTGGTATTGACGAACAAAAGCTAATATTGGCTCAGCGGTATCAATAAAGTTGATGTCACCATAACGTAAAGCAGGTTGCTCTTTACGCCAGCGATTAAAGTGGCGGTAGCTATTTAATACCGAATCACTCTCTTTATCCTGCACATCAACTGATTGCGCAAAGTGCTCTTTTGAAACAGGTAACCAAGGTTTACCTTCACTAAAGCCAGCATTTAATAAGTCATGCTGCCATGGGTGTGGCGTTCTACAACCGTCTCGACCTTTAAATTGTGGCCAAAAAGTTATGCCATAAGGGTCTTGAATATCTTCAAAAGCAATATCCGCTTCAGTTAAGCCCAATTCTTCACCTTGATAGCTACAAATACTGCCGCGTAATGATGAAATCATTGCGAAGAGCATTTTAGCAAAGTTCTTACTATCAAAACCGCCCCAACGGCTAACAACACGCTCTACATCATGATTTGAAATAGACCAACATGGCCAGCCATCTGAAACTCGTGACTCAAGCGTTTCTACTACTTGTTTAATATAACTAGCACTGAAGTTATCAGTTAATAAATCAAAGCTGTATCCCATGTGTAAACGGTGTTCACCTTGGGTATATTCCGCCATGGTTTTTAATGAGTCTTCTGAAGATATTTCACCTAATGCCACAGTACCTGGATACTGATCAAGCAAACTGCGAATATCTTCCATAAAACCTAAGTTTTCATCTTGAGTATTATTAAAATAATGATACTGATACGCATATGGGTTTTTCTCATCAAAACCTATGCTTGTTCTTAACTCTTTAGGCTTAGCTGGATTATCACGTAACTGAGCATCATGATAACAAAAGTTAATCGCATCAAGACGGAAACCATCAACACCACGTTTAAGCCAAAAATCAATATTATCTAATACCGCTTGGCGAACTTCCGGATTATGGAAGTTTAAATCAGGTTGACTCGTTAGGAAGTTATGTAGGTAATATTGTTGACGTCTCGGATCCCAAGTCCAGCCTGAGCCACCAAATATTGATAACCAGTTATTAGGTGCTGTGCCATCTTCTTTAGCATCACTCCATACATACCAATCAGCTTTATCGTTACTTTGATCTTCACGTGAATCAATAAACCATTGATGCTGATCTGAGGTATGGCTAAGCACTTGATCAATCATAATTTTGATTCCAAGAGCATGTGCTTTAATGACGAGTTCATCAAAGTCAGCTAGTGTGCCAAAAATAGGATCAATATCACGATAATCACTGATATCATAACCAAAATCTTTCATTGGGGATTTGAAGAAAGGTGAGATCCAAATAGCATCAATACCTAAACTAGCAATATAATCTAACTTGCTTATTATTCCTGGCAAATCACCTATACCATCCTGATTAGCATCATAGAAGCTACGTGGATAAATTTGATAAATTACCGCGCCACGCCACCACATTTGTTCATTCATTTGAAAACCCCAACACTGATGCTTGTCTAGCTGGTGATATTTATTATCAACAGTCGTTGTTCAAGCATTTAATAATTCTTCAAATAAGAATACTCAATAAAAAAGTAAGCCGAAAGCCTTTGCATACGTATGTATTGCTATTGTGATAAATTGCATACGTATGTAATACCAATTCAGGACTTTGTTAATCTTGCATACGTATTCAAGATGTTGCGTGACATCGACTAGGGTTATTATCGTTAGCACTTCCATATTTATATCAACTATAAGGGTATTGTTTTGGCTTTATTCAAACACTACACCGTTTACTTACTAATAAGCTTATTTTCAAGTTTAGCGCTATCAACACAGTCATTAGCAAGTGACCGCGATTATCTTAGCCATTCATTAGAAGGTAATGCGGTTGTTATCACTACCAACACAGCTAAAGTAACATTACGAGCTTATGGTGAAGGTGCAATAGCAACTCATTATCAAAAGCTTAAGGACAAACTTCCTGCGAGCCACCTGCCCTCTTATGCAATTAAAGAACAAGCGATGAGTGCTGAATTGGTAATTAAAGAAGATGAAAATCAGTTAACGTTAACCTTAAATAAGCTCAGTGCTGTCATCAATAAATCTCCTTTTGCTATTAGTTATTACCAAAAAATTAACGCTCAAGAAAGAAAATTACTCATTGCCGAGCAGCAAGGTTTTTTTAGCGGCACAGTAAACGAACTCACTGAGATGCCCACCATTGATGGCAGTAACACTGTAACCAAAATAGAAAAAAAACTACCAGTGCAAGGCTTTCGCTTTCATTTAAACGACACCGAAAAACTACTCGGTGGTGGTGAGCGTGTATTAGGCATGGATAGACGAGGCCATAGTTTTCCGTTATATAATCGCGCACATTACGGCTATACCACACAGTCAGAGCAAATGAACTTCTCTATACCTGCGGTAATGTCGAGTGAAAAATACATAGTGTTGTTTGATAACTCTGCCAAGGGTTATATGGATTTAGCCAAAAAAGAAAAAAACACGCTCGAGTTTTCTGCCGTTGCAGGTCGTATGTCTTATATCGTTTTTTCTGCTGATACCTACCCTAAATTGCTCAATAATTACGTTGATGTTACCGGAAAACAACCGTTACCTCCGCGCTGGTCTTTAGGTAATTATGCTTCCCGTTTTGGCTACCGTAATGAAAATGAAGTACGAGACACGGTAAACAAGTTTATCGATTTAGACTTTCCTCTTGATGCACTGATATTAGATTTATATTGGTTTGGTAAAGACATCAAAGGTCATATGGGTAATCTCGCTTGGGATAAAGAGGCCTTTCCTGAACCTGAAAAAATGATAAGTGATATTAAAGATAAAGGCGTCAACACTATTTTAATCACTGAACCCTTTGTGCTGAGCACTTCAAGTAAGTGGCAAGATGCTGTTGATAATCAAGCATTAGCCAAAGATGAACAGGGGAAGGCAAAACAATTTGATTTTTATTTTGGTAATACCGGTTTAGTTGATGTATTTAATGACAAAGGTCAGCAATGGTTTAATAATATTTATAGAGAGCTTTACCAGCAAGGCGTGACGGGTTGGTGGGGTGACTTAGGTGAGCCTGAAGTTCACCCTAGCGATACATTGCATACGCTTAGCGATGGTAGTGTCGTTAATGCTGATGCTATTCATAATGTTTATGGTCATCAATGGGCCAAAATGGTTTTTGATAATCAACTGAACATGAATCCTGAACAGCGCCCATTCATCTTAATGCGTTCTGGTTTTGCTGGCTCACAGCGCTATGGCATGATCCCATGGACTGGCGATGTAAGTCGCTCTTGGGGAGGCTTAAAACCGCAAGTGGAGTTGAGCTTACAAATGAGTCTATTAGGCATGGCTTATACTCACTCTGATTTAGGCGGTTTTGCCGGTGGCGAAACATTTGAACAAGAAATGTATATACGCTGGTTACAATATGGTGTTTTCCAGCCAATTTACCGTCCTCATGCCCAAGACAAT
>Ga0209396_1007144_pt1 | contig 10050 bp, 7 predicted proteins | sample GOMGulsemesocosm_6_FD_184638 | JGI IMG/M metagenome (GOLD analysis project Ga0209396, IMG submission 184638) | Methane-oxidizing microbial communities from mesocosms in the Gulf of Mexico - GOM8C Gulf of Mexico (SPAdes) (version 2) | ecosystem: Environmental > Aquatic > Marine > Cold seeps... | reverse complement strand
AAATGGCTACAATAGAATTGAAAATGCCCAAAATGGGAGAGAGTATTTCTGAAGCAACTATTATTAATTGGTTGTTTCAAGTAGGGGATACAGTAGATGCTGAGGAAACTATTTTAGAAGTAGCAACAGACAAAGTAGACTCTGAAGTGCCATCACCATGTTCAGGGGTTATAAAGGAAATTTTATTCAAGTCTAATGATGTTGTTGCTGTTGGAACAGTAATGGCTATTATTGAGGCATCTGGAGATGTTAAACTAGCTAGTCAGGATACTGAAGTTAAAAAAGAAAAAACAAGTAAACTTAATTCTGCCTCTAAAGGGAAAGTGACTGATGGACAAAAAGAGTTCAAGTTGGGAAATCAAAACCCTGATGCTTTTTTATCTCCTTTAGTAATAAGTATTGCACAACAAGAGGGATTATCTATTGAAGAAGTTCAGAGTATTCTTGGGACAGGTGCTGAAGGGCGTATCAGAAAAAGTGATGTAATGAACTACATCAAAAACAGAAAATACGCATTACCAAGTCGTCCACAATCACAAGTTTCCCAAGTGCCAAAATCTACTTATAATGCACCTCCAATTAAGTTTGTAGAAGGTCATGATACGGTGATTGAAATGGATAGAATGCGCAAGATGATTGCCGATCATATGGTATATTCTAAGCATACTTCTCCTCACGTAACTGCATATATTGAAGTTGATGTGACAAACTTGGTAAACTGGAGAAATGAAAACAAAATCAAGTTTCAAGAAAAATACAATGAGCGTTTAACGTTCACCCCAATTTTTGTAGAAGCTGTAGCAAAATCAATAGAAGAATTCCCAGGAATTAATGCTTCTATTGATGGAAATAAAATTATTCAATATAAAGATATAAACGTTGGTATGGCTACTGCTTTGCCAAGCGGAAACTTAATTGTTCCTGTAGTTAAAAATGCAGCTTCAAAAGATTTACTGGCTATTGCTAAAGATGTAAATCATTTAGCAAACAGTTCAAGAAACAATTGTTTAAAGCCAGAAGAAATTCAAGGAAGTACCTTTACAATTTCTAATGTAGGAACTTTCGGGAGTTTAATGGGAACACCAATAATTAATCAACCAGAAGTTGCCATTTTAGCCATTGGAATTATTAAAAAACGTGGAGAGGTTATTACTACGGATAAAGGAGATGAGCTTGCTATTAGAAGCATGATGTATTTATCACTGTCTTTTGATCATAGAGCTGTAGATGGATATTTAGGAGGTTCTTTTTTACGTAAAGTTGGAGATTACCTAGAACAGTTTGATACTCAAAGAGAAATATAATTCAGCTGATGAATTTAATTGAAAACAAACGTTTTGAAAAGCAAGACTATTCACAAATAGCTTTGGCAAAAGGAGAATACGATAACTGTACGTTCACGAACTGTATATTTTCAAATTCAGACTTGTCTAATGTGTCCTTTACAGAATGTGAATTTCAAGATTGTGATTTAAGTAATGTCAATTTAAAACATACGGTCTTCAATGATATCACATTTTCAAAATGCAAGCTATTAGGTTTACTATTTAACAATTGCAGTGATTTCTTGTTTTCTGTTGAATTCAATGAATCTAATTTGAATTTGGCTTCGTTTTATCAAATGAAGATAAAAGGAACAAAGTTTAATTCGTGTATGCTTCAACAAGTAGATTTTACAGAGGCAGACTTGACTAATTCAATATTTAATAATTGTGAATTTAAATCAGCAATTTTTGAAAGAACAACACTAGAGAAATCAGATTTTAGGACTTCGTATAATTATATAATAGACCCTGAAAAAAATAAAATAAAAAAAGCAAAATTTTCAATGCCTGAAGTATTGGGATTGTTGAGAAAATATAATATAGAAGTTAAGTAATATAACTGAAAATGGGAACAATGGTAAAGGAATTACAATTAGCAAAAGAAACATTACAAAAAGGATACGCTAACCTATGTACAGCAAAAGCAATGGCTACGTTGTATGAGGATAACTTCAAATTAGTATCTAAATATGTACATGCAACGTCAAGAGGTCATGAAGCCATTCAAACGGCTTTAGGAATGCAATTGTTGCCACAAGATTATGCATTTCCATACTATAGAGACGATGCTATGTTGTTGTCATTCGGATTGAAACCTTATGAATTAATGTTGCAATTACTAGCTAAGAAGGACGATCCATTTTCTGGTGGAAGAACTTATTACTGTCACCCAAGTTTAAACGATGTTGATAAGCCAAAAATACCACATCAGTCATCTGCAACCGGTATGCAAGCTATTCCGGCAACTGGAGTTGCTATGGGGTTCTGGTATAAAGAGAATATTGATATAGATGATAAATCATTAGCAGATAAACCAGTGGCGGTATGTAGCCTTGGTGATGCATCTGTTACCGAAGGAGAAATATCTGAAGCCTTTCAAATGGCGGCGTTAAAGCAATTACCAATTTTGTATTTAGTGCAAGATAACGGTTGGGATATTTCTGCTAATGCAGAAGAAACAAGAGCACAAGATGCTTTTGAATATGCAAGAGGATTCAACGGTTTAGAAGCAATGACTATTGACGGAGCTAATTTTACCGAATCTTATAAAGCGGTAGAAAAGGCTTTAAAAATAGTAAGAGAAGAAAGAAGACCTGTATTATTACATGCTAAAGTTCCGTTATTAAACCATCACACTTCTGGTGTGCGTATGGAATGGTATCGTGATGATTTAGAAGAAGCACGTTCTCGTGATCCGTATCCAGTTTTACAAAAACAATTATTAGATGCAGGTTTTGCTCAAAAAGAAGTAGATGCAATAGAAGCTGAAGCTATTACTTTGGTTAAGTCAGATTTTGAAAAAGCATTACTAGCGGAAGATCCGTCTCCGTCAGATTTATTTACGCACGATTTCGCGCCAACACCAATTACTGAAGAAACTGGAGAAAGAGCTCCTGCTGATAAAGAAGAAGTGGTAATGGTTGACTGTGCTTTGTTTGCCGTTGAAGAAATTATGCGTGAGCATAAAGAATGTCTATTATACGGACAAGATGTAGGAGGGAGACTAGGAGGTGTTTTTAGAGAAGCGGCTACTTTAGCACAAAAGTTTGGAGACGAGCGTGTGTTTAATACTCCAATTCAAGAAGCCTTTATTGTTGGTTCTACGGTGGGAATGTCTGCCGCAGGATTAAAGCCAATTGTTGAGGTACAATTTGCCGATTATATTTTCCCTGGTATCAACCAATTATTTACAGAAGTAAGTAGAAGTTGTTATTTATCTAATGGTAAATGGCCAGTATCTATGATTTTACGTATTCCAATTGGTGCGTATGGTAGTGGAGGACCTTATCATTCATCTTCAATAGAGTCTATTTTAACTAACATTAGAGGAATAAAAATTGCATACCCAAGTAACGGTGCTGATTTAAAAGGATTATTAAAAGCGGCTTATCATGACCCTAACCCGGTAGTGTTCTTAGAACATAAAGGATTGTATTGGTCTAAAGTAAAAGGAACCGATGCAGCTAGAACTATTGAACCTGCAGAAGATTATATTTTGCCTTTAGGAAAAGCGAATACGGTACAAGAAATTTGGAAACAAGATGAAGAAGAAACCATGACTGTAGTTACTTACGGTATGGGAGTACATTGGGCATTAAATGCCACAAAGGATTTAAAAGAAAATGTTGAGATAATTGACTTACGTACTTTGTATCCGTTGGATGAAGAAGCGATTCTAGCCTCAGTTAGAAAGACAAAGAAATGTTTAATTGTAACTGAAGAACCTACAAATAATTCTTTTGGTAGAGCCTTAAGTGGTTTAGTCCAGGAGAAATGTTTTAAATACTTAGATGCACCTGTTATGACTATTGGTAGTGAAAACATGCCAGCAATACCATTAAACTCAGTATTAGAGCAAACGATGATTCCTTCTACTGAAAAAGTAAAAGTGAAGATTGAAGAGTTGTTGGCTTATTAAGGAAGTTATATCGTTAAATTAGTAAAGGCTACTCGGTTTGAGTAGCCTTTACTGGTTTTTAGTATTAACTCAAAAAGGTGTTGATAAAGCAGAGCTTAACTTTTTTTATCTTGGTAAGGAATATTTTTATCGGTAAGTGAATGTAAAAAATTAACCAAATCTTCTTTTTGCTTTTCTGATAGATTTAAAGGTTTTACCATTAGGCTGTCAATATTTACTGGTTTTTCTACAAAATCATAAGGGTTACTGTAAAAGTCAATTACTTCTTCAAGTGTCTTAAATTTACCATCATGCATATAAGGTGCCGTAAGCGCTACGTTTCTTAAACCAGGAACTTTAAATTTACCAATATCACTAGAGTCTTTGGTAACAGTATACCTACCCATATCTTTTAAGGTAATACCATCGTACAAACCAATGTTTCTAAATTCGTCTCCAGTAAAATCAGGACCAAAATGGCAATCGAAACATTTAAATTCATCAGATAAAAATAGATTTCTCCCTCTTTGCTGAGATGAGCTCATGGCAAGGGTATCTATATCATTCATCCAAAGGTCGTGCGGTGCGCTTCCATCGCTCTCTAAGCTTCTCTGAAATTCAGCTAAGGCATTGGTGATATTTTCTTTGTTAGGCTCTGTGTGGTAAATGTTTTTAAATAAATTAAAATACGATTTATTAATCTTTACTCTTTTTACAGCTTCTGTAAAAGGCAAGTTCATCTCTACTGGATTTTCTATAGGCATGCTAGCTTGTTCTTCTAAAGTAGCTGCTCTACCATCATGAAAGAAAACCGGACGACTAGCCATATTCATTACCGAAGGGGTGTTTCGATTCCCTAAACTATCGTTAACCCCGAATGAAAATGCTTTATTGTCTGCAAAAGCAAATTTCGGTTGGTGACAATCTGCACAAGAAATAGAATTATCAAGTGATAGGATAGGGTCAAAAAACAGCTTTTCACCAAGAGCTACTTTAGTAGTAATATAGTCTTTTTGTACACTTGCTTTTTGTTTATGGCCACAAGCTATAAAAAGTAAAAGGATTGCTAGATAAAATATGTTTTTCATGCTTCAAAAATACGTAAGACTTTGAATAAATTACGTGACTTTTGTTACATAATTATAAGGTTGGTTGATTATAATGGATTTATTCTAAATATGAAAATATGATGAACGGTTTTATAAACATTATGAACGGATAAGAAAACATAAAAATTACTAAAGCCTAAACAACATGTTGTTTAGGCTTTAGTATATATGAGTGATTACTCTTTTATTTTTTATCTGCTCCAGGAGGGTACTTAGCTAAAATTTGAGTTACAAATTCTTGTGTTCTGGCGTCTTTTTTTTCAACATTATGTGTTAAGTATCCTGAGCCACGACCTTGCCAGACTAATTGTTTGTCTTTTGCATTGATTAAATCAATATACAATACACCATTAGTGGAGCTAGATATGCGTCTGTTATAATTTCCATACCAAGGTCCCCATCCGTACCCAATACCAGCACTATAAACATCTACGCTTTTTTCAGTTTTGGTGTTGATATTAATCAATAAATCAGGAGATTCAGATTTAGTGAATCCTTTGGTAAGCATTTCTTTTTCTATAGCACGTAAAATTCTTTTCTTATCTAGATCAGAAATCTCTACTTTATCAATTCCTGGTTTGTAGAAGGCAAAAGTTTTGTAGCTGTCGAAAGTGGCTTGAGTATCATAGTCAGAAGTAACTCTAACAGAAGCACATGATGTTAGTATTATAGCAATTGTAATAGTAAGTAGTTTGAATACTTTCATAGTAATTGTTTTATGCGCTTCTGTTTAAGGGTATTCTTAAATAGAGCACTGATTATAAATTAGCAAGTAATTTGTTGTCAACTAAATTTGGGACAGTAACTTTTAAGCTTGGTTCCGATTTCATAGCCCTTTCAATCGCAAAAATAGCACCTTCGTTTCTTGCCCAATTTCTACGAGCAATACCGTTGTTTACATCCCAGAAAAGCATTGATTCTAAACGTCTTCCTGCATCTTTACTACCATCAAGAACCATACCGAAACCACCGTTTATAACTTCTCCCCAGCCAACTCCTCCACCATTGTGGATGGAAACCCAAGTAGCTCCTCTAAAGCTATCTCCAATTACATTATGTATGGCCATATCAGCGGTGAAGCGTGAACCATCATAAATGTTTGATGTTTCTCTATACGGTGAGTCTGTTCCGGAAACATCATGATGGTCTCTTCCTAAAACAACTGTACCAATTTTTCCTTTTTTGATAGCTTTATTAAACGCTTTGGCAATTTTCATTCGTCCTTCCGCATCAGCATATAAAATACGTGCTTGGGAACCAACTACCAATTTGTTTTCTTGAGCACCTTTTATCCACTGAATGTTATCCGTCATTTGTTGTTGGATTTCTTCAGGAGATTCTTTCTTTAATTTTTCTAAAACTTTACATGCAATTGCATCTGTTTTTGCTAAATCTTCAGGTTTTCCAGAGGCACAAACCCAACGGAAAGGCCCAAAACCGTAGTCAAAACACATAGGCCCCATGATGTCCTGTACATAACTCGGGTATTTGAATTCTCTACCAATAGTTGGGTTGTCGGACATTACATCGGCACCAGCACGAGAAGCTTCTAATAAGAATGCATTTCCGTAATCAAAGAAATAAGTTCCTTTCGCTGTATGTTTATTTATTGCTTTTGCATGACGACGTAATGTTTCTTGAACTTTTTCTTTAAATAGTTCAGGTTCATTGGCCATCATCTCATTTGCGTCTTCAAAAGAAATGTCTGCAGGATAATAACCACCAGCCCAAGGATTATGTAATGATGTTTGATCAGATCCTAAATCGATATGCACTTCTTCTTTATCAAATTTTTCCCAAACATCTACGATATTCCCTAAGTATGCGATAGAAACTGTTTCTTTATTTTCTTTTGCTTGGTTTACACGAGCCACTAATTCATCTAAGTCGGTAATTTTCTCATCTATCCAACCTTGATCTAAACGTACTTGTGTGATTTTTGGGTTTACTTCTGCGCATACCGTTATGCAACCAGCAATATTACCTGCTTTTGGTTGAGCACCAGACATTCCTCCTAAACCAGAAGTCACAAATAAATTTCCTTGAGGTTCTTTTTCTATTTTTCTAAATGCGTTTAAAACAGTAATGGTTGTCCCGTGAACAATTCCTTGAGGTCCAATATACATATAACTACCAGCAGTCATTTGACCGTATTGAGTAACTCCTAAAGCATTGAATTTTTCATAGTCGTCTGGTTTAGAGTAATTAGGAATCATCATTCCGTTAGTAACAACTACTCTAGGTGCGTCTTTGTGTGAAGGGAATAAACCCATTGGGTGACCAGAGTACATTACTAAAGTTTGCTTATCAGTCATTTCTGATAAGTATTTCATAGTTAATAAATACTGAGCCCAGTTGGAAAACACCCCGCCGTTACCACCATAGGTGATTAATTCATGCGGATGTTGTGCAACAGCATAATCAAGGTTATTCTGAATCATTAGCATGATTGCCTTTGCTTGCTTACACTTTCCAGGATATTCCTTTATTGGTCTAGCCTTCATTTCGTAATCTGGGCGAAAACGGTACATGTAAATTCTACCGTAATCGTTTAATTCAGCTAAAAACTCTTTAGCTAACACTTTGTGGTGCTCAGGTTTAAAATAACGCAACGCATTTTGTAAGGCTAATTTCTTCTCTTCATCAGATAGAATTTCTTTACGTTTTGGTGCGTGATTAATAGTTGTTTCGTATGCTTTTATTGAAGGTAATTCGTTTGGAATCCCTTGTTTTATTTGTTTTTTAAAAGATAATGCAGTTGTAGTTTCCATGTTGTAATTTTCAAATATTATTAATGTGTTGCGTGAGTGATTGAGCAACTATTGGAGCTCATTTCTATTGTCATGCTGAGTTTATCGAAGCATTTAACAAAGGAAATAGCGACTTGGGAAAGCACGACTTTTTATGCAATTAAAAGTCACGCCCAAATAAAAACTATGGATAGCGGATATCAACCCTGTGATATTTGCTATATATAGCAACTTTATATTTCAGTAGTTGAAAATCCATTAATGCTTCTTTTTTGTAGTGTTTGTTTTTTTATTGAATCCATAGGGGCAGTGCCTACAACCACTTTCACAACAATAACCTCTCTTTAAATGGTACTGTTCTGTGAAGCATTTGTAGCCTTCAGGAGTTAGGTAGTAATCTCCTTCTTCTAATGGAATTCTCTTTTTAATCATGTAAACACAAATATACGGCAATTTTGGTTTGATTATTGTTTCTGTTTGTATATGATTTTACTTTGTAAGTATATTATTCCTAAAGGATATAGTGGTATTGCACTATATCCGTTTATTTTCTTGAAAGATAAAAAGCAAAAAGATGATGTGATATTGTTAAATCATGAACGAATTCATATAGCGCAGCAAAAAGAATTATTGGTGCTGTTTTTTTACATTTGGTATATAATAGAATTCTTTATTAGATTGATGATTCACAAAAACTGGAGTATAGCTTATAGAAACATTTCCTTTGAGCGAGAAGCTTATGCAAACGAATCTAATTTAAGGTATATTAAAAAACGTCCTAGGTGGGCATTTTTTAATCCCACCAGTGGGTTTAATTCCAAGAGTTATTCCTCAAACGATAAAGGTGCAGGATGATTCATATCTTTTTTTTCTTGCACCTATTGTATTTTTTTTAGGAACATTTTATTTTTCCTTTAATACTTCAATTTCATCTTTTAAGGATTGAATCATTTTTTGTTGTTCTTTCATTGCTTCTACAAGAACTGGTATGATTGCAGTATAATTTACAACATTTAAAGTAGTATCTACACCATGATCTTTTTTAGAAGACCGTGCTTTAATGTGTTGATTTCTAAAATGAATCGTTTTTTCTGCTACTGCGTGAGGCAACGATTTTTTAATGTTTTGAGCGGTAAACCCATAATACACATGTTCATCTGAAATAGCATTTTTGTTAAATTTTCTTTCATCATATTTATAGGTATAACCGTTTATATTTAATATTTTATCTAAAGCAAATTGAATTTTTTTAATATCTCTTTTTGCTCTTTCATCAGAAAGATCATATATCCCATTTTCATATGCTAGTCCTCCTGTAAAGTAACCACCAAAACCTAGCCAACTTCCAGTTGTTGGAACGGAGCCATATACTCCATACGAGTCAGAATCATTAGATGTACCTTCAGTTCCCCAGGCGGCAGTAGTTGAACTCACGATAAGACCTTTACTGGCAACACCAGGTCCATCTGTTGAGGCTTCCATAGCGGCAAGTCCGTTAGTAATATCTTCAATTACAAAATTACCTCCCCCTCCTGAAGTCCCTAAATGCCATCCAGTTACGGCATAATCAAGAGCTGAAGAGCTACTATATGCGGCAAAAGAATCGGTGTAACCTAAATGATGCGTATTCGCCTTCATTAAGACTTGATCAGTACCCCCGTTTACAAATAACATATTGGGTTCGTTATTTGATTCCACTTTAAAATCATAATCTGCAGAATCTTCATTAAAAACTGTTTCTGTTTGACCTATTCTTAAGTGTTCAATATTATTTGCTTTTATAACAACATCCTGAGCGTCGGTAGTTCCTATAAAATTAGCTCCTGCAGTAGTTCCTGTATTACCAGTAATTGACCATCCATCACCAAGTCGGATCCAGTCTGAACCGTCATTATAGTAAAACCCTGGAGTAACATCGCCTGCAGTGGCTGTATTATATACTAACATACCAGCGACATCGGTACTTAATGGAGCGGGACTGGTTGTGTTTGTTAAAAGAATTCGTGGGAGTAAAACACCTCGAGTAGTACTTGTAATGTCTAACTCTGCGTCAGCATCAGGTGTTGTGGTTCCTATACCTACTTGTGCGTAACTTTTTTGTGAAAGTAAAGTCATTAGTGCACCAACAATCACGGTTTTGAGAATAATCTTATACATATCACTTTTATATTAGGTTACTATTGTGTGTATAAGTTTATTGGAGGTAGTTTAAAACGACACTATAAGTTAGTACTTATATCTGTGAAATA
>Ga0209396_1007143_pt1 | contig 10050 bp, 7 predicted proteins | sample GOMGulsemesocosm_6_FD_184638 | JGI IMG/M metagenome (GOLD analysis project Ga0209396, IMG submission 184638) | Methane-oxidizing microbial communities from mesocosms in the Gulf of Mexico - GOM8C Gulf of Mexico (SPAdes) (version 2) | ecosystem: Environmental > Aquatic > Marine > Cold seeps... | reverse complement strand
TTATGTCTACAAGCTCGAGTTCGACGGGCAAACCAGTGTTGTCAACTTGAGCGAGTCTGAACACCAATTTGAAATCATCACAGGTGAAGCTGGCTCCGAGCAAACGAGCAGCGCGCTAGAACTTGTCTCTGTGCACGACAACCACTGTGTGTATATCGAAAACGGCGTGCGTCAGACCCTACAATTTGCCTTCGACGGAAAGACTCTCTTCATGGACGATGGCACGGGCCACTTCATCCTTGAAGACACCACCCAACAGCCAGCGGCCGCAGCCGGCGGCTCGGGCAGCGGTCAAGTCAAAGCTTCGATGGATGGCGCCATTGTCGATGTGCTGGTCAAGGAAGGCGATACAGTTGAAGTCGGTCAAACTCTGGTGGTGTTAGAAGCCATGAAGATGGAGCACCCACTCAAGGCGGGCATAAGCGGAGTGGTTACGGCGATCAGTTGCGCAGCGGGACAGCAAGTGAAGTCCAAGCAGCTACTGGCCAGCGTTGAAGCTGAGTAAAAACCTAAGTTAAAGATCTGAATAAATGATCTAAGCAACAAAAGGACAAAGCAATGACCGATGTCATTAAAATTGCCAACTGCAGCGGCTTTTACGGCGACAAATTATCCGCAGCACTCGAAATGGTCGAAGGCGGCCCGATTGATGTACTCACCGGCGACTATCTGGCCGAGCTGACCATGGCCATTTTGTACGGCCAAAAAATGAAACGCGCCGCTAAAGGTTTAGATGACGGCGGTTACGTCGGCACGTTTTTAAAGCAGGTGAAACAAGTACTGCAGCCCTGCATCGAGAAAAACATCAAGATTGTCAGCAACGCCGGCGGGCTCAACCCCTCGGCCATGGCTTCAGCCGTGCAAGAAATTGCCAAGGAGCTGAAGCTCGACGTCAAGGTTGCCTACATCGACGGCGACGATCTGGCCCCGCGCATGCCAGAGCTGCAAAGCGAAGGCGAAGCCTTTACCAATATGGACACAGGCGCCCAACTGGCCGACAGCAAAAACACCCTGCTGACGGCCAACGCCTACCTGGGCGCTTGGGGTATTAAAGAGGCGCTGGATCAGGGCGCCGATATCGTCATCTGCCCACGAGTCACAGACGCGGCGGTCGTCATAGGGCCTGCTGCCTGGAAATTTAACTGGCAACGCAACGACTACGACGCGCTGGCTGGCGCGCTGGCCGCAGGCCATATCATCGAGTGTGGTCAGCAGGCCACTGGCGGCAACTACGCCTTCTTTCAGGAAGTGCCGAGCTTCGACAAACCCGGCTACCCAATTGCCGAAATTGAAGCCAGTGGCAACTTCACCATCACCAAACACGCGGGTACAGCCGGTTTGGTGTCGGTGGGCACGGTTAAATCCCAGCTGCTCTACGAGATAAGTGATCCGGCCTACAAGAACCCCGACGTCATAGGCCACTTCGACACCTTGAGCATTGAACAGCTCGGCGAGAACCGCGTCTACGTCAGCGGCTGCAAAGGCTCCTGCCCACCGCCGAGTCACAAGGTGTGCATCAACACTTTGGGCGGCTTTCGCAATGGTTTTGAAATCATGCTCACCGGCCTGGATATTGAAGCCAAGGCGAAGATAGTAACCGACAACTTTTTTAACAACATCGGCGGCAAAGAGCAGTTCGATGAACTTTCGATCGAGTTGATTCGCAGCGACAAAGAAAATCCACAATGCAACGAGGAGGCCTTCGCGCGCCTACGTATCATTGCCAAGTCTCGCAACAAAGATCTGGTCGGCCGGATGTTCAGCGCCAAGATGATCGAAATCGGCCTGGCCAATATCCCAGGTTTTGGCCCGATGAATCCCATCGGCAACGGCGAAAGTTTCTTGATCTACTGGCCAACGCTGGTTGATAGCCAATACATCACCGAGCGTGTCTATCTAAACGGTCAGGTGACTGAAATTCGACCCACCAACCAGCTCGATCTGGCGCCGGTTCACCATCAGGTAAAAACAGCCAAGGTAGCGGCTTGCCCAAGCGGCGAGACGGTTAAAATTCCCTTCGGGCGTTTATTTGGCACCCGCTCCGGCGATAAGGGCGGCTGCGCCAACGTTGGTGTTTGGGCTACTAATGAGTCGGCCTACGGTTTCTTACACAAGTTTTTAACCGTTGAACGATTAAAAACACTGATGCCCGAGACAGCTGAGCTAGAAATAGATCGCTATGAGCTGGCCAACATTCAGTCCTTGAACTTCTTCATCAAAGGCATCTTGGGAGAAGGCGTCGCCTCCTCAACACGCATGGACGCTCAGGCGAAATCCATGGGCGAATACCTGCGCGCCAAAACCATCGAGGTGCCAGCGGCTCTGGCTGAGCAGCTCAAATAATCCAAACACCTCTAAAGAATGGCGGTAGCGACATAAATCCCTACCGTCATTATTTTAGCCGCCCTCGCCCCAAACTAATAATAATGAGAGAGCAAACACCATGGAACAGTCTGACGATCTGAACACAAATATTATCAGCCGTGTCGCCATGGGCGATCTACTGCGGCGCCGCGCTCGCTCGGTCGGTGACAAGGAGGCGCTGGTCGAGTTTATTGACGGCCAGCGTCTAGCCCTGAGTTATCGCGAGGCCAACAGTCGTGTCAACCAGCTGGGCCGTGGGCTGCGCAGTATGGGTTTGCACCAGGGCGATCGCCTTGCCCTGGTCAGCGGCAACAGCATCGACTTTGTGCTGACCATGTTTGCCTGCTACAAAACCGGCATTGTCTGTGTGCCCATCAACTTTGCACAAAACCCCGACGACCTGCGCTACAACCTTGAGCACAGCGAGGTAAAGGCGCTGGTCTATCAGGCCGAGCTGGAAGCCCTGTGTCACCAGTGCAGCGAGGGTCTCACGGGTGTTCAGTACAAGGTGTCCATGGGCAACAAATCTGACGCCGCCGACGCCACCTTAAATCAACTGTGCGAGGGCCAAAGCAGTGATGAGATAGAAGACATCATCATTAACGATCGGGACGTGGCGCAAATACTCTACACCAGCGGTACCACCTCGCGCCCCAAGGGTGTGGAGACGTCTCACATGGCACTGGTGATGTCGAGCATGAGCACCCCGCTTAACCTTGATCTTAAACGCGAAGGTCCGGCGCTGAATGTGCTGCCGCTGTTTCACATCACCGCCATTGTTGGCCTACTGGCGTGTGTGCAAATGTCGGGGGTTTACATCATTCACACGGGTTTTAACCCCACAGATGTTGTCGAAACTCTGGAGCAGGAAAAGGTGGGTTATGTCGTCATGCTGCCCATGATGTGGAATGCTTGCCTGTCCGTGCCCGGTGTGGCCGAGCGCGATTACAGCGCCCTCAGCGCCGCGATCTATGGCATGGCCCCCATGGGCAGCGAACTGTTGAGCAAACTGCGCGCCGCCTTCGGCTGTGAGTTCCACCTCGGCAGCGGGCAAACCGAATTCACTCCGGTGCCCTGCGTTTTCTACGACCACAGCGCCACAGAATTTAACGAAGGCAACTACTGGGGTGTGCCCACCTCCATGACCGAACAAGCGGTACTCGATGATGAGGGGCGCGAGTGCGCGACAGGCGAGATGGGCGAAATCTGTTGGCGCGGCCCTATGTCGATGAATGGCTACCTGAAAAACCCTGCGGCCACCGCCGAGGTGCAAAGCCACGGCTGGCACCACAGTGGGGATTTGGGTTTTATCGATAAAGAAGGGCAACTGATGTTCGTCGACCGCAAAAAAGACATCGTCAAATCGGGCGGTGAAAACGTCTCCAGCTGTAAGGTCGAAGGGGTTGTCAGCGCCATCGACGGCGTGGCTCTCAGCGCCGTCATCGGCCTGCCCCACCCACACTGGAGTGAGGCCATCTGCGCGGTTGTGCAGCTAATGCCCGACGCACGACTCAGCGAAGAGGCAATCATCGCCCACTGCAAAACCAAGCTGGGTAAGTTTGAAGTGCCAAAGGCTGTGATATTGGTGGATACCCTAGCGCTCACTGGCACCGGCAAGGTGAAAAAACCCGAGCTGCGCCAACAATACGCAGATCTGTTTATCGACGTGCATGATACTCAGCAGCCCAGACGAACCTCCTCACTAGAGACATCGACCACAACCGATTAAACGTTCAAGCATTTAAACATTTATATCTGTTTTGAAAAAAAGCAGAGAGAACAAAAGAGAGAAACCCCATGACAGAACTATTATCCCTAGAAGGCCTGATATTCGAGGCCGTTGAGCTTGAAGTCAAAGACCACATACTGACCATTTGCCTCAATCGCCCAGCGCGCAAGAATGCCATCAACGCCGCCATGGCCGCGGAGATCATCTACGCGCTGGATTACGCCAAACAAGAGCGCGACATTCGCGTGGTGGTGCTGGCGGCCAAGGGCGATGTCTTTTGTGCCGGTGGCGACCTGTCGATGATGAGCGGCAAGGCCGTTGAGACCAGCTCAACCGTGCCGGTGCGCGGCGGCAGCGACGACATAGCCCTGCGCTTGCGCCACCTTAACAAACCCAGCATCGCCTGCGTGCAGGGCAACCTGTTTGCCGGCGCGCTGTTGTTTCTCTGCAACGTCACCCACGCCATCGCCGCCGAGGGCGTGAAGTTCTCAGCCCCGGAAATCAAGCGCGGCATCTGGCCCTTTATGGTCATGGGCGGTTTGTTCCGCGTTATGCCCCAGCGCGCGGCGCTGGACTTTGTCATGCGCGGGCATTCAATCTCAACCCAGCAGGCCGAAAAGTGGGGGCTGATCAATGAAGCCGTCGCCGCCGATGCACTGGAAGACCACGTTAATACCCTCGCGCTTGAGCTGGCCAGCCTAGCGCCAGGTTCTATGAGCATGGGCCTGGCCGCCTACGTGCAACAGGACGCCATGGACTTTGACAGCGCCCTGCCGTTTTTACGCGGGCAGCTGGACAACTGCCTGAAAAGCCCAGACGCCAAGGAGGGCATCACCGCCTTTTTGGAAAAGCGTGAGCCCCAGTGGGATTAATGAGTAGTGGGACTAACTATCAATTAACTGAGTAGCAGGCCAGCGGGGCAGTTCTCGATTAAAGAGAAAATATAAAAAGGATTCACAATGAATACGGAAGATTTTAAAGACCTGGTCTACCTAAAAGACGACAACGGTCTGGTTACCCTCACCCTAAACACCCCGGCACGTAAAAATGCCCTTAGCCCTGTATCCTTTTTAGAGATTTACTGGGCCATTGACCAGTTTGAAAAAGATGAGGCTGCCCATGCCTTAATTATTACCGGGGCCAAGACCTCGGGTTCGGACGACCCCACACGGGAAGCCTTTAGCAGTGGCGGCTATTTTAGTCCGGATGCTTTCGAAGGTGTATCTGATGAACTTATGCGGCAAATTGACCTAACGGATATTGCCCAGAAAAAGGCCACGTTAAAACTGTTCCTGTGTGATAAACCCATTATTGCTGCCATTAATGGCTTGGCGATTGGTGGTGGTTTTACCTTCGTACTGGCCGGGGCCGACCAAGTTTATCTGTCCGAACACGCCTGGATTCAACTGCCCTTTGCCAAACTGGGGATTTCGGCAGAGCTCGGCTCCACCTTTCTATTACCCCGGCTTTTAGGCTTGCAAAAGGCCAAGGAAATTATGTTCTACGGGGAAAAAATAGAAGCCAAGCAAGCAGTAGCATTAGGCTTGGCTAATGCCGTCGTTTCTCACGAAGAACTGCTGGACTTCGCGCGCGCAAAAGCCTTGCAACTGATCCCGCCCAATGGTGCAGGCCTGGCCATTCGCACCATGAAACGTATCACCCATCAGCAGCATATCGAAGCACTCAGTCAGGCTCTGGATCTGGAGAATGAAGCCCTGAATGCCTTGATGAAGTCTGAAGATTTCATGGAGGGCGTCAGTGCGAGAATTGAGAGGCGTGCGCCCGCTTTCAAGGGCTACTAATCCAGGGTTCGGGGCTGCTTAAACAGCCCCTTAATAATACTTATGGGAAATCCGGCAGCCCTGATCGTTTATTTTAGCGCAACTAGCCGTTAACTTAGACTGAGTGGACTTTTAAGTCCCCGTATCAAGCGCTATCTCTTAGCACTGAAATCAGCTAACCGAACTGGAAGATATTTCCAACTTGCTCGAGACCGATAAGCCTGAAACCCAACTTAAGACGGGCTGCTAGCGGCTCGCCAATAGCAAATATCGCATGGGCTTTGTTGGTATTTAAGTCTTCTATAATATTAACAACATGGCTCAGCGCCGCTTCAGCCCAAGGCTGGTCATGTCGAGTTACTACTCCGACGAACTTTTTCTATCGCTGCCTTGCATTACTCTGCTGAAAACTCCAAGTCGATACTTACAAGGCACCAAGACTTCGCCATTGTAAAGTCACATATCTGCCATTTTAATGGCTCTGCTGCTTAGCCACTTCTTCAACAGGTATATCGCTATGGTCAACAGAATAATCATCTAATGATGCCCCTCTCACAGGCTGAAAATTAAATTTCGTAGTTTTGCAATCCAAACGGCGTGTTCTAACCACTGGTGTATGTGCCAATGAAACCGAAAGCAAGCTCCACCGCCTCGAGGGCGAACGCTGTGCCCTCATCGGCGAAGCTATTCGACATAGGTGCGAGGGCCAGGGTGCTGAGCGCATATTTAGGGCGATTATTATTCTTCATCGTACGGACCTGCCTGTAATTTCATATTGTTATTGATAGAGCATAAATCTGATGGTTAGGATACGATAGAAGCCATACCCCAAAGGGGTTAATTTCATCCGAACGCAAGGTCATACTCGGTCAGCCTCTTTACTAAAATAGACCCACTATGGAAAACTACTACGCACAGGTTCTGCTTGATGAGCTCGATAGAATGGGGCTGAACAACCACGAGCTCGCGGATGCCTGCGGCCTGCGGTTATCGGAACTTCAGCAGACAAAAAATACCGTCAAACTGGTCGATACAGCCATAGATAAGCTCGGCGACACGGGTCTGGGGCTTCGGCTCGGCAGGCGACTGAACCTGCTCTCTCACGGAGTCGTTGGCTATGCACTGATGAGCAGCGCCACCATAGGCGATTTGTTGAAGGTACTCATTCAGTACAACCGCCTGCTGGCACCCGACATGAAGTTTGAGCTGCATCACCAGGAGGACACTGTTGCCCTGCGCGCCATTGCCGATGGCAGTGTCAGCCGACGGCTTAATCGGTTTGCCATGGAATCCTTTTTTGCCTCTGTGCATACCTGTGCCGCCCTGTTGCTGCCTGAGTACAGGGGTTTCGGCGTTCAGCAGTTCCATTATCCGGCGCCGCCCTATCTCGATCTCTATAAGGAAATATTTAAAAAAACCGTCACGTTCGACGCTGAAGACTCGCAGCTTCTGCTGCCGGGAAAATCGCTGGAAATACCTCTGGGCATGGCCAACCCGGCAGCCGAAGTCATCTTCAGGCAACAGTGTGACGCCAGGCTCAGTGAATACGATAAAGAAAAGCGTGTCTCTGGCCGAGTCATGGAGGAGCTCCTTCATCGACGGGGAGATTTTCCCCGCTGCCACCAGGTCGCCGAACTCCTGCATATGAGCGAAAGTACACTGCGCAGAAAACTGAGGGCCGAAGAGAGCACTTTTCAGGGCGTCTTGGATCGGGTGCGCACGCAATTAGCCTATGAATACCTCGGCTCGACCCGACTTCCCGTTGCAGAAATAGCGCGCCTGCTGGGTTTTGACGATGTCACCAATTTCCGCCGATCATTTCGCAGGTGGTCCGGTCTGACGCCGTCAGCCTATCGCGACAGTCTGTGACTGGCGCTACCAACAAAAACGGCAATAACCCAAGGTAAAGCGAGCAACACTAGGCGATTGAAAATAGACGCCCTGTCTTTTTCAAAGCACACAAAGGATAAAATATCATTTTTCCTTTGCGCCAAAAATTAACGACCTGCAGTCGTCAATTTATCGATACATCCTTGTATCTAACTCAGTCCGTCGAAACATTGGGTTTCTCAACAACCTGCTAGGCGCCTGTCTGTGCCTGCAGATTACGCAACTCCTTTCTCAGCACTTTACCGACTGCAGACATCGGCAGCTCTTGTACAAAGCTGATCATACGCGGCTGCTTGTAGCCGGTTAAATTTTCCCGACAATGGCTTTTTATTTCATCCTCAGTCAGTGACGGGTCCGATTTCACAATAAACACTTTTGGTACTTCACCGGACTTGTCACTGAGCACACCAATACAGGCACAGCCCTCCACCTTGGGGTGACTGGACACCACCTCTTCTATTTCATTGGGAAAGACGTTAAAACCTGACACCAGAATCATGTCCTTCTTGCGATCCACAATCGACACAAATCCGTCTTCAGCAATCTCGGCAATGTCACCTGTTTTCAACCAGCCATCGGTTAGAACCGATGCTGTATCCTCAGGTCTTTTCCAATAACCCTTCATCACCTGCGGCCCCTGCACACATAACTCACCCGGCTCCCCAAAACCCAGTTCAGCCCCCTGCTCATCCACCACCTTTAAAGCCGTACCCGCCAGGGGTACGCCTATTGCCCCTAATCTGCCAGTACCATCCACAGGATTGCTGCAGACCGTCGGGGATGCTTCCGTTAAACCGTAGCCCTCGGTGATTGCGCAACCGGTAACCTCCTGCCAACGCTTGGCAGTATCCTTGCCTAAAGCCGCACCTCCAGAAACCGTCAGGCGCAGTTGGCTGAAATCCAGCTGCTTAAATTTCGGATGATCCAGCAACCCGAGAAACAGGGTATTGATGCCGGTAAACGAGGTGAACTGCCAGCGCTTCAACGCCCGGATAAACATCCCCGGATCTCTGGGGTCAGTAATCAGCACACTGTGGTGCCCCGCCGAAAAGGAGCCCATGCAGTGCACACTAAAGGCGTAGATATGGTAGAGGGGCAGTGGACAAATCATCGTCGCACCTGTGAGTGGAACAAGCAGCTCACCTCGGGCATCCGTGGCCGTTTCAGCCGATCGTACCTGACGATACTGAGCGATCAGATTTTTGTGCAAAATCATCGCACCCTTGGCCACCCCCGTGGTACCACCTGTGTATTGCAGCAGTGCTATATCATCGGGCCCCCGGTTCACCGGCGTGAAAGCCTGGCCTTTACCCAGGCGCAGACAGGCATTAAATTTTACGGCGGGCAGCGAATAGGGTTTCAGCTGTTTTTTAACGTACTTTACGGCGGTATTGATCAGCTGTTTTTTTGGAAAACCCAGCATATCCCCCAATGAGCACTCAACCAGATGATCGATACCCGTATCCGGCAGCACCTTTTCAACCAGGTGGCCGTAAATATTCATATACACCAGTGCGCGCACGCCAGCATCGTTGAACTGGTGTTTCATCTCTCTGGCGGTGTAGAGGGGGTTGGTGTTAACAATGATTAATCCGGCCCGTAACGCCCCAAACAACACGACCACATACGGCAATACATTCGGCATCTGAATAGCGATGCGGTCGCCCGGCTGCAAATCTGTGTGGTGCTGAAAATAACTGGCAAACGCCGCAGACTTCCTGTCCAGCTCTGTAAAAGAAATGGTTGCCCCCAGCGCCGTGAAAGCATTTTGTTCTGTGTATTCCCTAAACGCAGCCTCAATAATCTCGACGACATTCTGCGGCGTTTCTGGGTGCAGGTCATCCAGTGTGTTCGCCCCGCGCTTGCCATTCCAAAATTCTTTTTTCATCGTTATACCTTTTCGATGTCTGTATCAGTTGATCAGAGGTTAGATAATCAGTGCCTAGGGCACCTCTGAATAATGGAGCTGCAGCTCAGGCCTTCAGGCGAGTTCGCAATCTAGGCGCTGCTTTGAGGCAGGCTGGTTGCCTATCGATAAGCGGCAACGACGAGTGCGGGTTCGCCTGAAGGCCCCGCAGGGCGGTTTGTTAACAATCATTTAAAGGGTTTAAATCCGTCATTTATTACAGCCAGTGCAAGGAGTAATTCGACGGCTTCGAACTGGCACCTCGAATATGCCCCGGCCAATGCCAATGCCAATGCCAATAGCAAAGAGCAAAGAGCAAAGAGCAAAGAGCAAAGAGCAAAGAGCAAAGAGCATACAAACGCTAGGAAGATTAGTAAGCA
>Ga0209396_1007139_pt1 | contig 10054 bp, 9 predicted proteins | sample GOMGulsemesocosm_6_FD_184638 | JGI IMG/M metagenome (GOLD analysis project Ga0209396, IMG submission 184638) | Methane-oxidizing microbial communities from mesocosms in the Gulf of Mexico - GOM8C Gulf of Mexico (SPAdes) (version 2) | ecosystem: Environmental > Aquatic > Marine > Cold seeps... | reverse complement strand
TAAGGAAATGCTGCAAAACGACCTAAAGGCAGAGCAAGTGGTAGCCGAAAGCCTTAGAAACATTATTGAAGTGTGTGAACAAGAGCGTGACTATGTGAGCCGTGAGATTTTGGAAGACCTGCTGGATGATACCGAAATGGACCACATCTACTGGATTGAACAACATTTAGGGTTAATTGATAAAGTTGGGCTGCAAAATTACATTCAATCACAAATGAGCTGATTGTTATCCGCAGGGGTAATCGACATCGTTGTAGTGAACATGCACGGCCCCACTAATTAGAGGCTGTACGTTATGAGCAAGCGGCACTAGGGGGATAACCTCCCCCCCCCGTATCATGCCCTAAATTTTCCTACTAGGGTGTATACCAAATAGGCGAGGTATAAGCCCTTTCCTGTAAAAAGGCAGGCCCTTCCTTTGGGGTATCTATTTGTAACGCTACGGCATCGTATTGTGAATGTCGTGGGGTGGGAATTTGCATCACCCGTACATAATAAAATGCGTTCTGGCTTGCGATGAAACTTGGGTCACGCCATTTAACCGATAACTCAGCAGTCCCTATGGTATTGCTGTAACTGGGAATACTAATATCCACCGTATTGCCCACTGGCGCCAGCTTGCCTTTGGCATCAAGCTTCCGCTCACCCGCCCACGCCACATTATGCACTTTTTCGTGCTGTGCTCCCTTACTATCCACCCAACCTTTAATCACCTGTATACGGTCAAGGTTGGCCCCTTTTGGGTCTTTTACCGCACGAATTAAAAACTGCGGCGCTTTGCCTGTTACATTTTCTGGCTTAACCAAATCGCCGCCCATGGGAATACCCTGGCGGTAACCAATTTCGGCAAAGTTATTTGCGTTAGCCGCGCCCTTTTCAAAATTCCAGCCCGCAAACATTTGTACTTTTAATCTGGGTCCAGTGGTGGCGTACACCTCTTTACGTTGAAACGCATTATAAATGGCCTCTCGGGTATTCTCTTTTGCCCACACCGCTGCAAGCCCAGAAGCCGACATATCCCAGCCGTTAAAGGTCACCACCTTTTTGCCCTCGGATATTTTTGTTTCTGGGGTAGAATCCCGCGCTACCTTGCCCATAAAATTATCTTCTTCTGGGGAAGCTAAACCAGTATGAGAATCGGTAGAGCCAATCATGCCAAATTTAAACGGGTTAACGCCTATTTTGTTTTCGATGGCTAAACCGGTTTTAAGGGCCGGGCGAATAAAGCTGCCTTTTTTAGCTTCATAGGCTTCTACATCTTGCTGCAAGTAATGATCAAAATTTTCAAAGTCGGCAAATTCATCCTGGGGTGAAAACGCTCCACGGGCTTCCGAGTCCCCTTTAAACTGGGTGGCTTCTACCACGGGCTCCCACTGCATACGGGTGCGCGCATAATTGGCATCGATGGCTTTGCCCTTTAAGGTGGTCTCGGCAAACATATACCCTTTACTAATGTTCGAGTTATGGGGAATGGCCACAAAACGCGCTCCGGTACGTTTTTTGGTATCTTCCAACCATTGCCATAACTCTTCCGGGTATTGCCCTTCATCAGAACCATAGGGTAGAAATTGTTTGGCTTTGTCGGCGCCATCCGGGGTAAATACCACTCGGTGTAAATTGGCGCCGGTGGGAATTGAGCTCCACTCCCAACCAATTAACGAAGTGAATTTACCCGGGTCATTATGACGTTCAGCTGCATCTACAATTTCGGCCCAGGCGGTGGTTTCTATTTTGGTTAAATCACCAAAGGCACTGTCGGGGATTTCATTGCTTGGGTCTTGCACAGGGTCAGATCCAGGGACCTGGGCAGACACAGGTAAAAACTCACCAAAAAACTCAAGACCTAAATCCTCCTCTACCGCCCTATTAAGCATCTTTACCGCTATCCAGCGCTTAATACTGGCCAAGAAGCCCACCGGCTCAAGCTCAACGGTATTGGTATAAAGGCCACGCATTACCCCCATCATCTCGGCATGATCGGCAACCACTAAAAAATCCAGTGGCGTGTTAATTTGCACACGCGCCCTGTGATAAGGGTGAATCACCGCCTGCCCTTTGGCCCAACGGTAAGCGGTATCTGGGTCGGCAGATTGATTTCGATTAAGGAAGGCATCAAATGAATAAGAGGTATGAAGATGGGTATCGCCAAACAGCACCTGGGTCGGTGCTTGGGTAGGCGCTTGGACTGCATGCGTCGTTAAACTCACTAAAAATAGCCCGCTTGCCGCCATGAGACGTGATTTCATATGGTCATCTCCCTAATTCTTATTTTATTTGACATCCTTTATGCCATTTATTATATTGGTAGTCAAACCGTCAATAGTTAATCTAAACTAAGAATTAGCAGCCTTACTTCACAGAAAACCGCGCCAACTTTTCACTCGGGACCCACTATCCCGGGTAGCCCTGCCCCCTATGCAGCCCACAGCAAAACTTGATGAAAGCACTGCGAAACAACTAAAAAAAGGGGCAGGCATTTATTTCACCCGCCCCTACTTCATGTTAAATAACGTACAACGTCAATGTAGTCAAAAACAAGCGACACCGTAATCACGGCCATAAACCAATGAAGATAACGGCCAGTCCAGTTCTCTTGCGAAAATGGCCGTCGCCTGCCCAGTAGAAAAATCAGCAGTGGTGTCCAGGCAATGATGTGGCTCAGCCCCAAGATACGCACGTAACCAAAGATATTGTAGAGGGTAATAATCATAACAAGGTTGATTACCCACGCGAGCAATGCCCAGCGTGCACGCCGATCATAAAATGCAAAAGGTACTAGTAACCAGTTTGTTGCATCTATGACCCGAGTCCACCAATAAATCCATGGTGGGCCTTGAGCTATTCTATCTATAAGGTCAAGGTTGATATCCAATTTTTATCTCCACCATTTATTTATTTTTAGAACCAAACGTTCAACGATGGTGTTTCGCAAACCAATCCGCTTCTTCGCCGGGTTCTGGCATTATGGCCCCCGCTTCCATCACCCATTTGGCCAGTACCCCCATAAGCTGTACCTTTATATTGTCTTGCGCCATATCTATGGTTGATAAAATAGCGCCCTGTATTTTTTGGATAATGGCATTCTCAATTTCTTTGGAGCGCCCAGCCCTAATGGCCCCCAATACTTTAACCGAGCCCTTTTCTACTTCGTCGGACTCAATATAAAAAACATGAACAAACTCTTTGGGCGCACCCGTAAGCCCGCAGTGTGTGTCGGTAATGGATTTGGCAATGCTTAATTTAGTTTGCTGGTCAAACTCATCGCTTCTGGTAAAAACTCTGTAAAGTGGCATATTCGTTTCTCCTAAAAATTAGCTAAGCACGTTGTGATCGAAGGCGCTGATCATAAGATCATTTTTATGGCAACCTGCGGTTTCCACCCACACTGCGCACACAGCTGCCAATAACTTAGCTCTTGTTTCGTCTGTTGTTTCTGGTGGTACCACAAAAAGAATCAGTGACGACTCGGAATCCCCTTCTCCCGCTGAAAAGCCATTACCTTCCAACACTGTTTGCCAGGTTACCTTGGCATCTAGGTTAAGGATTTTTTTCACAACGTCTTTTGTGCCCTGCTCAAGCATTTTCACGGTGGCGACTTCAAAACTATTTTCTTGTACTAAAAATTCACATTCAATCATTTGTAACCTCTTACGGTAATAGGATTATTTTTGGATACGTTTTCACAAAACTGCACAATGGCATCACGCATTTTTTTTAGGCCACGGGCTTCCATGGGGTAGTGGCCAGCATCGGGTAGCATCACTATTTCTTTAGGACAGGCTAGGCGGTCGTAAAAATCACGGGAGGCCGACAAGGGTGTCCAGCGGTCGTCAGCCGGCTGTGTTAGTAGTACCGGGCAGCTTTGAAATTCTTCTGGTTTAATTTTGGAGGTATAAGAAAAAACAGAGCCAATAAACGCAATGGAAACACTGGCCCCGGCCGACTGTTTGTCGGCCATTAATAGCCTTTGAGCTTCTTTGTTGTTGGTTAAGGCGGTCATTTTACTCACCCACTTCATGGGTACGGGTAGCCCTCGTAGCGGTGTTTTGGCCAGCAGCCTAAAGGTAATATCGCCCATGCGTTCGGCCAGCGAGGCAAATGGAAAACGAGAAATAATGGCTTTAACGCTAATGTCTTGCAGATTAAGAAAACACATGCCCACAATCCCGCGCACCCTGGGCTCTAACGCCGCCACATGATAGGCCAGCATGCCGCCTGCGCTAAGACCATACAATACGATGGGTCGGTCATCCGCTTTGCTTTCACGGGCAATCACTTGCAATGAGATGTCTATCCAATCTTGGTAAGTGATGACGCGTTCGTTGTTCTCGGTCATACCATACATGGGCATATCCACTGCAATCACTTCCAAGCCCTGCCTGGCTAAGGCGGCCCCCGTAGATAACGATAATAGGCGGCCATTGGTGCCCACCCCATGGTGCATGATCACCTTTACTTTTGAATTTGGGTTGTCAAAGCGCTCAATATGAATACGGCTGTTGCACCAATTAAAGTAACTTTCTACCGGTTTTACATCGTCGCTAATGCCGAAACCCTCCGGCAGCAGTGTGTTTATGGCCTTCCAGGTGTGGGTAGAGTCGTAGGTTTTCATAGTGAGCGGGTTACTTCTTAAAAGGACATAAACAATATATTCTTTATCTAAACTTGCGTATATTCATAAATTATGAGCTTAAGATAAGAAAAACTATTTCATAGGAGGCCTATGCAATACCGCAAAACACCGCCCATTCAATGGCTGCCCGTGTTTGAAGCCGCAGCGTCGCAGTTGAGCTTTAAAAAGGCCGCCGAGATTCTATGTGTGACCCCGCCCGCTGTGAGTCAGCAAATTAAGGCCCTGGAAAACTGGCTTGGGGTGGCACTCTTTACCCGACAAACTCGCCAGTTAGCGCTCACGGCAGAAGGTGAGTTTTACCTGGGCGTGGCCCGCGAGGTACTGCATGCCCATACTCAAGGTTACGCCGGGTTTAAGCGTCGTTTTGACAATCGATCATTTAAAATTTCCACATCGGTATTCGTCGCCCAGGAATTATTAATACCCAACTACTTGTCCTTCACCGATTTTTGCAGCGACACCGAGTTAAGAATAGAGGCGGGCATGTCGCTGGTAGACTTGGAAAGCGAATCCATAGACGCCACCATTCGCTTTGGTAGCGGCAACTGGCCAAATATTACTTCACAAAAGCTGTGCAACATTGACCTTGCCCCGGTGTGCAGCCCGGATTATTTTGCGAAGAACCCTATTGATAAAGTTGATGACCTTAAAGATCACAAACTCATTATGACCGCCGGTATGTTTGAAGTCTGGGCGCAATGGGGGTTAGGTGAAGACTCGCATAATCAAGACAGCATGATATGTGATTCATATATGTCGGTCATGAAAGCCGCATCGGCAGGGTTGGGGGTTACCATGGGGTTTTTCCCCATCGTTAATACCTGGATCAATAAGGGTTTGCTGGTCTCGCCCTTTACCCGCCGCACTACCACGCCGTACGCATACTGGGGATGCTCACCCCGTAACCACCCTCACCCCGCCACCGAGGCGTTTTTAAAATGGAGTAAATCGGTCTTCGAGCAGATACCCGCCCTAGAGGCCGTTGAGGATATTGCGCCCCGTTAACAGTGGGGTTCTCTCACTCTAACCCTAGAGTTATTTAAATTTGTATAGGTAAATGGGGGATTGGTATAGATCGTTTAATAAAGTGGTTTTAATGGGTTTGTGTGATGGCAACGAAAAATTATTGCTGATTAAATATTCAAGCGCCCCATGCTCCAACTTCAGCTTATCCTCAAGCGCTTTCATGCCCCCTGGATACAAATAACAAAATGCCACAGAAGCCCCGCTAAGGTCCGCCTTTAAAAAGTTTTGACGGTGCACCTTAACATTTTTTAAGCCCAACATTTTTATGAGTAAAACACTGGTAAGCCACGGCACAAAGGACAACTCATAACCGACTATTTGTCGCTGGGGGTACATTTTTGCAAGCAGAATAAGCAAGCTGCCCCAACCGCTGCCTAATTCAAATATGGCGCCTCTTTGTGTTTGGATAGTGGTATCGACCCCTAAACCTAAGCTTGTTTCCTCACTTAACTGCAGCATCGCTTGGCGCGCTTTCTTTGAACTGGGCATGGGTGAAATACCCAAGGTTAACGTGCTCCAGACAATTGAAAATCCGGCAAGCGCTGTTATAACCAGTAATGTGGTTTCAAAGACTGACAAAAGGAATATCTCTTTTATTTATTGGTTTAGATCATACAGGTTTAAGCCCATTCTGCCTCACCTGGAATGCCTCCTGCTCAATTACCGCCCTAGCTTGCGCGCTTTTGATGGATAGGCATTCATACACTAGAATTCAGTCATGTTTACAAACAGTATGGTTAGTTTAACAAGACGTCTATTTAGCCCTGTGATGTGGGCCCTATTACTTATGGCCATTATAAACTCGAAACCAACAATGGCGCGGGAAGTCCTAATAGTGGATACCTATCCGTCAGTGGCGTACTTAAACAAGCAAGGTGAAGTGGATGGCCCAGTGGCGGCGCTTATTAAGGAGGTATGCCTACGCATGGGCCAAGAAGTGAAACTTACCTTTAACCCGATTCAGCGCATGTTCTCCAACCTAAAAACCCATAAGGCCCATGCGGCGTTTAACATGAGCCATAATGAACAAAGGGCCAAGAAATGGCATTACAGCAAGCCGGTTCACCGGGTACATTACGGTGTATTTTCCCGCCAAGATAATCCTCTAAAATACCAAAGCCGAAACGACCTAAAAGGCTACACCATAGTGACCTATGGCCCCACCAACATGTCTAAAAAAGTCGAAGCGTTCTCACAAGACCTACCAGGCAGTAAAGTAAAGATTATAAACTTGTATGAATCGGCCTTTAAGATGCTGTCGGCCGGGCGTTTTGATAAAAATACAGTGGTGTATGGCCCCGATACCATTGGACAAGATGTAATTAAAAAATGGAATTTGAATAACAACATACACCTTGCTGGCAGGGATATTAAAAATTTGTATTATGTGGTGTTTGTAAAAGAGCAGGTGAAAAAATTGTTTGTCGATGAGTTTAATCGGGTTTTATTAAAAATTCATAAGAGTGGCAAGATGGCCGATATTTATGGCCGTTATACCAATGAAGTTAAAGCCACCCCACCCAGCCTAGATGATATGAACCAATTCCCGCCCCTTGCCTTTTAATATGTTGAAATACTTTTCCTTTATTTTAATATCCATAGTTAATTAACAAATCATGCCAAGTAATTTTCGGCCCATTGCGAAAATAGTTAGCAGGTTTATACAAGTTTCATGAAAGGCCGTACCTTAATATGCCCCTGTACTCAACCTTGCAGGAATAAACAACATGAACGCATTACTGATTATTGGCTTAATCACCACCACCGCCATTGTAGGTGAACTTCGAAACCGCCAACAAGAGGTGAACATTCATAGCAATGACCATCTGGATGAGTAAATGCCTAGAAATCACACATCCAACACGCCAAGGGCCTAGAGCCTTAGCCCTTAGCATTCAATAAACGACCGGCCTGTATTTGAACTACACTCCTAGGGAGCAATGCCTTTCGAAAAAGGTTTAATAACCAATAATGAGCCGCTTAATACCAAAGTGCTTGTTATAGATCTTTATGTAGAGTTATCAACTACTTAGGCACATTTCTGATGAAATACAGGGCGCCTTTATTAATAGCACTGACGTCCTGCGCTATTCTCCCCTTTGCATTGTTTGCCAGTAACCCTTCACCACCCGTAACAGAGCCCCTTAACCCTGCCGATCTAACCCCTAAGTCACAGCTTGAATCATCATTTACGCCTAAAGAACTTAAGTGGTTAGAGAAAAAACAGGCACTTACCTATGTTTACGACCCGGACTGGGCACCATTTGAATGGAAAAATGATAGTGACCTGCATACGGGTATTATCTCTGATATTTTAAGTCTTATTAGTAATAAAACAGGCATAACATTTACCCCCATTCATACCAATACCTGGAAAGAATCTGTAGAGCTGGTTAAAAGTGGCAAGGTGGATATGTTCAGTGCCATCACCAAAAACAAAACCCGAGAAGGCTATCTAAATTTTACGTTAAAAGACATTTACTCATATCCCGCGGTACTCATTACAAAATTTGATGATAAAGCCGTTTATATCAATATTGAAAAAGACTTTAACGGAAAAAGGGTTGGCATTGTTAAGAGCAGTGGTTTGGGCCGATACATCAAAGAAAGTCACCCTAATATTGAATACGTAGAACTTGAAAACACACAGGCTGGCTTTACCTCCATTCGAAACAATACCATTGATGTTTTTGCCATCAACACTGTCACAGCCAAATATTTTATTGAGAAAAAGGGATTTGATGACCTTAAAATAGCCCTAAAACTTGATTACCTTTATCACCTAAAAATTGCTATCCGTAAGGAAATACCCAATGAAATTATCTCCATTCTAAATAAGTCACTTAGCAGTATTAGCGAAGAAGAATTACATCATATTTTCATAAAATGGACACAAGCCCCAGCTGAAAAAGTAACCAACTGGAAGTTGTTACTTAAAATAATTACTGTCCTTGTCATTATAATTGTAGTCCTTGTGGTATTTAATCATCGCTTAAACCGAACCGTGGCCGCCAGAACAAAAGAACTCACCAATAAAAACAGTAAGCTTCAAAGGGCGTTAAAAGAAGTGGAACAACGCACGGCCGAAACTCTACGGGCCAAAGATGAAACCGAAAAATCCAATCAATGTCTGTTAATTCAACAAGAAAAGCTCGCCTCCCTGGGTAAAATTGCCGGGAATGTGGCCCATGAAATTAACACGCCCCTAGGCATTGCCAAGACAGGCCTTAGTTTTCAACTAAACCTGGTGCAAGGAATTAAAACAGAAGTTAGGGATAAAAGCCTAACCGCCTCCGCCATGGACTCCTATATTGCCCAGAGTGAGGAGGCCATAGACACCATTAACACTAACCTGCAACGGGCCATTGAGCTGGCAAAAAACTTTAAATACACCGCCGTAGATCGTATTGATGACAAACAGCATAAACACAACCTTAGCCAGTTGGTGAGCCGCCTTGTGACCTCCATGAAGGCCGAATTTTTACAGGGCAAAATCACCTGTACGTTAAATATTGACCAAAACCTACATATCACCACCCACGGCAGTGACTTATCGCAGGTAATCTGTAACTTACTTATGAATGCGGCCGTACATGCATTTGAGGGCCGAGAGGGCCGCACCATTGAGATTTCGGGGCAATCTGTGGATTTCACCATAGAGTTATTAATAACGGACAATGGCGTAGGGGTGGAAGAGAACATTCGCAGCAGCCTATTTGAGCCCTTCGTTACCACTAAACGCGATAATGGTGGTACCGGGTTAGGCCTTAACATAGTACAAAATTTGGTTACAGATAGGCTACACGGCACCATTGAACTGGTATCGCCACCAGCGGGCGGAACTCAGTGGCGTATTATTTTACCGCCAAAGCTACCAAGTTAGGCTACCAGCAATTAATAGCAATGCCCCCCTTGCCGAAACCTGGCGTTTTCCCTGCTGTAAACGGTGCATAAATGCATTTATGCAGCTGGTCACTTACTGTAGTCTCTGCATCAATATTTTTATAAGGATGTAGTCATGCGGGTGATCACCTTACTGTTATTGTCGTATTTTCTAGTGGCCTGTTCGAGCAACTTGAGCAAAGGCAATAACATGATGGAGGCTGAACAGTTTGATGAAGCGGTTCGCTACTATGAAAAGGCCATGCTGGATGACCCGGGTGATACCGAGGTGGCTACTAAGCTGTATGAAGCCAGAACCCGTATGGTGATGGCCAATTTAATTAAAGTACGCCTGCAGCGCCAATCAAACCAACACCGTGCGGCCGCCATGGCATTGAATCAAAGTTTGCACAATATTAAACGTTGGAAAATCATCGCCGACAGCGGTGTAAAAGCCACCATTGAAGATGAAGTATTGGAAGGGGGCATCTGGTTAAATAAAGAATTAGCAGC
>Ga0209396_1007135_pt1 | contig 10055 bp, 5 predicted proteins | sample GOMGulsemesocosm_6_FD_184638 | JGI IMG/M metagenome (GOLD analysis project Ga0209396, IMG submission 184638) | Methane-oxidizing microbial communities from mesocosms in the Gulf of Mexico - GOM8C Gulf of Mexico (SPAdes) (version 2) | ecosystem: Environmental > Aquatic > Marine > Cold seeps... | reverse complement strand
TCAGGCACAGTATTTCAGCGGGAGAAATAACCACTAAAGATATTCTTACAGTGCATCCATTCAAAAATAAAATCGCGTTAATGCAATGGCATGGAACAGAACTACTTGATTATTTACATGTGATTACTGCATTTCCAGTGGATGCGGGCGCTTATTTACAATATGAAGGGATTAGTTTTGAACGTAACAATGGAAAGTTGAGTAACATTAAAATTAATGGTCAGCCGTTCAACCCTGAGGCAACTTATCGCATGAGCATCAATAGCTACAATGCTGCTGGTGGTGACGGCTACCCAGTTCTGTTGAATAAAGTGGGCTATCAAGAAACGAAATACACTGATGCCGAAGTCTTACAAACCTATATTAAAAAACACTCACCTATCAATGTTAAATCTCTTTAATTTTAGCAGGGGCTTAGCCCCAGCTAATTAACAGTAACTGGGGACAGGTTACAGTTAAGTGGACGCCAATATGACAACGTAGTGTCTATCACACTACGTTGTATTTTTTGTTGTGACGAGCGATTCAATAAGGGCTATTACCTATCTTAATATATTTACTCACCCTGTTGATTGCGAAATTAATGACTACATGAGTGCTGGTATTAATCTGATATTAGCGATTGGTCGCGTTGAGTTTAAAGAATACCTTGAGGTGTTCACTGGCCGACGAATGCAACCCAAAAAACAGGGTAGGCCTTTAGGGTGGAGGAAGACCGAAAATTAAATTTGATCTGACCCGATTATTTTCTTTAACTGCTGTTGATATACATTTTGTTACGTTATAGGTAACAAATTTATGGTGTTTAGGTTTGTGCTTAAGCAATAATGACACGGGAATGACAAGCCCTATTAAGTTTGACCTGCCCTGTATTAATAATTAGTCTCATGAAGCTAAATATTATAACCCTATAAAAAAAACAATAAACTTTGAGAGAAAGGACTAAAGATACTTTTATGAAGCTATTTAAAAAATCAATGCTGTTATTAAGCATTGCCAACATAACGGCATTTGCAAACGCAACCGTGCTAACAGAAGCAGAGGTTGAATCTCTTGCTAAGGCCAATCCTGTTACTTTATCGCAATATGCATTCAATGCATTCAATGCAGACACTGCAGACAAAAAAGTTAAAAAATCGATAGATAAAGCAAAGTCAGCGGATAAAAAAGACGCTAAAGACGATAAGAAAAAGAAGAAGAAAGATAAATTTAAGCCGTATGAAGATATTGTTACTGAAAAAGCACTAACATCTAAAGGTGTCTTTATCACTCACCTTGTAGACAACAAAGTGTTCTTTGAAATTCCAGCCGCTGAATTTGGTCGTGAATTTGTTTGGCAAGTTAAAACGTCTGGTACCCAACCAGGAAAAGGCGTGATCAGCGCCGATATTGGCCGCCAATACGTAGTATTTGAACGCCATGGTGATAATGTTTTATTACGTAGCCGTAATTATTCTGTGATATCAGATGATGGTTCAAGTGAGTCGCTAGTTGTTAAGAAAGCCTCTATTGACGGCATCATTGCTAAGTTCCCTATTAAAACATTTTCAGAAGACGAAGCTAAGTCGCCAGTTATCAACATTACTAAGCTTTACATGGGCGGGAGCAAAGATTTATTCCCTAATCCTCGCAATCCTAAAGCGACGAAGCTAAAGCTTAATGGTAAAACTGCATTAATTACTAAAGTTAAAGCGTTTGAAAAAAACATTGAAGCCACTGTATTAGCGCAATTTACTAGCAATAAGACAAATCAGACTAAAGAAATTCGTCATTCTATTTTTGCCCTACCTGATACGCCAATGAAACCTCGTTTTTATGATAAACGTGTCGGTTACTTTACAGCGAATTATTCAGACTACAGTTCAGAAAAAAATAAATTAGACACATTTAGTTTTATTAAACGCTGGCGCTTAGAAAAGAAGAATCCAGAGTTAGCTATCAGTGAACCAGTCCAACCCATTGTTTGGTATATCGACCGAGGCACCCCAAAGCGCTTTGTTGAAGCTATTCGTGAAGGCATTGAATTTTGGCAGCCGGCCTTTGAACAAGCAGGGTTTAAAAATGCCATTATCGCAAAAATGGCGCCTAGTTTAGAAGAAAACCCAGATTGGGATCCTGAAGATGCCCGTTATTCTGTTGTTCGTTGGATCCCATCAGGCATCCCTAATGCACAAGGCCCTCATGTAGCCGATCCGCGTTCAGGCGAAATTATCGAAGCTGATGTGCGCATGTACCATAACGTCATCAAGTTACTTGAAGGTTGGTACTTTGCTCAAGCGGGTGCAACGGATCCACGAGCGAAAAAACTTCCTTTACCTAATGATGTAATGAGTGATTTAGTGCGCTTTGTTGTTGCCCACGAAGTTGGTCATTCAACAGGCTTACACCATAACTTTATCGGTAATAATTCTTATAGCATCGAACAGTTAAGAGACCCTGAATTTGTAAAAGAATTTGGTGTATCAGCCTCTATCATGGATTACGCTCGATTCAACTACGTAATGCAACCAGAAGACGGTGTATCACCAATTGATTATGATCCAGGTCCATACGATAAATTTGCTATTGAATGGGGTTATAAAGAATTTAAGGGTGACCTTACACCTAAAGAAGAAGCTGTTCTTTTAAACAAGATTGCTGACCGTCAGTTAGATGATAAACGTTTACGCTGGGATGCTTACTCAAAAGCAAGTAACTTAGATCCTCGAATTTTAACTGAAGCCATCGGTGACGATCCTGTTGAAGCAACGCGTTTGGGACAAAAGAACAAAGAACGTATTTTAGCTAACTTGATCGACGCAACGAGCTTTGAACCATTAAAGGGATATGATGAGTTAGACAGTGCCTACAAAACTTTAATCCAACAACATGCGCGTGAACTTGGTCATGTTGCTAAAGCTGTTGGCGGCGTTATGTATCGCAATGAATTAACGCAAAGTCATCAAAATAAAGAAGTATTTGTACCTTATTCTAAAGAAAAGCAAGAACGTGCCGTTGAGTTTTTAATCGACAATGGTGTAAATTTACCAGCGTTTTGGAATGATGAAAAAATCTTTAAACGCATTGGTTTAGAAAAGTTCGAACAATATGGTAATTACATTATTAGACAAGCGGTTGGTGGTCCACTTGCGGCACATCGATTAGATTCATTAATTAAGTTGCAAGCGGCCGGCCATGACGTTATGGATCCCGTTAAAACAATGAACAAGTTTGTTGATGCAATTTACGGTGATATCAAATCTCGTAGCGCTCAATCTGATCAATATCGAGTGATGTTGCAAGAGTACTTTGTTGCTAAGTTGCTTAAAGATATGGCGCCTGTAAAGTCTAAATCTCGCCGTTCATCTAAGCCATCATCAACTTATGTTGCGATGGTACGTGGTGTTGCAATGGAGCTAAAGCATAAGCTAGAAGCTGCATCGAGAAAAAATGCTGGTAGAATAAATGGCTATCGCTATGCTGGCCTTGCCGCTAAGTTAAGCGAAGGTTTAGAGCCAAAGTTAACCGTTATTAAATAAACGGACAGCTTTACTCTAACAACGAGAACTTGAATATAGCACTTTGAATATAGTACTCGCCTCAATTAAGCCACTGTTTCAGTGGCTTTTTTTTATACCCTTTTAACGGGTTTGGACTAATGCTTTTTCAGGGCTAAAGTTAGGGCTTAATGGCCTAAAAATTTAAATTTAACCTGACCCCAGATATTTAAATGAAACTGAAATAGAGGTCCCTTTGTTACTAACAACATTGAGCAACCAACCTTGGTTATCACACAAACGTTTGACAATAGATAACCCGAAACCGTAACCGGTGCTCTGGCTCCCTTTGACTGCAGGCTCAGTTACACTAGTGGAAATATGGGGTTCGATGCCAGAACCTGTATCTTCTATGATCAGTTTATTATCAACATAACTAACCTTTACTTCTCCGGCCTCGGTGTATTGAAAGGCATTGCTCAGTAAATTATCAAGCAACACCTTTAGCATGCCCCGTTGAGAAAATATTGCAGTATCGCAGTTATCATCCACCGACACTTCAACCGCTTTATCCCCCAGTAAGTAGCAATGATTTATGATTGATTGCTCAATTAAGGGCAGTAACTTCACCGGCTCATTTTCAGCCGATGTATGTTCCTCTCTGGCTAAAACAAGCAAGGTCGTGACGGTTTGCTCCATTTGTATCGAGGCGTCAGCAATGCGGTTTACAACCTGTTTGGCATCTTCTTTGGACAAATCTGCTTGCTGATAAACTTCCACTGCATTTTTTATGATGGCAACAGGCGTTCTTAATTCATGGCTAACATCCCGAGTAAAACATTTTTCTCGTTCAAGTGTTTGACCAATCTTACCCATAGACTCTTCTAATGCACGGGCCAGAATGCCAATTTCGTTGTTAGGAAATTGATGAGCAAAGGTATCGGGAATATTTTCAGGGGCCACGCCGTCTACGAGATCTGCCAACTGCTTTAATGGCTTTACCGTTTTACGCCCTAACATCCAAGCAATAAGGCAAGCAATGAGTGTTAGTATCAAGCCATTGATAAGCAGGTATTTAATCACATCACCTCTCATATTACGCACCAGCAGTTTTTGGCTCACCTCAGCAACAAGGTAAACATTGTTGTGCTTAGGTAATTTAAACAAGTGATAATGCCGTCCTTGGTTACCAAAAAATTCCTTTGATTGTGGCTCTGCTTTAAATTGCTGTTTTAGATCGTCGGGAAAATTAGTGGCAGACAAATACAGCGTCATATATGAATTACGTACCCTTGGCCACTGTGTGTTTTCTTGGTAAGCAGTCGTTAAATATTCAGCTTCTTGAGTGATTTCTCGTTCAATAAAGTTATCTTCTAAATGATATAGAAACAAAAATAAGAACAGCCCATAAATTGCCGAAAAGGCGAGGGTGAACAGGCAAAACTGGGCAACGATACGATGGCTTAAACTATGGAATACTCTTGGATTACTTTTCATTGGTGACATCCAATGCAAACCCAACACCATGGACCGTTTTTAATAGCGGATAGTCAAAGGGCTTATCCAATACACTGCGCAATTGATAGATATGAGAACGTATAGCATCTGATTCTGTGGGTTGATCTCCCCATAGCTTTTGCGATAATTCAGAGCGGCTGACAACCTGTGGGTAGGCTTGGGCTAATAGAGTTAAAATCCGAAACCCCATGGTGTTTAGCTCAAGTACTTTTCCGCTGCGTGTGACTTGTTTTCTTTTTCTGTCTAGGCTCAAAGGACCCAATATTAAGGTGTCATTGGTTTGCAATAAATGACGCCTAGATAGGGCGATACATCGCATTTCAAGTTCTTGCAATGAAAACGGTTTTGTTAGGTAGTCATCGGCTCCTACAGTAAAACCAGTCACTTTGTCTTCAATGCTATCTCTTGCGGTAAGCATCAATATTGGAATGTGACGATCAGACTTTTCCCTTAGCTGTTGGCAAACTTCAAGACCATCCATAACAGGCAAGTTCAAATCGAGAATTATCAAATCGTAATGGTGTTCTAACGCCAGCTCAAGCCCTTGTTGTCCTTGGTTAGCAAAGTCAAAGGTGTGACCTTTGCTTTCCATATAATCTGAAATGTTTCTTGCAATACTCAGTTGATCTTCAACCAATAATACATACAGTGATGTTGCCATATTTTTCATGATACTTACCTAGAATAAATCTTACAGCTCAATATTTTATATTGAGCAACTAACTATTTTGTGCATTATAAAGTCTTTAAAGTGTAAAGCACGTTATCGCCAAAATATAACGGGAAAGACCTGCCAATAAACAAGAACCATAGACAGCTGAAGTAGCATTAATATGGCGGCACAGTCCCATTTTATCCACTTGTTGACTAACTTTTTCTTATAAGCAAATAACAACGACACGACTAATGTAACCGGAATAAGCGCAGAGATAACAGCCATTAAAAAGCTAGCAGCGGTTAGCTCACCAAAGTTTAAAAATGATTGCTGTGTATACATCAATAAAGGAATTGATAGCGCTAGAATGTTTAAAAACGGCCCAAGAATAAGCTTATTTTGTTTTATCTTGCCTGTAATGATTCTGACAATGGCCACCAAGACAATATAGGTTAAGCCGAACAAACCTAAGACAAGGCTGAGCCAATAAGCAGCCAAAATGAATATTGGTTGTTGCTTGTAGGTGCTCAGGCCATTGCTGATGTACACATCGTTACCATGTGTGATGATGGCATGGGATGCTTGGGTTCTGTCTGTTGATCTTAGTAAGTGTTTATTTAAAGGGATTAATACTTTGTGGTTACTCTGAGTAGACTTCATGACAAGTGTGTTGTCTTGCTGAGTTAGCCACTTAAAGTTGAACATTAAATCTAACCATTCAAACTCAGCCATATTATTTGGAGCGGGCAGATAGAGTCCTTCTAGTGCCGACAAATCCATTTTTTCATCGCTTGGCTCAGCAGTCGACGCTTTTCCTATAGATAGGTGGTTGATGAATATTGAATTAAATTTCTCGTAATCAGCGGTTTCACTATCTGTATTTATCGAATAGAAAAAAGCTTTGCTTTGCTTGGGAAACAAACAGATGTAGGCTCTAAAACCAAAGGTTGTACCTGGGTGGCACATGCCAACAACGTCATGACGATCTCTCGCTGAAAATGCTAAACCATGGCCCATTTTTAAGCCTACTTTGGCCGCCTCTGTTTGTTCTGGTGAGCCAAGCATTGTCATTAAATCGGGGCGAATAAAAAGCTGTCCATTGAGCATGCCTTTGTTGAATATTAATTGGATGAACTGTGCCATATCTGAGGCTGTTGTCGTAAATTGGCCGGCGGGTCTGAGATAAATAGGTACGGCTGTTTGAGCAACATTATCTTCAAAATAGCCCATTGATAGCCTTTCGTCGGCGTATTCGCCCGTTTGTGAAACGTATTTAAAGGTACTATCTTTCATGCCTAATTTTTGAAGGAATTGTGCATCGAGATAGTCTTCATAGCGTTGTGAACTTATTGATTCAATAACCATGGCCAGCAATGCATAACCCATGTTTGAATACGAATATTGGCTACCCGGTTTTGACCTAACAGTCAGCAGTTTATTATTGGTCGCTGGAAAAGCGTCTTCTAGCGGTGTATTGGGTGTGGCAGTCGTATTAAGAAATTGCCATATTCTAATATTATCTAATCCGGCGGTGTGCTCTAGCAGGTTTCTCACCCGAATTGGGGCAGTAGCAGACCAAGGGTTATTAAAGGTAATGTTGGGCAACAAAGCCGCCACTTCAGTATCAAGCGTCAACTCGCCTTGGGTGATTAATCGTAGGGTAGCAAGCGACAATACTGTTTTTGTCACGGAGCCCACATGCATTTTTTGATCATGACGCATCATTTTGTTTTTTGATGTATTGGAAAACCCCGCACTCCCTAATTGCACAGTGCCATTTGAAACGGTAGACCATGTTATGCCAGCCAGTTTTTCATCTGCTATGGCTTTATTGATTTGTTGAGTCAAGGTTATCTTATTTCCGGCGAATGCGGCATTAGCCAGCAAGGCAATAATCAACAAAAGACATGACTGAAAAGACAATTTATTAAACATTTTTATTAAGACTCTATTAGTACTTTAACGCTGCTATGACGCAGTAACTATTTGACTGAGACACCAAATACTCTTAGTCATATTTGATGCTCAATTTAAGGGCGTGAACAACCATTGGCGCAATCGTTTTATGATAAAAGGAGCTACTTTATCAACTTGTGATCAATAAACCAGTTTTCAAGGTGTTTTAAATAGCTCTCGGGCAGAATGTGGCCACTAGCCATTACAGCTCTGTGCTTGTTCGGGGAGGCGATGGCGTTAAACAACTGTGTGTTTTGGACGCTCGTTGCATATTTGTCTTCATCGGCAGTAATTAACATCAGTCGATTACCTGTTAGCGATGACGCCAGTGCCATTGGCGATATCATTACTAGTCCCTTTTCATCAACAAATGGCGGCACAATAGCCAGCACATCAGTGACTCTGCTATCAACGGCGGCTAATAACAAACTGATTTGAGCGCCCATGCTGTATCCCGCTAATTGAATTTTATTATTATCTAATTGAGGCTGAGTTTGGATCCAGTCAAGTAAAACTCTATGATCTTTAACGGTATCTAAAATCATATGTCGATAGAGACTTAAATCTTTGCCAGTGCTTAGCGCCGCCATTATATTCGTTAAGCTCATATCCGGATTTTTACGTTTGCCATGTGCGCGGGCATCTAATGCAATCACAACATAGCCTAACTCATTAGCCATTTTAGTTAGTTCATTGACATGAGTGATGGTCTTTTTGCCATTGATACTGTCTACCCACCAACGCTGTGAACTTCGCCCCATGGCATGCTGCCCGATCAAAACAGGATATGAAGTTGCCTGTTGTTTTGGATAAGAGATTTGTCCATAAACTAGCTGACCATCAAAACTGACAAAATTAAATGCACTGTTTCTATTATCTAGCTGCGTTGATTTAATCGTTACAGGTTGATCCATTGTGTATTGATACTGCTGTAGCAGGTCTGCGCTGACTGCTCCGGCTTGGCTTGAAAATGACAACAGAGAGCTTATTACTAGGATTAATTTTACAAATTTCATGAGCGTTTCACATAGATGATTAACATTGACTCGAAGTATAAATAACGCTTTGTGAAATGAATGTGAAAAATGCAGGATATGTATTAACGCTTTCACTGCCAACACATTAGTTTATCTTTTTAGTCTGAGTGAATTTGCCATCTGGTTAGAGGTAATAAACTCAGTCTGAAAACAAGCACTTTATAACTAAATCCAGCAAGTGTAACTTTGATGGGGAAGCTCTAAATGGAAGGGGATTGTTAATTATAAAAAATCAAAATAGATGCTGTGATTGTCCATCAAGACAACATAAACATTCTTTTATTTATTATCTATATTTTTCATGGTGATAGCTTAGGTGATACACTTTTATGCGCATTAAAATGTCGTATCACTACACTTTTATGCGCATAAAAGTGTAGTAAGTTGTTTTTGAAAAGGCTAGCCAATCGCTAATTTAGCCGTTTCATTCCATAAGTACGCCGGCATTGGGTGTTTCAATTTCCATGTGATGTTCATTGGTTGACTGCCTTCATATTTAACGAAATCTACTGGACCAAAATTGACAAAGCCCATGGTTCGGCCATTTTCATCTTTGGCTTGTTCACGCACAAATAATAGGAATGCCTTTTCATTTTCGTGTTGCTTGATATAACTCAAACCACGTCCAGAATTTGGACGTGCGCTATTTTGAGTTTGCCAATGAAATAACGTCGGACTAACGGCATAGTCATGATACATGGTGGTGGCTGAAAATTGCTTCTCACATTTATTTAGAGTCACAAACAATAGCTCTGTATTGGCGTCGGGAATATTGAGTACACCTTCACGACTTGAAGATTTTTTATCAAATGTACTATCGCCAAAAGTAACCAATATATGCTCTTTCGCGTAACGAACATGCATTTTCAAAGGCGAATCATCGACAATTTCATTATCCACCACTGGCATAGCAAACTCGTTGATATCAAGTCGTTCAATAAGCATGGAAATAACTTCACTAAGCTCGCCTCTCAATACTTCATCATTTAAAGCCATGAGACTATCAGCTAAAGATTTAAAGCCAGCTTGTTTACCTGTTTTATCCCAAAAATCGTAGTGGCACATCAAAGAAAACAATTGCTGGTTTTTATCATGAACTACAGAGGGTAGTGAAAAATCGTTATCACACAAGGCTTGAACAAATCGTAAATAAGACACTGACGTACAATTTAATAACCGATTATTAATCGCTCTATAAAATGCTGCATGGATCGGCGCTTTATCAATAGCGATCGGTTTCCCTTTACTTGCTTCAAGTAATGTCACCCATCCTCCAAATTTTCCGCACTTAACCTTATAAATATCTTCTAAGGTTACATCCTGATAAATATGAAGAAAATTTGTTAATGTTAATGGCAAATTGGTGTCATGAGGGAATTTATTTATTAGGCTTAGTAACTTGTTCTTGTTGAG
>Ga0209396_1007134_pt1 | contig 10057 bp, 5 predicted proteins | sample GOMGulsemesocosm_6_FD_184638 | JGI IMG/M metagenome (GOLD analysis project Ga0209396, IMG submission 184638) | Methane-oxidizing microbial communities from mesocosms in the Gulf of Mexico - GOM8C Gulf of Mexico (SPAdes) (version 2) | ecosystem: Environmental > Aquatic > Marine > Cold seeps... | reverse complement strand
AAATAGCTGCAGGCAGCAAAATCAGTGAACCTGAGCTTGCTAAGCAATATGAAATCAGTCGCTCAACCTTGCGAGAAGCGCTTAATCGTTTAGAGAAATGTCACCTAATTGAACGTAAAGCCAATGTTGGCTCAAGAGTCGTTGATTGTACCATTGAAGGTTTATTAGAAATCTATGTGGTTCGCGAAGCGCTTGAAGGTATGGCGTGTCGACAGGCTGCGCAGAATATGAGCGACGATGAAATTACAGAAATGCAAGCAATGTTAGCGCAACATGCGAACTCTCAGGCATTAAAAGATGGCATATCTTATTATCAAGAAGAGGGAGATTTAGACTTTCACTACAAAGTTATCCTTGGTAGCCATAATCAACAATTAATTAATATTCTCTGTGGTCAGCTTTATCATTTAGTGCGTATGTATCGTATTCAATTTGGTATGCACAGCCCTCGTGCCACTCGCGCGTTTCAAGAACACTCTAGTATTATTCAAGCGATTTGCGACAGAGACGGTGAACTTGCTGAAATATTAATGAGGCGACATATCGCTGCTTCAAGAAAAAACATTGAAAAGAAAATCGCTCAACAAAATCAAGAAGACTAAAACACATTACTTTTAACCAATTCAAATATAAATACAACAAGAGGACAAACTATGTCTATTCAACTTTCTCCAGGCGCTAAATTTCGCCAAGCATTAGCAAATAATAAACCTTTACAAGTTGTTGGTACTATCAACGCCTATTGCGCAATTATGGCTGAACAACTAGGCCATCAAGCTATTTACCTTTCGGGTGGTGGAGTTGCCAATGCTTCTTACGGTTTACCTGACTTAGGCATGACCTCTTTAAATGATGTTATTGCCGATGTACAGCGTATTACCGCGGCGTCAAGTTTACCTTTGTTAGTTGATATAGATACAGGGTGGGGTGGGGCTTTTAATATTGCTAAAACCATACGTGATATGGAAAAAGCTGGCGCTGCTGCGGTTCATTTAGAAGACCAAGTTGCACAAAAGCGTTGTGGTCATCGTCCAAATAAAGAAATTGTTTCTACCGAGGAGATGGTTGACCGAATTAAAGCTGCAGTAGATGCCCGTACTGATAAAGACTTCTTCATCATGGCTCGTACTGACGCTTTTGCTCAAGAAGGCTTAGAAGCTGCACTTGAACGTGCTAAAGCTTATGTTGCTGCAGGTGCTGACGGTATTTTTGCTGAAGCGGTTAAAACCGAAGAACATTACCGTGCTTTTACTTCAAATTTAGACGTACCTGTGCTTGCTAACATTACTGAGTTCGGTCAAACCGAATTGTGGAATAAAGAGCAATTAGGCGAGTGGGGCTGTGCCATGGTGCTTTACCCATTGTCAGCATTTCGCGCGATGAACAAAGCGGCTGAATCGGTTTATAAGACTTTATTAGCTGACGGAGACCAAAAAGCAGAAATCGATAATATGCAAACGCGTATGGACTTATATGATTACCTTGGTTACCACGAGTATGAACAAAAACTTGATGGGCTTTTTTCTGAAGGTAAGAATAAATAAACATCATCAATAATAAAAACTGTAGGTCGGCACGAATATAGATTGCCCGACAAAACATTAAGAATATGAGGAAATTATAATGTCAGATAAAAAAGTAGTAGATAAAAAATTAAGTGGTGCAGGTTTACGTGGTCAAAGTGCCGGTGAAACAGCGCTGTGTACTGTAGGGCAGTCAGGTTCAGGTTTAACTTACTGTGGTTATGATATTGCAGATTTGGCTGAAAACTCAACGTTTGAAGAAGTCGCCTACTTACTTTTTAATGGTGAATTACCCAATAAAAAAGAACTAGCGACCTATAAAGCTGAATTATTCGCCATGCGTGATTTACCGCAAGCATTAAAAGCAGTACTAAAACTTATTCCAAAAGAAACACATCCAATGGATGTTATGCGTACTGGTTGTTCATTTTTAGGTAACTTAGAGCCAGAGAATGATTTTTCACAGCACCCTTCACATCAGGAAAGAGCAGCAAATCGTTTATTAGCTACATTCCCTGCCATCATGTGTTACTGGTATAAATTTTCCCATGACGGTGTAGAGATTGATTGTACGTCGAATGAAGACTCTCTAGGTGGTCACTTTTTACGTTTATTGAATGGCGAAAGTCCATCAGCACAGCATCAGCGTGTTATGGATGTATCATTAATTTTATATGCTGAGCATGAGTTTAACGCATCTACCTTTACAGCGCGTGTTTGTGCTTCAACATTATCTGATATGTTTTCTTGTGTCACGGGTGCTATAGGGACTTTACGTGGTCCATTACACGGTGGCGCTAACGAAGCCGCGATGGACATGATTCAAACGTTTAAATCTCCTGAAGATGCAAAAGATCAAATGGCTGGCATGTTAGAGCGTAAAGAAAAAATCATGGGTTTTGGCCATGCAATTTACCGCACATCAGATCCACGTAACGTTATTATCAAAGCTTGGTCAGAAAAGCTAGCGAGCGAGAATGGTGATACTTCACTTTACGATATTTCTGTAGCTTGTGAAGAGTTCATGTGGGATACGAAAAAATTATTCTGTAATGCTGACTTTTTCCATGCTTCTACCTATAACTACATGGGTATTCCAACGAAATTATTCACACCTATTTTTGTTTGTTCACGTTTAACAGGTTGGGCTGCTCACGTTATGGAACAACGCTCAAATAACCGTATTATTCGCCCAAGTGCTGATTATACAGGTGCTGAGCCAAGAACAGTTATGCCAATTAGCGAAAGGTAATTACTATGAATTATGAACATCGTAAACCGCTGCCAGGCTATAAAGTTGGCGGCTTAAATGTTGATTATTTTGATACGCGCAGCGCTGTTGATGCGATTAGTACAGGTAGTTATGCAAAATTACCTTACACCTCGCGTGTATTAGCTGAGCAGCTTGTTCGTCGTTGCTCACCAGAAACCTTAACGGATTCACTAAAGCAATTAATTGAGCGCAAGCAAGACTTAGATTTTCCTTGGTATCCAGCACGTGTTGTTTGTCATGATATTTTAGGTCAAACCGCTTTGGTTGATTTAGCGGGCCTTCGTGATGCTATAGCAGACCAAGGTGGTGACCCTTCAAAAGTAAACCCCGTTGTGCCAACGCAGTTAATTGTTGACCATTCAGTTGCCGTTGAACATGCCGGTTTCGAAAGTGACGCATTTGAGAAAAACCGAGCGATTGAAGACCGCCGCAATAAAGACCGTTTTCACTTTATTGAATGGACAAAAACAGCTTTTAAAAATGTTGATGTAATACCTGCTGGCAATGGCATTATGCATCAAATAAATTTAGAAAAAATGTCTCCTGTTATTCAACTTCGTGACGGTGTTGCTTTTCCTGATACTTGTGTCGGAACTGATAGCCATACTCCACATATAGATTGTTTAGGTGTTATTGCTATTGGTGTTGGCGGCTTAGAAGCTGAAACTGTTATGTTGGGTCGTCCATCCATGATGCGCTTACCTAATATTATTGGCGTAAAGCTAACGGGTAAACGTCAATCTGGCATTACCGCTACAGATATGGTTTTAGCGATTACTGAATTTCTACGTAATCAAAAAGTTGTATCAAGCTACCTAGAGTTCTTCGGCGAAGGAACTGCAGGTTTAACCATCGGCGACCGCGCGACTATTTCGAATATGACACCAGAATATGGCGCGTCTGCGGGCATGTTTTATATTGATCAACAAACCATTGATTACTTAAAGCTTACTGGACGTGAACCAGAGCAAGTTGACCTAGTAGAAACGTATGCTAAACATACTGGTTTATGGGCTGATGATTTAACAGAAGTTGAATATGAGCGTGTTATCGAGTTTGATTTATCAACGGTTGGCCGTAACTTGGCGGGTCCGTCGAATCCGCATCGCCGTTTACCGACCAGTGAATTAGCCTCGAAGGGTATTGCTAAAAATCTTGATGCTTGTAAAGCACAAGAAAAAGCCGGTGAAATGCCAGACGGTGCAGTAATTATTGCTGCGATAACCAGTTGTACCAATACTTCAAATCCTCGTAACGTAGTAGCTGCAGGCTTAGTCGCTAAACGCGCTAACGAACTCGGCTTAACACGTAAACCTTGGGTGAAATCGTCTTTTGCTCCAGGTTCTAAAGTGGCAAAACTTTATTTAGAAGAAGTGGGCTTATTATCTGAAATGGAAAAAATGGGTTTTGGTATTGTAGGTTACGCATGTACTACGTGTAATGGCATGTCGGGCGCACTAGATCCTAAAATTCAAAAAGAGATTATTGACCGTGATTTATATTCAACAGCGGTACTCTCTGGTAATCGTAACTTCGACGGACGTATTCATCCGCATGCTAAACAAGCCTTTTTAGCTTCACCGCCATTAGTTGTTGCTTACGCCATTGCCGGTACCATGCGTTTTGATATTGAAAAAGATATTTTAGGACAAGATCATCAAGGTAACGATATTACCTTGAAAGATATTTGGCCAAGTGACGAAGCAATTGATGCGATTGTCTCCTCAGCAGTAAAGCCTGAGCAATTTAAGAAAATTTATACTCCAATGTTTGATTTAGGTGCATTTGAACCTGCTGAAAGTCCATTATACGATTGGGACCTTACCAGTACTTATATCCGCCGTCCTCCTTATTGGGAAGGAGCTTTAGCGGGTGAACGTACAATGAAGGGCATGCGTCCTTTAGCGGTATTAGGTGACAATATCACTACGGACCATTTATCACCGTCAAACGCTATCCAGCTAGATAGTGCGTCAGGTGCTTATCTTGATAAAATGGGCTTGCCACATGAAGACTTTAACTCATATGCAACTCACCGTGGCGACCATGAAACAACGCAACGTGCAACATTCGCTAATCCGAAATTGCTAAATGAAATGTGTCGAAATGAAAACGGCGAAGTTAAGCAAGGCTCACTAACACGTATCGAGCCTGAAGGCGTAGAGTCGCGCATGTGGGAAGCTATCGAAACGTACATGAAGAGAAAACAGCCATTAATAATCATCGCCGGCGCTGATTATGGTCAGGGTTCATCGCGTGATTGGGCAGCAAAAGGTGTTCGCTTAGCGGGTGTTGAAGTTATCGTTTCTCAAGGTTTCGAGCGAATTCATCGTACAAACTTAGTGGGCATGGGCGTATTACCACTAGAGTTTGTTAATGGTGAAACTCGTCATACTTATAACATCGATGGTAGCGAAACTTACGATGTAGTGGGTAATACTGCACCGGGCGTAGCAATGACTGTTGTAATGACCCGAGCCAATGGTGAAGTTATTGAAATACCTGTGAAATGTCGTTTAGATACCGCTGACGAAGTTTCAGTTTACGACGGTGGTGGGGTACTGCAGAAGTTCGCCACAGATTTCTTGAAGTCTAATGGCTAAACGTTTATTTCTAATGATAGCTGCGTTGGCTGTACTCACTTGGTAAACCAAGCTCCGTGCAGTCGCCTTGCTCTCAATATAAATAATTCGTCTAGACATCAAACTTGATGGATTTAATTTTTAAATGGCACATTATTCTGATTAAAGAATATGTGTCATTTTTATGTTCAGGATGAACGGTATGTCACGGTGCCATGGGTGGTAAAGAGTGACGATAAGAACAAAATAAAGGATGCAGTATGAAAGATATTTCTCAAACACACATGCCTCAAGTTAAAGTCCCAGCAACCTATATGCGTGGCGGCACCTCAAAAGGCGTGTTTTTTAATTTAACTGATTTACCTGAACGTTGTCAGGTAGCAGGTGAAGCACGCGATAACATGCTATTACGTGTTATTGGCAGCCCAGATCCATATGGCAAGCAAACTGATGGTATGGGCGGCGCAACCTCTAGTACCAGTAAAACAGTTATTTTAGCGAAGTCTAGCCAAGCTGATCACGATGTTGATTATTTATTTGGTCAAGTTGCTATTGATAAAGCTTTTGTTGATTGGAGCGGAAACTGCGGTAACTTAACCGCAGCGGTTGGTTCATTTGCGATTAATTCAGGTCTTGTTGATGCGAGGCGTATTCCTGAAAATGGCATATGTACGGTACGTATTTGGCAAAAGAACATTTCAAAAACCATTATTGCTCAAGTCCCTATCACGAATGGTGAAGTACAAGAAACTGGTGCTTTTGAATTAGATGGGGTTACTTTTCCTGCCGCAGAAGTACCGGTTGAATTTATTGCTCCTGTTGATCCATCTGAAGCTATGTTCCCAACGGGAAATTTAGTTGATGAACTACCGGTTCCTACTCATATTTCAGAAAAGGGCTATTTAAAGGCCACTATGATCACCGCAGGCATTCCTACGATTTTCTTAAATGCAGAAGAAATTGGTTACACAGGAACAGAACTTCAAGAGGCGATAAATAGTGACCCAGCGGCACTCGAGCGTTTTGAAACTATTCGTGCCTACGGCGCAATTAAAATGGGCTTGATAAAAGACATTTCAGAAGCTCAAGCTCGTCAGCATACGCCAAAGGTCGCTTTTGTTTCATCAGCGCAAGATTATGTGACCTCTAGTGGGAAGTCTGTCTCAGCAAACGAAATTGACTTACATGTACGTGCATTATCAATGGGTAAATTACACCATGCTATGATGGGTACTGCAGCTGTAGCTATTGGCACTGCAGCTGCTATTCCTGGTACTTTAGTTGCTCTTGCTACAGGTAATGCCGCAAATGAAGGCTCAGAGTCAGTAATTTTTGGTCATCCATCAGGAACACTAAAAGTGGGCGCACAAGCGAGTGAGGTAAACGGTGCTTGGATCGTAGACAAAGCGGTAATGAGTAGAAGTGCTCGGGTATTAATGGAAGGTTGGGTGCGTATTCCTAGCGACTCGTTTTAATAACAATATATAGAGCAAAGGAAATACTTTCTTTGCTCTTCTATAATATATTTAATTACTTATTAGTAAAACGTTTTAATTGTTTATTGATATTGTTGGCCGCAGAGTTTATTTCTTCAGCCATTTTAAATAGTTGTATGGCATTACTATTAGACTCATGAGTAACTTGATTGATACTGTCAATATTACCGTGTATTTCTTCACCAATAGACGTTTGCTCTTTAGTCGCTGAAGAAATTTGTAAGCTTTGCTCTTGAATTGAAGCGATTGCATTACCGACTTTACTGATAACTTCCTGAGCTTCTTGAGCTTTATTTTCGCTTAATTCGATGTTTTTATTTCCTGCTTTAATAGATTGAACCGCAGTTTTTGCACTGCATTGTAATTGCTCAATCATTTTATTAATTTCTTCTGTAGATTCTTGTGTTCGACTGGCGAGTGTTCTCACTTCGTCGGCAACAACTGCGAAACCGCGACCTTGATCGCCAGCGCGCGCTGCTTCTATGGCCGCATTCAGAGCTAATAGGTTGGTTTGTTCAGCAATGCCACGTATTACGTCTAAAACACTGCCTATATTTTGACTGTCATTTTCCAAACCAATAACGACCTCAGCCGCTTGTTGCATACTTGTGGATAATGCTTTTACCGACTGCAAGTTCTCACTAATAAGCAATTGGCTATGTTCAGATTGTTGTTGGGTTTCTTGGCTATTACTTGCTGTATTGGCAACAATGGTCGCCATTTCTTTTGTTGCACAAATCATTTCGTTCATCGAGCTGGATACTTGTTCAGTCACTTGTTGCTGGTTGACAGAACTTTGTTGTGTTTGTTCTGTAATATTAGCCATTTCAGACGTTGTTTCTGTTAATTGGCTGACCTGGGCACTAATTTTTGACATAGTTTTTTCTAATTGCACGATGAAGTTATTAAATGCGGAGGCGATATTTCCTATTTCGTCTTTTGGCGTTTCATTTAACCTTTTACTTAAGTCGCCATCGCCGTCAGCTATTTCTTGAAGTGCATCGTGAACATTTCTTAAACGATTAGAAATTAACCGTCTAAACATAATAAACAATAAAATTGCGGTAGAAGATACGGCTATTAAAACAATGACGGTAATCGTTGTGTTTAGATGAGAAGCGTTGATTAACTGCTTATCAATAGGGAGTTGGACTTCTAAGATTCCGCGGATATCTTTTAACTGCCAGTCATTTTTCGGGGTTTCTGGGTGGTTATTATGACAATTGACACAACCTTGTTGTGTCATAGTATCTGCAAGAGCGACACGAACGACTTCTCTACCATTAATATTTTCAACACGTGAAAATGTTTTAGATGTATTATTTTTTAAAGTGGCCCAAGCTTCTTTGGCAAAGTTATCTAATTTACGGTTTGTTCTGTTAGGGAAAGGGTAAGGGCTGTAAAGTTTTAAAGTAATAATGTCATCTTTTGAAAATGCTTCACTAATTTCATGAATAAAAGTTGCCGGTAAAGGGATGACTTTATCTTTACCTATGTGGCGATAATCTGCGGTGACGTCTGAAGTAGCCAGTACTTTTTTTATTACGCTTTTAGTGTAATAACCACGAATAGTTTTGTATTGTTTTACGGTGTTTTCTGCAGTTGAAATAGCAGAATCTATGGTGTGCTGCTGTGTCACTGAAGGCACATAAACGAGCAGAATTACGATCACACCAACAAAAATCACTAATAAAGGTGTGAATAAACGAGTACTAAGTTTGTCGAAAAAAGTGATAGATGAATTTGCAAACATAACAGGCGGCTGATTTGACAAAACATAGCTTTAATTTTAGTTGAAAACAGTCATTTTTCAAATCAACATCAAAACATTTTGGTCATGCTCATCTTCGTCTTATATAAGAATTACACTCAGCTAAGGTATTGACAGTAAGTATAAAATCATTTCAAAAAAAAGCCCTGCAAGCAGGGCTAAGACAATTCAAAAATTTGAAGTCTATAAGGGAAATAAAAGAAGCACTAAAATTAATTAATAAGTAACCTGAACTCTGGATAAGCAGCACTTGCTCAACATTCCCTTTTATCCCATTCTCAGCGTTAAAACGTCGATGAATAGCCCGCTATTCATAAACGTTTTTCCTTGATAATGGCATAAAATGAAACATTGATAGAGCATATAGTTATTTCAAGTTTGTCGTTATTTCTGTTTAACCATCCAAGCCATTGATTTTACTCTAACATCAAGCACTCATTATCCAGAGTTCAGGTTAAGTAAGTTACTTGCCGCTTGAAGTGTCTGTGGACCACCCCACAAAACAGGAGGAAGAGGTTGCATCACACCTTTCTCAAAACTAAAGCCAAACTCTCTGTCGTCGCGAATTAATAGAGGGCCGTCTAAATCGACATAACGAGCTTCATTGACTAATAAGGCCGCGGGGGCCATTGCTAAAGAGCTTGCCACCATGCAACCCAGCATAATTTCGAAGCCTTGACGTTTTGCTTGCTGAGCCAAAAGAACTGCTTCGGTTAAGCCACCTGTTTTATCTAGCTTAATATTGACCACTTGATAGCGCCCTTGTAAATAATCAAGCTCGGCACGTGTATGGCAAGATTCATCAGCGCAAAGCGGAATAGGGGAGTCAAAGTCAATTAGGGCTTGGTCTTGTCCCGCAGGAAGTGGTTGCTCAATTAAAATGACATTTAATGCTTTAAGTTGTTCACAGCAATTACGTAAATCGTCGATTGACCATCCTTCGTTTGCATCAACAATAAATTCACTTTCAGGCGCAGCCTGCGCAATAACGGTCATTTTTTCGATAATATCTTGATTATCAAGTTTAACTTTCACCAAGGGGGGCTTATTAAGTTTAGCTACAGCTTTTGCCATAGCCTCTGGCGTATCAATACTTAATGTTTGGGCTGTAATACATGCCTCTGCGGGAGTCAATAATAATAGCTTTTCGACAGTCGTTTTACGCTGTTTGGCTTGTAGATCCCACCAAGCACAATCTAAGGCATTTCGTGTTGCCCCTGCCGGTAAAGACGAAAGTGTTTTACTCATGTTTTCATGAGATAAATCGGTCAATGCTATTGTATTGATTTGAGCAATAACAGTACTCACAGATTCGTTATAACGAGCATAAGGCACTGCTTCTGCCCAGCCACAATGAGTGCCGTCGTCTATTGTTACAACAACAACATCTGCTTGGGTTTTAGCGCCGCGAG
>Ga0209396_1007128_pt1 | contig 10065 bp, 13 predicted proteins | sample GOMGulsemesocosm_6_FD_184638 | JGI IMG/M metagenome (GOLD analysis project Ga0209396, IMG submission 184638) | Methane-oxidizing microbial communities from mesocosms in the Gulf of Mexico - GOM8C Gulf of Mexico (SPAdes) (version 2) | ecosystem: Environmental > Aquatic > Marine > Cold seeps... | reverse complement strand
AAAGCATCACGCCAAACTTGTTCTACTTGATTAAAACCTCGAATATTAAAACGCCTGGTGTGCAAGGGCATAATGATTATCATGTCAGGCCAAATCCAATTTTCATGTTTTGAAGCAATATTTATTTGCGATTGAATTATTTGGATTAATACATGCCGAAAATAAATTTTATTATTAAATTTCAATTTACTGAGCCAAATAGAATTTGGCTCTTGATACCATAAAGCGGCAAATAAACTATCAAAGTGCACTTTTTTAAATAACCGATTAATATCAGGTCTAAGTAATAAATTAGGTTTAACTATTGGTAGTGATATTTTTGGTAAATCTTGCAAACACACTTTACACAACTGTGGATGATCTTTAATTGCGCTACAACACATTAAACACGCATGCTTAAATAACAGATCATCTACATATTTTATAAACCAGAATAAAGTCACTCCTTGACCCCTTATGTTATTATCGTTTGATAATTAAGTGTGGTTAAGGTTTATTAAATATGCAAAATGAATGTGTTTTTTTACATGGCTGGGGAATGAATAAAAATGTTTGGCAACTATTGATACCAGAACTTGAATCTGAAGTTTCCATGCCAATAAAAACATTAGATTTACCTGGTTTTGGCAATGCACAAAATTGTCCTGAACCTTATAGTTTAGCCAATATTGCAAAACTCATAGCCAACAAATTAACTGACAATAGCATTCTTATTGGTTGGTCACTCGGTGGACTTATCTCCGTATATATTGCAAAACATTATCCAGAAAAAGTTTCCAAAGTCATTTTAATCGCTTCTAGCCCTTACTTTACTGAACAAGATACATGGTCAGGTATAAAGCCAGATGTTCTCAAAGCCTTTATGTCACAGTTAAGTGCAAATACAAATAAAACAATAGATAGGTTTTTAGCAATTCAAGCTATGGGAAGTGATTCAGCAAAACAAGATATTAAACAACTTAAGCAACTCATAAAAAGCGCTCCTGAGCCACACGAAATGGCCCTTAGCGCTGGACTCGACTTTTTATTAACAGAAGACTTACGTTCATTATTTTCTGAGTTAGCAATTCCTATATATGGTATATTTGGGGCTTTAGATGCACTAGTACCTATTAAGTCAGTCGCAAAAATACACGCTTTAAACCCTAGATTTGAAGCACAAGTTATACCGAAAGCTTCTCACGCACCTTTTATTTCACACAAAGCTGAGTTCATAAAAATACTTAAAGAAATGCTTTAAAATGAGTAAATTAAAGAGATTTAAAAAATATACCTGAGATATTTTGATCTCTTACTTTATTTAGTGTGTTTTTTGAGCGATAATTAGATTAGAAAGATCGTTTTAAAGGAGTTGTTTTATGGCTATTAGTCCCGCTTTAAATTCAGGTGTACAAGGATTTCAAAGAGCAAGTCAAGAAATTACTGAATCTACTCGAAATATTAATCGAGCTGCTCAAGAGCAGCAAGCACAAAAAAATAATCAAATAGATCGAGACCAAAATCTAGACGCCGCGCGTACAGATGAAGTGATTGCTCAACCGGCTCAACCACCAGCAAAAATTGATGAAGAGTTAGTTAACCTTAAGGTCGAGCAATTTAATGCACAAGCAAATGTAAGCACGATTCAAACAGCTGATGAGGTGCTCGGTACTTTAATTGATGTAAGAGTTTAATAAACACTTATGAATATTGTTACTACGTTCCCGACGATTAATTTAAACACAGCCAATGTACACACAGAGACTGCGCGTCGTGATAACCAAAATAGAGAACTAGTACAAGCAACAGTTAAACCTCAAGCGTCCGCTGCTGAACCTAAATTAGCCGGTGACTCTGATAAAGCCAAACAACCCGGCCAGTCCGTTAGTGAAAACCAAGAGGTGTTATTAAGCGAAGAAGCCACAAATAAAAAAATAGAAGAAGATAAAGAAAACGAATCACAAAAAGAACAGCAACAAAGTAAACAGCAAGAAGATAAAGAAGAGCAACAGCAAAGTAAGCAAAAGGAAACAGAACAAACTGAACTTGAACAAGTAAAGCAGCTCAAATCAAGAGATACAGAAGTTCGAAATCATGAACACGCACACGCAGCTGTTGGTGGACAATATGCAGGCTCACCTAGCTATGAATATCAACGCGGTCCTGACGGCAGTAATTATGCGGTTGGTGGTGAGGTATCTATTGATGTAGCTGTTATTGCCAATGATCCTCAAGCAACAATAAATAAAATGCAGCAAGTACAAGCCGCTGCATTAGCTCCTGCTGAACCTTCCGGTGCTGACCGTGCAATCGCAGCCGATGCAGCTCAAAAAATAGCGACAGCGCAAGCTGAGCTAACCAAAGAAAATTCTACGATAGATGAAGATACTGACAAAGAGGAAAAACTTGCTTCTGATGATAAGTCTTTAAAAGAAGACCGTGAGAAAACAGTTAATGAAGAAGAAGACCTTTTAGCACAAAGAGAACCATCGATAAATCAACGCGCAGCACGCATTGCTGATTTTTACCAAGCAGCAACCTCACCTTTTACAGCACAAAGCTTTGCTCAACAGATATAGTTAACCTTTTTCTAATTTCTAATTTCTAATTTCTAATTTCTAATTTCTAATTTCTAATTTCTAACGATAAGAGCACTTCTAGCTTCTAAAGTTAAAATAACCAACAAACTTAAATAGGTATATTGGTTATTTTACAATGTACAGTTTCACAGGTTCTTAAGCTGGGTATCTCGCCTCTAAACCTTGATATACTAATTTAGAAAAATCAGGATGTTCTGTATCGAGTGATTTAACCACTTCAACTAAATGTTCGTTATCTTCTTGACCATTCCAAACTTTAATATAGCTACCATCTTTATAACCATGATCTTGTCTGAAGAAGTTAAGTGTATTTTTACCCACATAACCGCGGAACAAATCATTTAAATCCATACCAATTTGTTGCATACAGCCAGCAAATGCAGCAGCATCAAATTCTTTATTTGTTACCGCAGCAGCTGCTAACAACTCTAAAGTTTGTTTAAAATCATCTGCAAGCTTAGGTTCAGACATTTCAACTAAAATTGAATTTGCTAAGTCTTGATAACTTGTTTTACCATCAATTCGCAGTGCTAAACCAAAATGAAAAATATCTACAAGCTCTAAAATTACTTGGTCAGTATCAGGAGACTGTTTTTTCCACCACTTCCACCCATAGTGATCAAGCATTTCAGCACACTCAACCCAAATAGCACGATTCCATTCAAATCCTTGCTCAAACCACTTTGCGTGAATTTTGGTATTCATTGCGTTTTGCATTTCAAGCATAATCGCAATTTTATTAGCATCTACAGACATTCTTAATTCTCTATTTATGGATTTTCAGGGGAATTATAATTTATCTAATTTGATTATGCACTCAGCGAAGGAAAGCCCAGTGCATGTTATTTTTTAAATAGCTTATGTGGATATGGGATTTAACTAAAAGGTATATGAGTAAAATATCCTACCTTAACTCAAAATCACATTGGTTTACAATAACATAGCGCGCCCTAAAACTTTCACCTGTATTAAACTCAAAACGCATCGAGTCTAATTGAAATCTGGGGTGTGGATATTTTTCTATCCAACCCATAGTTGCACTACAAATCTCTTCTAACTTATGAAGTCTAAAGCTATCGACAATGACGACTGCTTCTGTATCTTCTAAAAAACTACGCTCTACGTTTTCAGACCAATCAGTATTAGCAAAATTCTCTTTTAGATAATACGATAAATCTGAGTTATTAAATTCTTCTGATTTTTCAGTGCGTTGTGATTTTGCTTTTTGAGCAAACTGTATTAATGATTGATCTTTCTGAACGGCAATCTCGCGTTCACCAGACATGCAGCCTCTTGTTGTATAACGCATTTCACCTGAGGAGCTAATACATTTACTTACTTGCTTTTCAGCAGATGCAGCTCCAGTAATCAATAATAGTACAATTAGAAAGTATTTCATTTTAGTTCTCATTTTATAATACACAATTGCATTTCTAATTTTGCCAAACTATGTACTCAAAGATCAAGTGTTAGCAAATTATTTACAAAATTATAATAATATAGTGTTTCAAATTTGCCACACTTTGTAAATTAATACTTACCTATTTTCGAGTCTATTGTAGTCAAATAGGCCAAATTCAATACCTTTGTATTGCTTGGCTATCGTATGTAATAAGTCACTGTAGTACCAAGAGTCAGGATGCGTTCGTCAAATACCATATTTTGATTTAATGACATAATAATCAGCTTCTGTCTTTATTGCCATCATCTGCGCAATAGAATAAGCGAAAAACGTCTCTCTCCAATGCGGGGTATTTGGTGCATCTATAAAAAGTCGATTTGGCTCTTCAGCTAATAAGCGACTACCATCATAAACAAGCTGATCTGACATGCCTCGGTCTATGCCTTCAGGTGAAGGTAACTTTAATTGGCATGGTGCATCATAGCAACCATGACATACAACACATCTTGACTCAAAATTGGTTGAACTGACTCAGTAAAATATCGACTCTCTGTCGAATCAATATCCACTATTCTATTTTACACACTCGCTTTACCAAATATTTTATCATATTGGTGTATGCCATATACAGTACAGCTACTTAATAGGATTAATAAACACAGTAAAGCGAATTTGGTCTTCACTTTTACTCCTCGATTTTTTCTACATCCATATCAAAAGTAGGTAAAAAATCCATTTGCGGTGAAACAAATGTTTTACCATCGGGGAAAAGAACTAAAGCAGCAATGCTTGGTCCTTGCGTTACTTGAATTTGAGCAACATGCTCGTCACCCAATAATTTAAATTCATCGGGCATATCAATTAATTTATATTGATTGATATAAATAGAAATACTGCTATCAGCTTCTGGGGTTTGGCACATATGCGCAACCAAATCTCCATCTAAAATAATATCAATTGAAAAATCTGGTTTCTCTGGGTCTCTATTTTGTAATGTTTCATCAAGTAAAAATAAAGGTAATGTGAGGTTGGTTCCAAGCGCTAAATCCATGGTTAATTCCTAAACTAAAATATCTTATGAAATGATAGTGGGATCATACCAGATTGTGCAACTTCATAATAAAAAAGGCACTCAATTGAGTACCTTTAAAATCAAATTTTCTATTCTTCACTTTGAATAATCGAAAATACAGCTCCTTGTGGATCTGTGATAACACTAAAACGACCAACACCGGGGACATCTGTTGCTTCAACACAGATATTTCCACCTAATGATTTTGCTTTATCTATATATGCATCACAATCTGTAACTGCAAAATACACCATCCAATGAGGCGGAATATCTTCAGACCATTCGTCCGTCATTGCCAGCATTCCAGCGATAGGTTCTTCTTGGTCTTTTATAAAAAACAAAGAATAAGGCATGCCTTGCATGTCCTGTTCTTGAACTTGCCAATCAAATAATCCGCAATAAAAAAGCTTACTTTTTTCAGCGTTTCTTGTAGCTAACTCGTTCCAACACATAGTGCCTGGCTCTTTAAGTATCCGTGCTCCGGGGTGTTCTCCACCTTGCCAAAGCGCAAACATTGCACCGCCTGGCTCAACCATTAAACTCATTTTACCTGCATCACCCACGCTCATCGGCCCGCAAATAACCTCAGCATCTAAGTCTTTTGCTTTTTTAGTCATTGAATCAACATCATCAACTGCAATATAATTTAACCAATGGCTAGGCATTCCAGATTTTTGCTGCGCAGTTTCCATTTGATACATAGCGCCAATATCTAAACCATCTTGCTGCAACATGGTGTAAAAAACATCTTCACCTATAGGTTGATCATCAAAACCCCAATTAAATAACTGAGTATAAAAATCTTTACCTTGTTGCCAGTTTGTCGTGCTTAGCTCTGGCCAGCAAAATGAACCGGGTAAATGTTTATCAAATTTTGCCATTATTACTTTTCCCTTTTATTATTTTTTCTTTATTTAAATTAATAGATAAAAAGACTTTTCGCCAATTATTTTTATCTATAAGCTAGCCGTATTGACCGTTTATATATGAGCCAAAAATGAAAAAAATCATCTTTACATCTTTAATGCTATGTTCAACAACTGTTTTAGCCAGCCCTGCACCATTAGTTTCTATTGATAGCCAAGACCAGTTTTTTAATACTATAGCGCAACATTGTGGAAAAGCTTTTTTAGGGAAAGTAACGGTTGGTGGAAGCAGTGATGATAGCTTCAGCAATAATGACTTAATAATGCATGTACGCCGCTGTAATGAAACTGAATTACAAGTGCCTTTCCATGTTGGTGAAGATGCGTCTCGTACGTGGATAATTACAAAAACAGGTTCGGGTCTATCTTTAAAACACGATCATCGCCATAAAGACGGCACGTCAGATACATCAACTATGTATGGTGGTCACACTGTAGATGGCGGTTGGGCACAAGCTCAATCATTTCCAGTAGATCAATATTCTAAAGAGCTTTTCATAAAATCAGGTATTCCACAATCAACAGCTAATACATGGCATATGTATATTTACCCGGAAAAATTTACGTATCGTTTAACACGTGAAGGTAGAGAATTTAGAGTTGATTTTGATTTAACAAAAGCAATTACACCACCAGCAGCGCCTTGGGGTTATAAAGACTAAGTATTAGGCACAATTAAAATAAATTAACTATCGCTCTGTTCGCATGTAACTATTACGTTTAAGTTAGATTGCAGCGCGCGTGGGGTTGTAGGAATTGCATCAAATTTCTGCACCCCTGACAATACCTTTAATGTAAAACTTTTGCCATTACATAATTGCGAACTATGGCGTAACAAAAATACACTTTGCTGATTGAAATGTTGATAAGTATCTGAACGAACATCTAACTGATATTTATTTTCTGATAATTTTACTTGTTCATAATTCACACCATGATCAAAATCATGCAATACATCTGCTTGAATTACTCCACTAGCCAATAACATAGATAATACACTTATATTAATCACTTTCATTTTAGATATTCCTGTTATTTTTTATGTCCCTATAATGCAGCATCTATTATTTATTCTTATAATTCAATAGATAAAACAAAAAAGACCTATTAATACCATTTCCGTTAATTAACTGGTCACTCAGCGGAAATTGGTATAAATAGGTCTTTTATAAATAAATATAACAATATGTAAAACACTTAGCGCTTAATTTATCAAGCACAACCTACATCGAGCTTTTCAAACCAAGCTAAAAACTCTTGCACTGCTTCACCTTTAAATATTCTGCCATGCTGTGGCGCCATGATTTTAATATCAAGCTCCTTCACTCTAGCAATCCAGTTCATCTTGGCGCGATTTGAAGGCATCCAGCGTCGATGAAAATACTCCATATGCGCAATATGCTCTGCAAAATCATCAACAAACATTGGTACATCACCTTTTTCTTGTGCCCCTCCAATATTACCGCTCATTAAAATTTTGGCTTCAGGGTCATATACATTAAAATTCCCAGCTGAGTGTAAATAATGTGCAGGAATCAATCGGAGAGTATTACTGCCTAGTTTTATTTCGCCTCCCTCATCTTTTATCGCCATAAACTCAATATTCTCCATCCCAAAATGCCTAATTGAACCCTCCCACAATAAAGGAGCATACAATTTTGCTTTAGGGACTGTTTTATCCCATAAGCCTAGCGATGAAATGATATCTGGGTCTTGATGTGAGGCAAATAAGGTGGTTAATTTATTTAGATCGGTATAACCTAATATTCCAGTCAACATAGGAGAGAAAAGTTCTATGCCTCCAGGATCTAACAACATAGATTCTGTATCTGTACATATTAAATATTGATTGGTATCTATAATTTTTTCTGGTTTTGATTCGTCTCGACCAAACACAACCCACTTATGATGCTTTCCTTCATAAATTACACTTGATTTCATTTTTTATTCCATTATTAATCTAAGTTAATATAAATCTATTTAATCAACCGCTAACTTTTATACGTTTCAATTGAGATAAAGTGCTCAAGTTAATAGAGATAGCTGATTTAATTCTTAGTGCAGCTGATGCGATATAATCCGATACTGATTCTAAGCTGTCACAATACTCACCAGCTTGAGAAGCCTCAACTCTTGAAGTAACCGCTATATATTCGGCTGCACGCATTTGCTGCCTTATCTCTTCAAACTGCAAGGTCAAAGCTTGCATTTCACTATTAAAACGCGTCAGGCTCTCCCTGAAAATTTGCGTTGCATCATTTTTAATTTTTTTAATTTCCGCATGACTTTTATCATTTAATGAATATGCGCGATTAATATGATGCTCAAACTGGGAAGCTCTCAATTGCTCTAAAGCCAGTTTAAATAATAAGTTTGAATGCTGATTAATTTCTTGCGTTGTTTGAATCGTTTTCGTCGAAAATTCATCAATAAAATTAGTAATGGATTTAAAACCCAAAGCCGCTTCTCCTGCACGTATTGCAACAACACGAGCATTTTTGGCTGCCAAGGATAAGTTTTTTGCTTCGACAAGGATGATATCTAACTGCGCAACAACAGTTGCCACAATAATGAAACATCCTATTTCTTGATTGTTTTCAACATGTACAGTCATATTTGTCTTTTTTCTTTAGAACATAGCTAAAGCATAGAAACAAATTAAGATTTTGCTGAACTTTTTTTATTTTTTTTCGATTCATGCATTTGTACCAGCCATTAAGAGCTCTATATTTTAGCGGCTGAAAAGTATACAATTTAGGTGGAAGTTAAAACCAAGGTTCATATGATAGATTTTCAGCATTTACTTGAAGCTCACAGAAAGTTTAATACGCTATTACGAGATTTAGCATTGGGTATTGAAATTGATACTTTTATGCAACGAGTTGTTGAGACAGTGGAAGAGTGCATTCCACATTCTTTTGCATCTATTTTGCATTTGGACCCTCAAACAAAAACGCTACATAGTGCCGCTAAAAATAACTTACCTGAGTTTTATAACCTAGCGATTAATGGTGTTGAAATTGGTCCTGAGGTGGGTAGCTGTGGTGCAGCTGCTTATTTAAAAGAACCTGTCATCGCATCAAATATAAATACACATCCTAATTGGAAAAACTATTTAGAATTAACACAAAAAGCGAATTTACACGCTTGTTGGTCTATCCCCATTTTATGCTCTAAAAAGAAAGTACTCGGAACTTTTGCTATATATCACCAATCACCAACAACTCCTGAAGCTGAAGAGCGTGAAATATTAGATATTGCTGCTTTAGTTGTTTCCGTTGCGATTGAAAAACAAGAACTCGAAAAAAAAATAACCTATGCTGCAACCCACGATGAATTAACGGGTTTATATAATCGAAACTACTTAAATCAAGCTGGTGAAGCGTTGCTTTCTATCAGTAAAAGAAAGCAACAACCTTTAGCGCTATTATTTTTAGACTTAAATAAGTTTAAGCGCGTAAATGATAATTTAGGCCATAAACATGGTGATATCTTATTAAAACAAATCGCTGAGGAAATCAGGCTCTCAATACGCCCTTCTGATATTGCTGTTAGATTTGGTGGAGATGAATTTATTATTTTGATGCTGATAGAGAATGTTGAGGAATCAACTTTAATTGCAGATCGCATTCAAAAAAACATCAAAAGTACAACTAACAAAGCGATTCTAGAGCTCGGTTTTGGCGTAAGTATTGGCATCGCTTCTAATACTAACAACTATAAATTAACCCTTTCGAAACTCATCAACATGGCAGATAAAGCCATGTATTACTCAAAGAAACATCAATCAAAATTCAGTCAATATAAAGAAGTTGATACTAAACTTTAGAAATTATAAATAGTTTTTAGGTTTAGCTTGCCCAGCCCAAACATTAAATAATTTTTGCTGTTTATTTGATATTTTTAATCCATAAGTTTGTTGCATATAAAAATATGCATCTGCAATTCTTTTTTTTGCACTTTCAGGCGGTTGAATAACTCTTTGTTTAAAATCTATTTTTACATCACACGCACCATATTTAGCCTTGGTTTGAGGTAAAACACCAAATCTAAAGTTAGATCTATCTTCATTTATTTCTCCAATGG
>Ga0209396_1007126_pt1 | contig 10066 bp, 8 predicted proteins | sample GOMGulsemesocosm_6_FD_184638 | JGI IMG/M metagenome (GOLD analysis project Ga0209396, IMG submission 184638) | Methane-oxidizing microbial communities from mesocosms in the Gulf of Mexico - GOM8C Gulf of Mexico (SPAdes) (version 2) | ecosystem: Environmental > Aquatic > Marine > Cold seeps... | reverse complement strand
CCAGATGCCCTTGATGCTGGAGTCGGCCTTGATCATGGCTTCAACCTGGTTCATGTCTGGGCCGGTTGGGGTCATGTCAACATTGACCATCTCTATGTCGAGCTGCTCGCAGATACTGAAGTGGCGGTCGTAGCCGGGCACAGGGCAGAGGAATTTTACCTTGCCTTCATTCTTCCAAGCAGGGGCTTGCTCGCCGAAGCCAAACTGCTGAGCGGCCAAGACTGTTTGGTACATGAGGGTTAGGCTGCTGTTGCCGCCGACCAGTATCTCGTCTGTGCTGACCTGCAATACATCGGCGCCCAGTTGCTTGGCTTCTGCCAGGCCGTCTAGGCCGCCGTAGTTGCGGGTGTCAGTGCCGTCCTTTGAGAGGTAGCTGCCGGCCAGAATACCGTCGAGTGCATCCGATAAGCTCAGCTGTTCTGCGGAGGGTTTACCTCGAGTCAGATCCAGGTTCAGCGCTTGTTGCTGCAAAGCTTGGTAGTCCGCCGACAGCTCGGTCTGCCAGTGGCGGAGTTGGTCCTGATTGGCTTGGTCCAGTTGCAAGATTCTATTCCTCAGCAAGTAGCCCCGCCTGTGGTCAATTGCTCAGGCGTGTCGGGCGGAAAATCGGCGCAAATTATACCTGTTATGAGGAATGTTTATAAGGGCTATTTGGGGTCGGAAGGGCAATGTGTTGGGGTCGGGAGGGAATGTGGCTGCTGCGGGAGTTACTCGACTTCACAGGGCAGCAGGCAGTGGAAGTCGCTGCCGCTGCCCAGCTGGCTGTTGACGCTCATATGGCCTGACATTAATTGCGCCAATTCAACGCAGATGGTCAAGCCGAGCCCCGTGCCTTGCTGGTTGTCGCGGCCAAGCGCGGTCTGCGCAAAGGCCTCAAACAGCCGCGCCTGATCGGCACTGGCAATGCCTGGGCCTGTGTCGCTGACGCACAGGTCCAGCATGCGCTGGGCCTTGTGCTGTGTCAGGCTAACGCTGACACGGATTGAGCCCTGCTGTGTGAATTTAATGGCGTTACCCAGCAGGTTGATCAAAATTTGCTTGGTTTTACGGTAGTCCAGCAGCAGCCAATGTGGCACGTCGGCCGCTATGTTGCTGGTGAGTAGCACCTCTTTTTCTTCACTTTTGAAAGCGAACATGTCGATGGTTTCGGTCACCAAGTGGGAGATGGAGCAGTTGGTCTTCTCCACCTGCAATTGATGGTTCTGCAGTTTGGCGTGGTCGAGTATGTCGTTTACCAGTGACAGCTGGTGGTCTGCCGCCCGCTCAATCATGCCCAGCTGCTCAAACTGTCGGGCGCTGAAATCGCTCTCATTTTTTTTAAGCAGCCGCGACAAACCCAATATGATGTTGATGGAGTTGCGGCACTCGTGACTCATGCGGCTGAGAAATTGCGACAGCGAGGTGTGGCTACTGCGCACCTGTGCGTTGAGGTTGCTGAGTGCAATGAGGCGGCGAGTGCGGGCAATCAATTCGTCGAAAATGATGGGTTTTTGGATGTATTCATCAACACCAAGGCGGAACAGCTCGACCTTTAGCGCTCGGTCGTCATAGCTGGTCATGGCAATGATCGGGGTGTCGCCCATGGGCATGGGTTGGCGGCGAACTTGATTGACCAGTGTTAGGCCACTGGAATTTCCCGCCAACACAATATCCGTGAGCACCAGATTGTAATAGTGCGCTTGCAGTAGTGCCCAGGCACTGTCGACATCAATGGCGGTATCGACCTGCAAACCAAAGGATTCAAGCGTGCTTTGCACCACCAGTTGTTGCGACAGAGAGTCTTCAACCAGCAGCACTCGGCCTTCAATCGGGGCTGTGTGTTCGCCCATGCGGCTAAAGAAAGCTTGCAACTCCAGCCATTGGTCAAGGCGAAAGACTTCAGTGATGCCGGTGCTCAGGGCTTTTTCAATCAACACGGGTTGGGGGTCTTTGCTGGTCAGCACTATGGGGGTGGATTGGTAGTGCTGTTGTTGTCGAATGTGGCGCGAAAGGTCGAAGCCGGTGGCGTCATCCAGGTAGTGGGCGCTGTAAATCAGGTCAAAGCTGGTCTTAAGGCTGTGTTGTTGGGCTTCTTCGAGGCTGGAGGTGCTGGTGTGTTGGTAGCCGAGGTGGTCGCACAAACTCTCAACTTTGCTGCACAGACTCTTGTCTGGCTCGGCAATCAGTACCTTCATGCAGTATTGGCTCACGTCTGTATTTTAACTTGATGAGCTAAAGTTTAGTCGAGATGCGGGCTAGGTAAAGTAATACTGGCAGCTGAAGTTTGGTCGGAGCCCCTTACAGAGTAAAAGGGGTAATATTGCTTCTGCGAATACTGTGTTGGGGGATTCGAGGGGGCTAGGCGACGGCGTAAAACAGATCGCTGTTGCGCTGTTGCATGACGTCTTGCAGGGTATCGTCGATAATTTGTTTGGTCATGATACCGCACTTACCGCACTGGCTGGTTGCGCCCAGTTGTTTGCGTACATCGCGCAGGCTCGAGGCGCCGCCAAATACAGCGTCCTTGATCTGATGATCGGTAATGCCTTTGCAGATACAAACGTACATTTCTCTAGCTCTCTGGTGTCTAAATATGGCGTCATCTAAATGATGATGAGACTTTAGTGCTAATGAGAATTGTTGTCAACTGGTTTTGAGACTGTTTCTTATTTAGATTTGCAGAATTTATGATCGGCATCAATGTGATTGGTTTTTATACGCAACTGTTGGTTTTGTGAGCGGGTTGTTGGTGTGTGGGCAGGCAGGCCACTGAGATGTGGTGATAGGCAATAGCAGTGATATAAAAAATCAATGGGACAGCCTCAGGGGGCTGTGTATTATAGCTACCTACTATTGGTGGCCGAGAAATAGTAGGTTTGTTCTCGGGTGACCTTGAGTTTTTAAGCGGCAGTTTTGATGACGGTTGCTATGGTTAGATATCTTTATTACACACTCATTAGGAGATGAACATGGGCGTATTGGTAGGCAAGAAAGCACCAGACTTCACCGCAGCAGCGGTACTGGGCAATGGCGAAATCGTAGATGCATACAACCTGACTGAAACCATCAAGGGCAAGAAGGCGGTAATCTTCTTCTACCCACTGGATTTCACTTTTGTATGTCCTTCTGAGCTGTTGGCTTTCGATCACCGCTTTGAAGAGTTCCAGAAGCGTGGCGTTGAAGTAATCGGTGTTTCTATCGATTCTCAGTTCAGCCACAACGCATGGCGCAACACCCCAGTAAACGAAGGCGGCATTGGCCCAGTTAAGTACGCCTTGGTTGCTGATACTAAGCACGAAATCTGCCAGGCCTACGACGTAGAGTTCGCCGACGCCGGTGTTGCTTTCCGTGGTTCTTTCCTGATTGACGAAGAAGGCAACGTTCGTCATCAGGTAGTGAACGATCTGCCACTGGGCCGTAACGTTGACGAAATGCTGCGCATGGTTGACGCGCTGAGCTTCCACCAGGAGCACGGCGAAGTTTGTCCTGCTGGCTGGAAAGAAGGCGATAAGGGTATGGACGCGTCACCGGCCGGTGTTGCTGCCTACCTGAGCGAGAACGCTGACCAGCTGTAATAGCGGGTGTTAGTGTGAACGCAAAAGGCCCCTCACTGAGGGGCCTTTTTTTTGGGCGCTGTTTCTTCATATGCTTTGGGGGAGGCGCTTGGCTGACGGGCCCTGAGTGGTGCCTGGGTTAGACGCCGTAGCCGCCGTCCACTGACAGCACCTGGCCCGTTACGTAGGCCGCTTTTTGTGAAGCGAGGTAAACCACGGCGTGCGCCACCTCCTCCGGTTCACCCCAGCGCTTCAGGCACAAACCTGCCTGCACTTCGTCTTTCCAAGCGTCATCGAATGAGCCGTCGGCCCACAAGCGCTTAAATATGCCTGCGTTTATCACGCCTATGGCGACGGTGTTGGCGCGAATGTTGTTGACGCCTTCTTCCTTGGCGATGCCTTGTACCAACCAGTCGATGGTGGCTTTAGGGGCCACGGAGAGAACATCGCGCTCAGGCCACTTGTGCTGACCCGCCGAACCTATGTGTATAAATGAGCCACCGCCAGCGGCGGTCATGTGCGGCAGGGCGGCGTGCACAATATTGAAGAAGCCGTTTACATCGGCGTCCATGACGGCTTTCCAGGCCTGTGGGGTGAGGTCACGGATCATCAGCTGTTGGATGTCTGAGCCAGCGGCAATGACCACAGTATGAATGCGAGTGCGACTGGCCAGATCGTCAATCAGGCCTTTAACCCGGTCGCCGTCGGCGATGGAGAGCTGGGCGAATTCAGCTTCTCGGCCTATGGCTTTTATCTTGTTGGCGGTCTCCTCGGCACGAGCGCTGTTGTGATGGTAGGTGAGCACCACGTCGCTGCCAGCGATGGCGAGTTGTTCACAGATGGCGGCGCCGGTACCGCCGCTGCCGCCAATGACGAGGGCCACGCCAGCGGGGAAGTTGGGTGTGCTCATAATGCGTTTCCTTTATTGTTTTTATGGTTAACTTACTTGGAATCAAATGTTAGGGGCAAAGGCCTTTGGCGTCCTAGTCCAGCTGAGTTAGTTCTCTGGGCTTCGGTGAGGGCGATGTCTGTATTTTCTTATTGATTTATAATTGCTGAAAAATACATCATATTGATGTTTTGTTGCTTTGGTTTGGTTTTTATTGTGGGTAATGGCCCTACTTTTAACATTTCTGACTTTATTTTCTCTGCGTATTGATAGCGTTGAGCTGCCTCTTTATAGTGGCGCTTAATCAGGGTGCATGCCGCGTGTGAGTGGATGGATCAATCGAATAAAGAATAACCAGTAACTAATGTGTTTTATCGCTGCCGAGCAGTGAACCGAGGGCAATGTCATGAGCAAAGATTCATTAATTATTTTTGATACCACCTTACGCGATGGTGAGCAGAGCCCTGGCGCCTCGATGACGCGCGATGAAAAAGTACGCATTGCTAAGATGCTGGAAAAGATGGGCGTCGATGTGATTGAAGCGGGCTTTGCGATTGCCAGCCCCGGCGACTTCGAGTCGGTGAAGGCCGTGGCAGAAGCGGTGAAAGACTCGACCATTTGCAGCCTGGCCCGAGCGGCTGAAGGCGATATTGCCCGCGCTGGCGAGGCCTTGAAAGGCGCTAACGCCGGCCGCATTCACACCTTCATTGCCACCTCGCCGATCCACATGAAGTACAAGCTGCAGATGCAGCCAGAGCAGGTGCTTGAGCAGGCGGTTAAGTCCGTTAAATACGCGCGCAGTTTTACCGATGATGTGGAGTTCTCCTGTGAAGACGCCAGTCGTTCAGACTTTGAATTCATGTGCCGTATTATTGAGGCCTGTATCGATGCCGGTGCCTCGACGATTAACCTGCCCGATACCGTCGGTTACGGTGAGCCAGCCGAATACGGCCGTATGTTCTCGCAGTTGATGCAGGCGATTCCTAACAGCGACAAGGCGATCTTCTCAACCCACTGTCATAATGATTTAGGTTTGGCCGTGGCTAACTCCTTGTCCGCTGTGACACATGGCGCGCGTCAGATCGAGTGTACGATCAATGGTTTGGGGGAACGTGCGGGTAACTCGTCACTTGAAGAGGTGGTCATGGCCGTGCGTACGCGCCACGACATCTACCCGGTGGAGACCCGTATCAACAGTGAAATTATCGTGCCTACCTCGCGCTTAGTCGCCAGTGTGACCGGCTTTCCGGTACAGCCGAACAAGGCGATCGTCGGTGCCAACGCCTTTGCCCACGAGTCGGGCATTCACCAGGATGGAATTTTGAAGCACCGTGAAACCTACGAAATCATGCGCGCTGAAGACGTGGGCTGGAACACCAACAAATTGGTGTTGGGTAAACATTCAGGCCGCGCGGCGGTGAAAGCGCGCTGTGCTGATTTGGGGATTAGCTTCGCGTCCGATGAAGATTTCAAGGCGACCTTTGCGCGCTTTAAAGAGTTGGCCGACAAGAAACACGAGATCTTCGATGAAGACTTGCAGGCCTTGGTGTCAGACAGTGGCGCTACCAACTACTCAGAGGTTTACAGCCTTGAGTCAATGGAAGTCAGCTGTAAGACCGGGCAAAAGCCGAAGGTTGCCATTGCCCTACAGAAAGAGGGCGCGTCTGTTGCTGTTGAGTCTGAAGGCAGCGGCCCGGTGGATGCGGCCTTCAAGGCCATTGAGCAGGTTGCACAGAGCCAGGCCGACCTGGAGCTCTATTCAGTGAATGCGATTACGGCGGGCACCGAAGCTCAAGGCGATGTCACCGTGCGCTTAGCGCGTGATGGCAATATCGTTAACGGCGTAGGCGCGGATACCGATGTCGTGACAGCCTCTGTGAAGGCTTATTTACACGCCTTGAATCTGTTAGAGTCGGGCAATAAAGCGCATCCTCAGCGCGATGGTGTGTAACGCAGCGGCGGTTCAGGTAATGACTGAATAGCGCACTCGTGACACGGGCCCTTCGGGGCTCGTGTCATTTATGCTTCTCAATAATTTGGCGAGAGAGCTTCGGCTCATAACAAGGTGTGTTCATGAATGAAGTGCAGCGTATGCAGTACCTCGATGCCCTCGGTATCGACAGCTTTATGCCGCGCCGAATTCTGCCCAACGCACCGGCCTTGCGCCTGTGTGTACCGGTCACTTCCGGCGCGGCTGCTACTTCGCTAGAAACTGTGTCAGCAGCCCAAGGGGCCTCGCCTATAGCTGCCTCGCAAGCGGGTACGCCAGCATCGGTAGTGCAGCCAGCGCCTGAGCCACAGGCCAGTCCAGCTGTTGATGCCGTGGCAGCGATTGAGCCAGTGCCCGCTAAGGTGACGCCGGCCGTGCTTGAGCAGGTCGCGGCTGTGACCGAGCAGGTGCAGGCTGAACCTAAAATGTCTAAGGCTGTGGTTCCGACACCGCGCTTCTCCCTGAGCCTCTGGCAGATTGGCGAGCAGTTATTGGTGATCGACAGCCGTCAGCCACAACAGGCGTTGCCGACCGAAAGCCTATTGAGCAATATCCTGCTGGCGCTGAACTTCCCCGCTGGGCCTCTGCCCAGTGCGCATGTTGTGCGCTGGCCTATTATGGAAAACCGTTTTGAGACTCAAGGCGCTGATGAGGCGCGCGGCATGTTGTCGGCGTTGATTGCGGCTCGCTTGGAAACGCAACCCGCTAAGCACCTGTTGCTGATGGGCGAAGAGGCGTGTCACTACATACTGCCGAGTGATGAGCTAGCCGATACCCAGGCGCAATCATTGAGCCAATTACAGGGGCGCTTGTTAACCGTGCCAGAACTGGCCGCTGGCTTACCGGTCATTGTGCTGCCAAGCCTGACCGCCATGCTGCAAGAGCCTGAATTGAAGGCTATCACCTGGCAGGCCATCCAGCCGCTGCGCCAGTAACTCCTGCTTCTTTATTGAATCCTTATGTCAAAGATATTGTCCCAGTTTGATGCCAAAGATGGATCTGTTCTGCTCGTTCGTCCATTAACCATGGCGGACGCCGAGGCGGTGTTGGCCATTGAAAGTCTCGCGCACAGCCACCCTTGGAATGCGGCGCGGGTGCAGACCGCATTGGAAAAGTATCAGGGCTTGGGCTTGCTGTTAGCTGATCAGCTGGTGGGTTTTGCATTTGTCATGAGTGTTGTCGGTGAAGCCGAATTGTTCGACTTTGTCGTAGACCCAAAGTATCAGGGCAAGGGTTTTGGTTATGCCTTTATTGAGTGGCTGGTCGATTATGTTGCTCAAGACAATCAGCGATTTTTTCTGGAAGTACGGGTCAGTAACAAACCCGCCATTGCCGTTTATGAAAATGTCGGTTTTTGTGAGGTCGGCATACGTCACAATTATTACCCAGCTAAAAACGGTCGTGAGGACGCGCTGTTGATGGCCATGGAGCTTTTTAGTTAAGAGTATTGTTTAAGGGCGACGTAATGTGACCGCCGCTAGTCATCATGGCTTGTCCGTTCACAACCCCGAGCGGACGTATCATTATTTTCTGCTCAGAAGGTTTCAATCGAGACTGGCCTATTGATTGTGTCTTCTGGCGTGATTGATTTTTTAGACTGTGTGGTGTCAGTTTTGTATCTCGCTTAAATGCATGTTGCATTCAGATAATAACGGCAGAGCTTGATATAAAGATGGGGGCAGCTGCCGATATAATTGGCAGATCCCGCTCAAACTAATTCAAGCAGCTATGAAAATCCCAATGGTTAATTGCGGCGATGCTTTCCAGAGAGTATTGGCTTCTACTAAGTGTCTGCACAGAGGTTAAGGCACGTCACCGAAAGATCAACATGATGTCTGCTGGCAGGTTTTTGAAAAAGGCATCCTGCCTGTTTTAAAACTCGGAAAGAGAAAAGTGTCATTTTCTCTTTCCTTACAAAACCAACGACTTAGCAGTCGCCAATTTTGACAAAACATCCGTGTTTTGTGATCAGGCATCGAAATTCAGAGGATTTCAACAGCCTGCTAAGCTGTTGGCTTGGAAAGCCGCTTCTGAGGTTCGTTACTAGGCGAGCATTGCACTTATAACTTTAATTCGGGTACTCTTGAGTTATCTTAAGGGAACCGCTATGACTGATCAAAAAATACCGAGTAAAAACTATCGAAGCATGGTGCTGGTGCTGCTGACGGTTGTCTATGGTTTTAATTTTATCGACAGGCAGATTGTTGGTATTTTGGCGCCGTTTATCCAGGAGGACCTCGGCCTCACCAATACACAATTAGGGCTATTAATTGGCTTGGCCTTCGCCGTGTTTTACACCCTGGTGGCTATCCCGATCGCCTGGTTAGCCGATCGCTATAGCCGGGTTAATATCCTGTCAATTTCCTTAGCCGTTTGGAGCGGTTTTACCGCACTAACGGGCTTGGCAACCAATTTCATGCAGGTAGGCATGGCGAGAATGGGCGTAGGTATTGGCGAAGCGGGTGGCAGTCCGCCGTCACATTCAATTATTTCTGATTTATACCCCAAGGAAGAGCGCGCCGGTGCTTTGGGCGTTTATTCAATGGGTATTCCGCTGGGCATTATGACGGCTTATTTTGCCACGGCATCTTTGATGGGGGCTGCTGGTGAAGATGTGGATTGGCGTCGCATATTTGTTTTTCTTGGTATCACGGGTCTCGTCTTGGCGGGGATTGTGAAGCTGGTGCTGCGTGAACCGGTGCGCGGTGCCATGGAGTTTGATAATCATGCCGAGATTGTCCAGCCGCCGTTTTTAGAGTCGCTCAAAATTTTGCTCAAAATTCCAGCCTGGTGGTCGATGTGCATTGGCATCGCCTTTGGCTCTTTTGTGGCCTATGCCTTCTCTGCGTTTCAGACTAAGTATGTGGTTGCTCTTGACCCTAGTTTTGATTTTAAAACGCTGGTCATGGTCCTGGGTGTTATCAATGGTACAACCTATGCGGGCGGTGCATTTTTTGGTGCCAAACTCGCCGATAGATGGGGCGCTAAAAATATACGCGCCTATGGCTGGTTACCTGCCATCGCAATAGGCCTTTGTTTGCCAATCGGTATTGCCAGCTTTTGGGTGACGACAGTCTGGGAGCATTTGGCCTGTACCACATTATTCTTACTTTTCTTGGGCATTTATTTGGGGCCTAGTTTTGCCATTGCTCAGACATTGGCGCCGGTTAATATGCGCGCCATGTCGACTGCACTGTTCTTTTTTATCCTCAATATGATCGCCTTGGGTGGCGGCCCCACTTTTGCGGGTTGGTTGATTGATGTATTTAAAGAAGGAAACCCTGATTTGCAGGCGATGCGCTATGCGATGTCGGTGACCTGTCTTATGTTTATTCCGTCGATTGTTGGCTTTTTGGTGGTTTCTCGAGTGCTACCTAATGACTGGGCAGCGGCTGAAAAACGCAATCAAGACTTGGTGGTTAATGGTCAATATTCATAGCTATTTTGAATGGGTCAATTCTTTCAATACTTATTATTGTATTGCAGATAACACTATTAGTCCTCTCTAGCTAAAAGTGTTATTGAGCGTCTGCTCATGGGAGACAAAGGCCACACTGTCATCGCATGAACAGTCTCTACAATCGACTTATTGCTTAACCGGTTTTTTCTGCAGTTTTCTTTGCAGCGTGCGCCGGTGCATACCCAGCGCGCGGG
>Ga0209396_1007124_pt1 | contig 10068 bp, 9 predicted proteins | sample GOMGulsemesocosm_6_FD_184638 | JGI IMG/M metagenome (GOLD analysis project Ga0209396, IMG submission 184638) | Methane-oxidizing microbial communities from mesocosms in the Gulf of Mexico - GOM8C Gulf of Mexico (SPAdes) (version 2) | ecosystem: Environmental > Aquatic > Marine > Cold seeps... | reverse complement strand
TGGCTGGCATTTGGCGAGATTTCGAGATTGTTACGCCAAGCAAAAGGTTTCTGGTTTTGCCAATTTATGGCCGCACCGTCAAGATAAAGCCATTGCGAGGACGGACTCCAAGTGCGCCCATCAAATTCAGAAAATACTAAACCGCGCCAGTATAAGTCTCGCCTCGCAGGCACTTCGCCTTCAAAACTCACTCGAAACGCCAACTTGCCAGAACGGGTTAAATTTGTGAAATCTCCGGGCGACATACTGTCACTCACACCCGTTTGGGCGGCGCTCCGTTGCTGCGGCACAGACCAGAGTGCCCCCAACCTTGGCATAATGGCAAACAACAAAAACATCAGCGGTAAACTTTGCAAAAATAGCTTTGTGCCCCTCATTCCCGTGCCACTAAAACTTGGCTTCACTTGGGCTTGGTTGACACTTAATAAAGTAATCACCAAAAGAAGAATTGTGAGCAAGCCATAGAGTGAACCAAAAATTGTTTGGTCGTAGAGAAACTGGGTGGAGGCGACAAAAAAACCGAGAAAAATCACCACTAAGGCATCACGCCGCGTATGCATTTCTAACAACTTTAAAAGAAAGGCCGTAATGAGCAGGCCTACCATTGGGTCTATCCCCAATAGTGTTCCGTAAGCTAACTTGATACCCAAACCAGACAAGCCTACTAAGGCCGCTTTTATCAAGGTACTAGGCATTCCCCAGATGCCGCGGAAAATTTGAATGCGCCACAGCACAACCAAACTCCAAGCAAAAAGTAACCAAGCAGGCAGGTGTTGAACATGTGGCAAAATCAACGCGGCTTGGGCGAACAGCATCCAGACCAAGCTATTACGCGGCAATTGATAAATAAGCGTTAACACAGCGCTAGAGCCCTTAATACTGCCTGCTGATGAGAACGACCGCAACTAGGTGCAATTTCTACGCCCGGCAAGCGCAAGCCATACTGTTGTGAGGCCGCGTCGCGCTCGCTAGTTAAAGCCCAATAGCATAGCGCTGAAAGGCGTGCCTCTTTACCTAATCCGGGCAGTGAATCCCAGTCTAGCCACTGGTTTGGGCTGTGATAATCACCGTAATCTTTCAGGTACAAGCCCTGGCCCCGAGCATATTGCTTCCAGGCAACATGGCGCAGCGAATGACCCGGCTGATATTGCTTAAACCCTATGAAATCTTCAGAACCGTCTTTGCTCAGCGTGGTCCCTTGTTTCGAGTTCGACACTACGCTCCGCAAGGCACCTCGCGAAATCGGTTCAGGATAGACCAGCGCTTGCAGATCTAAATCAAGCCATGTCCAGCAGCGAATCAAGCCCAGAGGGTAAACCGTTTCCAGTAACAAGCGCCCAGGGTTATACCAACCACGCTGGGTGGCAGGCACAAATAATTTTAAACGTTGTTCGGCCTCGCTTTGTAGGTTAAGGGTTTCAGTTGAGCCCTCGCGCCATCCAAGCTGAATATTTTCGTAGGCACGTTTACCGCGGCGCGAAATTACAATATCGAATTCGGCGTTCTCACCCGAAAAACATGTACCTGCCGACACCGCGGTCACAGTTAAGCCGGACATATTATTAAACGTGTGATGAATGCTTAGAATGAATAAACTGACGAGAAAATAACACATAGCCAAGGCGAGGTTGTTTTCGTAGTTTGTGCCCAGCAACCAGATAAGACAACACAAAAATAGAAACCCGAAACCTTGGCGGGAAGGAAAAATAAACAGACGGCGCTGATTCAAATAGTAGGCACGAGCAGGGGGTAAGCGGCGCGCCATCCAGAATTTAAACCGCCTATCGATAAAGGCTTTCATTAGCGCGCTAAAAACAAAGCCTTAAAGCCGCTTTGCTCGGTTACCATATCAACACAGATCACATTACTGCACTCGGGCAGTGAATCGCCTTCGGCCAGATCACAAATACCCAGTATGGAAAATTTTTGTTCGCCCTTATTCATTTTACTGCAGGCACTTTCCGCAGCTAAGCGTACAAATTTACAGGTGCTCGTCTGAGCCTCTTCTTCCACTTGAGATATCGAAACTGTGCCGCCCATATTTTTGTAGACTCGCAGGGCTTGATCGTCATTCAAGGCAATGCCTATGTAGTCCAGAGGCTTATTTTCAAGCGCCAGCAAACCAACATGAGAGAATTCCTCGGACGGCACACTGTGCTCAGACACTTCACCCACGGCGACCTTCTGATGACAAATTCGCTGCGAACACTTAACCAATTCATTAAGAAAGGTAGTGATGAATTCTGTCGACGGGAGCTTTTTCAGTGCGTTATTGTTCGCTTCACGCAAGCGCCTTTGATAATACTCAAAGTCGGCAAGCAAACTGTCTAGCTGGGTGCTTTTTAAAAGTTCCTGTTCAACCAGAATGTCGCCTAGCGAGCTGTGAGAAGCCCACTGCTCTATCATTAACTGCTCAACATCACTGGCTTTCAGCCAGCCTTTATCAACGGCCATTTCTCCTAAGTATAAATCTGTGATTTGTTGTTCGGCGTTCAACAACTCCACTTGTTCTTCACTCAGTAGGTTCGCCGCCACCGCTAGGGCGCCCAAAGATTTATTACGCGTCGCTCGCAAAGCCAAGGCCCCTTCCAATTGATTAGGCGTAACAATCGCTTTGGTAATAAGGTACTGTGCAAAAAAACAAGCCTGCATGATGTTGCTCCAGAAATATTATCAGGAAAACGTGACAGCCATTACGCCGCTATCACATCAACCCCATTCAAAACTTTATCAACGAGCGCGTAACCACTTTGATCACCCACGTCTGTAGCGTCGCCCAAGCGATGCCCCAGTACCGAGGGCATCACCGCTTGAATGTCCTCAGGAATGACGTATTTTCGACCGTGAACCACCGCCCAAGTTTTCGCGCAATGCAGCAGCGCTAGAGCTCCTCGCGGCGACAAACCGAAAGAAAATTCTTTGCTCGTGCGCGTATAATGAATAAGCCGCTGTAGATAGTCTAACAATCCGTCCGAGGCCTTCACCGCACGAATTTCCCGGCGTATTTGCGCAATTTGTTCCGTTGTAATACCTGGTTTCAGCTCTTTTAAGGCCTGTCTTGGATCAAGACCTTGAAACAATTCACGCTCAGCCCGGGGGTCTGGATAGCCCAACTCAATACGCATAAGAAAGCGGTCTAATTGAGACTCAGGCAAGGGAAAGGTACCCGATTGGGTCAGAGGGTTCTGTGTAGCAATCACAAAAAACGGCTTAGGCAGTGGTCGAGTTTTTCCCTCTACACTCACCTGCCCCTCTTCCATCGCTTCTAGTAATGCACTTTGAGTTTTAGGTGTTGTGCGATTAATTTCATCGGCCAACAATACTTGGGTGAATACTGGGCCTGGGTGAAATTCGAAGCTGCTTTCAGCCTGATTGAAAATTGACACGCCGAGTATGTCGGCGGGCAATAAGTCGCTGGTAAACTGAACTCGGGTGTAATTCAACCCAAAAACATTGGCGAGTGCATGTGCCAAGGTGGTTTTACCCATACCGGGTAAATCTTCAATAAGTAAATGACCGTCGGCCAATAAACAACTTAACGCTAATTTTATTTGTTTTTCTTTGCCCAACAGCACCGTTCCAATGCTGTCAGTCAAGGCGTCGATCAAGTCCTGCATGCTTCATTCCTTAACAAGCGTGCTCTACTGTTTATAAGGCGGCAATACCTCGCTGCAAATCTACCTTTAAGTCGGCTACAGCTTCTAAGCCCACCGCCACCCGAATTAAGGTATCGGCAATTCCCGCCTTTGCTCTATCGTCTTCTGACAAGCGGCTATGGGTGGTACTAGCCGGATGCACAATGGTCGTTTTAGTATCGCCTAAATTAGCGGTGAGTGACATAATTTTCGTGGCATCTAGAAAACGCCAAGCGGCCGCCTGGTCGCCCTTCACATTGAAAGACAACACGCCGCCAAATGCTCGCTGCTGTGCCTTAGCTAAATCGTGACCTGGGTGCGATAGCAAACCTGCGTAATACACGCACTCAATCTCTGGCTGTTGGTCTAACCAGGTGGCAATCTCCAAGGCGCTTGCCGAGTGAGCGTCCATACGTAAACGTAAGGTTTCTAAGCCTTTCAAAAACACCCAAGCATTGAAGGGACTCATGCTTGGGCCTGTTGAGCGGATAAAGCCTAATACTTCGTCCATTTCAGCGTGTCGGCCACACACCACTCCCCCCATACAACGACCTTGGCCATCGAGGAATTTTGTGGCGGAATGAACAACAATATCAGCGCCAAGCGACAAGGGCTGCTGCAAGGCCGGCGTGCAAAAACAATTGTCTACCACTAGCAGGCAATCGCGACTGTGGGCAATGTTCGCCAGCTTCTGAATATCAACAACTTCTGACAGGGGGTTCGAAGGAGTCTCTAAAAATAATAGCTTGGTGTTGTCTTCTACAGCGGACCGCCACTCATCATAATTTGTAGGCGATACAAAGGTGGTTTCAACACCAAATTTTTGCATGTATTTTGTAAACAGAACTGTGGTGGTGCCAAAAACACTTCGCGAGCACACCACATGATCACCGGATTTCAGCAAGGCCATACAAGTGCTTAAGATAGCCGCCATGCCAGACGATGTTGCCACCGCAGCTTCAGCGCCTTCAAGTGCCGCAATGCGGTCTTGGAAGGTTCTAACCGTCGGATTGGTATAGCGAGAATAAACGTTGCCGGGCTGCTCACCTGAGAAGCGCTCGGCGGCCTCCGCGGCCGTTTCAAAAACGTAGCTGGACGTCAGGAACAGCGCTTCGCTGTGTTCACCTTCGTGGGTTCTCACCTGGCCGGCGCGAACCGCTAGAGTATCAAGTTCAGCATTAAAATAAGGGTCATCGTGTTCGTTCATGCTAACTATACTGCCTCATTTAAATCGTTATGCAAGCCAATTACCGCGTCTTCGCCCTGCTCGCCACCACTGCCTGCACCGTCTTTCGCGGCGTCGTTCCGCGCATCGCTCAGTGCCCGCAAATATTTTTCATCAACATCTCCGGTAATGTACTCCCCGGTAAACACTGAACACTCGAAGCGCTTTACCTCTGGGTTACCTTCCTGAGAGGCTGAAATAAGATCATCCAAGTCTTGATAGATCAGCCAATCAGCTCCGATTAGTTCACAGATCTCTTCTTCTGTGCGGCCGTGAGCGATCAGCTCGCGCGCCGAGGGCATGTCAATACCATACACATTTGGGTGTATCACCGCAGGCGCGGCTGAAGCGAAATACACTTTGGCCGCACCGGCGTCTCGAGCCATCTGGATAATTTGCTCGCAAGTTGTGCCGCGCACAATAGAGTCGTCGGCCAGCAAAACATTTTTACCTTCAAACTCTAGAGGTATGGCGTTTAACTTTTGTCGAACTGATTTTTTACGCTGCTGCTGGCCCGGCATAATAAAGGTGCGACCAATGTAACGATTCTTCACCAGACCCTCGCGGAAATCGACACCTAAGCGCTGCGCCAAGGCCTGACCCGCCACTCGGCTACTGTCTGGGATGGGCACAACGACATCAATGTCGTGATAAGGGCGCTCTCGGAGAATTTTGTCAGCCAAGCGCACACCTTGGCGAAGACGTGTTTTGTATACCGAAATTCCGTCCATCAAAGTATCAGGGCGGGCAAAGTAAACGTGCTCAAAAATACAGGGCGCTAACTCGGCATTTTCCGCACAATTGCGTGTGTGTAATTCGCCGTCATTGGTAATAAACACGGCTTCACCAGCACCAACGTCACGAATTAAACTAAAGCCCGCAACGTCGAGTGATACGCTCTCGGAGGCAATCATGTATTCAACACCCCGTTCGGTATCACGCTTGCCAAACACGAGGGGTCGAATGCCGTTAGGGTCGCGAAATGCAAACATGCCATAACCGGCCACCAAACCTACGACCGCATAGCCACCACGAATACGCTTGTGAACACTTTCAATTGCACTGAAAATGTCCTTAGCATCCGGTTGGGTTTTACCTAGCTTTTGCAGTTCGTGGGCAAACACGTTGAGCAACACTTCCGAGTCGGAGTTGGTGTTCAGGTGACGTAAATTCTCTTTTGCTAACAGCTCTTTTTGTTCGGCGGCATTGGTTAAATTGCCATTGTGAGCCAGCGCAATACCATAGGGCGAGTTCACATAGAAAGGTTGCGCCAGCGCGGGGCCAGTGCTGCCTGCCGTGGGGTAGCGAACATGACCAATACCAATGTTCCCCAGCAGGCGTTTCATGTGCCGAGTGCGAAACACGTCACTCACCAAGCCCGGCGCTTTCTGCTGAGCAATTTTGTCTCCATGACATGTCATTATACCCGCGGCGTCCTGACCGCGGTGCTGTAACATAGTCAACGCATCGTAAATCTGCAAATTGACATCGGTTTTACCAACGATACCGACAATGCCGCACATAGTAGCCTCAAATATTTTCTATAGGTTATTAAAAACGCGCATTGCGCGCTGCTGAAGGTCGCTCGCGGTTTGCCGCGACCAATCTTCAAAGGACAAAAACTCTGGAATAAGCTGTGACTGCTGCCACCAAATATCGCGGTCAACCGGAATGATTTTTGGTACAAACAATACCAAAGCCATAACAACAATTGCCCCACGGGCAAGACCGAAAATCATACCTAGCAGGCGGTCGGTGCCGGACAAGCCGGTTATTTTAATTAATTCGCCCAGCAAATAATTAACCAGTGCACCCACCAGTAATGTGCCAACAAACAGAGCGGCGCCCGCAATAACGGGGCGAAGAGAAGGGGTGTCGATGAGATTCACAAGCAATGCGCCAAAGCGATCACGAAAGACAATCGCAACCACGCCTGCGGTGACCCAGATAATAAGTGAAAGCGCCTCTTTCACAAAGCCACGCTTAATACTAATAAGGCCTGAGATCGTTAAAATCCCAACAATGGTCCAGTCAGCCCAATTCATAGCTTTTGAAGGCCTCAGCCCTGGAAGATAAGATGGTTAAAGTGGCACTATTTTAGCAGGGCCGACACTCGCGGGATAGCCCCAAGGGCTATCCGACGGAAAACAATTAATCCTTTGATCAAGGTTCGAACCGTTTGATCAAAGTATCCACCTTCAGAGCTCGATCTAATTGTGTTTTGACCTTTTGAGCTTCACGCTGATCTATTTTTGGTCCCACCAATACTCGGCTCACTGGCCCTTTACTGGTTTTCAAACTTCTAATGTAAGCTTTATAGCCCTGCGCAATCAGCTTGTCCCGCAGCACTTTGGCTCTAGCCTCAGTTTTAAAACTGGCAATTTGTATCACCCAGGCTTTCGGTACGCCTTGCTGATTGAGAGACGGCTTTAGCACTGGTTTCGCGGCAGGTTTACTGGTCGCAGGTTTACTGGTCGCAGGTTTCAACTTTTCTTTTGGTTCAGGCTTCGCCACTTCTGGCTCATCCACCAATTGATACATCTCTTCGGGAGACATTGCCTGCGATATATCCTCCTCACGAATAGGCGCCTTGAAAGTGGCGGGCCCTACCGATTTCACCGGAGGAATTTTACTTGTGGTACTCACACGGCGCCGATTGTCTTGATCAAACAAGCTCGGCAAAAAAATCACCGCGAGCGCGGCCAAAACCACGGCGCCCACTAAGCGCTGTTTTAAACCGTCATCCACTACTGAACCCTCAACTTAATAGCCTACTCTCTAGCATCCAAGGCCGACAGGGCCTCTGCTACAGTAAAAAATGAGCCCAACACAACAATTATGTCGTCTTGAGTCGCCGCCGCTAATGCGCGTTTCAAACCAGAGGCCACTGTATCACAGACCTGTGATTTAGGAACGGCACGCCCTAATTCAGCTAGGTCCTGAGCCAGCTCTTGGGCTTCTGCCGCTCTAGGTATTGCTGGCAAGGAACAGGGAAACCAATGATCAACTTCCGCAAGCAAAGGCCGAAAACAATTTACCCGATCTTTATCCGCCATCATACCCAACACGACTAAGGTTTGGCCTGAGTGCTTGTCGGACCGCAATTTATTCGCCAGTAACTGTGCAGCCGCGGGATTGTGAGCCACATCAAGTATCAACTGCCGCCCTAGACACTGACGTTTTTGATAGCGACCAGTCAACTTTATAGTGGGCAATAGCGTTTGCAGAGTATCGCCTGAAAACTCAATATCGAGCAAAGACAAAGCCTGTAAAGCAGCGGCAATACTGGGCAGAGGCAACTCCGGCAAAGGCAAAGAAGGCACTAATTTCTCCCCATTACGCCACTGCCACTGTTGATTGTCCGCGACAAACCCCCACTGCCTGCCAGCAGCATAGAGCTCGGCCCCACACTCATTTGCATAAGCTTCGATACTTCTGGGTGCATCATAATCCGCGCACACAACAGGTTTACCACAACGCATAATGCCGGCTTTTTCACGACCAATGGTTTCGCGATCACTGCCCAACCAAGCTTCGTGATCGACTGCGATAGACGTTACTATCGCCAGGTCTGCATCGATGATATTCACCGCATCTAAGCGACCACCTAAACCCACTTCCAGAACAATCACATCAAGCGACTGTCGAGCAAAAACGTCTAAGGCCGCCAGCGCGCCAAACTCAAAATACGTTAGACGAAGCGCAGGCTCAGCTGCGCTAGCACCTGCAATGCTATGAAATGCCTGGCACACCTCAGTCTCACTGGCCTGCTCACCATTGATACGTATACGTTCACAGTAATGAGTAAAATGAGGGGAAGTAAAGACACCCACGGAGCAACCAGCATTTAGTAGCAGGGTCTCGAGCGCTGCCGCGCAAGAACCTTTGCCATTTGTACCGGCGATGGTGATCACTTTAGCGGTGGGGTTTAACAAGCCTAAACGAGAGGCGGCTTCGCCCACCCGAGTTAAACCCAAATCGATGTCACTTTCGGGGTGCTGCTGCTCCAGCCAAGCCAACCATTCTGCCAAGGAACTGAAGCTTTGCACAGCGAACTTAAGCCGCCGATTGATTGGTGAATTTAGCGAGCAAGCCCGCCAGTTTTTCACGCATATCTTTGCGGTGGATAATTAGATCAATTGCACCGTGCTCCAGCAGAAACTCACTCCGCTGAAAGCCTTTCGGCAACTTCTGACGAATGGTTTGCTCAATAATGGCAGGCCCTGCAAAGCCCGCGCGGGCTCCTGGCTCAGCCGTATTGATATCACCCAATAAAGCCAAGCTGGCCGATACACCACCGTAAACTGGATCGGTCATGACGGAAATGTAAGGCGTGCCCTGCAACTTCAATCGCTCGATCACAGCGCTGGTTTTGGCCATCTGCATGAGTGAAATTAGAGCTTCCTGCATACGCGCTCCGCCTGTTGCCGAGAAGCATACCAAGGGAATATTTTCCTCTAAGGCCACTTGCGCCGCACGCGTGAAGCGCTCCCCAACAGCGTAACCCATAGAACCGCCATGAAAAGCGAATTCGAAGGCAACGGCAACTACCGGCATTCCCTTCAAAGAACCTTTCATCGCTACCAAGGCATCTTTTTCACCGGTAGCTTTCTGCGCGCTAATCAGGCGATCTTTGTATTTTTTTACATCTTTAAATTTAAGGCGGTCTGTCGGCAAAACATCTGTGGCCAATTCTTCACGGCCTTCTTCATCCAGAAATACGCCCAGACGTTTACGTGCACCAATGCGCATGTGATGGTCGCACTTTGGACAAACGTCAAGATTGCGTTCTAATTCCGGGCGATACAACACAGCCGCACATTTAGCGCATTTTTTCCAAAGGCCTTCTGGCACTTTACTGCTTGTGCGTTTCTTGCCTTCTGAGCGAACCACATTCGGAACAATTTTATCTAACCAGCTCATAATAGATTCTCTTTAAAATTAGTTTCGTTGCACACTACAATTCATCTAAACCTTGGCGCAAAGGTTTGACCACGTCGATCAATGCCTTCGCTACATCTTTAGGGCTGGCGCCCGCGCTATCACCCATAGCTGAAACTAGAGCGCTACCCACAACAACGCCGTCGGCCAAACGGCCTACCGCTTTTGCTGTGGCCGCATCTTTAATTCCAAAACCCACACATAAAGGCAGGTCTGTAAACTCGCGAATTTCACTCACTTTAGTGGCCACAGAATCAATGTCTAAGT
>Ga0209396_1007123_pt1 | contig 10070 bp, 11 predicted proteins | sample GOMGulsemesocosm_6_FD_184638 | JGI IMG/M metagenome (GOLD analysis project Ga0209396, IMG submission 184638) | Methane-oxidizing microbial communities from mesocosms in the Gulf of Mexico - GOM8C Gulf of Mexico (SPAdes) (version 2) | ecosystem: Environmental > Aquatic > Marine > Cold seeps... | reverse complement strand
AATTGATAATTATTATTTTCTTATGCCGTATATTGAACTTCAAGAAACTGAAAATATTAAACGGTTTCATTTGGAGGTTGTAGGTATAACAAGCTAATTAATAAGAAAAAACAGTTGGTTTTTGCTCCTGCTTCGCTTATTTTATCCAACAATTAAAAGCCTCTTAATGGGGCGTCAGGTTCACTCCGGTGTTCATTAATCATCAGGTATTATATGAAAAACTTAAATGGCGCATTTTCTGTAGCAAAAAGAGAGTTACATTCTGCGGAACGGCGCTATAAAGCAATGACTGAATGTGAATCATTCGAATATATGGATATCGAATGGAGAGGTTTTTTAGTTTCTATCGAAAAAGTTTGGAAAAAAATTGAAAGATCTGGAGTATTAATTAATCAAGGGAAGTTTGGTCAATTTCAAAAGCCATTCAAGGAACGAAAGAAAAGTGATGTTCTGCTGAGCTATATTCTTCATGCACGAAATAGTGATGAACATAGCGTTCAAGAAGTTAGTAGCTCTTTGAATCAATACTCAGCGACACCTATTGGCTTCGTAAATAGGGAAATGGGGCAACCTGATGTTTTTGTGACATTAAACCCTGCTGGGAAACCTTCAATCCAGATGGATATTAAGTTTGAGTTAGTTGATGTTATAGATCGAGGTAAAACTTATCGTCCACCTTGGGGGAATGTTGTTCCAGGACCAATTTCACCAGTTGAGGCAGCAGACAGAGCATTAAGTTTTTATCGAGAATATATGTCTGCCTTCGTTGGTGAATTCGGAACCTAACAAGGTACTTCAAACGAACGCTAAACAGTTGGCTGCGCTTCGTTCCTCAAACATTTTAGCCAACTATAATTTCCCGCTTATTGCGGCGTTAACTGCCAAAGGAAATCTTGAGTTGAGTTTCACTATAAAAAAAGAAATTGATATCTTTGCATTACTTGCGATTTTAATTAGTGTCGCTGCATTTTGGCAAAGCTACAAATCTAATGATGGGTATATTGTAAAAGGTGGAGGGCTAGTTTTAGTTCACCCTTATAAAAGCTCAACCTGTAATGTTTTATTTTCAATACCTGTTAGTTACCATAATTCAGGTAAAAGAGCAGTGACATTAAAACGCTTTATTCCAAGCCATTTACCTAAAGTAATGTTTACTAAAAGCGAAAAAATAATTACAAAAGTCGCGATCGACTACAAGTTCTATATATTGGAAGGTAATATCACAAAACCTAGTGAAGTTTTACGTAAACTAGAAAAAACTAACGAATATCCTTTAGATTCATATAAAGAATTCGGTGTGCTAATTAAGCCTAATGAAGTCTACGAGGCTAGCATAATTATCACCGCTCAAAACTATAGCAATAATAAATATATCTTCGATGATATTATGGTTGCAGTAGATGTTGAGTTTGAGAATGGGCAAATATTAGAACATCGCCTAGCGATTGATGCAAAGAAAGATATTCTGGGAGTATGCGGCAGTTAAGTAGTTTAAACGGAAAAAGAACAGTTGGCTGTTTCACATTATAACCAACAATTAAAAGCCTCTTAATGGGGCGTTAGGTGTTTATGGTCGGTACAAGAGGGCGCATATTGTAAGTGGTTATGAGTTCCGCTAGCAGCTAGTATCAGCTTCCGGTGGTTCTAATAACTACGGGTAGTATCCGTCTACAGTTGGTATTAGCGAATAATGGTTAGCTTAACTAGGGTCTAGAAGGTAGCCACTCATACTGTCAGACGTACCACACATATACCGTAGATATAAGGGCCGTCAATCGCTAGTATTAATGGTTAGCTTAACTACGGGGAAGTGCAGTATTACTGTGAATTGTCATTTAAACGGTTTAAATTTTTAGTGGAACATTGGTGTTACTTAAAGGCTTTATGGCTAGGAAGGACTGTTAAATCATGCTTAACGGGTGAACCATGGACCCATACTACCCCCGCATTTTCGGAGAGGAAAAGATGCAATTGAGTGAGAGTAGCTGAGTGATTGCAGTACCTTATTCATTGACCTAATAACCCTATATCAATAGAGCTTTAGCTTCATCAGAATTTAGTGCTTTAGATACTGCCGTTCTTCCTTTGTCGACAGTTAGTATAATATCTTTTACAGAGTAGCCTTGTCGTTTCATTTCTATGGCTTTATCTTTCCAATCAGTCTTTGATGGTAATAACCTGCCAGCCTCTATATCTCTATTGAGGTTGGATATTGTTACTTTGTCATTGATGGATTGCAGCTTTAATGCTTCGACTTCTTCTTTCAAAAATTCTGTTTCCATAGCTTCCCATATCTCGTTGAATATTTGCTTGCTTATCATGTTGAGGGATTTATGAAAATTTACCCTGTTGTGGTCTAATTTTTCATAGATAGTTGCTGAATTTGGAGGTAACTGTTTCTCAAAATTTCTATTGAGTATTTGTTTAAAGATGTAGCCGCTGTTTGTATGTTTTACCTTTTTTAACCAGTCCTGATGTTTGTTCTTAGCAATGCTTTGCCATATCTTGTTAACTGTATCCTTAGCGGAAGCTCCCTTGTAATTTTTACTAGTTAGTAATGCTAGCTCCTGTATTATATTGATTAATAACACTTGAACCTCAGGCCCTGTGATTTTATGTTTGATATAATTAGGGTTGTTACGCATTGCTTTAGCTTCAAGCTCTTTATACAAGCCGATACGTATATTAGTGTATTCACTTTCTGTTTGGCTATCTGTGTCTCGTTTTATTTGTTCTAACTTTGCAAGCTGCAATTCAAGTGGTAATGCTTCCAAGGCAGATGTATCTAAATTACTCATGGTTGTACACTTATCTGTTGTTACCTATCAAAAGAAACATGTCGGAAGAAGGATAAGCGGTCTTCTTTTCACTGGGTAGCAACTCCACAGCTATCCGACAATTAATGTTATTGTAGCACCTTAAAAACAAAAGCGAACAAAAAAGCGAACAGAAATGCAGTGTTTTCCTGTATCTATTAATATTAATACAATAAAAAGTTATTTTGATTGGTGAGGTGTAGTGTAAGCACTGTCTAACGCATATCTACTGTTTGATGAGAGGGTTTATGTGGAAGGTCGCTAATACCAGTAGATAAGCTGATAACCAACAGCTAACCATTGGTAGCTAACACCAATGGTTACCCATCATTATATCTACGGTTTCATATGGTACTGAAGCTTGAAGTGTGAGTTACTACCGCATGAACCTGTAGTTAAGCGACTGGTAATCCATAACCCATAAGTACCCGTAGATAAGCGACCGTTAACAGCTGATATGCAAATGTAGTAAGTATAAAACTTTTATTTTTTGTCATTAGCATTTGGCTTTCAAACACTACCCTTTACGCATACAGACCACAGAACATCTACCTCAACTAACTAGCCATACCCTTCACTTGCTTCGCAAGTTCATGGCATGACTAGATTAGCATCGTCCGATTTCTGCGTCTGATGCGACAGGTAGTGTTAAGGGTTTACGGGTTGGCGGATACTAGTTGTATCTTCAAGTTTTTTAGTGAAAAATAACGGCTAATTAGGCGCATTCTCAATTAAGTACTCAAACGTACAAACTCGCTATATTGAAATATGTCTTCATTTCTTAAAGCACAAGTACTTACTTTAAGCGATTTAGGGCATTCACTAGCCCCCCTAGCTATGAAGAGGCTGATAATAAAAGAGCTTTACGTACTCATAACTGTCTCAAACATGCCTAAATTTGCATACACCACACTACACATAACCACTAAGTAGCAGAAACCAAAAAGCACCAAACTTATCGAGTGGTGCTTTCTGGAATTTAACTCTTTGGGTTATTGCTGTTTCTTAAATCTACGTGACGCTAACCCAATCATTCCTAATGCAAAAATAGCAAGTGTAGATGGTTCGGGGACTGTTTTTGCAACATCACCTGACTGAACTGCCCAGGCATTAGCTCGACCATACATATGGCCAAAAACCGTTCGGCCACTGCCCATATCGAAAGCAAGCGTATTGCCGCTACTCTGCTGTGTGGCCGACCAATAAGTAAAGTCCTGGATGTTCTTAAATGGGCCATCCGCCCTGTTAGCGGATACCAGACCTGTTACCGTGCCAAGTGCGGTGTAAAATAGGCTGCCCATTTCGCTGCCAGTACACCAATCACCATAGGAGCCATAGGAACCACTAGTTTGAGTGTTACAGCTTGCATCGAACGATAAGGTATCAGCCAATCGCCAATTATCATTACCACCTACATTTAAACCGGCTGCCCAGTTATTGGCATCAACCCATGTCATGCGCCCATCGTAAGAATACCCAGAAGTTTTTGCGTAGTTTGCATCTGCTAGCCAAGTTAGGTCAGCAACATCATCGTAGTAAGCTAGTCCTCCCAAGCGAGATATCAGCCCGGCATTAGCTAAGCTACTGATAAGCATTGCGGCCAAAATAAATAGTACATTTAAAAACTTAAATTTCATTCGAATTCCCTTTTAATCCCTTTCCATTAATTTTGATAGTGAAACTATATTAAGATACTTTCTTAAATCTACGTGATGCTAAACCCATAATGCCTAGTGCGAAGATGGCAAGTGTTGATGGTTCTGGTACCGATACAGCATTCAAACTTGTAATAACGCCATTTAGGTGAAATGCTTCATCGGTTGTTGTATTTAATTGGACAACAGAAAACGAACGAGAGGCATAGCTAGTGAAGTTAATGGTATTTGGAATGTTGGTATCTAAAATTGACGCAGAATGAGTAAAGTCGAATAAATTCAGTGTTGATTGAGTTACTACTGTTCCATCACCCATTCCTGAGATTGGTGGGGTGTAATCTAGGGGGGAAGCAGCAGAAAAAGCATCAACAACACTTGAGCCAATTACTCTATCATTCCATATTTGCAAATATCCTGGTAAAGATTCAAGTGAGTTTCCATTGAAGATGTAGCCATTGATATTAACTTCGAAATCCAGTACAGCAGAATAGATTGCAGTTGTTGGGTCTGATGCTGTTGGAGAGCCTTCTACCACTTCTGTTAAATAAGAGAAGCTACCAAAAAAGCTGTTTCCTATTTCGAATTGGTTTGTAAGGTGGTTGTGCTCATCGGTGATTGTACTTAATTCACCTGTGAATTCATAACTAATTAAACCGGCATTTGCCACACCAACAAAGAAACTAGCAGATAAAATTACGGAGGTTAGAGCGGCCGTGAGATATTTAAATTTCATTTATATTCCTTTTTAATCCCTTTCCATTAATTTTGATAGTGAAACTGTAACCGTTTTTATTTCTTAAATCGACGTAATGCTAAACCCATCATTCCTAATGCGAAAATAGCAAGTGTAGATGGTTCCGGTACAGGGAATACATCTCCGTCCATTACCGCTATTGCATTTACCATCGTATATCCTGTCGTTCCAGCCAATCCTTGGTACCCATCATCAAAGTCGAAAGCCCATGCATCTGTAATTGAATGAACAGTTTCTGACCAGTAATACATTTGACCTTGATTGTGTTGTGTTGTCCCAAGTAAATTTTGGAACGGTGATACAGAGCCTAATCCATAAAGTATTTGATTGGTTCCTAATGTGTCTCGAAAGCCTATGCCTCCCAATTCATCATAGAATAAATGACCAAGCTCAGAGCTGGTAACATTCCAGCCCACAACATTTTTGCCGTCATGCCCTGGCTGTGAATATGGTGAATTCGGATCCCAATATCCATCTAGAGTTTTTGGTAAACGCCAATTATCTAGTATTTTTCCATTAAAATTGATTTCTAAACTTTGCGCCCAGTTGTTTTGAGTTAAAAAATCACTTTGATAAGATACAGGTAAATTAGTAAAGTCATACCAAGTGATGTCTAAGTCATCATCATATATAAGTTGATTACCAAGTGAGTCTATCCCTCGGATAATTAAATTAGCATTAGAGTTAAAACTAATCACTATAACCAAACCAATAAAAGCAATATTTAATCTTTTGAAAATCATTCAAAATCCCTGTTATCCTTGTCCTAACCTTTTGCTCATTGTGAGCAATTACTGCGGAGTAGTGATGTGTTAAATAGAAATTATTATTTGTTATAAATCAAGCAAATAATAGACCAACAATTTAATCCATTACTTTCAGTGACTTTGCTTTAACAATTATTTTTATAAATCACATAACTGTAAAGTAATCGGACACTTATACAAACACCCAGTCTAACAATATCTCCGCGAAAACCACCATCTAAAATCATTGCGGAACAAGCATAAGCCTCTAGTAATGCTCAAATAGAGTCAGATGATGTTACTGGTCAAGGCTCAAATCGCGCTGCAAAGGTAGGCTTCATAAGTCTCTGCTGACCAAAAGACTTAGTAAATTTACTGTGAACGCCACTGACGGTTTTGAGCTTAAACTTGCCCCACAAATGAGCAATAAATTTCAGTTAGTATTTCCCTGAATATGATCATCGTTTCACGAAAGTTCAATGACTATATTTGGCTAAATTGAAGTCATAAGGTATTAGAGGATGGTAATGTCTGCAAAGTCGGTTCTGCTGGCATTAAGGTCGAAATGGTTAAGTGGTAACTAAAGGTTAATTGGTGGTCAAAGTAAATGTTATTACCCAGCCAAAGTACACTTAAGCCATTAAATACACGAATATACACAACAGCTATGTTGAAATATGCATTCATTTTTTATCATACAGGTACTTCCTTTACGCCATTCGTGGGATTGGGCATCCCCCCTTAGTTATCATGAAGGCCGAATGGAGTAGCATTAAGTACAAATAAAGGGGATCTAGCGTAGTTATTTTACCTACATATAAGTACAGATAAAAAATGTGCTTTACAGTCGTTCTGCTTATGTGAATATTTTTTATTGAGCGATTATTATTCTCCTTTATTAGATGTATTGAAACAGGATAGGCATAGGAGAATTAACCTAAAAAACCTAAAGAATTTTTCGAACAATATGAAAATTAGGTTTTTTAGGTTTATTTAATACCTTGTTATTTCAATTCACTGTTCCAGCGATATCGAACACTAGGTCTGCCGCCGCTCTTACTAGTTGAACTAATAAGTTTGATTAAGTAGTTGTTCTTAACAAGAACACTGATACCACGTTTCACATCCTCCGTGTTATTTAAACCACTCCAGTTTTTCTGAACTATTTCACTTGGCGAAAAGGATTGTTTAACAAGTTTATCTCGCTTTTCGATGATGCTTTGCGCAATCAATGTATCCTTATCTTGAATACCATAAATACGCTTAGCATGTGTAATTAAGTAGTTCGCCCACCTAATGGCTTTAACAATCGACTCGACTACAACTTCATTAGCTTCAGGGTCTTCAGCTAATTCAATCAGTAATGCTATTGCAGGTACCATCTTTCGGTATTTAGTAATGTGATTGACTAAGTTATATTGGGCTTCACCTTTATTTAACTCATCTATTATTTTAATACTGTCTTTAAACCAGTTTGTGAAGACCTTTTGAGCTTTAGGGCAAAAGCACAGTACCTTGCCTTCAAGATCATATAACTCTGTAAAAATATCCCACGCAATACAATCTGCATCTTCATTTGGTGGTTCATCTATATATTCTTGCTTCACAGGATCTGGCCAAACGGCTAGCTGTAAACGCTGCATAAAACCATCATTTGAGCTTCCCTTAGACATAAAGATATCCTGCAATACATCAGGTTGAATAGTACCGATCACAGACAATGTGTTTTTCTCAATGAAGACTCTGCCTCTCGATACTCGATCTACGCTATAAGATGAATTCCCATTAAACGCTTCAAGTAAATACGGACGGTCATTATTGCTTGGCTGATCAAACTTCCTAAACAATGCAGATATTTCATCTTGAACGTACAATATACCTGTAGGATTCTCACTCTGGATAACCTGTAATTGCTCAATTGTTGTATCTCTCACCATAATCCTTTTAGAAGAGATACCCTTAGAAGTTTCAACCTCAACCTCCCGCAAGATTCCTTCCATTTTACTGATGTGCTTGAGAGCTGAATCCATTGCAGGGCTTTTCATAGAGCTAGGGTAACCAATTAAAAGACCCCATAAGTTTGGAACTACTTTCCAACTATGATCATTGGCTTTTGGCTGAATCATTACTTTATTACCCACTGCTGCTGCAAGGCTAATCATGATTGCTACGCCTACGTAATCTGCAGGACATTGGAGCCTATATTGAATGTCTTTTCCCCATTTATGTAATGAGCTTGGCAGTAAAGTAAAATCGAATTCCTCAACAGGCAATCCAGCTAGTTGGGATAATGGTGTTACTTCTGGATCACTAGTTAATAGTGTCGATAAATTAAAAGTCTTTTTATTCATCATCGGCTCCCTTCAAGTGATATTCGGCGACACGATACCTCCTAACGCCAAAGTCATCAACAAGGCTCCTCTCTACAGTTTCAATTTCATGACCTTTTCTTCTAAGCCTCGCTACAGAGCCTGATGGAGAAAAAACCCCACTTTTACGAAATTCATAAGTATTAGTGGGTTTTTTCTTGAGGGCTTCTAGAACACGGTCATCGGAAGTTTTTTTTGACTTACTCATACTACACCTCCGATCCATGCACTTTTTTGCTTGATTCTCCAAATGGCTTGATTAGGGCTTCTAACGCCTTTGGCTCGAAGTTCTAAAGTTGTTGTTTCACGATCTGAATTACTAGAAAGTGAAGAGACTGTTATAGCCTCACTACTTTGAAGTTGAACTGTGGTTATTTCTACAACGTTTAAAACGTTATTTTGGATATTAAAAAATTTCATGTGAGTTTCCTTATGTATAAAAGAAAGCCACCACTTTTCAACAAAATTAAGTTATAATTATCTCGACTAAAAGAATTACTAAGCTCATTTCTGTTGAACAGAGGTGGGCTTTTTATTTTGTATTATTTAATATTGTTGTTGGATGTACTGAGTACAAAGAACATGAGTGCCCAGAGCAATTTTCTACCTGTTTTCGCCATGAACCAATCTCATTAGGGTCATAGGTACAATCAATGCAGTTCGCATTAATTTTTCCTCTTAAACCTGACTTGCTGATATGTTTAATACTTAGGTTTCGCTTATAATCGGCTTGTGAAATAGTCATGTTTATACTTCCCCTTCATCACGCGCTTTTATGCGTGACTCTATGAAAGATAATATTTCTGACTCTACCCAAGCTACAGCTGTACCACCTTTTACAAGAGGTACGCTCTTAGGGAATTGGTTTTGATTACATAGTTGGTATATGTAGCTTTTTGAGAGTGAAGTGAGTTGTTGAACTTGTTTAATCCGAAGTAGTCTTGTGCTTGTCATATTATTTACCCTTTAATAGCCCTAATGGTCTGATGCGTTATTGCATGAGCTATGGGGTGCATATTAGTGGGTATATTGACGATATAAAATTGGTCAACGTGGTCAATGATTTTATATATTTATGACCACGTTAAATACCATGTATTCTGTGGGCTTTAGCTAATAAGGTCAATCTTACTTCTTTGGTTTTGGACCACGTATAAACTCAATTATTTTTTGTTTTCGGAAGAAATGCTTAAATTCTGAACTGAAAAGGTGAGGGTCTAATTTTCTTAACTCATCCCAAACATCGGCTTTCTTCGTGTTACGCACAATTAGTTCGTCTTTACCGTCAAGCCATTTTATAAAAATGATTTCCCTTTGAGACTGTGTATTGGCTTTTGGAGAATCTTGTGTTTTTAATAGTTCTTCCACAGCTTCAATATTTTTAGCCTCAATAAAGATGTGCTTATATTCTATGTCCCTGAACTCTATTGGGGAGGTTAGCCCAGTATCGGCTCCATATTCAGGGAATAACTTTAAGTCTCTCTGGTATTCCACAAGCTCATGGTAATCTCCGATATCTTCAAAAAGATCAATTTCATTTAAGGCACCTTTGAAAAGCTTGTCGAATTGATGAATTTTAACCAGTGGTAGCATTTGTCCTTTAATGACAAAAATATTTTCTTCTTTTTCATGAAATCTTGATCGATGATATGGAGGGGTATCCATTTCAATCTCGCCCCAACGAATCATGTGAACATATTTCTCAGATTGATTAACTGCATGAAAAATAC
>Ga0209396_1007119_pt1 | contig 10075 bp, 10 predicted proteins | sample GOMGulsemesocosm_6_FD_184638 | JGI IMG/M metagenome (GOLD analysis project Ga0209396, IMG submission 184638) | Methane-oxidizing microbial communities from mesocosms in the Gulf of Mexico - GOM8C Gulf of Mexico (SPAdes) (version 2) | ecosystem: Environmental > Aquatic > Marine > Cold seeps... | reverse complement strand
TAGATAACGCCATCGCCTTTGTACCCAACACCCTCAATATCTGAATCTGACGGAATGCCTGTTGAGTAAACCACATTCTTCATCGTTTCATCGACTACCATTAGTGTGGATATCTTATCTGCATTTAAAACATGAGGGTGATCGCTTAGCATCACATACTCTTTACTATCCCAGTCATAAGTAATGCCACTGGCAAGATAGTTTTCTGGCATAAGAACAGTACTGTTACTTTGTATTAACGGAGATGCGTATGGCCCATCTTTTGCCACATCATTTACTTCTTTTGTAACTCCACAACCAGCTAGCATAATCGTGGCAAGTGCAATTATCGTCATCTTCATTTTAAGTTCTCTTTGTTAATTTTTGCGTAAAGCGAGTATTAGGGTGCATTATCCCCTGCTCAATATGAATCTCATATGAACAACTAATTTTTCCTCCAACGTGATGAGCGACTATTTATCATTCGGAATTTATTTCTTTACTCTGGAATTATTTTTCTAAATAAAGCCGATATGATGAACTCAGTTAGAACAAACATTAATATAAATTATTTAACGAGGAGTGATTATCATGAGTAACTTACTTGACCAAGCAAAAACAATCTTAACTGTTGCAAAAGACACTGCAAAAACATCTGTCACTGCTGGTTTTGGTGTTTATGGCACCATAGTTGATGAAGCATCAAAATCATCAGATAAAGCGACGCAGCTTTTTGAATCACTTGTTGAGCGCGGTACGCAAGTTGAGCCGAAACTAAAAGAACAAACGTCTGCAATCTTTGCTAAAAAAATCACGTTAGAGTCAGTTGAATCTAAAGCACAAGGTATCACTAGCCGTTTTACTGGTGATCAAGGTTCAAAACTAACTGAACTAGAAAGCAAAATTGACCAACTGACAGCAATGGTTAGCGAGCTAAAAACTACACCTAAAAAAGTAACTAAAGCACTAGCAACAGCTGACGCATAGTAATACTTTAACTGCCGTAGTTAATTGAAGTCAGCCTCCTTATTTGGAGGCTTTTTTGATCTTGCCTTCAGAACATTCAATGCTTCCATTAAACCTTTCTGAATACTTTCAAATGCACAACTCATTGTGACCTCCAAAGGTATCCGTAAGTATTTAAAATAGCGTTCAATGGATTAGTTTAAGCAATAACGCCACAGGTACATGTTATTGATGTTGAACCAGTGATAACGCTGCTTTCGCGGTATCTAGCGCAGAATTAGGGTTTTGACCCGTCACTAACAGTCCGTCAACAACGGTATGCCCCATCAGTGGCAAAAATGCTTTGCTATAACTCATACCTCTATTTTTTAGGTTCTTTTCCAAATTATATGGCACTGATTTTTTTACACCCGCAATAGCTTCATCAAAATAGGGAAAGCCGGTTCCCTTTTTGCCCTTAAGTAAGTATTCACCGTTACTTAATTGCACATTTTGCAAAGCAGCAACACCATGACAGACTGCCGCTACAATTTTATTTGTTTCGTACATCTCACGGGTCAAGGTATCAAGCAGCTCATTACCAACGAAATCCCACATCGCGCCGTGGCCACCAGCAAAGTAGAGTAGCTCATAGTCATTGTGATCAACTTCTGATAGTGGCTTGGTATTGTCTAATAAAGCCATGAAGTTAGCATCTTGATAGCGCTTTTTAGTCGCTTTATCTAACATGAAAAAGCCTAAACTTCTGCTATCGATGGGCACCTTGCCGCCTTTAGGGCTAACGATATCCATGGCGATACCCGCTTGTTCAAACTGATCATAGAAGTGGGTAAGTTCAGATAACCAAAGACCTGTTGGCTCTGTGTCTGCATCGTTAAAGTACGAGTGATTAGTCACGACAATAAGTGCTTTTTTCATTTTTAACTCCATTCTATCAACTCGAATTCAGGCAATAAAAATATTAGTCCTATTAATAAAAACAATCCTAATTCTGCTTAGCCAACACTCTATTTAGGCGCACTCTATTTAGGCGCACTCTATTTAGGCATGCTTGCTAACACTTCACCAAATGCTTTCAGTGCCAGCGCGTCATCTTCACCCCTAGCAACTAAGTTTTGGCCGTTTATTTGTTTATCCATAATCGCTGTTTTATATGCGGCGACGACGTCTTTAATATCAACCGCACCAGTGCTATCTAAACCCGGTATCTGCTGCATGGTTTGCTTGATCATACCAGGACTGACACTATTGATACGTTTGCCATCAGTAAGTTCTAGCGCAGCGCCTTGCACAAAAGTATCTATAGCGGCGTTGACCATAGCGGCAGCTGTCATACCTAATACAGGAATAGCACTTGTTTGACCGCTAATTAAGGTAATACTGCCACCTGGTGTTAGGTAGTCGACAGCCAATTTAGCTAACTTAACCTGCCCCATAAGTTTAGATTGAAAGCCTACATTGTAGTCCTCGAAGCGCATTGCTTCACTGCCAAATACCTTACCCAGCGCAGCGCCGCCCGCAAAGTTAACAACAGCATCAACACTACCGAGTTTTTTTAGCACGTTCTCAATACTGGCCATATCTTCAAAATCTGCCGTGAAATCTAACTTCACTGCACTGTTTGGATTAGTACCTCGTCCTACAGCAATCACCTCAATGGCACTGCCATTACTGTCTTGTTTTAATGATTCAACTAATGCCGAGCCGATAGTACCTGTTGCGCCAATAACTAAAATTTTCATGTTGTTACCTTTTTGTATTTTGCTCATACTGAGCGTGATATAGGTTAAAAGTGAGCGTGAAATCGATTGAACATGAAACTAGATTAATGGTTTCCTTAATGTGATACTAGATAGCTAAATACCAACCCAGAGTTGCCGCATTGGAAACCAACATCAATTTACGTGACTTACGCGCTTTCTGCGCCGTAGTTGAAAAAGGCTCAATCACAGCTGCGGCAACGACCTTGGCTGAGACTAAAGGCTCGGTCAGTAAACGTATCTCTCGCTTAGAAGAAAAACTCGGCACTGCGTTAATCCAACGTAACACTGGTCGCGCTCAGGCAACACCGGAAGGGATGGCTTATCGCCAACGTGCGTTAGCGGCATTAGAAATTTTGGACATGGCTCAAGATGAGTTGTTAGATCAAGATGTGATACCGCAGGGACATTTGCGCGTAACAGCCTTGCAAGGTATTGCCAATATCCTCAATCTAGGTGATTGCTTAGGCCGTTTTGCGCAAGCTTATCCGCAAGTCAGCGTCGATATGATCATGACCACGGATATATTATCGCTACAGGACAATCAGATTGATTTTGCTTTTCGTCTCGCCTCGGGGGATTTACCTGACTCCAGCCATCGCGCACTGTTACTTGCCAAAGTAGGCCTTGGGTTTGCGGCAAGTCTTGATTACCTCAAAAAAAATGGCACCCCAAAGCATCCAAGTGAACTGCAAGATCACCGACTGCTGCTGCCACGCACCTTTGGCTCTGGTATCAGTATTAGCATGCAACCCATAGCACAACCGGAAAAGGCGGATATCTTTCACCTTGAAGGTCATATTACTTGTCAGGACACGTTATTTTTGGCCGATTCGGCATTGGCAGGTGGCGGCATCGCCTTGATGTCTCCCTCTGTGCAGCAACCTTATATAAACAGTGGCCAATTAACCCCAATACTCGATAATTGGGAATCCTGTCAACCGGGAAACTTATATCTGGTTTTCTCTGGCGGACCTTTATCCCCGAAAGCCAAGGCATTTAAAGATTTTATCAAAACAGCATTTAGTCATACGCCATTAATCTAGGGGGGAGTTTATGTACGCGTCAACATTGTTGATAAAAGGGCTTGAGTTAGAACCATTCATTGCTGCCACCTAATGTGTTTTTGCTACTAGGTATATCTACAGCGAGGTTTATGCCAAGACCATTGAGGATTTTAACTATTGTTGAAAAGTATACATCTTCGCCCTTTTCAACTCTGATCAAGGTCTTCTTGGTAACACCACAGAATGACGCTGCAATTTCCTGAGTCATCGACGCAGCCTTTCTATTGTCCTTAATCAATTTACCTAAAGTGCTTGGATCAAGTTGACTAACCATTCTATTACCCTAAAAAGTGTACTTATGGTTACTTTAGGTCTTCATATGCTTATAAGCAAGAAAAAGTGTATCTATATACACTTTTCTTATTGCTGACATTAGTATTTAGATTAAAGTGTACGATCGTTCACTTTGTTTACATCGTCAATCCACTATGCATCTTACTTAACAAATTGAATAACGGTCGTAATGGTGTCATCAACTTTAGAAAAGACGAGTACTCTCTTCAATCTATTTTTGACTAACATAGGACACATAAATTGCATCATCTAGTACTTCATGAGTTGTATAAGACTCATTAATAGCCTAGTATTATATTAATTGAGTAATATGGTACACAACAATGACTGAGCGATTAACATTACAAATATATACAGGTAATCAATGGAATGATGCTGCAGAATTAATTATTACCGAACCTCAGCTCGGTCGTGCTAGCGCATCTGAACTTAATTACCACCTAGATTATTTATCACATTTTAATGAACGCGCAGAAACCGCTGTTAGCTTTTGCTACCCGGTTGAAACGCTTGGCTACCACAAAAATAACTGGTTGCGCTTCATCGACGATATTATGCCTGCTGGCTCAAGTCGTGAATACTGGGTGAAAAAACTCGGTATTTCAGATCTCAGCCCAGCGAACCAAGACTTTATCTTATTAAAACAAGGCACAATTGCGCCCATTGGTAATCTAAGAATCAAAGAAGCTGTACCAGTAAAAATGACTCACGATATCGCTATTGATTTTACCATTGACCATGTTGTCGAGCGCGATATTGATTTCATTGAATACGCGCAGGAAAACGGAGCTGCCGCTGGCGGAGCAACAGGTGCAGGTGGTGCAGCGCCAAAAATGTTATTACGCTGTAGTCCTCAAAACAATGTATGGATCGATACCTTTCAAGATGATCCTACAAACTTAGATACCCATTATTTAGTTAAATTCCCTCGTGGTAAAGCAGCTATTGATAAAGACATTTTAAGAGCCGAATTTCATTTTTATCATGAACTTGAAATTATGGGCTTTGACACCATTCCAACGGATAAGATGCGCCTACTTGAAGGCAAACGAGTCCCGTCATTATGGCTACCAAGATTTGATACTTACATCTATAAAAATAAAATGCAGCACTGCGGCTTAGAGTCTGTCTACTCAATACTTGACGAGCAAGCAGCAAGACCATTATTACATGGTGACGTACTTGCTAGGCTTATCCAAAAGATGACCAAAGATGATTATTTCGGTAATACTAAAACGATGTTAGATGAACCGAACGGTATCGCTAATTTCGTTATTGAATGGGTACGTCGTGATTTACTCAACATTGCTTTTGGTAACTCTGATAATCATGGCCGTAACACCTCATTTATTAAATCAAATAATACCGTCACTCTCGCTCCTATTTATGACTTTGCACCAATGAAAGCTGATCCTGAGGTCATCAGCCGTACATTTACATGGGGGCATAATATGGAACGTGGTGGTAATTATAATTTCCCATTAATCGCAGATCATCTAAAGCAATGGGTTGAACCCGACCTATTGCTTAACGCATTACAGATAACAGCCAAGCAGCTAATAAATTTAAAAGCACGCTTAGAACAACGTGGCGTACCCGAATCAATCATTAATTACAGCTCTATTGGTTTAGCTAACTTAGAGATTAAATTTAAACAATGGGGGCTACTAGCATGATCGAAGCAGAAGTTAAAAAGACGAACTCAGCAGGTAGAAACGCAATCGTCAGCAAGCGTATTAATTTATCTCGAGAAGCGCGTGAAGCCTTAGTGATTGAAGTAACGGTTAACATGTTAAAAGGCTCTATGACCAAAGGGGAAGCATTAAAGCACCTAAGGTTAAAGTTGTTCTCAGTCAACCAAGCTGACTATGCAAAAATGGTTGGTATCAGCCGTAAAGCACTCTCTGAAATAGAAAACGGCAAAGGTAACTATACCGAAGCCATTTTACAAAAAGCATTTAGACCTTTGGGAATGGTTGTCACTGTGATGCCAAGAGATTTGGCTATTCTGGATAAGGCGCGAGCAGTTAGCTAACGCCCAACTTAACCTTATCCCCCTCTTTTAAAACGCTTTGCTTCATTTTTCGCATTATTAACCAGTTTTCCGAATGCTTTATCCTTGGCTCTTTTTTCTACTAATGTCGCGCTATTCATTGCTTGTTCGCGATTCAGTTTTTGATAGCTCGTCAGGCGTCTTAATGACAGACGACCATCGTCAATCGCGGCTTGAACAGCGCAGCCTGGTTCACTGTCATGCGAGCAATTACTAAAGCGGCACTGCTGTGCGATAGCGGTTATCTCGCTAAAGGTTTCACTTACGCCAGTCTCGCAACTACTTAGCTGTAATTCGCGCATGCCCGGGGTATCCATCAACATGCCGCCTTGCGGTAACATTTTTAGTGCTCGATACGTAGTCGTATGGCGGCCCTTGCTATCATCCTCGCGAATGCCACCCGTCTGCTGTGCTTCAATGCCTAACAGGCCATTCACTAAGGTCGATTTACCCACCCCAGATGAACCTAAAAAGGCAACGGTTCTACCTGATTTGCAGAAACTATGCAGCTGTTGAAGATCTTGGCTAGCTAACGCGTTAACTGAATATACCGCAAGCAGTGGATCCAGCGCTTGTACTTCAGCTTGCTTACCTTCAACGTCGTCACATAAATCGGCTTTGGTTAATATAATTACAGGTTCAACCTGCGCTTCTTTAGCAATGGCAAGATAACGTTCAATACGGCCAAGGTTGAAATCATTATTCAAAGAACAAACTATCATGACACTGTCGATATTCGCGGCGATCAGTTGCGTTGCTACCTTTGAACCCGGTGCCTTACGCTCAAACAATGATTGACGCTCTAAGCTTCTATAAACTCTTAACGACTCGTCAAACAATATCCAGTCACCAACACAAACGCGTTCACTGTTTAGCGCTAAGGTTAGCGTGACTTGGCCTTGTTCTGCCATCACGATGATACTGCTGCGGTGTTGTTCAATAACACGACCTATCATGAACTCAGTCAGTTCTTCTAGCGTCAGCTGTTGCTGAAAAAAAGTCTTCCAACCTAACTGCGGTAGTGTTGGCGTAATGTTCATGGCTGTATTCATGATGATGATCTCGTCTATTAATATTGATTCTGTTATTTAGTGCGCGCACCAAATCGATGAGGTAATAATAGCGGGATTAGAGTGGGAAAGATTGAACATTTACGACATGGTTGAGTTTTATCTGATTGCGCCAATAAATGCGTACGTTGATTTTTCGCAACATACACATCATCTTTGTCTGCCCCATCTAAATCTTATTAAAGGCTTTAATAAAAGGCTTAGGGTGCTGGTGAAAGCGGATGCCACCAGCTGAGTTAAGTGGTTTTGTGCTTTCCTCAAAAGGCTTCAAAATATAACCCCAGTTATCTGCCCTAGAGAAATAAATCACATAATCAATGTTGGCATTACCCCATCTATTTTCTACAACGTGAGATTCATTATGGGACTCGATTGTTTTGACTTGGATGCGATAAAAACTATTACCATCACTGACCAGTAGATCAGTAGATCAGTAGATCAGTAGATCAGTAGATCAGTTTTCATATCATGATCAATGATTGGAAAGAAAACTTCCCAGCCATCGAAAGTAAACCAACTGGCGACAAGGGTCTCAAACGAAACTTGTTTGTAATGTAGAAGTGCGGGATCTGTGCGGTGTGCATTTTTTACAGGCATGGCGGTATCCAGATATTATAAATAATAAATTGATGCCGCACTCCGGTAGGGACCTCTGTGTGCGAGCCGGGTATCCGTATGGAATAACCCACAATTTAATATCACCATACAACCGTGAGGTTGGTATCTAATAAAAAAGGCTGCCAGCCCTGAAATCTCACTTAAGACTTCATGTGATTAACACCCGCCGTAAACTTGAACTCTTTGATAATTAACTTTTTTTGTAAAAAGATATAACGTAAAATATTTAAAACTCCTTTTACGATACGAAACTAATGCCAATAAACATATCTAATAAAATTGATGCAATATTCGATGCTCTAGGCGAAAACATTTTAAATGGTGATGAGAGGGAGCAAAAAATTATAACTGCGACTAAAGACTTCATTATTACCATAAAAAAAATGGGTAGATATAGCATTCAAACATGGAATCCAGAGGAAACATGGGAGCTATGGATAGCATTCGATTGCATAGGAGGCAGTCACCAAGATAGCGCTCATATAATTGCTCAAGAGCTAAATATGGCGCTAGATAAGGCTACAAATGCAGAAAAAGAACCAATAGCATTTACTTTAGCATTACTGGATTATTTTTCTCAACGATTATGCCCTGCTGATATAGACAAGCTTTCCCTAACTTTTCAACAGAATGCTGAAATAGGGTTACTCGGTGCAAGATTACTCGAACAAAAAATCAATATTTTCGGTAAAACTGAAGCTGATTTAAATCAAATAGTAGGAATTCTTAAGAAGGTGATTGGCACTTGGGGCTACCGCCTTGTAAGAAAACATTCAGTAAATGCAATAAATCAAACAAAATATAATAATACCTACCCATTTAATATTTTAACTTTAGCATTTGAATATGACTGTAAAAAATTCGCTCTTGCGACTGAAAATCATGATTTAGATAAGGCTCAAGCTGTATTAAATGAAATAACGAACTACGTACCATATCAAAATTCTTCAGAGCTAACCTTACCATGTATTATGATGCGTGAGAGTTTAACGGCAATGAAGCACAGTAAAGCCCTCGATGAAGCTAATCGTCAGGCGCTACAGCATATGACAGACCAAATTGACGGCAGGATTAACAACTCAGAGACTAAGTTTAAAGATGATGTAAATAAAATAGCTCGGGATAATAATCAAAAAACTATTGAAAATTTAGGGGTTTTTAGTGCGATTATCACTTTTATCATTACAGCAGCTTTAGCAATGTTTAAGGCTGAAAGTGCAATGTCTCCAATATATATGATTACAATTGGGTTAATACTTATAGTCTTCATTCTAACTATACAGCTAACAACAAACACGAAGAAAACAGAAGCCAAAGATCAAGGAGTTGTGGCCGCTTTTAAAGATATGTTGCTGACAGATAAAAAAATGATAATACTAAGTATTTACACAATCTTAATAGCTGTAACTATAGCAACTTCAAGCTTTATTGTAGAACCAAGAAAGCAAGAAGTTGAGAAGCTAATAGCAAGCGCAAGAATAGAATTAAATGCTCAATCTACGTTAAAGTTAGAAGCATTAAAGACTGAAATTGATAAAATTCTTACAGATAAAAAAAATGAACTAGATAATGAAATCAATAGCAAAACAGAAATATTTAAAACGTCTCTAGACGGTATTGGAACTAATGCCCAACAAACATTAAATGAAAATGTGGCGCAGGCAAACACAGCAATAAATATAACAAAAGACAATGCAATAAAAGAGATATCACAACTCCATGCGAAAATTAATTTAGCCCCCCCCCAGCTATAACTAGTGTTGAATAATCTTAAGTAACGGTAAATAACGCATATTATTTGTTGAAGCTTATTAACGTTATTTATGTGATTACGTGAACTAGGTATGCAACTCTAGTATATCGAATGAGTAGTATAACTAGACCTAAGATCATAAATTCCAGAAACACTAGCAAAAATAGATACCCAACAAAAAAGCGAGCCCTACTTTCGCAGGACTCGCTCTTATCACTTCATGTTTTTAACGTTTTAACACGCTAAATTAACCAAAATTAATCGTTATACGCTTCAATTGGTGGACATGAGCAGAATAAGTTACGGTCGCCATACACATCATCGATGCGGTTTACTGTTGGCCAGAACTTGTCTTGTTTCACGTAAGGTGCAGGGTAAACCGCTGTTTCACGGTCATAAGCACGATCCCAGTTAGCGTCAACAATATCAGCTAGTGTGTGTGGTGCGTTATGGAGTGGGCTTTGTTCTGCAGTCCACTCACCCGATTCAACTTTAGCAATCTCAGCACGGATGCC
>Ga0209396_1007117_pt1 | contig 10076 bp, 10 predicted proteins | sample GOMGulsemesocosm_6_FD_184638 | JGI IMG/M metagenome (GOLD analysis project Ga0209396, IMG submission 184638) | Methane-oxidizing microbial communities from mesocosms in the Gulf of Mexico - GOM8C Gulf of Mexico (SPAdes) (version 2) | ecosystem: Environmental > Aquatic > Marine > Cold seeps... | reverse complement strand
ACTCAGGTACGGCGTGTGCTCCCAACCCACACGCTTTATTTTGAAGAGTAAAACCAGCGCGAGAAAAGGTCCTAATATATCTACAGGGAATTAAATTATTATTATTAGGTCATATACAGGACAAAAACATGAAACAAAGCATCAAAAAAACTAACGTATTAATCGCATTATTAGCCACTACATTATTCAGTACCGTAGCCGCTGCTGCCGTACCAAAAGCCGCACTTGTTAAAGTTGAACCAGTTTCTCAAACTCAATTAACAACTGCTGCACATAACAGCATACAGGTGTCTTTAGCACCAGTTAAAATCACCTATAAGCAGCTGCCTATTAGCTCTGACCTTGCAAAACAAAAGCAATCAGCCAATCGAAATAAGTTTGTTACCTTAACTAAAGCAAGTTTAATTGCTGAATAGTTAGATTGAGCTACACTGTGTAAAGCAATGCTAAGCACAGTGGGTATCAATCAATATGATTGTTCCTGTTATCTTGCATGTTAACATATTTCAAAATGCTCGCACATTTTACTGAAGTAAGGTTTTAGCGATTAAAACCTAAAATAAAAAAGGTGTCCTAGGACACCTTTTTTGTTGCTCAAAATTCGACTCACACCTAGTTTACTAAGTAAAAATAGATAACCACTGAGCTTATAAGTACTAATCTGTAATAAGTGGCGTAAAACCTTTCACTACATCATCTAAGGCCTTCATTTGAGCTAAATATGGTGCTAACTTATCCAGTGGTAATGCACAAGGTCCATCACACTTTGCTACCGATGGATCAGGGTGTGCTTCTATAAAGAGCCCTGCTATACCGATTGCCAAACCACTACGCGCTAATTGTGCAGCTTGAGCACGACGACCATCAGCACTATCACTGCGACCACCTGGTTTTTGTAAAGCGTGCGTTGCATCAAATATCACAGGAGCGTAGTTTTTCATTTCGTCCATTGCTAACATATCAACAATCAAATTGTTATAACCATAACAGCTGCCGCGCTCACACAAGATAATATTCTCATTTCCAGCTTCTGAAAATTTGGTAATAATGTGCTTCATTTCATGGGCAGCAAGAAATTGTGGCTTTTTAACATTTATAATTGCGCCGGTTTTAGCCATTGCGACAACAAGGTCTGTTTGCCTAGCTAAAAATGCAGGTAGTTGGATAACGTCAACGACTTCACTTACTGGTTGTGCTTGGTAAGACTCATGAACATCGGTAATAATTGGAACATTAAACGTAGACTTAATTTCTTCAAATATTTTTAGACCTTCATCTAAACCAGGTCCTCGGTAAGAGTTAACTGAGGAGCGATTTGCTTTATCAAATGATGCCTTAAAAACATAAGGGATACCAAGTTTTTGAGTGACTTCAACATAGTGCTCAGCAATCTTCATTGCTAGATCTCGTGACTCAAGCACATTCATACCACCGAATAGTACGAATGGTTGCTCATTCGCAACTTCAATACCTTTAACGTTAACTGATTTAATTGTCATCATTTCTTCCTAAAAAAGTGTTTCTAACAGTAATGTATTTCACACGCCTCTTTATTTAATAAAGTATTAATAAAAAGTACGATAGATGTATTAGCTAATAGCTATAAAAATTATCGAAATACACTTTTGATGCTAAATAAAAGCCCGTTCTAGAATAAAGCATCAAATCTAAGTGGTATGAATCAATTTGAAGGAAAAAGCACAGAGTTGATGACTATCAATGAGTACTTTTGACACATAAATTGTTTTATACCGCAACGAGGTGATGCTTTATTAACTATATGAAAAGCTAACTACCTATAATTCGTAATAATTGTCCACACATCCATGCCATATATGTACCTAGGGCATAACCTAGTACAGCAAGTAATACACCTACAGGTGCTAATGATGGATGGAAAGCAGAAGCAATAACCGGCGCTGATGCAGCGCCACCAATGTTAGCTTTACTACCTACCGCTAAATAAAAGATTGGCGCTTTAATGAGTCGGCCAACAACAAATAATAAAACGACGTGTATTGCCATCCAAATTAAACCAATAACAACATACTTAGGCGCTTCTGCAATTTGGGTAATATCCATGTGTAAACCTATGGTTGCAACAAGAATATATAAGAAACTACTGCCAACTTTAGATGCACCTACCGACTCAAGCTGTCTTACTCTGGTAAATGATAAAGTTAAACCAATGGAAGTAACTAAAACGATAATCCAAAATAACTTACTGTGTAAACTGAATTTTTTTAGGTCAGGGAAGTTTTGCTGGAAGAATGGCACCAGTAAATCAGCGGCGAAATGGGCAAAACCAGCAGCACCAAAAGCGATTGCGATAATAAGCATAAAGTCTTTTAACTCAGGTGTGCGCTTGTTCTCTTTTTCAAACGCTTCAACATCAGCAATTAATTTGTCGATTCCCGAGGTATCTGCACCACTTTTCGCATCGATGGCTTTATGATTAGCTGCAATGTATAAAAGACCTGCCATCCAAATATTAGCGACAACAATGTCTACCGTAACCATAATAGTAAATATTCTACCGTCAGCTTCATAAATCTCTTTCATTGCTAACATATTAGCGCCACCACCAATCCAGCTACCAGCAAGAGCGGCCATGCCACGCCAAACAGCTTCAGGACCAGTAACGCCAATAAGCTCAGGCCAGATAGCAGAAACAATTAACAGCGCAATGGGCCCACCGATGACGACACCAACAGTACCGGTTAAGAACATAATGATAGCTTTACTACCAAGCCCAGCAATGGCTTTAATATCAATACTTAGCGTTAATAAGACTAAACAAGCAGGTAATAGGAAGTATTTAGCTACTTCGTCAACTTGGCTAATTTCAGCACTAACAATACCAAAAGTATTTAAAAAGGAAGGCAATAAATAGCACATTAATAAAGCCGGTACATATTTATAGAACTTCTGGCAGGCGGAATTTTTACTATTTGATGTATAAAAAACAAAGCCTAAGATAAGCGCTAAGAGCCCTAATACTACTGCATCGTTTGTCACGAGTGGTGCGTTTACCACTATATTGTCTTGCATCATTTTACCTTTTATATTTATTTTTTGATGAAGTAAAATTTTAATGAAGGATGTTATTTCCGACATCAATATTTTCTAATTGGATTTTTAATATTTTTGCTGCTGGGTCTTTAGGACATTGCTCGACGAAATAACGGTAATCATCCACCGCCACCTTAAAACAATCAAGTTGATGCAATAAAAAACCACGATCTCTACGCTGCAATGGGTCATCGGGAGTTAATGATAAGATAATATCAACACACGTTAATGCTTTATCAAATGCCTGCTCATGAATCAAAATATTTTTCAGTGCTGATAAGTGCTCAACCAAAGCGACATTGTCTTCAATGGCTTTTAAGTCTTGTTCCCCAGGATCACCTTCTAGCTCATCTAGACGCAAGTCAAGCTCAGTCCAATCTAAGGACTCACCTGTTACTGCATCAAATATGATTGCGTATTGCTCGTCACAACACAGGCGCAACATAATTTTATTAGGTATAAACACTAAGTCAGTTTCAAAGCCACAAGCTGTTATAATTTCTCTTACCAATGCCGCTTTAATAATCGGTGACATAGCGCGTTGATTGAGGCCTTCAGATACCCTAAATGCTGAGAGTGACCAAGGAGTATGAGAGCGATCAATAAACAAGTGTTGAAAATACAATTCATTAAGTAACGTTTCCGCTTTCTCTAATGGTGATTCAATCTCACTAATAACAGCAACACATTGACTAATAATTGTTTCTAAACAATCTAAAGAGACATCGGACAGTGCAGTATCCTGGATATCATCTGAAAATATATGTTCTTCAAGTAAAACAAGTTTTTGCAGTAAATCTTTATCTACTGACTTTAATTCTGATAAAAACAATTCATTCATAACAGCTTATTTAAATGACTCCATTGAGTGTTTGTTGCATAGATCTAAATATAATCTAGCTGTTAGCCAAAAAACATTGCTTCTCGTGTCATCGCTAAGCGTACTATCAGCATTACCCAACCCATAGCACCTAAAAACCCAAGGATTTGCATCGGTCTATTTCTTGCAAGTTTCAGGGTATAATAACCAGTAAATATATAAGCAAACAAGGCTAAAATCTTTTCAGCTAACCATAGTTGCTCCATCGGATTTAAATGAAGTTTTACTGCTAACGAGATACCAATAATAAGTAAGAAGGTATCAATAACGTGGGGACTTATTTTTAGCCATTTTCGGTCAAGGTTTTTTGATGCCATTAACGTTAAAATAAAACGGTAAGTAAATAAGCTAATACTTAGTACTGCAAGGGTAATGTGTAAATGTTTCAAAGTTATTCCTTTTATTTTACCAAGTACGACAATTCATGAGTCTCATTGGTATGAAAATTATTTTGCGCATAGTGTAGCGGCTTTACGTTACCAAACCGTTTCAAAGTGTAAACCTACACCAAGACTCAACGATTTATTTAAACTAAATGACGATACAACTAAGCGATTAGTAGAGTTAACGTCCTATCGTGCCCCAAGTAATGCGTTCATGGTTATTAAGGTCTCTTACTGTCTTTGTATTTTCATAACCCAGAGCCATTAATATATTCCGCACCGCTTTACCTTGCTCGAAACCATGTTCAAAAAAAAGAGTGCCTGAAGTATTAAGAAACTTTAACGCTTGTTGTGCGATGTGCTTAATATCAGCAAGGCCTTGTTCATCAGCGATCAGTGCTGATTCAGGTTCAAAACGTACATCGCCTTGATTTAGGTGTTCATCTAATGCATCAATATAAGGAGGGTTAGAAACAATGACATCGAATTTTCTCTCATTAACAGCACTAAACCAATTACTCTGAAAAATGTTAACGTGTGTTAAACCTAAGTTTTGTGCGTTTTGCTTGGCTAATTTGACCGCATCAATATTAAAATCGATAGCATCAATCTTCCAATGGGGTTGTTCTGATGCAAGGGCTAGAGCAATAGCGCCCGTACCGGTACCGAGATCTAAACAGTGTATGCTATCTAATTCACCAAAGTGTTCAAGCACAGATTCAACTAAAACTTCGGTATCAGGACGAGGAATAAGTGTTGCAGGTGATACCTTAAAGGGCAAAGACCAAAACTCTTTTACACCGATAATATACGCGATCGGCTCTCCTGACACTCGTCTTTGTAATAAGGCAAGATAGAGCTGTATCGCATCGTTACTTAGGGTGTTTTCTGGCCACGTAAGTAAGTAAATGCGTTCCTTATCAAGCACAAAAGCCAACAATATTTGGGCATCAAGTTTAGCACTATCCGAACAAGAAACTAATTGTTCCTGACCGTAGGTTACCCAATGAGCTATGGTATTATGTTCCATTGATATAACTGACAAAACTGCGATTAATTTTGTTCAGCGAGTTCAGCTAATAAATCGGCTTGATTTTCTTGCATTATCGGTTCCATCACCAATTGCAAACTTCCTTCCATGATCTCGTTTAAACGATATAAAGTCAGGTTAATACGGTGGTCGCTCATGCGGCCTTGCGGGAAGTTATAAGTACGTATACGCTCAGAACGATCACCACTCGCAACCAAGTTACGACGCGATGACTCTTCTTCACTTCGGCGTTTTTCATCTTCAGCTTGCTGAAGGCGAGCTTGAAGTACCGACATAGCTTGCGCGCGGTTTTTATGCTGTGAGCGTTGCTCTTGACATTCAACCACTACGCCCGTTGGTATATGAGTAATACGAATAGCCGAGTCAGTTTTGTTAACATGTTGACCACCAGCTCCTGACGCACGAAAAGTATCAACTTTTAGATCCGCTTTGTTAATTTCAATCGCATCTGCTTCAGCCATTTCAGGCATAACAACTACAGTACAAGCTGAAGTATGAACTCTACCTTGAGATTCGGTTTCAGGTACACGCTGAACACGGTGGCCACCCGACTCAAATTTCATATGGCCGTAGACACCTTCACCATTAATTTTCATGATCAGCTCTTTATAACCGCCCTGCTCACTTTCATTACTGTTCATTACTTCAATTTTCCAACCCTTTTTTTCTGAATAACGGCTGTACATTCTAAATAAATCACCGGCAAAAATAGCGGCTTCGTCACCACCCGCACCCGCTCGAATTTCAACAAAACAGTTGTTATCATCGTTAGGATCGCGTGGCAGTAATAATATTTGTAATTCATCGGCAATATCTGCAACTAATTTTTTCGCTTCTTTGTATTCTTCCTGTGCCATTTCTCGCATGTCAGGATCGTCATCTTTAAGCATTAGCTCTGCTGTAGCGAAATCATCTTCAGCGTTTTTATAACTATTAAAAACTGAAGTAACTGAATCAAGCTGTTTAAATTCTTTAGATAAAGCACGAAACTTTTCTTGATCACTAATGGTTGCAGGGTCAGATAATAATGCCTGTACTTCTTCAAAACGCTCTACTAGTACTTCGAGCTTTTGATAAACTGATGATTTCATTGGGAATGTTCTTATATTTTAGATGAGAAAAAATAAATTCTGGTCATTCTACCACAGTAATAGCAATTAAATTAATTAAGGTGACAGAATTCAATAAGAATAAATTTTCAAAAACAAGCGACTCAACTGAGTAACAGCTGATGATCTCGATTAAAAGCAATAAATATTTTTGTAAAATTGCCCTTTAAGTTCGTGATCTGAATAGACCATCGCGAGCAACTATACAGGAGAATAGTGCATAATTTTTGCATTAGATATCTAATCAATGCCTGATAATAAATAATTGCCTAAGCTCGAACTTATACTTGCATCTACACTTCTATTTGGTATGTATTAATCTTGTGAGTTAATATCAAAGATATCGCGTAGATAAAGTAATTTATCGAGTTCACCACCTTGAGCAGCCGATTGAAGTGCACTCGTTGGTGCATGCATAAATTTATTGGTTAGTTTAGTAGCAAGCTCGGCTAAGACTGCTTCCGAGTTTTTACCATTTTTTAATTGAATGAGTGCTTTTTCGAGTAAAACATCACGGTTATTTAAACATTGCTTACGATAACTGATAACGGTGTCTTGTGTATTTAAACCGCGTAGCCATGCCATAAAATTATCAGACTGACTATTGACAATACTTTCGGCTTCAACTGCTGCTTTACGTCGATTATCCATATTCTTAGCAATAATGCTTTGAAGATCATCAACGGTATATAAAAACACATCATCAAGCTCTGAAACTTGTTCTTCAATATCTCTTGGTACTGCGAGATCCACCATAAAAATGGGTTGATGCTTGCGCGATGCTAAGGCTTGTTCAACCATGCCTTTACCTATAATAGGTAAGGTAGAGCCCGTAGAGCTAATGACAATATCTGCATTACACATATGTTCTGGTATTTGCGCCAAAGTAATAACATCGGCACCAATTTGTTTAGCCATGTTTTCTGCACGCGCTAATGTTCGGTTAGCAACCGTGATTTTTCCAACATTATTTTCATATAAATGTTTAGCCACTAACTCAATCGTTTCACCCGCACCAACAAGCAATACTTTGGTTTTTTCAAGGCTGCCAAAAATATGTTTAGCTAAATTTACCGAAGCAAAAGCAACCGATACTGCACTAGCACCAATTTCAGTTTCCGTACGTACTTGTTTTGCTACACCAAAAGTACGTTGAAATAATCGGTCCATGACCAAAGACATTGAGCCCGCAGCTTTCGCTTGACTATAAGCTTGCTTCATTTGCCCCAAAATTTGAGGCTCACCTAAAACCAGAGAATCAAGACCACAAGCAACTCGCATCATATGATTAACGGCTTGTTGGTCTTTATGCCAATACATGCTAGGTAAAATAGTTGAGGCGGGTACGTTATGATAATTTTCTAGCCATTGAACAAGACGTTGCTGAGTAACATCAAAGTCACCGTCTTGAACTAGGTATAATTCTGTTCTATTACAAGTAGAAAGAATGGCAACTTCACGACACTGTACACTACTTAGCATTTCTTGCAGGGCAATGGAGAGCTTATCTGGATTAAAAGATATTTTTTCTCTCACTGCAACAGGCGCAGTTTTATGATTAATTCCAACAGCAACTATGGACAAAGTAATAACCTATTTATGAAAAGATTTTCGACAAGCTTTTTATACTTGTTTTAACTCGTATGCTAAGTATAACCTAAGACCTGCAATTAAAGTATGATCTGTGATAAAAGACCCTAAATTTAATAATGCTATTTACAAAGGTCAAAAAGCTATGTTCCAATAACAATTATTATCGTTTAAGTCATTCTATTTCAATGATCCAATTTTTAAAAAGCACCTTTTATTCAACCACCTTAGTTATGCTTGCTGTGTGCATTATTGCCTTATCAGGCTGTAGTACTACCTCACCTAGAGCAGTGCAACCAATACTTAAACAGACAACTCAACAGAGAATTTCCGAGCTACAGAACTTACAGCAATGGAAAATAAAAGGGAAAATAGCCTTTTTTGAAAAAGAAACACGAAATAGCTTCACACTTAATTGGCAAGTAAATGAACATAAAGAGATGCAAAAGCTTAACTTAACCCACTATTTAGGTATTAACGTTTTACAACTTGACTCAATGGCTAATAACCATAAAATTCAAGTTGACGGTAAAACCTACTATGGCCAGGATTTAGAAAGGCTTATTTATTCCATCACAGGTCTAACATTACCAACACAAGCACTAACCTTTTGGCTTAAAGGTATGCCCTTTCAAGAAACTGACAGCATTAATTACCACAAAATAACACAATTACCACAAACGTTATCAAGCTATTATAATAACGAGTTGTGGCAGGTAAGGTATGCTAGCTATCAACAAATTGATGGTTATAACTTAGCCACAAAGTTCTCGATTAAAAATGATGATCTATCAATTAAAATAGTGATTAATGACTGGTCAATTTCCAGCAACTAGCTAACTGATAGCAAGCGCCTCCAATTACTCATAATAAGCAGAATAACTAAATGACTTGTTCCTCTAACGCTTTTCTAAATAAACCGATTAATTTTCCATCTCCAGCAAAACTAAACTTATTTTTACATATAGTTGGACAACGCGATGACGGCTATCACAACTTAGAAACACTTTTTCAATTTCTTAATTACAGCGACAAGATTACCTTAACCGTCACTGAAACACCTACAATAGAGTTATTAACACCTATTAAAGGCGTAAAGAATGAAGATAACTTAATTATTAAAGCGGCAAAATTACTAAAACAAAGCAGCAATTCTAGTTTAGGCGTTAAAATCGCTATTAATAAAATACTACCTATGGGTGGAGGTTTAGGTGGTGGTTCATCAAATGCAGCGACCATTTTAGTTGCGCTTAATACTTTATGGCAGTGCCAATTAAGCTTAAGCGAACTGGCAACATTAGGTCTCAGTTTAGGTGCTGATGTGCCTATCTTTATTCATGGATTTTCGGCCTTTGCCCAAGGCGTTGGTGATGAACTCACCGCCATAAGCCCACAAGAGGCGTGGTATTTAATCACTAAACCTGAATGCAGTATTTCTACTCAGCAAGTTTTTACCGCATCAGATTTACCTAGAAACACACAGAGATTATCAGCTAACGCCCTAAGAACTCATGATTTCATCAATGATAGTTTTCATAATGATTGTCAAATTTTAGTAATAAAACACTATCCTGAGGTTGCCAAGTTACTGGCTTGGTTGGTAGAATACGCCCCCTCAAGAATGACTGGAACTGGTGCGTGTGTTTTTACGCGTTTTTCTAGTCAGGATGAGGCGTTAGCATTACAAGCGAAACTCCCTAAAGGAATAAGCTCTTTTGTTGCGCAGGGACTTAATGAGTCTCCACTGCGTTCAGTAATAGCAAAACTATCATTGAACCAGTAAATATTTATAAATTTGCTAATTTAACCAGAACGGCTATTTTTAAAACGCTACAACGTGCTAAAAATCCGCTACAGTTAAGTTAGCGTATATTGTTCAATGATTGCCTATCAATCAAAGAGCCTACTATTAATGTCAAATATTTCTGAGGAATCGAAAGTGCCTGACATGAAGATTTTTGCGGGTAATGCCACCCCTGAACTGGCCAAGA
>Ga0209396_1007115_pt1 | contig 10078 bp, 4 predicted proteins | sample GOMGulsemesocosm_6_FD_184638 | JGI IMG/M metagenome (GOLD analysis project Ga0209396, IMG submission 184638) | Methane-oxidizing microbial communities from mesocosms in the Gulf of Mexico - GOM8C Gulf of Mexico (SPAdes) (version 2) | ecosystem: Environmental > Aquatic > Marine > Cold seeps... | reverse complement strand
GGTAGTACTTTCCAGTGTTTAGGAAAACGTTTAAATTCTTTAGGCATTATATTCATAACATCGCCTCTAACTCATTCAAGTCAGCTAAGATCTCGTTTTCTAACGCTTTCAACTTACCCAAGATAACTTTTGGTTCTTCGTAGACTTCTTCTTCGTAAACCACTTCTTTGTAGCGATTAATAGACAGGTCATATTTCTGCGCTTTAATGTCTTCAGCACTGACCATGAAAGCAGCTTGAGTTTTATCGCCAAATTCAGCCGCTAATGCATCTGTATCACCCGCTTGATAAAGCTCAGAATAACGTTTCCATTTAGTCTTAGCATCTGGGATATCATTATCTGCAATCGAATTACGTTTATCATCTAACGAGTAACCATCCGCCTGCATATCATAGAACAATACGTTGTCTGTAGTGCCGCCTTTAGTAAAAATCAGGATTCCGGTTGATACACCTGCGTATGGCTTAAATACGCCACTTGGCAGCGAGATCATGGCTTCTAATTGGTTATTCTCAATTAACTCTTGGCGTAAATCTTTATGGGCTTTTGAGCTACCAAACAATACACCATCTGGTACAACAGTTGCGCTGCGACCGCCGAGTTTTAACATGCGTAAAATCAAGGCAACAAACAGCAGTTCTGTTTTCTTAGTCTTAACGGTACTCAATACTTCAGGGTTAACTGACTGCTCGTCTAGGCTGCCTTTAAACGGAGGATTGGCTAAGATCTTATCAAAGAAGTTTTCTTCCTGATCTTTACTCATGAAGCTTTTGTTTAAGCTGTCTTGATAAGTAATGTTAGCGCTGCTTACACCGTGTAACATCATATTCATTGCTGATACGCGTAGCATGGTGTTATCAAAGTCAAAACCCCAGAACATATCGTTATTAATATGCTCACTAAACGGTGCTAACAAGTCACCGGTATAAACAGGGTTACCGTCTTCATCTTGATAAATGCTTTCAGGGCTTGAATTAACACGAGTTAAATATTCCATTGTACGCGACAAGAAACCTGCTGTACCACAGGCTGGATCGCAAATTACATCAGTTGGTTGCACATCAATCATGTCCACCATCATGTCAATAATGTGGCGTGGTGTACGGAACTGACCGTTAATACCAGCAGAGGCCAATTTACTTAATAAGTATTCGTAAATATCACCTTTAACATCACTTTGCTCTAACGGTAATTTATCTACCATTTCAACTGCGGCGACTAATACAGACTCACTTTTAATTTCAACGTCGGCATTTTCCATGAACTGAGCAATATCAGAGCCCGCTAATTCAATTTTTGAGAAGTGTGGAAATACGTTGTGCTTTAAGTGTGGTAACAGCTCTTGGCCTGACATGTTTTTAAAGTTCTGCCAGCGTAATAACTGCCCTTCTGGTGTTTCAGGGAATTGACGCGTGAAAGCCTGCCCCGAACGCTTTGATTTTTTCTCAGCTGTTGTTTCTTGCATATCAAGTAAACGCGAAAACATCAGGTAGCTGATCTGCTCAATCACCAATAACGGGTTAGTAATACCGCCAGTCCAGAATTTTTCCCATAGGGAATCGATGTCGTTACGTATTTGACCAGTTAGCATAAGTATTCTCTGTCATAAATTAGATGGGCTATTTGCAATGATAGCGAGTTTAAACCTCTCTGAGTAATTCACAAGCTTATGATCGCGTGTTACTCAGTAGAGGCTATGTTTGTAAAATTTTGCCGAAAGTTTAGCCGTTCGGTAGTAAGAAAGGTTGCATCAAGGCTTCAAGCGCATCGGCACGTTGGTCATCAAAAATATCTAAACCTTCACCATTGGTTAGCTTTTCAAATGGTCCTTCGTATAACTCTGCAATTTTGATCCGGCCATTGCGGCAGATGAAGTTCTTCAGTTGATTTAAGAACTGAGTTTGTTGGTAGGTTAATTGATTACTCATTATGAACTGAGTGAAACATTCATTCACCATTTCTGCATCCAAGCCAACTAACTTGCATAGCGTTTCATTTAACTGCGCAGGCGTATTACCATAAAATGCATTTAGCGCATTAGCATCAACACCGGGATGCTGGGTTAAAATGGTTGAGGTTAATGATTTCAATTCACTCTCTGTCACAGCTTGATTACGGTGTATCTTTTGTAATACCGGATTGTCTTGTAGCATAGTATCTAAAATCGTTTTCAAACGCTGACGATACGCCATGGCTTCATTGTTATCGCCAATAACCACGAGACGATAATGAGCTTGTTCATCGCCATCTTGTAGGGACGTTGTTGGTGTTTCTAGGGATACTCTATTTTCTTTCTTTTTAAATCTCATAATGGAGCGTAGGCTTTGGCGCGTTTGTTCAATTTTATCAACGTTCAGCGTGTCCCAGTATTCCTGTGACTGGATCGCTGCGATCGCCTCGCCCTGCTTACGTACTTCGTTAATGTTAATCGCAAGGCTTTGCACTTCCTGGATCAATTCAGCTTTTAAGGTTTCTACCTCGCTATTACCCAATAACTGCGCGGTTTCAAGTTGCGCGAGTAAGCGATCCAGCATCGCAGCATCTTTGTCTTGCAAGGTACGATAACCCATTAATGGTGCTATCTTATCAGCGAGAATATGGCGGGTATGTGCATCCATATTCAGTAACATATCAGTTTCTTGTAACTGTTTAACACTACGTAATTCACGGCGTACTGCAATAGTACCATCGGGTAGATCACAGATGTCGGATTTAAGCTGGGCCGCTACCATTTCAAATGCGCTAACATTAGCCTTTTTCAACGCGGCATCAGCCAAGGCTAAACGCGCCTCAAATACAGTTTGCAGTAGTGATCGACTTTGCTTTTGTTCAGCTTCGGTATACTCCTCTTCAAAGTATTCAAAGTTGCCGTAGTGATCAAAGATCAAGAACTCTTGTTTATCCTTACCCGGACCAAATAAGTTTTCACATAAACGGGTGCCACGACCAATCATCTGCCAAAATTTAACCCATGAACGGATAGGACGAGCAAACACTAAGTTCACAATCTCTGGTACATCAATACCTGTGTCCATCATATCGACCGAAATAGCGATGCGGAAATCGTTATCACCTTTCTTAAATTCATCGATACGGGCTTCAGGGCGGTCTACCTTATTGTGGATCACTTTACATACCTTGGTGCCGTACTCAGGATACAGCTTTTGTGTAAACAGGTATTCTAAGCGCTCGGCATGGGCTTGGCTTTGGGCAAAGATGATAGTTTTACCGACTAATGAATTGGTTGCATCTTTAATGCCGTTTTCCATTAAATTTTCTAAGATCTTACTGTCAGTTTCATCACTAAAGATCTTACGACCTATCTCTTTACCTTTAATCGTGGTTTGTTGTGCTTGTTCTTCACCTAAGTCGGCTTCAAGTTGCGCCTTTTGTTCGTCAGTTAATTTACTGTAATGAATACCATCACGTAAGAATTCAGTAGTGAACTCTTTAACCCGAAAGTTATTTAAGAACCGCGGTTCATGAGAGATTGCTTCTGCTAAGTCAAAGTTAAACGTCGGGTCACCATTTTCACAGCCAAATAAATCAAAGGTATTACGGGCAATAAACTTAACCGGCGTTGCAGTTAAACCGACTTGATTAGCATCGAAATAATCAAAAATATCACGGTAACGATTATAGATACTACGGTGTGATTCATCGGCAATAATCAGATCGAAGAAGCCCACATCTAACTGCGAGAAGCGATTCATCATACCGGGATATGTCGATACAAAAATACGCGCAGATTGATCTACGATATTCTTTTCACCAATCACACAACGCGGTTCACTCGGTAGATGCTCTTTAAAGGCATTATCTGCTTGGCGACGTAATTCCTTACGATCACACAAGAACAACACACGTTTAGCCCAACGCGCACGTAATAACAGATCCACCAGCGCAATAGATACACGGGTTTTACCTGTTCCTGTTGCTTGCACAATTAAGCATTTACGACGTTGATTTTGCAAACGGTTAGTAACCGCCTTAATCGCTTCGATTTGATAAGGTCGCCCAGCGATACTATCACTTGGATTTAATAATTCTAGGTTAGGTTCTTTGTGTTGATATTGGTACTGTAAAAACTTGAGACTGTCTTTAGAGTAAAAGCCAAACACTTGGCGATAGGTATTGTATTGCTTAGTGTCCCAAATACAGATCTCATAACCATTGGTATAAAACACGATTGGTGTTGGGCAGTTATGTTGCTTGGCTAGACCTTCGGCATAATAGCGAGCTTGTTCGCGGCCTTGTTGCATATGCTCACGAGCGCGTTTAGCTTCAACAACCGCTAGCGGAGTGCCGTCATCATCCCACAATACATAATCAACATAACCAATACCTGAATTCGTTGGCTGATATAAGGCTTTAACTTCGATGCCGACTTGCTCAGGATCGTTAATATCCCAACCAGCTTGCGCTAACTGGCTATCAATCAATAATTGGCGAGTCTTGTTTTCATCCCACTCTAGGCTATTCGCGGTTTGTTGGCTACGGTATTTCGCTTGTTGTAATTGTTCAGCCGTCGCTTCGGCTTTTTCACGCGCAGCACGCTCTATATCAAGCTGCTCAATTAACTTATCTTGCTCGGCTTGGTTTTGTTCAACTATCTTTTCCAGCTCTTTCTGCGTGATCGCCGCTGATGCTGGTTTTTCTGGATAGGCAAGCTCGGTCAGGTCGCAAACTTGAAAACCATAGTAGTTAATCGCGAGATACTGGCTTAGGTTATGTGCAACCCCTAACACCGCGTAGGCCATTTTTAATGAACCATCACCACCATGCGCAGTCTTATTACCTTCGATACGTAGGAAATGAATTTGATCACGTAAACGAGATTCCGTCACGTCAATAAAGGCATCATTGGTCAGCAGTTCCATGAAACTCGACTGTGGCAAACGCGCCAGACTGTCGATGTCATAGATCTCTTTTGTTACTTCTTCCCCGAAGCCACGTAAGCGTGTAATGGCACTGCCGGGATCGAGATGGATGATCTGTTCAGCCAACATACCTAAGTTAGCGAGCTTTTCGTTGTGACCACGAATTAATTCAAAATTAAGCGACTGCTGCATGAAATACCCTTACATATACAAGTGGATATAGTGTACTTGATATGGAGGTTTAAGACCAATTATCTAAATTATTTTCATTCTTAAAATATACTAAAAAACAATAAAGTTTAGTCCAGTACGTTTACAGTCTGGACACTGCATTTCAGTTAGATTACCGCAAAATAATTTCGCAATTTTTGCTTCCCATATTGTTAATACATAACCACACTTTACGCACGCTAGGTTTGACTTATTAAATGGTTGAATTGGCATATAACGTCCTTGAAAATAACATCTATTTTGTTAACCCACTCACCCCAACAGCGGCACGCGTTTCATCACAACCTTGCGCATATAAGTGTCTGTCTCAATAACCAATCCCAACGACTCCATCAACTCCATAAACCACACCGCTTGGTTGTAACCAATAATGAATTCACGTTGCAACATGGATACGTTAATATGACTCATTTGTGCAGTAAATATATACACTTTAGAAAACAGATTATTTTGCTCATTTAACTCAAAGATCTGAATTTTAGGTAAACTCGCGGGCTTAAATTTATGCTCGATGAATGCAGAGAAAACGAAGCGATTAACAACTGATTTCATTGATAGTATACCGCTGCCAAAAACCTGATCATCTAACTGATACTCATGGTAGTGATCGAGTTCTATCAACGTTGCATCACCTAACACAATCTCCGATGGCTGTAGGGTGAAATAACGAGGGTGTAGCATTTCACCTTGGGCGATAGCGATATTAAGCGTATCTAAAATCATTACTGCTGAAGTATTACGGCCAGCATCAGTGCTACTTGGTAAGGATAAATACACCAAGGTATTATTACCCGTTTGCGTTGTTTCAACTTCAACCAAGTTCGATAATGATTTAATCGAACGTGTAATGCCGAGTTCGTTGCAAGTGCTACCCCACAGCTTACGCATCAAGATTTCTTTTTTATCGCCCGTTAACGCTAAAACACATTCACGTGGTTTTTTTAGAAATTGTTTGCCGACTAGCTTGATGAAGTGATCGAAGTGGGCGCGGCTGGCCGTATCCTCAGCAACCGTTAGCACATCATTATTGGCATTAAGCAAGGCTAAGAAATCAGCGTTCACATTATCGGTATGGGACATAGCAACCTTTTATATACTTGAAATTGTGATTGAGGTAAGTATATAAAAGGACAGGTTGGAGGATATGTTTGTAAGCTTGCGATGGTAATCAAAAAATTCTTCACAAAAGTCCTTATTGCAGTATTAACAATATTGACCTACATTCACGTTAAATAAATGTAGGTTCAAAAACTAATATATTAAAATCAGTTTAATATTGCTGATATTAGCTGCACACATCATTTATAAAGAAACAGTCCCGAATGATATATTTACATAATAAATCATATCATTCGGCTATTAATCATCAGTTGTTCAAGACGCTAAACTCAGCACATCTCCACGTGAGTTCAATACATTGTCCTGTACCATTTCATCAACTAGTTGCGTCAAGCGCTGTTTCATCTGTGCGCTTAAGTTACCAAACCCGAGTAAATCAATTGCAGATGTCATGGTATCTTGCGCTAATATCGAATAAGCACCTTCAACAACAGTACGTATCGCGGCTTTGATCTCATCATCATGGATCAGATCTAACTTTCGTTCATTATTTAGTAATTCACCACGGTGACGAACGGTAAAGGCAAGCAAGTTCGCAGCAGTTTGTTTACCGTGTGCAGTTGATAGTAGGTAATCACCATCTAAACTTACTTCGCCTTTACCCACCAGTAGCTGCGTCGCAGCAACAATTGAACGATTTATTTTCGCGCCCGAACGTGTCGAACCAACCGCAGATAATAAACGCTGACCCACTTGTTTAATGTGGATCGGCGACTCAACATTGACAATTTTGGCAATATCTTGCGCTAAAACACTGCTCGATACTTCCGGAATTGTATGGTTTACCGTTAAATTAAGCTCTGTTAACGCGCAGCAAGTATAGTTAACCTGATGATTAGCTCGCTCCACAGCCACACGTTCAATTGTTGCTTTTTCTGTTACATTAGCTTTATTTACCAGCACAGGTGATTCTTCAGGCTTGGTATCTAACGCCTGATAAAATGCAATCGAGGCTTTGATACTGTCGTCTAAACGTTGCGTTTCTTTATGGGCATTACGAAACCAATCGGTGCTCCAAATACGGTGAAAGTGCCAACCTAGACCTTCTAATACATTTTGACGAATACGGTCGCGATCACGAGCACTGCGTGAGCTATGATAAGTAGCGCCATCACATTCTACCGCCAGCATATAACGACCGGGATTATTCGGATCTCGCACGGCTATATCAATATAGAAACCCGCACAACCGACTTGCGGTTCTACTTTGTAACCCAATTGCTGAATGGCATAAATAACCTCTTCTTCAAAAGGTGAATCAGGGGCTTTGCCAGTTTCTTCTTGTTTCACTAATACGCCTGTGTCTGCATATTGTAAGAAGTGTTTTAGTGCACGTACACCGAACGGCGACGCATCACTGGTGCCCATATCTGTGGCAGTGAAGTTAGCAAACACTTCCATTGCCATACGCGCACGGGATATCAATACATTTAAGCGACGTTCGCCACCTTCACGATTCAGCGGACCAAAGCTCAGCCCTAAACGCCCTTCTGCTGTACGGCCATAACCAATACTAATGAAGATGGTATCACGTTCATCACCCTGCACGTTTTCTAAGTTTTTCACGAAGAAGTGCTCGCCATCTTCACGGTCGGCAAAAAAGTGTTCTAATTCTGGTTGCTCTTTACGTAAACGTTCAACTTCAAATAAGATGGCATTACTTTGTGCCGTACTAAAGGCAACGACACCGAGAGTCATACTTGGTTTCGTTTGCGCGTGTAACATCACAGCTTTGGCAACTGACTGCGCTTCAGTTAAGTTTGTGCGCGAATTACCTTTGTCATAAGTTGAGCTCGGGTCATGATTAAACGACAAACCTTTCGCCATGGGATTAATACCCGGTGATGGGAAGATCAGTAACTGGTTGTTATAAAACTCTTGGTTAGATACCGCAATCAAAGATTCATGGCGGCTACGGTAATGCCATTTCAACATCCGCTCGGGTGTACCTGCTGATAAGAACATGCCCAAGATACTTTCCACATCTGCGGTAACACTGTGTTCAGCTTCCTCGTCATCAATCTCGAGTTGTTTACCAAAAAAGTCTGTTGGTGGCATTTGTTTGGTATCACCTACAACAATAACTTGTTTAGCACGTAATATTGCCCCTAACGCATCAGCGACTTTAACTTGCGATGCTTCATCAAAGACCACTAAATCAAAATCCACCACACCCGGTTCAAGATAAGTAGCAACAGACATCGGGCTCATCATAAATACCGGTTTTATCTGCTGTACGGCTCTGCCCGCTTGCACCAGTAAACGACGCAATGGCAATTGACGACGCTTTTTATTAAATTCACGACGTAATATTTCCACTTCACCTTTCGCTGTTGCATCTGGTTGATTATCAAATAATCGACGTACTAAAGCTTCTTGTGAGAAGGTGAATAGCTGACTATCAATGGTTTTATATTCTTCAATAACCTTCTCGTGCGCAACACGATCAAAATAGCGAATCTCATCTACGTTGCCGTAGGCATAGTTAATCAACTCGCGGTAGTAACTCAGCTCAAATTGCTGCTTAAATAACACAGGTTCACGCTGCCACTCAGCGGCACTAAGCGCCCAGTCACTTAATTCAAGCATCTGACATTCCGCCGTTAAACGATTAAAACGCGTCAGTGCATAAACATTATCCAAATCGTTAACCCACACATGTGAGCCACTAGCGACCATCTTATCAATCGAGGTTAATTGTAAACGCGAGAGCAACGATGGCGCTTCAATATGTAATTGCTCAGCTAACTCGTTAAGTTGTGCGGTGATATCGGCTTGTAGCTGAGTTAAACGCTTGACAAATGCTTGGTCAAACTCGGCAGGTAAGGATTGCGTAACATACGTGTCCCACACATCATCTTCTATTTGCGTAGTCGTTGCTGAATAACACTGCTGTAGCCACAGCGCCGCCGTTTCAACATGCTGCCAATCAGTTTGACTGCCTTGCCAATCATCACCAATACTGCTAACCAATAGCTTATTCTGTTCATTAAAACCTTTACTGGCACTTTTATACGCAAGTAAAGCATCTACATGATTCAACCACTCAGCCACGTGGCCTTGTAAGCCCTGTTTCATCATGCCAGCATAACTTGCTTTGGCATTGCGATAATTCCCTGAGCAGAAGCGCCACCATTTGCTGCCATAGTTCACTAATGCAGAGCGTACCGATAACCAATCAAAATCAAATGCCGCATCAATGAATGTTTCTGCCAGTATTTGTTTTTGTTTAGCTAACTCACTACCTTGGGCAATCTGTTCAACTAGCTTATTACCGCTCTTTTGCCATAATGCTTTACTGCAATCGATATCACCAAAGTCTGGCTTTTCAATCATTGCGATGGTTTGCTCAATAATTGCATAACAATCGGCTAATACCACAGGTTCGGTGACAGACAGTGACGAGAAGATATGCTGCGTTTCCGTGATTAACTTGTCTGTATCTTCAATAGCTTTAGCTAAGGTACTGTTTGCTTGTTTTTGTAATACCGGTGAAAAATCATCAAGGCTTGTGCCGCTAAAGCAATTATTGTTTGGCGCCTGATACTCAGCTAAATGGGTAACTAATTCTTGTATCTTGCCTAACGCTTGATTGTATTCACGTGCACTCCACTGTGTCGCCATCGGTAGTGGCTGGGCATCAATATCCAAGGTCAGACGCTCAAATTTCAATGACTCACCCAAGGCTGTCACATACGATTTTTCACTGCCAAGTATCGAGGTATTAGCCGCAGCACAATATTGATCTAGTTTGGCGCGCAATTCGGTTAGTTTATGAATATCGTCATGACGTGATGGGCTTAATGGTTCATCTTGTAACAAGCTTGATTCTAACACCGTTAACACGG
>Ga0209396_1007111_pt1 | contig 10080 bp, 3 predicted proteins | sample GOMGulsemesocosm_6_FD_184638 | JGI IMG/M metagenome (GOLD analysis project Ga0209396, IMG submission 184638) | Methane-oxidizing microbial communities from mesocosms in the Gulf of Mexico - GOM8C Gulf of Mexico (SPAdes) (version 2) | ecosystem: Environmental > Aquatic > Marine > Cold seeps... | reverse complement strand
CGGTCTTACTGAAAATGGGTGATTGGTTAGATAAATACGGTGAAGCAATTTATGCTACCCGTCCTTGGTATACCTTTGGCGAAGGACCAACTAAAGAGCCGATAGGTCACTTTAAAAACCATAGAGAGTTTGCCAAGGTTAAATACACTAACCAAGATGTTCGTTATACCACAAAAGGCGATAGCATTTATGCCATTGTATTGGGCTCGCCTGAACCGAACCAATTAATAACACTCACAGCATTTGCTAAAAGTAAGTTACCTAAAGACACCCAGTTCACAAAGGTAATTGCATTAGGCTCAGATGAATCGATAACTTGGACACAAACTGATGCTGGTCTGAAAATTGTAGCGCCAGCCAGCCATATAGAGAGTATGGCGACGGTATTTAAAATTAACTAATCCCGCACATAAAAATTAGTTATGTATTAATTCGAAGGTCAGCAAAAAGCCAGTATGTCACTGGCTTTTTCTATTTATCACTGTTAGTACAACATCCTACCCACCTGAAAGACTATTACCTACAATGTACACGTAAAACATTATTTGTTGAATAAAAACATCCCCAATAAAGTCCTTTCAATACAGTAGCTTTGCAACGCAACATACTATACGTCCCCATTACAACAGGCTTCCCTGTTGACACGTGTTTTAATTATCGCTAACCTGTATGTGAACTTTATTTACAAAAAACATACTATGCGTTAGGGAACTAGCGTTCTAATAATAAAAAAGTTTACGGCTGTAGTTAATATATTAACTTGCCTAAAAACTAAATTTTCACAAAAAAATTGTGTGAAATGACTAATATATCGGGGAACAACATGAGCAAAACGCATTACAAATCATTGGTTGCTGCGGCAATTTTCACAGGGTTATCTCAGCAAACAGCCTCCGCAACTGCACTAGATAAGATTTATTCGAGTCAAGATACTTGGGTAAACATTAAGCACGGCGGTAAAGAAGCTAATATGCGTGGTGACAAGGCAGATATGAAAATTGATGACAACTTCACTGCGTTTGTTCAATTTATTATCCCTGCATTACCTAAAGGCGAAGTCATTGATACGGTTTTTTTAGAAATGAAAGTTACCGGTTCAAACCCCATACCAGATGCTTATATTTCTGAGCTTACTGATCCAGCAATAATTTGGGACGAAACAGCCGTTACAGAGCCGACTTGGCCTTTTGAAATTGGTGAGAAAATACCCGGTGCATCAATAGTTTCCGATCCTAACAGTGACCCTGCAACTTGGATCCTTCAAAAAGGTAACAAATATCAATTTGATATCACCTCAGCCGTAACAGGTGCTGGTACCTATACTTTTAACGTTGACTCTGAATTTTCAACTAAAGCTGCAGGTATTTTAGATAGAAAATTCGGCGCTGGTGTTTATAGTAAAGACCTTGCCACCCAACTTGGTCGCCCAGCATTAATCATCACCACTAAACCGACACCAGATGTTACAGCACCAGTAATTAGCATACCTGCTGATATTACTGTTGCTGCAACTGATGATACGGGTACCGCTGATACTGCCGCTGAACTTGCCAACTTCTTAACCGCTGCAACAGCAAACGATGCTGTTGATGGCGTTATTGCTGTTTCTCATGATGCGCCAGCAGTTTTTCCATTAGGTGAGACTACTGTCACTTTTGAGGCTAGCGATACTAGCGCAAATACCGCGACTATGGAGGCAAAGGTTACTATAACTGACCAAACCGCACCTATTATTACCTTAGTTGGTGCTAACGCTCCGACCTTAGGTACCGGTGATATTTATTCAGAACAAGGTGCCACTGCCCTAGATAATGTAGAAGGTGATATTTCGGTTGATATAATCATCGGTGGAGATATTGTTAATACCACCACTCCGGGTACTTATACGGTTACTTATAACCTAACAGATTTAGCTGGCAATGTTGCAAACGAAATAACACGCCAAGTTACCGTACAAGACGCTTCTGCTCCGGTAATAAATGTGCCAGACAATATCTCAGTTGCCGCAATTGACCAAAATGGAACGACTAACCTAGATAGCAGTATTTCAACCTTTTTAACTACAGCCACTGCAAACGATGATGTTGATGGGTCAGTAACGGTAACTCACAATGCCCCTAACCCATTTCCAATAGGTGAAACAGTTGTTACGTTTTCAGCCAAAGATAGCAGTGATAATATTGGTACTTCACAAGCTAAGGTAACTATTTCGGACCAAACATCACCGGTTATAACGTTAGTGGGTGATAGTGCCATAACCGTTAATCTTGGTGATTCTTATGTCGAGCCCGGTTTTAGTGCACTTGATAATGTAGAGAATGATATTTCTAGCAAGGTAGCAATTGCTGGAGACACAATTGATACAAACGCCGAAGGCACTTACACAATAACTTATAATACCAGCGACACAGCCGGTAATGCAGCGCTTGAAAAAACGCGAACAATTACCGTGCAAGATATCGCTTCTCCAAAAGTTAGTGCCCCTGCAAATATTACCGTTGCCGCTACCGATCATTTAGGAACAGCGGACAGTGATGATATTATCAGCGACTTCCTAGCTGCAGCAACAGCCAATGATATTATTGATGGCGTAATTAGCGTAACTCATAACGCCCCAACTATATTCCCAATTGGTATTACCACCGTCACATTTTCTGCACTAGACAGTGATAATAAAACCGGCACCTCACAAGCCACAGTTACCATTATCGACCAAACAGCACCTGTTATCACTTTAGCAGGAGAAAGTTCAATAACACTTTACCTGAATCAAGCTTACAACGATGCAGGTTATAGTGCAGAAGATAATGTTGATGGTGATATCTCAGCGAATGTTGTTGTTGATGGTGACCTTGTTAATACCACAAGCACGGGAACTTACACCGTAACCTATAACTTAGCTGATTTAGCGGGTAATAATGCAGTACAACTAACACGAAAAATTAATGTCATTGTTGAGCCTAGTGATGATAACAGCGATAGCCAAGTAGATAATGACATTGATGGCGACGGTGTTAATGATAGTGAAGATGCTTTCCCGAATGACGGCTCAGAAAGTGTCGATAGTGATGGCGATGGTATGGGAGATAACGCCGATATCTTCCCTAATGATGCATCAGAAACAACGGATACAGATTTAGATGGTACTGGTGATAATGCCGATGCTTTCCCTAATGATGTATCAGAAACAACCGATACAGATTTAGATGGAACTGGTGATAATGCTGATATCTTCCCTAATGATGCATCAGAAACAACCGATACAGATTTAGATGGTACTGGTGATAATGCTGATGCTTTTCCTAATGACGCAGCTGAAACTATTGACTCTGATGGTGATGGTACGGGTAATAACAGTGATGTTTTTCCGAATGATGCCTCAGAAATCGCTGATAGTGATTTAGATGGTACCGGTGATAATGCCGATGCTTTTCCTAATGACGCAGCTGAAACCATTGACTCTGATGGTGATGGTACGGGTGATAATGCCGATATTGATGATGACAATGACGGCATTATAGATGCAGACGATAGCGACTCTTTAGATCCTTTGGTAGGTGATGTTCAAGCGCCAATAATTGCAGATGTTAATATGCTAAATATTGAAGCAACGGGTGAATTTACCGAGCTGTCATTAACCGCTCCTTTGGTAACTGATAATAACCTTAACGCACCAAGCATCGTCGCTAATTTAGCGAAAGCACTGCCCCTTGGTGAACATAAAATCACCTGGACCGCTACTGACTTTGCTGGCAATACCGCAACAACACAGCAGTTAATTACCATTGTTGATACAACGGCGCCAGAATTTGATGAGCTAACAACAAAGACCATCAATGCGCGAGGTTTATTAACTGATATCTCTGCTGACATTAATGTTATGGCTAGCGATTTGGTTGACGGTGAGTTATCTGCAACATTGTCAGGGGCGGTAAAATATAGAGCGGGTAGCCACAAAGTTACATTGATGGTTACTGATAGTTCAGGCAATAGCAGCAGTACTGAACAAGTTATTCATATTAATCCGATAGTTGAAATGGCTCGTGGTGCTAACCTTGCTCCTGGTAGTCATTATGTATTGCCCATCACGTTATCTGACCAGGCTGCGGTTTATCCTGTCACAATCAGTTATGCCTTATCCGGTGTTATTACTGGTGAAAATAATGGTGAAATTGTTATTGATAGCGGTCTAGTTGGTGAAGTTAAATTTAAAATTGCTGAGCAAGCTATTGAAAACGACTTGGTTACAGTAACGTTACTATCAGCTAACAACGCCGTTATTGCTGAAAAGTCTAGTCTCTTCACCGTGATTGAAACAAATATCGCCCCAACAGTGACCTTGTCTGTTGAGCAAAATGGTCAATCAGTGAGTACTATTGATGCCACTGCCGGCGTGGTAACTGTTACAGCAACAGTAAGTGACACTAATTCTCTTGATAAACACAATGTATCTTGGTCTGTCGCTGATAGTGCCATCATGGATTTATCTACTGATAATTCAGATTTAACCTTTGAATTCTCACCTGAGCAACTTAATTCTGGCACTTATGGTTTATCGTTAAATGTTGCAGAAAATAATACCGATGAGTTATTTGTTATCAGTATAGATAGCAGCTTATTTGTTGCAACTGCCCTTGTTGCTTTAAGTAATGAAGCGGATAGTGATAACGATGGTATTGCCGATATTGATGAAGGTTATAGCGATAGTGATGGTGATGGTATTGCCGATTATCTTGATAATGATAACAACGTAAGTCGTTTACCCAGCTCTGATGGAGCAGAGCCAATGCAAACAGTTAAGGGTTTAGTGTTAAGTTTAGGAGATATCGTTCGTCAAGCGGGTAATGCTTCGGCAGGAGATGCTTCTATTAACCTAGATGAACTCGCGGCTAATGGTGGAGAAAACGGCGAAAGTGCTGATAATGCCACGAATACAAACTTCACCCCTCTATCAAAAATTCTCAACTTCAATGTCAGTGGTTTATCTTATACCGGTGAGTCTGTGCCAGTGATTATACCCCTTGCAGAAAATCAATTTATTCCACAAGACGCTGTTTATAAGAAATATACCTTAGCTAAGGGCTGGTTTGATTTTGTTGTTAATGAAAACAACTCAGTTTCATCTGCGATGATAGATAGTGATGGCAACTGCCCTGCGCCTTTATCTGATGTTTATCTAGTGGGTTTACAAGCCGGTGATAATTGTATTCAGTTGCTGATTGAGGATGGTGGAGAAAATGATGCAGATAAGCAAGCGAATGGTGTTATCAAAGATCCAGGCGTATTAGCGGTCAATGGCCCCAATGAAGCACCTGTGCTGAGTATGATAAGTCCGTTAACTGTTAATGAAAATACGCTGGTAACGTTAGATGCATCGAGCAGTACTGATGCAGATAACAATGTCTTGTCGTATCGTTGGGTACAAACGTCTGGTGCTGATGTTGATTTAACTGGCCAAGATAGCGCTGTGCTTAGCTTTACTGCGCCAACTGTTACCTCTAAAGAGAGCTTAGGCTTTTCATTAGCCGTTAATGATGGTGACATTACGGTAACAGAGGAATTTACTATTACGGTAAGTAATGTTGTTGAGCTTATTGCACATATTAATGCCCATGATGCACAAACTAGTGAGTCGACTCTTGTTGAACTTACCGCCGATGAGAATATCAGTTATGACGGAGAGCCTAGTTACCTTTGGCAGCAAGTTTCAGGTCCAGAGATATCATTGTTAGACTCTGACGCAAGCGCCGCAACTATTAAATTTAATGCTCCTGAAGTGACCAAGGATGAAGTGGTTGAGTTTACACTCACGGTAAGTCATGGTGATATGGAAGTTTCAGCAACAACGAGTTTAACTGTTACTGATGTTGCCAATAAAAGTAGTGGCGGTAGTATGGCATGGTTATTAGCCTTTGGAGCATTACTCTTGCGTCGCCAAGGTAATAACTTTCTTAAAGTAACTAACTCTACTAAGTAGCGTGTAAAAATAACTTTCAGGTAAAATAAAAACCTGTAAATAACTTAATGCCGTTCACCTAAGGCGAACGGCATTTTTATTGTCAACTATCAGTAATTTACCCCCTCCTCCTTGATCCTGCCTAAATCTGCACCTAAACCCGCTCCTAAAGCCAAGCCTAACCCGGTACATACGGGGTTATTATTTACTATAAACACACCTAATGATTATTCAGTATAAAAACAATTATTCTCAAGCCACTATAATACAAGGAATTTGTAAATAAACGTAAAGAACCTCGACATTTTAGCCTTGTTTATTATTGACAGTAGTTTTATTTATGGTTAACCTGATTGTGAACTTTACTTATAAAAAGCACACCTTTGATAAATATATAGCTAACATCTGTTAGCGTTTTAATAATAAAAAGAAGTTTACGGCAGTACTACACTTAATAAAGCTGCCTAAAAGTTCATACTATTTACCAAGCGTAACCATCAGAAATTACATATGAATTGGGGAACAACATGAAGAAAACGCATTATAAATCATTGGTAGCTGCAGCAATTATTGCCAGTTTCACTCAAACGGCATTCGCTGATACTATTGGGCCATTAGACGCGGCTCAAGATACATGGACAAATGGCAGTGGTGCAGGTTCAGGCAGTAATTATGGTACTCAAACCACATTTCGTATCGACACAGGTAAAATGAGAGGTTTTATACAATTTACTGTCACTGAAATACCTGATGGTCATGTTGTTGATACTGCTGTTTTGACCCTTATCGCTCAAGGCAATAAATCTGGCAATATACCTGATACCTTTATCGCTTCAGTTAATAAGCCCCTTAGCTGGGATCAAACAACACTAACGGATTTAACTGATGATGATTTACTTGCAGCTGAAGGAGATGTTATAGCTAGCGTTACAGATATTGCCGTTGGTAGTAGCGCTGAATTTGATTTAACCAGCAGTATTCAGGGGAATGGTACTTATAATTTTATAATTAATATTGCCGATCCTGATGCAAGAGCCACCAAGTACTATTCAAGTGAAGCAAACGAAGAATTCCGTCCTAAACTAACTATCACCACAAAACTAGGAACAGGTGCACCCGCCGGTGATACTACATCGCCAGAATTTGCTGCTGACATCCCCGCTATTGAGATAAACGCTACCGGTACAAAAACTGACATAAGCTCTTTAATCAATATCAGTGCAACCGATGATACCGATGGTACAGTTGCAGCAACAATCACAGGCGATAGTAGCTTGATTTCAGGTGCTCATACCGTAACTTTACAAGCAATCGATGCCGCCGGGAACAAAGCCAGCAAAGACGTTAGCGTAAATATTACCCCATTAGTGATATTGACTGAACCTGAAGTCTTATCATTATCTGCAGGCGTAACTACAACTGCTGGCATTGCGTTATCAGGCCCTGCCGCTCGTTACCCTGCCACTATTACTTATACAATTACCGGTGATGCTGCCAATGATGCAAGTGGTACATTAACCTTTGATGCTGCTAACTTTGCTGATACACAAAATGTTGATATCACCCTTGCTGACGATGCACAAAATGCACAAACTGCCATTTTAACATTAACCGATGTATCAAATGTGCAAGCAAGCAGTGACACAGTAACAGTGACCACATTCAATGGAAACTTAGCGCCTAACTTAACGCTGACCTTAGCGCAAAATGGTGCCACCATCGCAACGATTAGTGCGGGTAATGCCGATGCTATTCCTTATATTGATGCGACTCAAGGCCCCGTAACGGTAACGGTTAACGTAGCTGACTTTAATGATTCTGATACCCATAGCCTTTCATGGACTGATACCAGTGAAGCCTTAGGCGCGAAAAGTGACAGTTTTGAATTTTACCCGCTAGATTTATCAGGAGACTTTTCCCTAAAAGTTAGCGCAACAGAAGATAACACCACAGAAAAACACGCCAGTTTACTTGCTGCAAAAATTCGCATCATTAAAAATGGATTACCCGACTTGATTGTTGCTCAAGATAGCGATAGTGACGGTATCAATGATATTGATGAAGGCTTTAACGACTCTGATGGCGATGGCATTGTTGATTATCTTGATGATAATGCCGATACCACACAATTACCTTTAGCAGATGAGCAAAAGTCACTACAAACCGTTGATGGTTTAACCTTATCATTAGGTAGTATTAGTGCTGAACAAGGTATTGCAGCTAAATCAGCGGTTATCAGCCCTGAAGACTTAGCAAGTACTTATGCTGATTTAGATACCACTGATACAGGTTTCTTATCAATTGAAGGTGCTAGCTTGTTTAACTTCACAGTAAGCGGTTTGAGCAATGGTGCAACTGCTCCGGTAGTATACCCATTACCTAGCAATGTGGTTATTGGTGAAGATACTGAGTATCGTAAATACACGCCAGCCGCAGGTTGGACAACGTTTGTTAGCGATGCTGATAACAGTATCGCTTCTTCGGTAAAAGATGAGAATGGTAACTGCCCGGCACCAAATGACGAACTTTACCTTGATGGTTTAACTGCGGGTGATAACTGCGTTCAGCTTATTATTAAGGACGGCGGAATTTATGATGCTGATGGCGTAGAAAACGGCTCGGTTGAAGACCCAGGTGTGTTAGCTCAATTTTTTGAAGTAATACAGTGGAGCACCGAGACGATTCAATTACCGACAACGAATGTTAATGAAGGTAGTAATGTTAGCCTCACAAAAGATCTAACCACTTTAGTGGGTGATGCTGACGCTAGCACACTTACATTTGCCGTAGAGAGTGATGCAAACTGGCTAACCATTGATGAAGCGGGTCTATTAACAGCCGAGGTATCAAAACTTGCAGAGGGTGAGCATAGTGCTCAAATCAGCTTTACCAGTGAAAGTGCGCAAACAGGACAAGCAATGGTTAAAGTCGCTGTAACCTTTAACAGTGCACCTAAGCTTGCTACTGCTGAATTAGCTGCAGCCTCTAGAAATGAAGCTTATTCAGCGAGCATTGCTGAGTTTATTAGTGATGCCGATGGCGACGCCTATACGATTGAAAAAGTAGCTGGTCCATATTGGTTAAAAGTTAGTGAAGCGGGTGAACTATCAGGTACACCACTTAAAGCCAATATCGGTGATAACAATGTTACCGTTAAATTAATTGATGACAAGGGTGCAACAACTCAAGCAAGCTTTAATGTTCCAGTAAATGACTCAGGCGTGCGAGCAAGTGATGGTGGTTCATTTTCAGCAGGTTTATTAACACTATTAGGCTTGCTTTCGTTAGGTAGAAGAAAGTTAAAAAAATAAGATAAATATTCTTTCTTAACTAAAATAAAAGTATTAAAGCGGGTGAATTTATTCACCCGCTTTTTTTGTCTTGTTATTTATGCTTTTAGGCTGCTGTCCCGAATACCTTTCTTTCATCTAATGCATAGATAGGTTTGAGCTTGTTCTCCTACTTGGCGTCGAGGTGGCGCCCACTCAGTAAAAGAATAAATCATCAACTTTGAGTTTGCAGTCAATAACTGTCGATATTCGTCCATGATAAACGGCAATCCTCGCCATCCATGGCTCTGCTCGACTGACATTTTACAGAATCGAGATTTATTACCTAAGATAGGGTTTGGATTACTTGGCAGCAGTAATGAGTAATAACAAGCAAAGCTCTTTCGAGCTGTTAGATATGACCGTAGAAGAAACAAGCGCTTAGTCTGCTTCTTCAAACACCGGTGTGAAGCACAATATTCACGTATTGCCATCATTGCTGTTACGTCGAAATATTGTGCTGAATGTAGGATTACGTTTGATGTAGCAGCGCCGAGGGATTCCAAAGAGGTCTCGGCGTTTAGCTCGCTTTGGGTCTCGTCGCCACCGCGACAAATCTATTAAACTTACTCAGGCCCCTTTATTCAAAAGTTAAAGTTCACTTTTACCACATTGAAGACGCTTTTATTAATGAAAAATCGACCTCAAAATAGTCTGCTTAGATACGATATAGTCCTTTTAGTCTGAATAAAGCCATAATTAGGATGTTCAGATCATGTGCCTATTTCATACGAATATTGATACGATATCATTTAGATGGTTACCGCTTTACTTTCGATGTCATAGGGACGCCTT
>Ga0209396_1007110_pt1 | contig 10081 bp, 9 predicted proteins | sample GOMGulsemesocosm_6_FD_184638 | JGI IMG/M metagenome (GOLD analysis project Ga0209396, IMG submission 184638) | Methane-oxidizing microbial communities from mesocosms in the Gulf of Mexico - GOM8C Gulf of Mexico (SPAdes) (version 2) | ecosystem: Environmental > Aquatic > Marine > Cold seeps... | reverse complement strand
AATGATGCAGATACTGGGTCTGTTGCCATGAAGAACATACCAAAAGCAAAGCCACCTAGTACTAAATGCCAATGCCAAGGCATTGCAAACATTTGATTCGTTTCAGAACCCACTGCATTTAATAGTAAAGATGTTGCGATCATGCCGATCATTACACCAGCAACTATGCGCCATGATGCAATACGAACATACATTAAGAATAAACCACCAATCGCAAGTGCTAGCGTAGAAGTTTCACCCACTGAACCTTGAACAAAGCCATAGAAAGACTCGAACCATAGATCCCAGTTAGAAAAATCAATTGAACCCATAACACCCTGTGCAAGCATCGTTGCGCCAGAGAAGTTATCTACTGCAGTCCAAACTGTATCGCCTGAAATTGCTGCTGGGTATGCAAAGAAAAGGAAAGCACGGCCCGCTAATGCAGGGTTTAAGAAGTTACGACCTGTACCACCAAATACTTCTTTGGCAATTACAACACCAAAAGTAATACCTAGTGCAACTTGCCATAATGGAATTGTTGCAGGAAGCACAAGTGCAAACAATACTGAAGTAACAAAGAAACCTTCATTTACTTCATGCTTACGAATACCCGCAAAGATTACTTCCCAAAAACCACCAACCGCAAATACAGTTGCGTAAATAGGTAAGAAGAAACAAGCACCATAAAACATTTTGGCGCCCCATGCAGAAGATGAGGTTAACTCACCACCTAACATTTGGAACAGGCCAACCTGCCAGCTATCAGCTAAAACAGCGCCGCCAGCAAGTGCATCAGCAGCTTGATGACCAATATTGAACATACCAAAAAACATAGCTGGGAATGTTGCCATCCATACTAGAATCATAATACGTTTAAGATCGATATTATCACGTACGTGAGAACCATTTTTTGTTACAAAACCTGGCGTATAAAAAATAGTTGCAGCTGCTTCATACAGTACAAAAAATTTCTCGTGTTTACCGCCTGGTTCGAAATTAGGTTCAATCTTTTCTAAATAATTCTTTAAGCTCATTATTAGCCTTCCTTCTCGATTGTATTCAGGCAATCACGAAGAATTACACCATATTCGTATTTACCTGGGCAAACGAAAGTACATAATGCTAAATCTTCTTCATCTAGTTCAAGTGCACCTAATGAAATAGCACTATCAAGATCACGTACAATTAAGTCACGTAATAAATGAGTTGGAAGGATATCTAACGGCATTACTCGCTCATAGCTACCAAGTGGCACCATAGAACGCTCAGAACCACCAGTAGATGTCGTCATATTGAAAAGACGCTTAGGTGATAAATGAGATAAGAAAGTACGTGTTACAGAGAATTTTTTAGCGCCTGGAGCGATCCAACCGAATAATTCTTTTTCACGACCTTCAGCTAATACTGATACTTGATTGTGGTAACGACCTAAATAAGCGTGAACGCCATTTGCCGTTGAACCAGATAATACCGAACCAGAAATCACACGGTTTTCACCGTCTTCTAATTCACCATTAATTAAATCATCAAGGTTAGCACCAAGTTGAGTTTTAACTAAACGTGGGTTCTTAACTGCAGGACCTGCAACTGAGATAACACGGTCAGTGAAAATTTCACCTGTAAGGAAAAGTTTACCAAATGCAATCACATCTTGGTAACCTAAGTGCCATACTTGTTTGCTTGCAGATGCAGCATCTAAGTGATGAATATGAGTGCCAACTAAACCTGCAGGATGAACACCCGTAAACTCTTGTACTTCAACAGAAGCAACAGAAGAGCTTGGAATAGACGTTCCAGCTTGTTTACAGACAAAAACCTTACCATCAGTCAAACGTGAAACCACTGATAGTCCCGCTTCAAAAGCGTCACTATTCTCACCGATCACAACAACTGGATCAGCGGCTAATGGATTAGTATCCATAGCGGTTACAAAGATTGAATTTGGCTTAGCATCTAAAGCAGGCACTTTACTGAATGGTCTAGTGCGCATTGCTGTCCACTGTCCCGATTCAACAAGTACATTTTGAACTTTTTCACGTTCTAGAGTCGCAAGCGAATCTAAACTGAAAGAGTCAAAAGTGATTTGCTCATTGCCATCGATTTCGATAACAACTGATTGCAAAACACGCTTTGCACCACGGTTAATCTCTTTAACAACACCCGAAACTGTTGCTGTGAATTTTACACCAGGATTCTTTTTATCTACAAAAAGAACTTGGCCTTTTTTGACTTGGTCACCCAATCGAACTTGCATGGACGGACGCATTCCAATAAATTCCTCACCAAGCACTGCAACTCGTTTAACGGCAGAACCGTCATGAATTACCTGCTGTGGTGCACCTTCTATTGGAAGATCCAGACCTTTTTTTATATTGATCATAGACACTTGCATTACATTAAAGGAAAGAAACTGTTCATCTAACCGGCCACATAACCTAACTTAAAAAAGCAACCCAACTTTTTATAAGCTCCCGTAAAGGTGCCTCATTTGAAGTTTAAATTTCAAACAAGAAAAGATTACACAGCGAAACTAAAATAATTTGCGGGATTTTAGCATTAAAACCCTAGTCTTTGCGAGGGCATTATCGAAATTAATGCTTACAAATTAACTAATTTAGACCTAAATCACAATCGGTCATTTAACACTCAAGAACTAAGCATAGACTAAAGTCTAATTTAGACCTAAATCACAATCGGTCATTTATCACTCAAGAACTAAGCATAGACTAAAGTCTAAAAAACAGTCTTTTTTTACTCAAAACACGTAATTTTGAATGATTGTTGATAATGATTATCAACAATCACTATTAAATGAAATTTTTTCATTTAATAGTAAATTCGAATCTTTAAACCAAAATAATTCATCAATATTCCATTTTTATAAAATATTGATTTCTTTTCATTTAAATCTCACAAAACTGAATTTAAAGCAAAAAAAACCGTCTACCTTAATTTAAGATAAACGGCTTATTCTAATGTGCTTTATAGCTTTATTTATTTAACCAAGCTAAAAATTAATTTGTTATACCATTTGCTCAATAACAGAAACTGGATTTACGTCAGCTTCATAATCAACAGAATCTATACCAAATCCAAATAAACGTAAAAACTCATTATGGTAACCAATATAATCTGTTAACTCATCTATCGTATCTGTATCAACTATATCCCATACTTTTTGCACGCGTTGTTGAACATCATCTTCCAATTCTTTATAGTTTTGGAATAAGTGACCATCAGCATCAAAACGTGGTGATTCACCAAATAAGTTCTCTCTAAATAAACTATCAATTTGTTCGATAGTACCTTCGTAAGTCCCATCAGCTTTCATCACTTTAAATAAAGCTGAAATATATAGCGGCATAATTGGAATAGCTGAACTTGCTTGAGTTACAACTGCATTTAGTGAAGAAACATATGCCTCACCTTTTTTATTTGCCGTAAAAGTTTTAATCGCAGATGCCGCACGATCTAAATCTTCTTTTGCTTTACCAATCGTAGCATGACCATAGATAGGCCAAGTTAATTCTTTACCTATATATGTATATGCAGTCGTTTTGAAGTTATCAGCTAATACATCAGCTTCATTTAAAGCTGCTAACCATAATTCCCAATCTTCACCACCCATTACTTTTACAGTATTGGCAATTTCATCTTCATTGGCAGCTTCAACAGTAATTGAGTCAATTGTACGTTTTGAAGTATTAAGGTTTTTAGTTGTAACTTCTTGACCAATTGGCTTTAAAGTAGATGTATGCACTTCACCCGTTTTTGGATCAGTACGACGCGGAGATGCTAAAGAATAGATAACTAAATCAATTTTACCCATTTCAGCTTTAATTGTTTCAATTGTTTTTGCTTTAATTTCATCAGAGAATGCATCGCCATTAATGCTCTTTGCCCAAACACCCGCTTCTTTTGCTTCGTCATGGAATGCAGCTGAATTATACCAACCTGCAGAACCTGTACGCTTTTCAGTGCCTTCTTTTTCGAAGAAAATACCTAATGTATTTGCGCCAGAACCAAAAGTAGCAGTTATACGAGAAGCCAAACCATAACCTGTTGAGGCACCTATCACTAAAACATTTTTAGGACCATTCGTAACTGGACCATTTGATTTTACATATTCTATTTGTTCTTTAACATGTTCAGCACAACCAGCTGGGTGTGCATTAGTGCAGATGAATCCACGGATTTTAGGCTTAATGACCATATTATTATTCCATACTTATTAAATTGTTCAGTAAATTACGTGCTAGTTTAACGATTATATTTGTTAAACAGGTCGGATGTGTACACTTTATTGAATTCATCTTACCAGTTTACTGCTAACAAGCCATAATCGTATTGATCTGTCCATTCTTCTCCCATTAAATAATGGTCTTTGAAAAATGCTTCTCTTTTGAAGCCTAATTTCTCCATTACGCGATATGAAGCTGTGTTCCTAGGGTCACATTTTGCGACGACTTTAAAAAATCCAATTTCAGTGAACAAATGCGTAATTAATAACTTTGCTGCTTCAGTACATATACCTTTACCTGCCACGGAGTCATTTAAACGATAACCTATTTCAGCTCTTTGGTTTTGCCAATCTTCAATCTTAAATACAATTTCACCCACAACATCATCACTGCCTACCATACATATAACTAAACCATTCCAAAAATCATGCTCTAGTTTCCAAGGTTTAGCTAACTGCTCTACAATTTTATAAGTATGTTCATCATCTTCAGAAGATCGAATATATCTACAATTTTCAGGGTCTTGACGATAGGATTTTATATTTTCAAAATCAGATAATTTAGCGGGACGTAAATGTATTCTTTGAGATTCTAAAATTGGGGTTGCTAACTCAGTGTTTTCTTTAAAATTCATATCAACTCCTTTGAGGCATGATAAATAAAAAACCACATATAACCTTATTAATTATATGTGGTATCAACTGTTAACCTAATTCAATAACCCCCTCTGAAGCAGTTGGCTATTATTATCTATTTAAATAATATTCTTTTTCAGAAATATCGTGATAAGACTTGGCTTGCGTGTAAAAAGCTTGGTAAGACTGCCATATTTCTTTCATCTTAGGATCGACAGAAACTTGATCTTGCATCACTTCACTCATGCCTTGCTTTAACGCAGCCATAATTTCAGGTGAAAATTTTCTCAGCTTCACATTATGTTTATTAACCAGTTGATCTAAAGCATCATTATTTCGCGCCGTATATTCATCAAGCATATCTGTATTTGCAACACGCATCGCAGCGGTCACAATTGCTTGTAAATCTTTTGGTAACTCATTAAATGCATCTTGATTGATCAAAAACTCAAGATTTGCACCTGGCTCATGCCAACCCGAATAATAATAAAACTCAGCAGCTTTATTTAAACCAAAAGCTAAATCATTGTACGGACCAACCCATTCAGTCGCATCAATTGCACCAGTTTGTAGTGATGTAAAAAGTTCACCTCCAGTCAAAGAGACAGGTAACCCTCCTAACTTTTTAAGTACTTCACCACCTAGGCCTGGAATACGCATTTTAAGACCTTTTAAGTCCTCGACTGTTTTAATTTCTTTTTTAAACCAACCCGCCATTTGCACACCAGTATTACCGCCAGCTGCTGGTATTAAGTTAAATGGCTTATATAAATCTTGCCATAACTCAATGCCACCACCATGATGTAACCAACCATTCATTTCTTGTGCATTCATGCCAAATGGAATTGCCGTAAAGAATTGTGCTGCAGGTAATTTACCTTTCCAATAATACGCCGCACTATGTCCCATTTGAGCTGTACCTGCAGATACAGTATCAAAAACTTCAAATCCAGGGACTAACTCCCCTGCACCATATACTTTTACTTTTAATCTGCCATTACTCATCAAATTAACATTCTTAGCAAACCTTTCAGGGGCAGTCCCTAAACCAGGATAGTTTTTTGGCCAACTTGTAACAAGCTTCCAGTTAAACTTTTGTGCAACTTGAGCTGATTGAGTTTGATTAGTCTGATTTGAGTTATTATTTTTATCTGAACACCCAAACATCAATATACTCATAAGGCCTGTAACGACTGCCTTTTTGATCAATTTCATTTCTATTTTTCTCCCTTGAAAATTCTACTTAACGAGATAGTTGGTTTAACCAAAACCTAACATGCTCATGTATCATCATAAATTGAATGTGGTTTCTTGATTATTTAATGTTTAATCATTGTTGTTAGTTAAATCATCATGGATACAACAAATCTGGCAACCAAGTTACTACTTTCGGATAAACAGCCATTAAAATCAAGAGAAACAGTTGCATAATAATAAACGGGATCACTCCTTTATAAATGTCAGATGTTAAAATTGATTTTGGCGCCACGCCCCGTAAATAAAATAATGCAAAACCAAATGGCGGTGTTAAAAATGAGGTTTGTAAATTTACAGCTATCATTATACCTAACCAAACAGGATCAACTCCCATCATCAATAATATAGGCGCTACAATTGGTACAACAACAAATGTAATTTCTATAAAATCTAAAATAAAACCTAATAAAAACATTACAAGCATAACGATTAAAATAGCCGAAACTTTACCACCTGGTAATTGCTCAAAAAAGCCAGCTATTAATTCTTCTCCACCAAATCCTCGAAATACTAATGAAAATAATGATGCGCCAATTAAAATCATAAATACCATAGCAGTAATTTTTAAAGTTTGTCTCATGACATCTTGTAAATTAACTAAGGTAAACTGCTTTTGCCATAAAGCTAAAAGTGAGGAACCAAAAGCCCCTACACCAGCGGCTTCTGTTGGCGTAGCTATCCCAAATAAAATAGAACCAAGAACACAAAAAATCAATAATAAAGGCGGCACTAATGCAGCAAAAACCCCTACCGACTTTCTACTTTTTATATATTCTATATCTTCATCTAATAAACAAGGCACTTGCTCAGGTTTAAAAATAGCCAATACAATAGAATAAATAATATAGAGTAAGACTAAAATGAATCCAGGGATCACAGCCCCGGCAAATAAATCAGCGATAGAAATTGTTTCAGGAGAAAAGATGCCCATATTAAGTTGGGCTTGTTGATAACTACTCGAAAGTACATCACCTAATAATACTAAAGCGATTGAAGGGGGAATAATTTGACCTAAAGATCCCGTTGCAGCGATAATACCCGAACTATATTGCGCACTATATCCTCGTTTTAACATAGTAGGTAATGCAAGCAAGCCCATAGTGACAACTGTTGCGCCGACAATTCCCGTGCTTGCAGCCAGCAACATACCAACCAATGTTACTGCAATACCCATACCTGCTTTCGTTTTTCCCATAACCAGGGCCATCGCATCTAAAAGGTTCTCAGCAACTTTTGATTTCTCTAGCATTACCCCCATAAATATAAATAATGGGACAGCCATCAAAATAGAATTAGAAACAATACCAAATAAACGATTAGGAATGGCATGTAAAAATGAAGCATCAAAATGCCCTAATATCATGCCAATACCTGCAAATGCGAGCGCAGTACCGGCTAAAGAAAACGCAACTGGAAAGCCAATTAATAAAACAAGACAAACAGCTATAAATAAATATAAGGCCATATACTCCATGGTCTTAACTCCTGATTAATTAATTTGGGATTTTCCAAGAATAATTTCAATGGCTTTTAGCATTTCTGAAATTGCTTGAATGATGAGTGTAAAAGATAATAAGGGGATCAACGATTTTAAAATAAATACCCCAGGTAAACCACCAGCTTCACGAGAGCCTTCCATTACTTGCCAAGAACTAACAACATAATCAAAGCTCATTACTGATATAAATACTGTTACAGGTATCAAAAGCAATAAACAGCCAAGTAAATTGACCCAGGCTTGTGTTTTAGAGCTAAACGTACGATAGAAAATATCAACTCTGACATGACCGTTATGCTTTAAGGTATAAGAGCAGCCCAACATAAATACAAAAGCGTGAAAATATAGGGCTGATTCCTGCATGGCTATCCAGCCAATATTAAAGCCGTATCTCAATAAAACGATCGCTACCATAATAACCACCATAAAAGCGGTGAACCAAGCGATAGTATTGCCTAGAACTTCAGTGAATTGATCTATCTTTTGATGTGTTTTTCTTAAAATGCTATTCATCTCGCGATAATAATTTTTATATATCGCGAGAATTTAACATTTATCAAACCCAGAATAAACCTTTGTTATTCTTTTGGGTTATATAAATAAAGATTGTTAATATTGAGTAAAAATTCTATTTTTTCGATCCACCGGCACATTTTGGAGAAACTGTGCCCACTCTTGCTCAGTATAAGTATGAAGCGCTAAAGCATGAATATGATTTGCAAGTTCATCAGCAAGCACCTTATTAATAGCACGGTGTCTTTGTAATAAACGTTTTCCTTCAAAGTCAGAACTTACAATAACAACTTTAAAATGTGAATCTGTGCCAGCACTGTGCATATGACTTTCATTGGTAACTGTTAAATGCTGACATGTAATGCTAGCGAGTAATTTTAGTTTGCATATTTTAAGCCTTACACATTAAATTTTAAGTCTATTTTATTTTAAATGTTTGAATGAATATACCTAAAAGTCAGGTTTATTCTGCCTCTAACACGATTGCCTATATTTGAGTTGGCCATTTTAGGCAAACAATGCTGATATTGTGCTTGGCTATTTCCTGACATCAATAAGCAACTACCGCTATTAAGTGTGAACCCATATTTTTGTTGATTATTTATGTCTTTGATTTTAAATATACGATCATCTCCTAAAGATATTGATGCAATGACAGGATTTACTCCTAATTCAGGTTCGTCATCAGCGTGCCAGCCTACACTATCGTTTCCATCTCGGTACCAATTTATTAATACTGCATTAAATGGCACTTCAAACTGTTTTGTTAACCTAGCCGCGAATTTCACCAAAATGGGATCCCAAGGCTCTAGATCCAACGCCATGCCTGAATAAGCATAGTTAAGTGCTTTATCTGCCATGTAAACTTGTTTTCTAGGTATTAATACCTGTTTTCCATACATTGCAATCGCAGGCTGTTGCCATTTCATATTGCTCACTAAATAATGAAATAAGGCATCCGCTTTATCTTCGCTTATACAATTTTCATAATAATTGAAGCAGTTTGGTAAATCAGGTGAACAATTAAATAAAGGCATGGTAAAATCAAATTAGATGAATAATATAATATTGGTATAAAATACTCATGATACAAGAATCAACCCAAGCAATTCTAGGTAATAAAACATTTACTTTAGAACGTTTTCCGCTAGAACAAAAAACTCGAAGTTTACAGGCTTGGGATTCTGCTGATGAATATTTAATAAATTATGTTGAAGCAAAAAACTCGAAGTTTACAGGCTTGGGATTCTGCTGATGAATATTTAATAAATTATGTTGAAGAACACCACTGTGAGCTAAATAACATCGTTATTGTAAATGATAGTTTTGGCGCATTAAGTTGTTATTTCAATGAAAAAACAAATGCACTTATAAGTGATTCATACATTGCCCATCAAGCCGCGAGATATAATCTAGAAAAAAATAATCTGAGTGCTGATAATTTAGATTTATTAAGTTGCTTTGACTTACCATCAGCTGAAGTTGATTTAGTTTTAATCAAAATCCCAAAGAATAACGGTTTATTAGCACATCAACTTGCTAAATTAAGCCAAGTGTTAAAACCTGGCACCTTAGTTATTGGTGCAGGTAAAACAAAAGATATTCATAACTCTACCTCAAAAGCATTTGAGAAATATATTGGTGAAGCAAAAACATCATTAGCAGTTAAAAAATCTCGTTTAGTATTTGCTAAATTTGAACAACAAGCACAAGAAACACCAGAAACTATAAAGTGGGAACTTAAAGATACCGACTTTATTATCAATAATCATGCAAATGTATTTTCACGTGATTCATTAGATATTGGTGCACGCTTCTTTATGAATTTTTTACCACAAACTAAAAAGGTAAAAAACATTGTAGATTTAGGCTGCGGTAATGGAGTTATTGGCCTGACAACACTCACTAAATGCCCGAGTTCAAATATTACTTTTGTTGATGAATCAGATATGGCT
>Ga0209396_1007109_pt1 | contig 10081 bp, 12 predicted proteins | sample GOMGulsemesocosm_6_FD_184638 | JGI IMG/M metagenome (GOLD analysis project Ga0209396, IMG submission 184638) | Methane-oxidizing microbial communities from mesocosms in the Gulf of Mexico - GOM8C Gulf of Mexico (SPAdes) (version 2) | ecosystem: Environmental > Aquatic > Marine > Cold seeps... | reverse complement strand
GAAGAGTGACAATCATTCGTCTAGGCCTTAAATCGCTCTAAGGCTCAAGCAACCTACCCGGTTTCAACGCGAGCCACGCCATATGAAACCCTATTTGGTCTTGCTCCGGGTGGAGTTTACCCTGCAATTACTGTTACCAGCAATCCGGTGCGCTCTTACCGCACCCTTTCAGCCTTACCTGTGAAGTTCCTAAGAACAGCCATCGGCGGTCTTCTCTCTGCTGCACTTGTCGTCGGCTCACGCCGCCCAGGCGTTACCTGGCACCCTGCTCATTGGAGCCCGGACTTTCCTCCCCCCTATCCGTATATTTCTTATTAAAATAAAAGATACAGGGATAAAGCAGCGATTGTCTGGTCAACTCGCGGCGTATTCTACCTGAACATAAACAATTCGCCAATATTAATATAGGTAAAGCTGAAAGTGCGGCCAAAATTTTATATTAACTAATTAAATATAGTTGAAATAGTTAATATTGACGGATAAACGAAAACCATATAAATTAACATCGCGTACACATAATGCACTCAAAATATTAACAATAATCAAAGGAAATGAATTATGGAATTATTAGCAAGCTTAATTACAACGGTTATGTTGCTTATCTCTCCTGCTGATGTGGAACCAGTGCCGCAAGTAGCCCCAGTAGCAAATACATTGGAGATATGTATTGCTCTACCAACATCAAACGAAGAAGATGATGACTGTATTGATCCGTATGGAATTTAATTAAGCCATTAAACGAAAATAGCTTGAGCTATCAAGCTATTTTTATTGCTATCACCTAGCTATAAATTCTTTAATTATTACTTCATAGAAAGTGCTATTTCATATAAAGCATTCTTTTTCACACCATAAATTTCAGCGGTGATCGCACATGCAGTTTTCGGCTTCATTTCTGCCAGTAATAATTTTAAGGTGGCTATGGCTTTTGCAGGGATTTCATTCGGCTCCACTTTGTGGCCTTCAATAATTAACACCATCTCACCTTTAAGCTGGTTTGGATCTTCTTGCAACCAGGCCAATAAATTAGCCGCAGTGTCTGAATGAACCGTTTCAAAGGTTTTTGTTAATTCACGCGCGATAACCACATAACGTTCACCGCCAAGTACTTGAACAATATCGGCGACTGTATCAATGGCACGACGAGGAGCATCGTAGAAAACCATGGTACGCGGTTCTTCTAGTAAATTGGCTAATGTAGATTGTCTTGCTCCTGACTTTGACGGAAGAAAACCTTCAAATGAAAAGCGATCTGTCGGTAAACCGGCAACTGATAATGCAGCAATAGCTGCACACGCGCCGGGCACAGGAGAAACACTTAAACCTAACTGACGACAATGACGTACTAAATGAAAACCGGGATCACTAATCAAAGGTGTTCCTGCATCCGAAACCAGAGCAAGACTTTTTCCTTCTTGCAAGAGAGTTGCAATGTATTCTTGACGTTGACGTTCATTATGATCGTGCATTGACAAGGTTTTATTCTTTATTGAGTATGCTGAAAGCAATCTTTGTGTATGACGAGTATCTTCACAAGCAATAATATCAACTTCAGTTAACACTTCTATAGCGCGCTGACTAAGGTCTGATAAGTTCCCAATAGGAGTTGCTACAATGTAAAGCGTGCCTGGTTCGACAAATACTGACGACATAATGAATACTTAAGTTGTGACTGATGGAGATGAAGTTTATTATAAACCTAACTACAAAAGCACGGATTTATCGCTGGTGAACCAAACTAATTTTGCATTTTTCAATAAAAGAGCATTTTTTCGCCCTTTTTCGTCATTTATTACTATTTCCTTAATAGCATTGTTTCTATCAAGTTGTAGTGCGCCTAAGAAAGTCGTAGTAAAAAAAGCTGAAACAACAAAAATAATAAAGTCAGCCACTGATATCGAAATAACTGCACAGCAACTAATAGCAAAAGCACAAACTCAAGAGTTTCAGTCTCAAATGGCAACATTGGTCACTGCAAGCGAATTGCTAATTATTGAAGAGAATTTCACACAGGCATTATGGCTAGCTGAACAATTGTCAGCAATGACAAAAGACAATCAACACAAATATCGTTTGGCTTTGGTAAATGCTCGCAGTTTATTAACAATGAATGAAATTGAATTGGCTTTTAAGCAACTTGAACTAGCGGATTTATATATAACAGATAGCAAAATTAATCACCAAGACAATTACTATTATTTATTGGCTCAAGTACAAAAGCAAAGACAACTACCGATCAGCTCATTAAATGCTAAATTGCAGTGGTTCGCGTTAAGTTCACAAGCTAACAATGACGATAGCCACCAGTTATGGCAAGAATTGAGTCTGCTATCTACTTGGCAAGTTACTCAGCTCGCAAAACAAAAACCACCGTATTTCAAAGGATGGCAGCAACTGTTAAGTTATGCGCATAAATTTGGTAATAACTCGAGTCGCTTTAATAGATACCTTTCACAATGGCAACGTAATTTCCCTGCTCATCCTGCCCAAGTAGTTATCGAGTCTCTGCGGGTAACTCCCCAATATTTAGATCAAGAATTACACAATATTGCTGTTATTTTACCCCTTTCAGGAAACCAAGCTGCAGCCGGAAAAGCAGCTCAGCAAGGTGTGTTAGCTGCCTATAAAAATAATGCCGATAAAAACTTACATTTTATCGATGCTGACACACTTGACTGGGCCACACTTAGCCAGCAACTTATCGCCCTTGAAGCTAATTTTGTGATAGGTCCTTTATTAAAAGGCAATGTTGATAAATATTTAACATACACAGAAATTACCTTGCCTAGTTTATTACTCAATACTCCAGAAACAGCTCAAAGAACAGCCAAACACGTAATTTTATCGATGCGCCCAGAAGATGAGGCCATCCAAGCGGCAACAACGTTAAGTCAAAAGAATTATCAAATGCCTGTCGTATTAAGTCACCGCGATAATGCCAGCAAAAGAATTGCACAAACCTTTACTCAGCAATGGCAACTTATTACCGGCCATTCTCCAGAGATTGTTTATTTCGAAACGGGGAATAAAATGCAAAGCCAGTTAAAATCTAGCCTAGACATCGACAGTAGCCAAGCTCGTATTGCAGATTTAAAAAGAAGGTTAAAACAAAGTTTAAGAACGGAAGCTAGAAATCGACGTGATGTAGATATGTTCTATTTAGTCGGCTCACCCAACCAAACAAAGCTACTTAAGCCTTATATCGATGTTAATACCAGCCCTTTCGCTAAAATAATTCCTGTTTATGCAAGCTCTAGAAGCCATAGCAGTAAACAAGATAGTAGTAAAAATACAGATTTACGTAACCTTGTTTTCACTGAAATGCCATGGCTTTTACCGAGCAAGCAACAAAACTCACAACTAACCGCGCTTGCTAAATCCTTGTGGCCTAGTCGTAGTGATTCTTTACAACGTATTTTTGCCATGGGTTACGATAGCTTGTTCTTGGTTGATAATATAACTAAAATGAAGCAACGCCCTTATGTGCGTTATTATGGTCAAACGGGCACATTAAAACTTAATAGTAATAACACGCTTTCTAGAAGTTTACTTTGGGGTGTTTACCAAAAGGACAAAGTCGCTGAAATTACCATGGACTAGTAAGCCATCAACTCGTGATATTGGTCAGTTAACTGAAGATTTCGCCGCTCAATATCTTGCGAAACAAGGATTAATTTACCAAGAAAAGAACCAACACAGTCGACTAGGCGAAATTGATTTGATCATGAAAGATAACGACATCATAGTGTTCATTGAAGTTAAATATCGCTCATCGGCTAACTTCGGTGGCGCTATTTCGGCTATTTCGCCAAAAAAACAGCAAAAAATTAGAAAAACAGCTGCATTTTATCTGCAACAATGTAGTTTAAACGAATATAATACCCCATGTCGATTTGATGTTATTGCCCTACAGGGTAATATAAACAATCCCGAAATTACCTGGCTAAAAAATGCCTTTTAAAGAAAATATACGGAGCTAAGTTCATTTATGTTAGATCGGATCAAAAGCAACTTTACCGAAAGTATCCAAACTAAGATTGCCGCCAGTGAAGTGCTAGCCGCACCTATTGAGCATGCAGGCATGATCATGGTACAAAGTTTACTAGCTGGGAACAAAATATTAGCCTGTGGTAACGGTGGTTCTGCTGGTGATGCCCAGCATTTTTCTGCAGAGCTACTAAATCGCTACGAAACAGAACGCCCACCATTGCCAGCCATAGCGTTAACCACTGATACTTCAACCATTACCTCAATTGGCAACGATTACCATTTTGATGAAATCTTTTCTAAACAAGTTCGTGCGTTAGGTAATAATGGCGATGTATTGTTGGCCATTTCAACTAGTGGAAATTCGCGGAATGTCGTCAAAGCTATTGAAGCTGCTGTTTCTCGTGATATCCCTATCATTGCTTTAACAGGCGGTGATGGTGGTGACATTGCAGGTTTACTTGGCGAGAATGACGTAGAGATACGTGTTCCATCAAGCAGAACTGCTCGTATTCAAGAAGTACACTTAGTTGTAATCCATTGTTTATGTGACATTATCGATACCACATTATTTCCTCAAGAAGTAAATTAGCATGTTAAGTAAAAAGTTAATTATTACACTAAGTGCAGCGATACTTTTGCAAGGCTGTGTTGCCGCAGCAGTGGTAACTATTATCGGTGGCGCATCAGCAGCAACCGATGAACGTAGCCTAGGTACGCAAATGGACGATCAAAAAATCGAGTTTGAGGCTTATGCTAAGCTAGCTGAGCAAGAAGCGTTAAACGACCATGCAAACATACAAGTTATTAGTGTTAACGGCAGTGTATTGGTTATAGGGCAAGCACCTAATACCTATCTACGTGACCTAGCGATAAAGTCGATTAATGAGGTAAAACAAATAGTACAGCTGCATAACCAAATACGTATTAGTAATACCGTTTCTATTACTACTAAAACTAACGATGTATGGTTAACATCGAAAGTTAAGACCGCACTTTTTGGCAGTGATGAATTAGATGCCACGAACATTAAAGTGGTCACTGAAAATGGCGAAGTATTTTTATTAGGATTGATCACCGAAGCACAAGCAAACGAAGCAGTAAATATTGCTCGTAATGTTAGTGGTGTTAATCGTGTATTTAAAATATTTGAATATATTTAGACTAAAGCTATTTAATCTAATAAAAAAAGCTTCACTGGTTGGTCACTAGTGAAGCTTTTTTGTATTTGTAATGTGAACATTCTCATCTTGTATAACTAAGTATTGAGATGCCTAATCTAAACAGGTCATTAATAAAGTTAGTTACTTAATGACAGTTAAGCTTGGCTTACCTTTCACTTTAGATTTTTCAGCAGTAGACTTGTTTTTTTCAACAGTCGAGCTGCTTAATTCGACACTAGACAAACTTGTTAGCTTAGCTGTTGCCTCCTCACTTACTCCTGGAGCGGGGTGTTCAATGGCAAGTGAGGTACCTGCACCATTCTCTTTAGCATAGATAGCGGCTATTGCGCCGTAAGGCACGACAAGATGCTCAAGTTTGCCACCAAAACGTGCGCTAAGTTCGATTGCGTCATCCGCTAAAGAAATAGAGCCAACCGCTCCCATCGAAACATTCAAGACGATTTGCCCATCAGTAACGTATGCCATAGGAACTAACACCCCATAAACATTTACATCTACCGCAATGTAAGGAGTGAGGTCGTTATCAGAAATCCACTGATAAAAAGCCCTAACAATGTAGGGCTTATTAGAAGTCATATCTTGAGACATCAAGACTAAACCGATAATCCAAAGCGTAATTCACGCTCAGCTTCAGTTAATGAAGCCTGAAATGACTCACGTTCAAATAGCTTTAACATGTAGCCTTTAAGCTCTTTAGAACCTTCACCTTCAAGCTCAATTCCAAATACAGGTAAACGCCATAATAGTGGTGCTAAATAGCAATCAACTAAGCTGAAATCTTCACTCATAAAGTAAGGTGCTTCGTTCAAAATTGGTGCAACACTTAACAAGCTCTCTTTTAATTCTTGACGAGCTTTTCCTGCAGCAGCAGCTGGACCATTTATAATGATTTTTGCAAGGCTATACCAGTCTTGCTCAACACGATGCATCATTAAACGGCTACGACCTCGCGATACAGGGTAAACCGGCATCAATGGTGGGTGTGGGAAACGCTCATCTAAATATTCAATAATAATTGATGCTTCGTATAACGCTAATTCACGGTCAATTAAAGTTGGTACTGTGCCATAAGGATTTAGGTCTAATAAATCTTCTGGTAAGTTAGCTAAATCAACTAAATGAATATCTACGCCAACACCTTTTTCAGCGAGTACTATACGTGTTTGATGACTATACATATCATCAGCGTGAGAATATAAATTCATCACTGAACGCTTGTTTGCTGCTACGGCCATAATGCCTCCAAAAATCTGTAATAAAAAACTAATAAAGGGGGCAAAAGCCCCCAGAAATAAAACTCAGTACATTAACAATAGTTGTTAATGTACATCTCTCCAATATTCAACTTTAAGTAAGTAAGCAAATATTAGGAAAATAAATAAGAAGCCTATAACCCAATATCCCATTGCTTGACGATCAAGCTTACTTGGCTCTCCGGTATATTCTAGAAAGTTTGTTAAGTCACGGGCAAAAACATCATATTCTTCAGCAGTCATAGAGCCGCCAGTTGCTTCACTTAGGTTACCATGTTCGTCCATAGTACGAACACCTTGTAAACTTTGTAAAACGTGTGGCATACCAACGTCTTTAAATACAGTGTTATTAACGCCAAATGGACGATTAGGATCAACGTAGAAAGAACGCAAATAAGTGTATATCCAATCTGGGCTACGCAAACGTGCTTCTAACGTTAAATCTGGTGGCGCGCTACCAAACCACTTAGCCGCTTCTTTAGCTGGCATAGTATTGGTAATATGGTCACCGACTTTTTCACCTGTGTACATGTAATTAGCTACACCGTCTTCGTCACTAATTCCTAAATCAGCAAAAGTACGACCATAACGTTGATACTGTAGTTGGTGACAACCTAAACAATAATTAATGTATGACTCAAAACCACGTTTAAGTGATTCTTTATCTGTTAAATCGTTGCCTGCTTTGTCTAAATGAACACCACCACTAGAAGCCAGTGTTAACATAGGGACAAGTGCGAAAATTCCAAAAGTAAAAGCTCTAATAAGTTTATTCATTATCCTGATACCCTCTCTGGAACTGGCTTGGTTTTCTCGTTCTTGCTATAGAACCAAATGGCTACAAAGAAACCGAAATATCCAAATGTAGCAACTCGGCCAATGTTATTCGCTAAATCTGTACCTGGCAGTGTACCTAAAATACCTAGAGCGATAAAACAAATAGCAAATTGAGTTAGGTTGATCATATGCGCTTTACTACGAAAACGAAGAGATTTAACCGTCCCTCTGTCAAACCAAGGTAGTGCAAATAATGCACCGATAGCTGCAAACATAGTGATCATACCAAGTAATTTATCAGGCACAACACGTAGAATGGTGAAAAATGGTCCAAAGTACCATACAGGTACAATATGCTCAGGAGTTTTTAAATTATTAGCAGGTTCAAAATTCGGCGCCTCAATAAAGTAACCACCGCCTTCTGGAGCAAAAAACAATACCCAACTAAAACCAATTAAGAAAAGAACAACAGCAACTAAATCTTTTACTGTGTAATAAGGATGGAAAGGTATCGCATCAACAATATCGTATTTTTCTGAATACTGTTTGTGGAAAGTAAACTTACTTAATTCCTCAGGCTTTACACTGCCTTTTTTCTTCTTAATGTCAGTGCCTTCAGGGTTATTAGAGCCAACTTCATGAAGGGCAAGAATATGTAAGAAAACTAAAACAACAAGAACAAGAGGCATCGCAATAACGTGTAATGCAAAAAAGCGATTTAATGTAGCGCCAGAAATAACATAATCACCACGTATCCATAGTGTTAAATCATCACCAATAATTGGTATAGCGCCAAACAGAGAAATAATAACCTGTGCGCCCCAGTAAGACATATTACCCCAAGGTAATAAGTAACCCATGAAGGCTTCAGCCATAAGTACTAAGAATATCAACATACCGAATATCCAAAGTAACTCACGAGGTTTTTGGTATGAACCATACATCATGCCGCGGAACATATGCATATACACAACAATGAAGAACGCAGAAGCGCCTGTTGAGTGCATATAACGCAATAACCAACCATAGTCCACATCACGCATAATGTATTCGATTGAAGCAAACGCGCCTTCACCAGTAGGCTCGTAACTCATTGTTAGCCATATACCAGTAACAATTTGGTTAACTAAAACTACAGAGGCTAAAATTCCGAAAACATACCAAAAATTAAAGTTCTTTGGTGCCGGATATTGGGCAGCATGCTTGTTCATCGCATCCATTAGCGGTAAACGTTTTTCTATCCAAGCCATAAAATTTGCAATCATTATGCTTCTCCTGGACTTATACCGATTAGCAATGTGCCATCAGTTGGGAAGGAATGCTCTGGAATAACTAGGTTTGTTGGAGCGGGTACACTTTGAAAAACTCGACCCGCCATATCAAACTTAGAACCGTGACAAGGACAAAAGAAACCGTCTTTAACGCCTGAAACATGTTGTTCGAAATCACCTTTATGGTGAGTAGGAGCACAACCTAGGTGAGTACAAACGCCTAATGCAACCAAAATCTCAGGATTGATAGAACGATATGCATTCGTTGCATAAACAGGTTGTTGTGGCTCTTCAGAACTTGGATCTTTCAATTGACCGTCATGTGCCGCTAAAGTTGACAAAACTTCTTCTGTTCTACGAACGACATAAACAGGTTTTCCTCGCCATTCAGCGCGGATTAATTGACCAGGTTCTATTTTACTTACATTGACTTCAACCGGAGCACCAGCAGCTTTCGCTTTAGCACTAGGGTTCCAAGATCCAATGAAAGGCACAGCCAAACCGACAACACCAACACCGCCCACTACCGAAGTAGCTGCAGTTAAAAAGCGTCGACGGCCGTTATTCACGGGCGCATTGCTCATTCAAAATCTCCAAATAACATTGTTTCAAACAAATTCGAATTATTATTCTCACATTAACAGCTAGTTGTGTGAGGAAATACTTTCCAATTGTTTGCCCAAACTTGCGACAAAAAATTTTTCTGATAATAAAGAAATACACTCTTTTTTACAAGTAAAAAGAAGCGAAACATCAGTTATATATGCTAATTCCACTGACATTGATACATTCGCTACTGGCTAAATAAGAAAGGTTATTATTTAGGGATGAGTCTAACGATAAGAAGGGAAGTAAATACTGGCGTATGGTTATTTATACGCCACCTCAAAACAATAAAAATAGACTAAATTCTAAATTTCTTATTACCAAACTTTTTAGCAAATTTTTCTAATGGCATTTTGTTACATGTAATTCTTCGATAATACGCTCTAGGCTTTGCTAAGTTACTTTTGATCACTTCAAAGCTTTCATTAGATCTTGCTGCTGCAATACAAATATCAGCTTCGATACTGCCAACATCATTATTAAATGAGAAAACTTTTAGTGGTTTATTTAAAGCAGCAACAGCTATCGAATTATACTTTTTCACAAACTTTTTAATCGGTAAGCCATTACAGTTAAACTTTGCTAATTTAGCCTTAGAGTAACCATGCTCTTTTGCTGTTTGTTCTAACGCAGCCTTGGATGTTGCAGCCGCAATACAAATGTCTGTATGTGCTGTTCCATCGGCATTCAAAAACTTAGTATTGCCTGCAAAAGCATTTCCAGCGAAACAAGTTACAAATATTAACGTTAATATTTTATTCATATTTACACCTTTAGGGTTATTGGTTGAACGAAAACTTTTTTTTCGTTACCCCTTTAGCGTAGAATAAAAATAGAAAATGTAAAAAAATGTTTCAATATTAATAAAAGTACAGACATAAAAAAACCGACATAAAGTCGGTTTTTTGAAAACGTATAAGGTAAATATTAACGTTTTGAAAATTGTGGCTTTTTACGAGCCTTGTGTAAACCAACTTTCTTACGTTCAACTTTACGAGCATCA
>Ga0209396_1007107_pt1 | contig 10084 bp, 5 predicted proteins | sample GOMGulsemesocosm_6_FD_184638 | JGI IMG/M metagenome (GOLD analysis project Ga0209396, IMG submission 184638) | Methane-oxidizing microbial communities from mesocosms in the Gulf of Mexico - GOM8C Gulf of Mexico (SPAdes) (version 2) | ecosystem: Environmental > Aquatic > Marine > Cold seeps... | reverse complement strand
CCATTACATCAATATTTGTTTCTGGAAAGGTGACCAGTGTCGATGATTCATTGGGGGTAGCAAAGCTGACATTGGCATTATCTGCTTGCCAAGTGAGACTGACAGCATCTCCTTCAGGATCACTTACCGTAGTACTGAGTGTAATCGAAGCACCACTATTTATGGTTAGGGTCGACGCCATGGAAACAATGGGCGCTTTATTTACCGGGGTGGCTGGCTCTTTGTCAGATCCTCCTCCACAAGCAGACAAAAAAAAAGCGCATAAATTAGTGTGATAGGTAAATTGAATCTGTTCATATCATTCCTTGATTAAACTTAACTGTATCCTTTGAGGCTGCATATTACGGCATTATTATAAAAAGAAAACACTTTATAAAGATACTAAACATATGGTTACACTTTATCTTGATTCCAGAAAAATTTAACGGACTGTAGAAAAAGTTTAAATAATATAAACTGTAATTTGTAATTTGTAATTGTCTTCACGTTTCTTTTAGTTTGATAACAGCTACTGCTTAAGAGTATTTGGTTTAGCTATCTTGATTAATTTTCCAGTAAACAGGGGACTGTTAATAAAATTAAAGACATCATATGTTAATGATGCTTATTGTTTAAATCCATGCTCAGTCGATGTTGATAATATCTCATCAAATTTTGTTTTAATTCTGCCACCTATCATATCGACTCTCGATTGCATTTTCTTAAGCCAACTTTTATCTTGTAAAACCCTTTTAGGAAAAGCCATCACACGTTTTATATCGCCTAGGTACAACATACCATCAAATAGTTGCTTTGTTGTTGCATCTCGAGCATGTAACTTTCCGAGTTTAACTCTTGCTTTTGGCATCAGATCAGCGAATGAATGTTCTGCTAATGGTGAACCTTCTAAGTGAATAAGTGCTTTGTTGTTTTTAGGAACATGGTGGTTTAATTTATTGATTAGCGCAGGCTGTATTACTGGCCAAATCGTATAGGCACTTGTATCACGGTTAGTTGAAACTCTAGTTAGCAATGGCCATTGTTCAGGTGTGACTTGTTTTTTAATTGAGTCTGTAAGCTTAATTACATGGAAAGCTCCAAAAATAAGTAATGCATTTTCATTTTTTACGCGCTTTTGGATAGTTGAAGAAAACCCATTGACTTTGCTCTTTGCAATAGCCTGCCACTCTTCTTTTGATGATAGATCCTCCCATGAAAATGGAGCCTCAGCCAAGGTTACTTTTAACTGCTTATCTGGAGTCCTGCCGTTATTAAATATACGGATGTTATGAAAAAAATCAGCGTAAACGTTAGGTGTCCATGCAGTAAAAAATAGAGTTTCACGCCATATTTTTTTAATCTCATCTTTAGATACATCACCTCCTGAAAGATAGCTATCCAGTAATTTTTGATATTTAGCATTACCGAATTCAACGACAAGGTGTTTAGTTTTATTGGTAAAAGTATTTGTCGTAACTAATTGAGTAATAAATATCATTACCTCATCATAAAAGTGAGCATCACCTAATGCGACGATTTGATGGCTGTCAAACAGGTTTACAATAGCCTCTTCTGCTGGTTGTAGGTTGTCAATTAAGACTTGGGTTTCAGCCTTGGTTAAGTTGTATTGAGAAGAGCGGGGCAAATAATCACATGCGCTTAACACTATAATAGATGTGCTTATTAAGAGAATTCTGTAAAAGGTAATCATTTTAATACAATTCTTGTTGATAATGATAACTAATTGCATTTATGTTAATGGATTACCATGCCAATGGCAAAGAAAGGATTAATACTTCAACACTAAGGCTAGATTTTTCAGGGGAGCTATTGTCCTAGCAACGACATCGCTAGGGTTGCGAACAAATAATTTTATCTAAATATTCAAGGTTTATTGAGGCAGTAAAAGTAGCTAACATCAGTATAAATAGTGGTTCCACTTGCATCATGTCTCTTCAAGTGGAACTTGTATATTTCACCTATTAGGGATAATCTTTTATATAGGTTTGTGTCGCTTATCCTTAGTAATTATTGCGATAAATAACAGTGGTACATAAGTAGGGCAGAGTAAAATTAAATGACTTGTCGCATTATCGGTATCCCCCAGAAGAAATAGGGTGGTTAGATACAGCCTATTTTTGCCCCCCCTAAAGGCTGCTAGTAAACCTATTCTTCAATGCTTTCGTAGAGTATCCGATACTTCTTTAGGCGTATCTATAGTATTGGTTCCTACATCAATAGCATCTAGCATTACTTTTTCCCTGTGGATGTACTATTAATAACTTAGTATTGCCTAATACGATACTGCTGCCATAAATTCAATTATTTAACACTCAGCGTTGTATTAAATAATAAAAGGGTAGGGCTATGCCACCCCGTCTACCAGTTATAAATAATTATGGTTCATTGCATTATTAACTCGCCTTATTATACAGAGCCTTGTTTTTTAAACTGGGTAGGTGTTAAGCCAGACTTTTGTTTAAATACTTTATAAAAGCTATTTTTATTATTAAATCCAGCTTGGTAAGCAATATCAATAATAGATAAATCTAACTGTTTATTTTGCAATAAATTTACTGACTCTTGGTAGCGTAAGTTATTTAAGAAGTCATAAAAACTGACCTGTTTATGGATATTTAACAACTCAGATAATTGGTTTCGGGTAATGCCTAATAATGATGATAATTTCGCTAAAGATATACTGTCATCTAAATGAGGCTTGTATTTTATTGTTAGCTCGGTCAACTGATCATCTAGTTGTGAAGCAATCTCAGGTGATAATTCGACATACCGCACTTTTTGAGGGGTATCTTTCCAAGGGCCATTACTATTGTCATTTACCGCTTCAGGTAGACCATCAATCTTTCTTCCCGTTTCTTCGTCCAGATCATGTGAAAATACCTTTGGTTGAAATAATGCAAATAGCGCGATGCTATTAGCATAGAGGCTCATGCCTGAAGCAATGAAAGCTATCATAAATAAATTTGGCATTTTCTCAAAAATAAGGGAGTAACTCCATATTGATAAATCAAATAACATGACTGTGCTTAGGGCAAAAGTAAGAAAGAGCAGCCAGTAATAACAGGTGTTTTTATGAGAAATAATGAGCTTGAAGAGCTGGTTTTTATGTTTATGTAACATAGCAATAACTATTAATAGGTAGGTTAAGACATGTGCAAAAACAACAAAGATGATGCCGGGACTATGTAAAAGGCTATTACCGGATAATCTGTCTATTAATAGCATGGTAAAGGGTAAAAATGCCAGCATGCTTTACTCAATACAATGGGTTTCAGTAGTATTTGCCTGACGATTAATAGCAGAATAGGCCCGTAAGCTAGGGTAAGGTTTTGGCTGATAACTTGTAGAGCTAATATCGGTTTTCCTGAGACGATAGAGAAATAGGCATTTAAAGAGGGAAATATTAATAAGAATACAAATAATAACATCGTCATTTTTATATGACGCTCACCTTGCTTACTGATTAATAAGCTTAAGCAGGTCCACAGACCAAAAGAGAATGAAAGTAAAAACCAAATTTTACTCGCTTCCAAAGCGAAGTTAGACATCTTTATTCCCAAATATGGTATGTGACTAGAACAGCTAAAATAGGGTTTACTTTAGCTGATTCTGAGGGAGTTATGCTATGAATAAATTAATTTATTCAGTAAGTTGTGTTTGATAAGTACTGAATATACCTGAGAATTTAATCATACCGTTACCAAAATCTTGGTACCATGTGCCAGACGTTGGTGTATTGTAGAAATAGACCATAGTAAATGGTGTCTTGAACGTTTCACCGACTTGAATAGTTTGTTCAATAGCTACGTTGGCCGATACTTTTTCGTATTGGTATGTTCCTCCATGTGGAGTGGTTGCGGGGCCAAAGCCTATTGCTGAATAAGTTCCATCTTCCTTATAACGTTGTAATACTAACGCGCGATCAGGGTAGTATCCTTTAGATACAACTAAACTGTCACCCTGAATAACATTCACGGCCACGGTTAAATTATGATGGTTTTCTTCTGCAATATCTTCTGTTACAGAAGGCGTTTTAGCCGATAAACTAAACTGACCAGAAGTGGTAACTGTTTCATCGCTGTTTTGCCTAATGAATGTTCCAAACGTTGGCGTTGAAAAGTTATAATGAGTAGTGAAGCGTGAGTCATTAACATGGTCAACCGTTGTTTCAACGGCCATGTTTATGCCTTTTTTATAATATTTATAATTACCGTCTCCTATAGAGTGGTTTGCTCCGCCTATACCACGAACGCTAAATGCACTAGGGCTATTATATTCTTGAACAATTATTCCTTGAGTTGGGTATAAATCAATATTATTACCTTCGACTGCTTGAATGCTCAATACCATTTTTTTATTGGTTAAGGCTCTTGGTGCTTGTTTTGTAAGGTGCTGGTTATACCCCATACTCGGCGCTGGTACTTGCTGTGTTTCTAAAGGAATTTCTGATGCATTGGCATATGCTATCAAACCTATACATAAAGTGATTGAGGTTATGGTGCTTTTAATAAGTGAAGCGCTTGTATACATTTTTATTTCCTTAATGAATTGGAGTGAAACAAGTATGTGCACTTGTTGCCAACACACTATGCAAATAAAGATGATGCTAACCGTAACTTTCGTTAGAAAAGGACGTGAATGACAAGGTTAATTTGTAACTAATTAACCTTAGTTGTTAATATTTATAGTTTTATTTCTTTTGGTTTAATCTTGAAGTATTTTAAGATGTCTGAGTTAGGGGATAAGCTTTATAGAACTTTTAAGGTCAATATTGGTTAATAGTCATTATATTGAGCAACAGATTATGATGCTGTTCTAAGATTTAATCGACTAAACCTTGACCTCAATATAATTAGCTTCTTCGACAAAATAAATGAGCTTAGCGTAACGTTAAGTGATTTGTCCTTACCTCGAGGCCAAGCAGGAAACCAAACTCAAACTTACGATGAATACACCGAAGTAATGAGAGAGGTTACCGCTTTTTATGAATAACCTATAGGTAATTTTTTATATAGATTTTCGTAGCTTTTCTCACCTTTGAGGAGAGTAATAACGTTGATATCATGGTGGGCAGTGCCATTAAAGCATACATAAAAGTGATGAAGTTAATTACCATTGATAAGGATGCTACAGCGCCAACAATAATAAGAATCAGGTAAAATTGTTTATAAACCTTTTCAAAAGTTTTACCGAATAGGAACTCACTACACTTACTGCCGTAATACCAAAAAGTTAGCACAGTGCTCGTACTAAGAAAGAACACCATTACCATTAACAGATAGCTACCTACATTGGGAAAGGTTTGCTCAAAGGCATAAACCGTCATGCCAACGCCTTGATGATCTGTTTGCCATGCACCGGTAACCAATACCGCTAACGCAGTACATGTACAGACAATTAACGTATCAACAATCGGGCCAAATGAGGCAACAAACCCTTCTCGAATAGGTTGGTTGGTTTTAGCTGCTCCATGGGCTAAAGATTCAGTGCCTATGCCTGCTTCGTTAGAAAAAGCGCCTCGCTGAACGCCGATAATAATAACCGTACCTATAAGTCCGCCAGCAGCAGAGCCTGGATTAAATGCACCGGAAAAAATAAGCATAAATGTTTCAGGTATTTTATCGTAGTTCATTACCAGTAGGATTAATGTCATTATAAAATAGCCGATGACCATAACAGGCACAACTTTAGTGGCTACCGCGGTAATTCGGGTTAACTTCCCCATGACTATCCAAGAAATAATCATAAATAATGCTAGACCAACTAACAGATCAAAAGTGAAGTGATTGTCTGCTTCAGCTAACCCGTAGGGGATGGCAATAACATCCCTTAAGATTTGCACTAATTGATTTATTTGAAAGAGAGGCAAGGCGCCAAAAATGCAACCGATACAAAATAGCCAAGCTAGGGGTAACCATTTTTTATCTAAGCCCTCTCTTATCACATACATTGGACCGCCCTGTAATTTACCACTGCGGTCCTCGCCTCGATACATTACTGCTAGAGAAGCGGTATAAAATTTGGTTGCAATACCAACGATTGCCGTCAACCACATCCAAAATATTGCGCCTGGCCCGCCCATGGTTATTGCTACAGCTACCCCGGCTATATTTCCAAGCCCGAGTGTCCCAGATAACGCAACAACTAACGCTTGAAAGTGACTAATATCTCCTTTGCTATTTTTTTCATTGTCATACTTGCCACCAATGATGTCGATAGCATGAGCAAGTCTTTTATAAGGAGTGAGTCGAGAGTGAATAACAAAGTAGGCACCACCGCCAACAAGTAATAAAACCATGGGAAGACCCCAGGCAAAGTTAACCAAAGTAACTAATAAATCTTCCATTTGAACCTTTTTTAAAGTGACCGCGTATTGATAAGCTGACTAATACTATATTCTAGGTTAAAGCAGATCTACAGTTATTAACGCCAGATGGTAAATAGTAATGATTACGATAATACCTTATATATTAAACAACATATTAATCTATAAAATAATTTGACAGCGCTGTCATCATTTGTTGATATTGATTATCATTTTATGTGGTTATGCCTAAATTAGGTAACTGCGAATAGCATACTCAACAAAAGAATAATTATAATGAAGAATAGCTTTCTAATTACAACAGCAGGAATAGCCTGTTTACTTACCGCTTGTGGCGGCTCATCTGAGTCAACAGCTACTACTGCACCTCAGGCTAATTTAGCTCCTTTAGTTGGGGCTGGCAGTGCGCAAACTGTTGCCTCTGCAGGCGCGGTTACTTTACTTGGAAGCGCTTCAGATTCTGATGGCAGCATAGCAACTTATTTATGGCAGCAAACATCTGGACCTACAGTAGCACTAACCAATAGTGACTCAGTAGAAGTCAGTTTTTCTGCACCACCAGAAAGCGCTAAATTAACTTTTCGCTTAACGGTAACTGATAATGAAGGTGCTACTGCGTACGACGACGTTTCGATTGATGTGAATAATAGCTCGCCGCTAGTTGAAGCTGGCAGCAGACAAACCGTTGGCTCAGCAGGCCCGGTAACTTTATTAGGTACAGCCTCAGACCCTGATGGCAGTATAACGTCTTATTCATGGCAGCAATTATCAGGGCCTGCAGTTGCAATAACCAATAATGAATCAGAAGAAATAAGCTTTGCTGCGCCGGAAGAGAGCGCTGAATTATCTTTTCGTTTTACGGTAACCGATAATGGCGGCGAATCCTCATATGATGATGTTTTGGTTGATGTAAACAACAGCTCACCTCTTGTCACTTTACTGAGCCAAGTTGAAAGTCAAATAGGGTTTACCACCACATTAACCGCAAGCGCAGTAGATCAAGATGGTCAGATTGCTAAGTATGATTGGCAACAAGTCTCAGGGGGTATTATTGAGTTAATTGACCAACAACAATCAAGCATATCTTTTAGCCCAACAAGTATGCAAAGTGATGATGTCATTTTTGCATTAACTGTTACCGATAATGGCGGGGCTGTAACAACAGTTCAAACTAAGGTGGTGATAAAACCGACATTATCGGTCAATTTACTGCCTAGTAATGAAATACATTTTAATAATTTGGGTGATATAACAAGTTGTGTCACGGTGCAATACAATGAATCGGGCCAAGTATTCGAGCGTATGGAATATCTCGATGTAGGAAACGATAACCTCTGCTTTACTGAAGATGATAGTCTATTAAATCAAGATAAAAGCTACGTTAGACATTTTGAAACCCAAAACTCTGGCTTACAACAACATCTCAACTCAGCAATCTGTAAGGGTTTTGTCCAACATGAAGTTTATAGTGAACAAACAACGCTATTAGAAAGTTACGACGCTTGTGATACAAAAAACATTGTAGATACAACTATTTGGACTCCTAGTTTCAATAAATATCATCATTTTACTTTAGGTACCTTAGCCTTTGGTGGTAGTACAACCAATTGGCCAGGTAATGTTGATAATCCAGCATCAGTCAATAGCCCTGTGATATATGGCCAATATGAAAATATCTACGATGAGACTAATCAAGACTTTCTTTACTACTTAGAGAGTGACATTAGAGGTCCTGATAATATAAGCCAAACTACTGATGATGAAATGGCTGTATGGGCGTATGTATTACCCTTTTATGATGTTCACGGTAACGCTGACTACTTCTTGCGTTACGATTTAGGTGCAGACGGGGTAGTGGCTACTGGCGATGAAACCATTTTAGCCATGTCACAAAATCACTATACTGCTAGTGGCCTGCTGGACTATGTTGTTGATTATCGCAGCGCAGGAAATGATGGTGATTGGCTAACGATAAATGACAATGATGTAGCTATGATTCGTTACCAGAAGTTTATGCCTCAATTTGAGTTATACCAAGCTAATTAATGATATGACCTTCTCTATTTGTTACAACCAGCCACTACTGCGTTATTATAAGAAATAACGCAGTAGTTACTGAATTTATCGTCAAAATAAAATAGCTCATTTAGAGTTACTTATTTCAATCAAGTCGTTTACCACGATTATCATTATTAACTAACGTAGTCGTGTTTATTTTGGCTTTAGAGTTCATATTTTTCTGCCAATCAAGACGTAAATCCCACTGGTATCTGTGCTTTGCTGATAACGGCTGAATATCTTCATCGATTGTTTCTAATACATTAGTGGCTTTGCTTAACATGGCATCACGGCCAAATAAATAACTCTGCTCTTTGACAATGGTTAAATAGGCTTTATTTAGCTGCAGAGCTCGTTCAGCTGATGGCATAATTAACTGATAAATACTATTAACCGCTTGCACCTTTTCAACGTTTACCTTGCCGTCAGGTGTAAACCAACGAGTCAGCATTTCAGTGTTTTGGCGAAACTCATCACCACCACCGACACGTTCAAAGTATGTTAAAAATTCACCTTTAGTTTCGCCTCTGTTTGGCGCGTCATGTTGGCTCGCTAAATTTTGGTAACCCCAACCGTTAACGCCGTCAACTTTTCGTGGAAAAGAAAACGTTTGGTCTAAGGTGCTGCCAATAGTTTTGTGACAACCACTGCAAAAGGCGAGCTCTTGGTCATATTGATGACGTAACTCGCCTTGTTCATTTTCAATATAACCATTTACCGTCCAGCCAAAACCGGTGTTAATGCCTTTATCACCCAGTTGCTTTACTTGCGGTAGGTTTTCAGAGTTTTTCTCTTTTTGTTCTAAATAGTATTCTGACGCTAAGCTTTGAACTGTTTTAAAGCGATGTTTTTTCATGTAACGTACTTCTTTCATGCGCGGTGCGTTATAAATTGTGCCGTCATCGTTCACACCAAGGTAACGTACTGTATGGAGAAACTCAGTATCTTGCGGGTATAGAGTGTGTGCTAATTTGATATTACTGGCGTCACCAAGGTAATTATTTTGTCTGTTGATAATATCAATACGCTGAGTTAACACATTATCGCCATTTAAATCTACGCCGATATTCTTTTCAGAAACAGGTGGTAGTGTGGTGTGTTGTGTTGCTTTCATTGCCATTTCGACCAAGGCTAAATTGGCAAAATATACATCTTGAGAGTACTGGCCATTATGCTCTCTAAACGCTTTAGGTAATCGAATCATGGCATCGGAAGTTGAGCCGTTAGTTGGCCAAAATGTGCTCGGGAATGGCTTGTAATTAAAGGCAACCCAATGGCTACCATCTTTTGCTAGTCCTTGTTGGTTAAATGCTTTTTCTGGGTAAGCGAGGTTTTTAATGGGCGTATATTCACCACGCCAGTTTTTATCTTTTTGCTGTTTTTCGATAAAGTCAGTGTAATTATCTTGCTTGGCCCAATGTTGTATTTGTTGGTCAGAGATATTTTTTATTAATGGCCTTCTATCTACAAATAAGTTTTTCCAGTGATTGGTCACACCTAAATCTGAAAATTGATATTCACCTTGCAGCGAACCATCGTTCATCTTATTCGTCCGTTTTTTATCATCAATATTGGTTTGGTGACATGCATAACAAGGGTTATTAACGCCATCTGTTTTTGTGTAACATTGTGGCGGAATAACGGTTTCATGGTTATACACCTCACCATGTTCAATGTAAGCCATGGCAGGAATATTATTAC
>Ga0209396_1007106_pt1 | contig 10084 bp, 11 predicted proteins | sample GOMGulsemesocosm_6_FD_184638 | JGI IMG/M metagenome (GOLD analysis project Ga0209396, IMG submission 184638) | Methane-oxidizing microbial communities from mesocosms in the Gulf of Mexico - GOM8C Gulf of Mexico (SPAdes) (version 2) | ecosystem: Environmental > Aquatic > Marine > Cold seeps... | reverse complement strand
TTTTATCAAGTTTAGGTTTTTAATGGGAGAGTTACTGCATGTCTTTTGAAGCAGATGAAGAAATTTTACAGGACTTTTTAGTAGAAGCGGGTGAAATCTTAGAATCGCTTTCAGAGGAATTAGTCGAGCTAGAAAATGACGTAGATAATGCTGAATTACTAAATTCTATTTTCCGTGGTTTCCATACAGTGAAAGGTGGGGCCGGATTTTTAGCCCTAGGTCATTTGGTTGATGTATGTCACGGTGCTGAAAATATATTCGACTTATTACGTACAGGAAAACGCTCAGTTAATGCAGAGCTTATGGATACGATATTATCAGCACTTGATACTGTTAATGATATGTTTGTGTTGGTACAAAATAAAGAATCGCTTGTTCCTGCAGATGCCAATCTCCTTGCAGAGCTTGAACGTCTTAGTAAACCTGAAGGAAGCAGTCCTGCTAAAGCTGTCGTTGTTGCTGAAGTAATAGAGCAACCAGTTGATAATAGTAATGAATCAAGCTCAAGTGATGAGATGAGCGAAGATGAGTTTGAACGGTTATTAGATGAGCTTCATGGCACAGGTAGTGTTGCAACTACTCCTGCCGCACCAGAACCAGCGGCTCCAGCAGTTACTTCAAGTCTCGATGGGGCAAGTGATGAGATTTCAGATGATGAATTTGAATCATTATTGGATGAATTACATGGGCAAGGTGCTTTTTCGGCCGATACACCTGACACTCCAAATAGCGCCCTAGCTACATCTAGTGACGATATTGATGATCTTGAATTTGAAAAATTATTAGATGAACTACACGGTAAAGGGAATGCACCTAAGCCAGCAGATAATTCAGTAAATAATGGGATAAGTAGTGTTCCTGTTACGCCACCGAAAAACGAAGCTCCGTTAAATGCAGTTGCGCCTAAACCAATTCCTCCAAAAGAAACTAAACCCAAAGCAGCTCCGGTAAAACCTCCAGCTAAAAAGGCAGCCTCTACACCTGCAGCTCAAGGTGAGACAACCGTTCGTGTTGATACTAAGAGACTTGATCAAATAATGAACATGGTCGGCGAATTGGTATTAGTTAGAAATCGTTTAACAAGTTTAGGCCTAGTGTCAGATGATGAAGACCTGAATAAAGCCGTTACCAATTTAGATGCAGTAACTACTGATCTTCAGGGTGCGGTCATGCAAACTCGTATGCAGCCAATTAAAAAAGTTTTTGGTCGTTTCCCTCGCGTTGTACGTGACTTAGCGCGTAGTTTGAATAAAGAAATAGCATTGATTTTAGAGGGTGAAGAGACTGATTTAGATAAAAACTTAGTTGAAGCGCTTGCTGACCCTCTAGTGCATTTAGTTAGGAATTCAGTAGATCATGGTGTAGAAGCACCAGATGTTCGGGAGTCTTTAGGTAAACCGAGAGAGGGTACGGTACTTCTTTCTGCCTCGCAAGAAGGTGACCATATACTGTTAACCATTAAAGATGATGGTGCAGGTATGGATGCTGAAAAATTAAAGAGTATTGCCATTGAACGTGGTGTGCTTGATGCTGAAACTGCAGCTCGTATGCCAGATAAAGAAGCCTTTAGTCTTATCTTCGCTCCAGGTTTCTCTACCAAAACTGAGATTTCAGAAGTTTCGGGTCGTGGCGTTGGCATGGATGTAGTGAAAACTAAGATCACCCAGCTTAACGGTACAGTAGATATTGATTCTGAGTTAGGTGTAGGTACAGTACTTGAAATCAAAGTACCATTAACTTTGGCAATACTGCCGACATTAATGGTTGTTGTTGGAAAGCAAACATTTGCTTTACCCTTAGCATCGGTTAATGAAATATTCCACCTAGACTTATCCAATACAAACAGTGTTGATGGGCAGTTGACAATCATTGTGCGAGAAAAAGCTATACCACTATTTTATTTAGACCAGTGGTTGGTCCGTGATTTTGTTGAAAAGTCTCGTGACAAAGGTCATGTAGTAATAGTACAACTTGGTAATCAACAAGTTGGATTTGTCGTCGATAGTCTAATAGGCCAAGAAGAAGTTGTTATTAAGCCACTCGATAGGTTGCTTCATGGAACACCAGGAATGGCGGGTGCAACGATTACAAGTGATGGTGGTATTGCACTAATTTTAGATATAGCAAATATGCTTAAATTTTATGCGAAAAAATCACCAATCAACAAAAAACTACGCAGTTAGTTATTTTCAAAGCTTGTGCACTTTCGTTAATTGAAAGTGTACATACATAGCGTTATTTTAAGCGTTATCAGAGAGGTTAAATGGCCTACAAGGTACTTGTTGTCGATGATTCGAGCTTTTTTAGACGCCGAGTCACTGACATTCTTAACAAAGATCCAAAATTAAATGTAATTGATGTTGCAGTGAACGGTCAAGAAGCGGTTGAGAAAGCTATATTGCTAAAGCCTGACGTAATCACTATGGATATTGAAATGCCAGTGTTAAATGGTATTGACGCTGTAAAACAGATTATGGCAAAAACTCCTACGGCAATATTGATGTTCTCATCATTAACCCATCAAGGTGCAAAAGCAACCCTAGAAGCTCTTGAAGCTGGAGCATTAGATTTTTTACCCAAAAAATTTAGTGAAATAGCAAAAAGTAGTGACGAGGCTGGTAGTTTATTACGTCAACGGGTTGTTGAAATAGCGAGGAAGTCGGGGTTGTCAAAGCCACGTACTCCCATTCGTCAAACTACTGTAGGCACAAACTCAATTGTATCGAGATTAAGAGTAGAGCAAAATCGAAAGTCTACCTCAGCAACATCTTTAGTTACTCGAGATAAGAAGGCGATTTCAGGTATAACTCGTAGCTCAGGTAAAGAATATAAATTACTCGCTATTGGTACTTCAACCGGAGGACCGGTAGCATTACAAAAAATATTGGTACAACTTGATGAAAATTTCCCTTTACCAATAATTCTTATTCAGCACATGCCCGCTGCATTTACCGCTGCATTTGCAAGTCGGTTAAATTCCTTATGTAAAATATCGATAAAGGAAGCAGCTGATGGTGACGTTCTTAAACCTGGATGTGCTTATTTAGCGCCAGGTGGACGTCAGATGATAATTACGGGTAGTGAAAACTCAGCAAAGATAAAAATACTAGATGATGATTCACCTAAAATCACCTTCAAACCGAGTGTTGATATTAGCTTCGGTTCGGCAGCTAAAACATTTTCTGGTAAGGTTCTAGGAGTAATATTAACAGGCATGGGCTCTGATGGTAAGGAAGGTTCTAGAATGTTAAAAGGGAAAGGGGCGACAATTTGGTCGCAGGATGAACAATCCTGTGTAGTTTATGGTATGCCTCAAGCGGTTGATAAAGCAGGTATATCTGAGTTATCTCTTCCTCTCGATTCAATGGCTTCATCAATGGTAAAGGAAATCTGCCGTGGATAAGCTAAGCATTGCTGGCCTTACGCTGGCAATTTTAGCCGTTTACATAGGTTTTAGCCTAGATGGCGGGCACATCTCTGCATTGTTTGAACTTCCTGCATTTATCATTGTATTTGGAGGTACATTAGGCGCAGTTATGCTGCAGTCTTCAATGAGTCAGTTTAGGCATGCTATATCACTACTTAAATGGGTCTTCTTTCCACCACAGTATAATGTTGAGAAAGGAATTAGCGAAATTGTAGTGTGGGCTACTAAGGCAAGAGAAAAAGGCTATCTTGCATTAGAAGATACCGCATTAGAAATTGAAGATAGTTATACCCAAAAAGGATTAAATTTACTGGTCGATGGCATAGAGCTTGAAAACTTCAGAACCTCTTTGGAGCTAGATTTAGATATTTACCGAGAGCACAATTTACGTTCGGCTAATGTTTATGAAGCTATGGGAGGTTACAGTCCAACAGTTGGTATATTAGGTGCTGTATTAGGTTTAATACATGCAATGAGCAACTTAACTGAACCAGCATTGCTGGGGGAAGGCATAGCAACTGCTTTTATTGCGACTATATACGGTGTTGGTTTTGCAAATTTATTTTATTTACCTATTGCCAATAAAATTCGATCAATAGTTCACGAACAAACTATGTACCGTGAAATGGTATGTGAAGGATTAGTCTCTATTGCGCAAGGGGAGAATCCTCATGCAATTGCAAACAAATTATCCGCTTTTAGGTTGGAGAGGTGAATCGCTTACGTAAAAGAAGGCATGTAGTAGAACACGATAATATACATCGCTGGTTAGTGTCATATGCAGACTATATGACATTGATGTTTGCTCTTTTTGTTGTGCTATATGCAATGGCCATGGTAAATGAAAAACCTTTTGAAAGTATTACTGAATCCTTTGGCCGTGTTTTTCAAGCCGACGAAGAAAAAGTTAAAAATCGTGGTCATGGTGAAAGTGTTTTAATGGTTAATACCAGTAAAACAAATAAGAAATTATATGGTAATGGCATATTAGACGTTGCTGGCCCCGAAATACTCGATAACGAAAAAAACTTATCTAATATATCTGATGCCGAAGTAGGTAGTAACTTAAGTTCCTTAGAAGATGAGCTTCATACTGCTTTATATGACTTGATTGAATCCGGCTTTGCACAGCTACAAATTGACGGTGACTGGTTAGAGATTGAATTAAATAGTGGTTTGTTATTTCCTAGTGGCTCATCATCAGCAACGCTTTCAGCAGAAGCTATTCTATCGGAAATTTATACCGTTATTGGAGAAGCGAGTAATTTTATTCGTGTTCGGGGTTATACTGATAATCAGGTGATTAATAATGAAATATACTCGTCTAATTGGGAGCTGTCGGTGTTTAGAGCTACGGCTATTTTAAGACTATTAGAGACATTAGGATTAAACCCTGCACGTATGGCTATTGAAGGCTATGGACAATATTACCCAAGTGCTGATAACGTCACTGCTGAAGGGCGAGCAAAAAACAGAAGAGTTGTGATTGCCATTTCTAAATATGGCTTGGGAAAAGTCAACTTGCTAAGTACGCCAACAATTAACTTACAAAATATTGAAAATATACAAACAACTGACGTGGTAACGGGTCAAGACTCCGAAGAAGTAAATAACATTAAGGTTATCCGCTTAAAAAATGGTGGTATTCGTATTACAACTCGAAGCGAGGCTACTGATGGTAAGTTAAATAAAAAAGCATCGAGTGATAAAGAAAATAGTAACGGTATAGAGTAAAATAATCGTTAAAACGATAAGTTATTTAAATTGAAAATAAGTGAGTGTGTTCTTGGTAGTTTGGACTGTTGCAAATCAAAAAGGTGGCGTTGGTAAAACCACAACAACTATTGCTCTTGCTGGCGTTTTAGCTGAACAAGGGCATCGGGTATTATTAGTTGATACAGACCCGCATGCATCACTTAGTTACTACTTTGGTATTGAGTCGGAAGACTTAGATTTAAGCGTATATGAGCTTTTTACTCAAGTGTCTTCCAGAGAACAAATTCTGCAAACATTGTGCCCAACTAATTACCCCAATATTGATATTCTTCCTGCAACAATGGGCTTAGCTACTTTAGATCGTTCATTAGGAAATAAAGGCGGGATGGGCTTAGTTTTAAAAAAAGCGGTACAAAAAGTAGCCGATAGTTATGATTATGTATTGATGGATTGCCCGCCAGTGCTTGGGGTGCTCATGGTAAACGCATTAGCTGCAGCAGATCGTATAATCATCCCTGTACAAACAGAATTTTTAGCGCTAAAAGGTTTAGACCGCATGATAAAGACTATGGAAATAATGCAAGGTGAGCAAGATGCTGCCTTTAAATATACCATAGTGCCAACCATGTTTGATAAGCGGACTAAAGCGTCTATTTTAGCCTTTAAAAAGTTACAGGAAGACTATACTGATAAGATATGGCCTGGGGTAATTCCAGTTGATACCAATTTGAGGAATGCTAGTATTACTCAAAAAGTACCGTCAGATTATGCAGCGAATTCTCGCGGAACACTAGCTTATAAAAGTTTGTTAAGTTACTTGGTTAAGCAGAGTATTAAGTATAAAGAGGTTGAACACTAAATGAGTAAATCGTTAATGGCTAGTAAGAAGGTAATGAAAAATTACCTGTCCGAATTACTAACAGAGCCTGAGTCTATAGAAGAGTTACCCCAAAAAAGTATTGCTAAGTCAGCAATCAGTAGACCATTAGCGCATAAAGAAAACCAGTCTTTAGAAAACTTACTCAAAACAGTAAATGAGCCTAAAGAAAGTACTCCTGAAAAAGAAGTTTTTACCGATACTGAGGTTGACTTATTACCCATTTCATCCAAAAAGAACAGTGCTGAATTTTTAAGGGAATCGAAAAAAAGTTACCGACAGGGTGACTTCCAAGCTATGTTTTTTGATGTAGCAGGGTTAATAATAGCGGTACCCCTCATCGAGTTGGGTGGAATTCATAAAGTTGACAAAACAAATACTTTAATGGGTAAACCTGATTGGTTTAAAGGCGTTATGCTTTATAGAGATGAAAAAATCAATGTTGTTGATACTGCACTATGGGTCATGCCCGAAAAATGTGACGAAAAATTGAAAAGTTCGCTAAACTATCAGTATATCATTATGTTAAACGATAGTTCATGGGGGCTGCTAGCAGAGAATTTAATTGATACTGTGGTGTTAAGTCAAGATGAGGTTAAGTGGTTAGACTCAGGTGGAAAGCGCCCGTGGCTAGCTGGCTTGGTTAAAGAAAAAATGTGTGCCTTACTTGATGTAAGTGCTTTGATTAAATTGCTTGATAAAGGCAGTGATATCTATCAAGAACAGTAAACTTCCCTGTCTAAAGTATAGGCAACCAAAAAAGTAATTTGAGAGGCGACAAATATGTCAAATATAAGACGAAGTGCAAGTGATAAAGTTGAAGCTAATGATGAGGTGCTGCAATGGGTAACCTTTAAATTAGAGAATGAAACTTACGGTATCAATGTAATGCAGGTACAAGAAGTTTTACGTTATAGTGAAATAGCGCCGGTTCCTGGTGCTCCGCTTTATGTTCTGGGTATAATTAATTTACGTGGCAATGTGGTAACTGTGATAGATACCCGTTCTCGCTTCGGTCTAGATCCTTGCGACATTACTGATAATACGCGTGTGGTCGTTATCGAGTCAGAAAAACAAGTTATTGGCATTCTTGTTGATAGTGTTGCTGAAGTTGTGTATTTAAAGTCTTCAGAAATCGATGTAGCCCCAAATGTGGGCAATGAAGAAAGTGCTCAGTTTATACAAGGCGTATCTAATAGGGATGGCGAATTGCTTATCTTAGTCGATCTAGATAAATTACTCTCTGATGATGAGTGGGATGAACTTAAACAGTTTTAATATTACCTTTATTTTGCTCTGTAATTTCTATCAGAAGAAAGTCTGTAACTACAGACTTTTCTATGTGTAATAGATGCAATTGTGTATTCATTTTATTCAAGAGCAAAGTTATAAATGTCTTTATTAGCCGTCCCAATTATTGCAGTATTAGCATTATTTCTTGTCTTGCTTTCTAGTACCGTCTTATTTGTATATTTAGTAAAACTCAAGAATAGAGTCGTGATATTAAGCCTACAAATGCAGAGCACATCATTATTGGTAAATGATCTACAATCTATAAATCAAAAAATTCAGCAAGAGTTTGACGTTATGGTTGAAGAAAGTGCTCAACTCGCTGCTGAAAACGTACAAGTGTCAAAGCAATTAGAGCATCGTATTAAAAGTTTGCAGCAACAAGCTATTGACCAAAAAGATTTATTAGCACAATGGCAAGAAAACCAAGGGCAAGATAAGTTTTATACTCGAGCTTTTAAATTAGCTGCCAAAGGTGCTGATATTGAAGAGATTATGAGTGAATGTGAATTACCTCGAGCTGAAGTTGAAATGCTACTTTCAGTCTACCAGCAACGTACCCGCTCGCTATAACCAAGTATGACCACTTTCCGTTATGGTGGTAAATATCATGACATTGGGCAAAACGTTATTCACGAAATTATTCATTTCATGTTAAACTGCCGTCGTTTTTTAATGCACTGTTATGTAACGGCAAGGAACTAGGCCCTGTGAGCTCAGCCATTATTTTATATTTTCGATTAATACTATTTGTTTCAATACTTTGTCTTTCAGGCTGCTCAACGACGCCAGAACAACAAAATCAAGTCGGCTCTACTGATATGGATTATGCCAGTGACCCAAGAGACCCCTTTGAAACCATCAATAGGCCTTTTTGGACATTCACTTGGGACTACGTAGATAACTATATTGCAAAACCAGCATCAGATGTTTATACCACCTATACGCCACCCTTTTTGCGCACTGGCTTATATAATATGGCCTTAAACTTAAATGAGCCTGCAAGTATTATTAATAATGTACTACAGCTTAAGTTTTCTGATGCGGCTAAAAATACTGGTCGTTTTGTTCTTAATAGTACGATTGGCTTATTTGGTTTTTATGATCCTGCCAGTGATTTTGATTGGTCAGGTGAGCAAGAGGAATTTGGCGAGGTATTAGGCTCTTACGGTATTGGCGACGGACCCTACATAGTCATTCCCGGTTTAGGACCAAGTTCTGTTCGCGAAGAAGTAGGGGATTATGTTGATGGGCTTTATTGGCCTATGGTTGTTATTGATTTTTGGCCAAATATAGCGCGCTTGGGGATATTAGCTTTAGAGAAGCGTGCGGCGGTTAGAGATCAGGAGCAATTAGTTGTTGAATCTGAAGACCCCTATGAGTTTATTAAAAATGCATATTTTCAAAATATGAACTATAGACTTTACGATGGTAATCCCCCGATCATAATTAATGAGGCGGAAGAAGCCGAAATAGATGCATTACTCGATGATTTTGATGATATCGACTGATTTTGGAATAAACGAGTACCTATGCGGATAACTATTTGTTAGAATTGCGGCAATTTTTATACATACCCTATTGGAATAATTAAATGAATATTATTGAAGGTTCGTTTGAAGCTAAAGGCAAGAAGTTTGCAATCGTAGTTTCACGCTTTAATCACTTTATAGTTGATAGTTTACTTGAAGGTGCAGTTGATGCCCTTAAACGTCATGGTAATGTTAATGACGACGATATTACTATCGTGCGCGTACCAGGTGCTTATGAGTTACCTCTAGCGGCTAAAAAACTTGCCAAAAAAGGTGATTTTGATGGCATCATAGCTATTGGCGCAGTAATCCGTGGTGGTACTCCACACTTTGATTTTGTAGCTGGTGAGTGTAATAAAGGTTTAGCACAAGTTTGTTTAGAGTCTGAAATTCCAGTGTCATTCGGTGTTATTACTACCGATTCAATCGAACAGGCAATTGAACGTGCCGGAACTAAAGCCGGTAATAAGGGCGCTGAAGCGGCTCTTGGTGCTTTAGAAATGGTTAACGTGTTAGCAAAAATTTAACTTTTTGAACTTTATATTTAAACCTAAGAAAAGTGGAAACATATTTTGAAACCTTCACCTAGAAGAAAAGCTCGTGAATTAGCTGTACAAGCTACTTATTCATGGCAAGTTAGTCAAAACCCGGTTAATGATATTGAAGTTAACTTTATTGCAGATAACAGTAAACGTCGTTTTGATATTGAATACTTTCAATTGTTATTACGCGGTGTAGTCGGCAATGTTGGTGAAATCGATGCGGTTATATCACCTTATGTAGATCGTCCCCTTGATGATATTGATCAAGTTGAAAAGGCGATATTACGTGTGGCAGTGTTTGAGTTAAAAGACTGTACAGATGTGCCTTATCGAGTAGTCATTAATGAGGCTATTGAATTAGCTAAAGCATTTGCAGCAGATGATAGTCATAAGTTTGTTAACGGTGTTTTAGATAAAACCGTTAAGATAATTCGTCCTCAAGAGTAATTTGTTTAGTATTCAAATATTAGTGGGCAAAGTGTTATTAATTAAAGGCTTAGAATGAAAGAGTTCGAATTAATTAAGCATTTCTTCACCGAGCAGGCAGTAAAACGTAAAGATGTTGAGCTTGGTATAGGGGATGATTGTGCTGTTTTAGCACCGATTGAGAATCAAAATATTGTTGTAACGACTGACACATTAGTTGCTGGCGTGCACTTTCCATTTGATACTAGTCCCCGAGCTATTGGGCATAAAGCTG
>Ga0209396_1007099_pt1 | contig 10089 bp, 10 predicted proteins | sample GOMGulsemesocosm_6_FD_184638 | JGI IMG/M metagenome (GOLD analysis project Ga0209396, IMG submission 184638) | Methane-oxidizing microbial communities from mesocosms in the Gulf of Mexico - GOM8C Gulf of Mexico (SPAdes) (version 2) | ecosystem: Environmental > Aquatic > Marine > Cold seeps... | reverse complement strand
CCCCTGAAGTTATCGCCATGAACATCCAGCAAGGCGACAATAGTTATTTAAACTGGATCACTGAGTCTTTAAAATAGTTGTTATGAAAAGAATTGTCTTACTTTTTTGGTTAATGTTAACCAGTGTGTTTTTGCAAGTTCCGAGTGTTCAAGCTCAAGACTCAATTTTTGATACTTCTTCATCATCGTTATTTAGCAACGATGATGAATTTCTCACTGCTGAGCAAGCATTTGAATTTAATTTTTATCAAAACAATGATCAATTAGAAGTCACTTTCAAAATAGCTGAAGGATACTACTTATATCGCCATCAATTTAAATTTAGTGTTGAGAATGCGGAAATAGTCCCCGTTGTTCTACCTCGTGGCGAAGACCATGAAGATGAGTTCTTTGGCGTTCAACAAATTTTCACTGAAAAACTTAGCTTTGTTGTTAAACTTGTCAGCGTTGCTGACGACGCTACTATTAAAATACGCTATCAAGGTTGTGCCGCCAAAGGCTTGTGTTTTCCTCCCAAAAAGAAAATAGTCGAATTATCTACAATAAATCATGAAGCGCTTACCGACTCTAACCGTGTATTGTCGGCTTTAACGGCAGCTAATCAAACTGAAAGCACATCAACAATTGATGCAAACGTTAGTGAACAGCATCAACTAGCAGACATGTTAAAAAGCGACAACATATGGATAACACTGTTAGCTTTCTTTGTTGGCGGTTTACTCCTTTCATTTACCCCATGTGTATTCCCTATGTACCCTATTTTGACGGGCATAATAGTTGGGCAAGGCGACAAACTTTCAACAGCTAAAGCGTTTCGTTTATCATTCTTCTATGTCCAAGGAATGGCAATAACTTATACATTACTGGGAATTGTGGTTGCTTTAGCCGGCGCGCAATTTCAAGCGATGTTTCAACACCCAGCGGTGTTAATAGCATTAAGTGTTTTATTCATCTTTTTAGCATTTTCTATGTTTGGTATGTTTAATCTTGCTCTACCAAGTAGCTGGCAGAATAAGTTGAATAATATTAGTAATAGCCAAAAAGGCGGTTCTTACATGGGAGTAGTTGTTATGGGGGCGATTTCTGGTTTAGTAGCCTCCCCTTGTACAACAGCTCCACTTACAGGTGCCTTATTATATATTTCTCAATCGGGTGACATATGGTTAGGTGCTTCTGCTTTATACGCCTTAAGTATAGGTATGGGTGTCCCCCTACTTGTATTAGGTAGCTCTGGTGGAAAACTATTACCTAAAGCAGGTACTTGGATGACAGTGATCAAGAATGCATTTGGCTTGTTATTATTAGCCGTACCGATATTTTTATTGGAAAGATTCCTACCTGAAATTGTAACGGAAATACTTTGGGTAGTATTAATATTGTCTAGCGCAGGCTATTTTTACACGGTGAATCAGCAAACCGAACATAACTTTGGGTTTGGTGTGAGGAGTATAGCTATATTTGTGATGATATTTTTTGGTGCAAATCAAGCTTACCAATTAATGAATCCTAGCCAGCGTATTGCAACGAATTATCAACAAGCTTCTCAACAGCACTTTACTTCAGTAGCAACACTTGCTGAGTTATTAGACCAAGTTGAAAAAGCTAATGCCGAGGGAAAAACGGTGATGGTTGATTTATATGCCGACTGGTGCATAGCTTGTAAGGAGTTTGAAAAATACACATTTCATGAACCAGAGGTACAAAAAGCACTAAGTAATAGCTTGTTAATACAAGTTGATATGAGTGATTTTGATTCAGAAAATAATGCAGAATTTTCTAAACATTATCAAGTGCTAGGTTTACCCTCTATTTTATTTTTCAACCAAAGTGGCCAAGAGCTTTCTCAGCAAAGAGTTACAGGCTTTATGGGAGCAGAAGAGTTTGCTTTACATTTACAGAATATATTTAAGTAACGAGTAGATTAAGGCACTTTAACCAGTCTATTATACTTGGTTAAAGTGCTGATGTTTTCCAGTAACTATCTGTTATTTTGGTATCAATAAACTCCATCAATTCGATTTCAGGAATGGGTTTAGAAAAATAAAATCCTTGAATAATATCACAATCGTTTTCGGTTAAACTACGTAACTGTGCACTTGTTTCCACGCCTTCAGCAATAACCTGCAAACCTAAGTTTTTTACCATTGCAATAGTCGACATTATAATTTGATAATCAGCACGGTTTTCCAACATACCAAAAACAAAGCTTTTATCTATTTTTATCACATCAACTGGCATCTTTTTCAGATAAGCCAAAGATGAATAACCAGTGCCAAAATCATCAATGGCAAAACTAAAACCAATCTCTTTTAAATCATTCATCATTTCGATAGCGCTATCAATATTTTTAACGAGCGTTTGCTCGGTAAGCTCTAATTCAAAATGCTTTGCATCAAGAGAAAATTCATCAAGTAAATCGACCAAGTAAGTCGTTAAATGAGTATCAGCGAATTGCCCTGCCGACAAATTAATAGCAATACGAACATCAGACAGCCCCTTATTTATAAATGTTTGGCAGAGTTCGAAACAGCGCCTAATCACCCAATAACCAAGTTCTATCATGTGCTCAGAATTCTCCAAAATGGGGATGAAATCCTCAGGTGAAACCATGCCGCGCTCAGGGTGCTGCCAGCGTAACAACGCTTCAAAACCGTATAGTTTCTTTGTTTTTGCATCAAGTTGTGGCTGTAAACTTAAGCTAAACTGGTTTTTCGATAGCGCTTGCCTAACTTCACTTTCCATCATGACTCGAAGTGCAACTTTCTTGTACATTTCTTCATGGTAAATATGATATTGAGCACCACCATTATCTTTAGCTTCATACATGGCAATATCAGCGAAACTAATTAAATCTTCTGACTTGAACATTCCTTCTGGGGCAAAAGCAATACCAATGCTGGTACTTACATAAAAAAGGCTGCTCTGTATTTTAATCGGCTCTTTAAACGCCTCAAGAATTTCTTCTGCAACAAGTACTGCGTCATTTTCATTCTCTATATGACCTAGTACAACAACGAATTCGTCACCACCAAAACGACAAGCCATATCAACTTGCCTGATACTAGAACGTAAACGATTAGCGGCTTGAATTAATAACTTATCTCCATCTGTATGACCATGACTATCATTCACTTTCTTAAAATCATCGAGGTCCAAAAATAAAACGGCGATTTGCCCATCACTTCGTGCAACATTCATAAATGCTTTGCGTAATTGATAATTCAACATGTTGCGATTAGGCAAACCGGTTAATAGGTCGTACATTGCAATATTTTCCAGCTCTTTAGTCTTTTGTTCAACTTCCAGATTTAATTGCTCAAGCTCAAAACTTAACTCAGTGGTTGAGTTTGCTAAAATATCCAATTCATCAAGGTATGTGCCGTTTCGTTGGATTTTAGTTTGACGAAATTGGTCAAATTGTTTTTTTGCGAGTAACGGTAACGCATCTGACAAGACTAACAAGCGACGAGTAAATGGGCTAGCAACAAAATGCACAGCAATCGCTAATGCAATAAGAATAACTAAAGTAAAAATCAGAAACTGCTGACGGCTTTGCTGATACTTCTCAGTAAAAATGGTGGTGTCATCAATAAGTGCGAGGTAATAGAAGCGGTCATTTTCATCAGCTAAAGGAATTAAATTAATCAGGTAGCTACTATCACTCACAGACAACGGCTTCACTGTTGATACTTTCTTGACTAGAAACAAATAACTCACTAATTAACTCTCCATTTGTCGAGGAAATAATTTCAGCATCAGCAAGTTTCACCGTTTTATTGTTGCTTTGAATTGATAAAAGGTTACTAATATGAGAAAAACTCACCATCGCCAGTTCATTTTCAAGTGCCTGATTAATATTCATGGTCATCTGTACAAGTGACACAGTCATAGCAACTACAGCCATATCACTTTTACCATTTAGTACTGGAACTGTAATTAACTGCACACATTCTATTTGGCAATATAATGAATGCTCAGGTTGTTGTTGCTCGAGTACACTTTCAATACTCGCTTGAACGAATTTAGGAATAGGATTAGACACATATAATTCTTCATTTTTGCCTGAAACCAACCAAACATTTTTAACATTCTGATGTATTTGTAACGCTTCAAACTGATCAGAGAACCCTTGAGCTAATGCATCAAAGTTATCATGTTCTTTCAACCGAACAATATCAGCAAATGATTCTAACCATACTTCTAAGGGATCACGTAAGACATTATTTTGTACCGTAAATTGTGCATGACCTTTTCGTAAGGTATCACTTTGATACTGGAGAAACTCTTGATTTAAACGTGACAAAGAAAGATAAGTAAATATAGCGCTTAGTAATATCAAAGCACCAACAACTAAAACGAGTAACTTTACAGGAACACTAATAAATCTTTTTTTCATGATGCAACCCTATTAGAACCAATACATAAATTGTACAGCCCACATATCCCACCGCTCTTTATTATTTACAAGGGAGTTTGGCAAAACAATAGGGTTAAGTCGAGCAGCACCTTCTACCCAGTGGTATTCAGCATTCACTCTAAAATCATCTGCAAAATCATATGAGAACCCCAGCATTGCATCATGTTGATAACCAAAATAATTTGGCACTAGGCCATTACTTCGACTCTCTAATTTACGGCCATTCTTATCGTCTTTATCGGTATAAAAAATATCATAGCGACTAATCAATGTTAATTTTTGATCAATTTTATAACGAAGTTGAAAAGAACTCCCCTGTCCAAGGTTGTCTTGGCCAAATTGTGGAACGTAAAAACCTTCTGTTTTAAACCTTGTTTGCAAAAGCTCTGTAGTAAATTCCCATTGTTCTCCTTCATACAAAGCATTCATCGTATAAAACTGAAATACGAACCTCCCGTCTACGAAAAAGTCTAATATTTCACTTTTATAGTTAAACTCAGAGTCTAATAAGGTTAAGCCGAATTTCCATTGCGAAAATACTGGTCGCCAGTAAAAACTAGCCTGTGCATCAAGACCGTGTTCGATATTTCCTTGAGCTAATTTACTGAGAATAACTTCTGCATCATCACGGTTAATTGGACTTTTACCACGACTAAAATTGAAATCAAACTCTCCATATTCGTCATTGTTATAAGTGAGCTTTAACGCTGCGCCATCACCACCTACGGCAATATCACGAAATCCATCAAAGTATGCACCTTGCGGTAAAATGATGGAAGGCCGAGCAAAGGGTATATCACGTGTACTTGAGTGAAGCCAATGGGTGTTTTTAATGCGTCCAACAAATAAGTTAGCTTGCCACTGCTCAGAACTATACGCATTCCAATCCATCAAAAAATAATCAACACGTATTCCTTCGTTATAACGATTACCACCATTCAAAAAAACAGCTTGGGCAGCAAAGCGAAAATCATCAGATATTTGATAAGATGTATTCAACCCAATTTCTGTTAACTTAAACGAGAGTTCACCATCGTTGTTAACAAAGTTGCTACCATCAACATCAATAGCACCTTGAGCGACGAAACCATGTATTTTTAATGGTTCTGCTGAATAGTCATCTTGAGCTATGGCATTAAACGTGAACAATGCTGATAAGCACATTAATCTATAAGACATTTTATTCATCAATTTTAAGCAGATTGACATCACTTACCTCATCAATATTTTCTATGTAGCCAATTGCACCTGTCGTTGATTTAACAGCTTTAATTAACTCTTCTTCAGTTTTAACAACTGTCGGCGCGATCCCCATACCAGAGAAAGTCAACTTATTCCAAATACGGTCAAGTTGATAAGGAAACAAGTGCAGGGTTTCTTTACAAAATTTTTGGTGAGTTGTATGCGTACTTGATAAAACGAAAATGGTGATCGGTACGCCGTTCGCCCATTTTACTTGACGCATTGAATATATACGGCGTAATTGAGTTGTGGTTACTGACGCAGTATCGGCGGTGATATTGGTAATAACGTCAACTGCATAGATTGTAGGACTGCCAAAAAGCATGACAAGAACTATTAATCTGAGGAGAATTTGGTTGATAACTAAATCCTTGTTAATAAGAAACTACTTGTTATTCCCTAGCGGGGTACACGGCAACAACTATCTATAACTCGCTATAAAGTACAAAGCAGCCAACTATTTTATCTGTTACGTAGAGTGAACCTGTATATAAAAACCGCTAAACCAATGAATTAACTAATAAATGTACGTACGTCTAGTGTAGTAAATTTTCACTGAAATACAAAACTTTATTATCATCTTATCAATAAAAATTTAACATTGAGAGATCAGACCAGTATTTTGCTGCTATATTCTGCGAAAACACTATAATAATCGCCTAACGGCAGAAAATGTTCTATTTTGCCATTATTTATTCCATCACTCTTGTTTTTGTGTGATGATATTTGCAAATTCGCTATTTAATAGGTTTTTCACAGAAAATGACCATAAAGTTTAAAGTTTTAGTGTTAAATGGCCCTAACTTAAATATGTTAGGGAAACGTGAACCTGAAATATATGGCGCGCAATCATTAGCAAATATCATCGATAATTTAACATTACAAGCTTTACCTCTGGGAATTGAGCTAAGCCACTTGCAATCAAATGCTGAACATCAACTGATAGAAAAAATACACGACGCTCATAATAAAATTGACTTTATTGTCATCAATCCCGCTGCATTTACTCATACCAGTGTAGCAATTCGAGATGCATTACTGGCGGTAAATATTCCGTTTATCGAAGTTCATCTTTCGAATGTTCACGCAAGAGAGTCATTTAGGCATCATTCGTATCTTTCAGATAAAGCTGTTGGCGTTATTTGTGGCTTAGGGGCAAATGGCTATAAATATGCAGTAGAGTCTGCATATAAATGGTTGACTGAACACACAAACAAGTAAAGGTTAACTAAAAAACAACCAAGAATGGCTGACATTTAGCGGTTCTACTTTAAATAAACATTACACATTGATAAAAAAAGGTATTCAAATGGATATTCGTAAAATAAAAAAATTAATTGAATTAGTAGAAGAGTCTGGCATCAACGAGCTAGAAATTTCTGAAGGTGAAGAGTCAGTACGCATATGCCGTGGTGGTACAGTAGTACAAGCCGCGCCTATGATGCACGCTGCACCTGTTGCGGCTCCTGTAGCAGCTCCTGTTACCACTGAAACTGCTGCACCCGCTGCTATTTCGGGCCACGTTGTTCGCTCACCAATGGTTGGAACTTTCTACGCTTCGGCATCTCCGGATTCACCCGTTTTTGTAGAAGTTGGTCAACATGTTAATGCTGGCGATACGTTATGTATTCTTGAAGCAATGAAAATGATGAATCAAATTGAAGCTGACAAATCTGGTGTTATTAAAGAAATTCTAGCGGGTAACGAAGACGCTATTGAATTCGACCAACCGCTATTCATCATTGAATAATCCCATATATATAAACGCATAAGGGTCATTCTATGTTAGATAAAGTTGTTATCGCCAACCGAGGCGAAATTGCACTAAGAATATTACGTGCATGTAAAGAACTAGGTATAAAAACTGTTGCTGTGCATTCTACTGCCGACAGAAACTTGAAGCACGTTTTATTAGCTGATGAAACCATCTGTATTGGTAAAGCATCAGCTCCTGATAGTTACCTAAATATTCCTGCAATTATAACGGCTGCAGAAGTAACTAATGCCGTTGCTATTCACCCTGGTTATGGTTTTTTAGCAGAAAATGCTGATTTTGCTGAACAAGTAGAACAGTCGGGATTTGCCTTTATCGGTCCAAAAGCGGAAAGCATCCGTATCATGGGTGATAAAGTTGCAGCAATTAAAGCAATGAAAGTAGCCGGTGTTCCTTGTGTTCCAGGTTCAGATGGCCCACTAAATGATGATGAGGAAATGAATAAAGCCCATGCTAAGCGCATTGGTTATCCTATTATCGTTAAAGCTGCTGGTGGCGGTGGTGGTCGTGGTATGCGTGTTGTGCGCAACGAAGAAGAACTAATCGATTCGATTGCTTTAACTAAAAGAGAAGCTGGTACTATTTTCAAGAACGACATGGTTTACATGGAGAAATTCCTTGAAAACCCTCGTCATGTTGAAATTCAAATAATGGCTGATGGCCAAGGTGGCGCGATTCACTTAGGCGAACGAGATTGTTCAATGCAACGTCGCCATCAAAAAGTAGTTGAAGAAGCTCCAGCCCCCGGAATTACACCTGAAATGCGCGCTAAAATTGGTGAGCGTTGCTGTAAAGCTTGTATCGACATTAACTACCGTGGCGCAGGAACGTTTGAATTCTTGTATGAAAATGGTGAGTTCTATTTCATTGAAATGAACACCCGTATTCAAGTTGAACATCCGGTAACTGAAATGATCACTGGTGTTGATTTGATCAAAGAGCAATTACGTGTTGCTGCTGGCCAACCACTATCTTATACCCAAGAAGATATTAAAGTTGCGGGTCACTCAATTGAATGTCGTATTAATGCTGAAGATCCACGTACTTTTATTCCTTCACCGGGTAAAATTACTCGCTTCCACCCACCAGGTGGTTTAGGCGTTCGTTGGGATTCTCACATTTATGCTGATTACTCGGTACCACCTCATTATGACTCTATGATTGGTAAATTAATTACTTGGGGTGATAATCGCGATGTAGCAATTGCCCGTATGCGTAATGCATTAAATGAATTAGTTATTGACGGAATTAAAACCAATATAGCTTTGCATCAAGATATTTTGAATGATCAAGGTTTTGTTAATGGTGGTGCCAACATACATTACTTAGAAAAGAAATTAGCTGAAGCTGAATAAACTTTTTGTTAAATAAAAACCTGCTCCGGCAGGTTTTTTTATATTTAAAACAATCTATATTTTTACCTTAGGGATAATATGAATAAAATTCTATTTACTTTTCTATTTTCAACCTTATCATTAAACATTTACGCAAATACTCCGGTAGTTTCAATAAGTAATCACGATCAGTTTTTCGACAACATCAGCGTCTTGTGTGGCAAAGCTTTTAGCGGGAAAGTAACAGTTGATAATAGCCCTGGAAATGGTTTTGATGAGCCGTTAATTATGCATGTTCGCCAATGCAGTAAAACACAACTCCATATTCCTTTTCATGTTGGTGATAATTCATCAAGAACTTGGATCATAACCAAAACAGGCACAGGACTTTCTCTTAAGCACGATCACAGGCATAAAGATGGTAGTGATGACGACTCAACGATGTATGGTGGACACACTAATGATGCTGGCTGGCCCCAAGTACAGTCATTTCCCGCAGACCAATATTCAAAAGAACTTTTTGTAAGTAATGGCATTCCACAATCTATTGGCAATACCTGGCAAATTTACATTTACCCTACAAAGTTTACTTATCGAATGATCAGGCAAGGTAGGGAGTTTCGTGTCGACTTTGATTTAACTAAACCTATTGCGCCACCTCAAGCTCCTTGGGGATATAAATAATTAACTTTTAATTTATCCACAATCCATTTCAACGTGGTTTGGGTATATAATACAAAAAAGTTTTGCATTGATATAAATTTATGACTGAATTACTAGAAAGACCTTGCCAACCTGCTGATGACGATTGCTGTGGCGGTGGAGCCTGCAACCCTTGTGTGTGGGATCATTACTATGCCCAACGTAAAAAATGGCGATTACAGCAAGTTGAGTTAAAAGAAAAAGAGCTAACAGAAAAAACTGCGAGCTCTGAATAATACTAGCTGAGTGATATTACTTTTTTCACTAATTTGTTGATGCCACTTGCCGCTTCAACGAGCGAAGTCGCCAGCATATAGGCAGGTGTCGAAACGAGTTTATGTTTTTCATCAACAATAATTTCGTCCACTTCACAATTAACATGCGCTAACCCCCTATGAATTAACGATTGGGCAATATCGCGATCTTTGCCAATAGTTCCTTGGGCATCATCACCATAAATCAATGGGATCATTGCAGGAGCAATGCACATAAAACCGATGGGTTTATTGGCTTTAATAAAGCGTTGTGCGGCGACCAGTACTTCATCATTAACTTTATAATTTTCCGCATCAAGTGCAAAGTTACATAAATTTTTTGCTGCGCCAAAACCACCAGGAAAAA
>Ga0209396_1007097_pt1 | contig 10091 bp, 6 predicted proteins | sample GOMGulsemesocosm_6_FD_184638 | JGI IMG/M metagenome (GOLD analysis project Ga0209396, IMG submission 184638) | Methane-oxidizing microbial communities from mesocosms in the Gulf of Mexico - GOM8C Gulf of Mexico (SPAdes) (version 2) | ecosystem: Environmental > Aquatic > Marine > Cold seeps... | reverse complement strand
CGGGTGCCATTGATCTGGACACGGACAGCTTCCGTACACGCGTTGACTACACCTTTGCTGATGATTTGATGCTGAGCTATATCGGTGGTTACACCGAGATGTCCCAGAGCCAGATGTACGGTAACGAATTTCAAGGTGATACTCGTCAAACCGTCAGTTCTGGACACGAGGCAACTTCCCACGAATTTCAATTGAAGAACTCAGACGATGAGCGCTTCCGCTGGACCGCGGGCCTCTACATGTTCGAAGAAGAGAATGATATTCGCTTCGACATGTTACACGGCAGCTGGGGTTTTACTCCACAGGATGCTGACACGACTCTGTCTTCTTTCCAGCAGGCAAGCCGCAAAACTGAATCACAGAGTGCTTACCTACAGGGTACTTATGATGTGACCGAGGACGTGCGTTTGACTGCGGGCCTTCGTCATACAAAAGATGAGCGTTCGGATGTAGGCGGTCGTAGCATTGACTGTAACTACGCGCAGGGTGCCGGCAACTTCAATGTGACCTTCCCGAACCAGGCGGCGATTACCGCGGATGGCGGAGCGGGTTGTTTCTATCGTCAAATTAACGACATGAAAGATGACTGGAGTAACACCACTTATCTGGCGCGCGCCGAGTGGGACCTGAACGACGAAGTCATGCTGTTCTTGTCTTACGCGACAGGCTGGAAGTCGGGCGTGCTGCAGGACGGTCAAAACTCCAGCGAGACCAACACCAATGAAAACCCTGATGTCAGAGGCAACAGCGCACTGATTCAGCAGCCTGAAGAAAACAGCAGCATTGAATTGGGCATGAAGTCGTCACTGCTTGACGGTCGTATGACCTTGAACGCCAACCTGTTCTTGATGGACTACTCCGAGATGCAGGTAACGTCGGCGGTGATCGATCCAATCACCGACTCATCGACTTTGATGAAGACCAACGCGGGTTCAGCGACCATCCAAGGTCTCGAATTCACCATGCATTACGCCGTCAGTGAGAATGGCCGTTTGAGCTTGACCGGTTCAATGCTTGATGCGACCTATGATGACTACGATGGTCAGGAAACCAACTTCAACAGCGATGACGGTAAGAACTGGAACGATTGCGCGGTTGGCAGTGTTGCCGGTGGTTGTGTTGATGACTTGTGGGACTTCTCGGGTAACACCCTGCCGAACTCACCGGATTTGACCTTGAGCTTATCCTATAAGCACGACTTCAACTTCAGTGACGGTACTGTATTGACGCCACGTGTACGCCTGACCTATCAGGATGATACCTACCTGAGTCACGAAAACCGCGGCAGTCGCCCAGCGGGTACTTACAGCGACAGCGACCCGGGTGAAAGTAACTTCGATATACAAGAAGCCTACACCAAGGTTGACGTCAGTGTTGGTTACGCCAGTGCGGCGGGTCAGTGGAGTACCGAGCTGTACGTTAACAACCTAACCGATGAATCCATCAAGCAAGAGATGTTTATTGGTGGTGAACAAACGGCCTATACCTGGGCGCCACCACGCGAAGCGGGTATTCGTTTTGGTTACAAGTTTGATTGATTCTCTAAGAGTTCTTTCTCCCACATCCCTATGATGTGTTGGGTTCAACCGTTTGGTTGAACCCTTTTTTCGTTCTAAAACTGTGAGGATGAAATTATGAAAAACAACAAGCTTAGCAAGGTAGTTATTGTTGGTGGCGGTACCGCCGGCTGGGTCTGTGCGTCAGCGCTTGCACGAGTGCTCGCACTTAAGGACTGCAGCGTGACCCTCGTTGAATCCGACGCGATTGGTACCATTGGTGTAGGTGAAGCGACTATTCCTACCATCCAAACCTTTCATAAGATGTTGGGTGTGAAGGAGGTCGACTTCGTTCGTGAGTGTCAGGCGACCTTTAAGTTGGGCATCGATTTTAAAGGTTGGGGCTCGAAAGACAGCCAATACTTCCACCCATTTGGGCAGTACGGGCGTGAATTCGATTCTGTCTCTTTTCATCAATACTGGATGCGTGCAAACCGCTTCAATGACTGTGGTGATCTGGATGACTACTCGCTGTGTACGCTAGCCGCGCAGCAGGGGAAATTTGTTCCCTCCAGTAACGACCCTAATTCGATTCTTTCAACATTGGGCTACGCCTACCATTTTGATGCGGGCCTCTACGCAAAATTTTTAAGACGCTATGCCGAAAATAAAGGTGTAAAACGCATCGAAGGGAAAGTGATCGATGTTGCTCAGCGCCAACAAGATGGGTTTATCGAAAGTATTAAGATGGAGTCCGGTCAGGTTATCGACGGTGATTTCTTTATAGATTGTTCTGGCTTTGCCGGCCTACTTATAGATAAGACATTGAAGGTTGAGTTTGAAGACTGGTCCGATCTTCTGCCCGCTGACCGCGCGGTGGCGGTACCGTCTGAAAATGTCGGCGCTACCAAGCCATACACCATGTCCATGGCGCACGATGCTGGCTGGCAATGGCGTATTCCTTTGCAGCACCGTACCGGTAATGGTTTGGTCTACAGCAGCCGCTTTATGAGTGATGATGAGGCAAGCGCAACGCTGTTGGCGAACCTTGAGGGCGAAGCGCTAGCCGACCCTCGTACCTTGAAGTTTAGAACCGGGCGCCGGAAGCAGAGCTGGCATAAAAACTGTTTGGCCGTGGGTTTGGCGGCAGGGTTTTTAGAGCCGCTGGAGTCAACCGCGATTCACCTTGTGCAAACCAGTATTTCAAGGTTGCTGTTACTTTTCCCTGGACAAGAGTTTGATCAGGCGGACATCAATGAATTCAACGCACAGACCGAACGCGAATACGAATTCATTCGAGATTTTATTATCTTGCACTATCACCTCAATCAACGACAGGAACCCATGTGGCAGTATTGTCGTGATATGACGATTCCTGAGTCTTTGCGTAACCGCATGGCTTTGTTTGCTAACCGTGGGCGTATTTTTGAGCGCGAAGAAGATCTGTTCAAAAAGGCCAGTTGGATAGCGGTATTGCGAGGCCAGGGAATCGAGCCTAATCGCTACGACCCTATTGCTGACTATAAACCCAGCGAGCGCTTACTCGCCATGTTGCAAGAAATGCGGCAGCTGTTTAAGTCTGGTGTGGAAGCTATGCCGACGCACGATGAGTTTATAGCGAAGCACTGTAAGGCGCCTACAGTTACGCCCATCGCCACGCCGGCGGCAGGTGTCTCCAGCCGCAACTCTGAGCCTAGTCAGTTGATCGTAGAGACGGCGTGATGGTCATGCGGTGGGCGCTATGAATGATGGGTTTGTTAGCGTCCATCGCGGCACGAAGATTTTGATGATAGTCAACCTGACCACTTAGATGATTAACGGAGCAGACAGTTTGTCTTTACACACCCTATGGATTGGCAGTTATACACAGCCGATGGGACATGTGCCCGACGCGAAGGGGCGAGGGATTTATACGGCGACATTAGACAGCAGCACTGGTGCGTTGGTTATCAGGGGTGATGCAACACCTGTGGATAACCCCAGTTACATGGCGTGGGATGCACTCAGTGAGTTGTTGTTCGCTGTGTCTGAGTCGGCAGAGGGCCCCAGTCAGCTGTCCAGCTACCGACTGGGCGAGCAAGGCTTATGCTTAGTGGACAGGTTGACCATCGCGGGGGTGGCCTGCTGTCATGTGAGCAGTCAAGGCGGTCGTATTTTTTGTTCGTCATATATGAGCGGCAGCCTGATTGTGTGCAGCCATAATCATGGTCTTTTAAGTTTCGAGGCTAGGTTTTCCTATCAGGGTGAAGGTCCGGATAGGGCGCGCCAGCAAAGCTCGCACATTCATCAGGCAATTGTTTCACCGGAAAATAATTGGCTGTACCTGTGTGACCTAGGGGCAGACAAAATTTGGTGTCATCGCCTGAAGGCGACTCTGGAGGCCACAGAGTCATTTACACCACTGAGCCCCGGTGCAGGCCCGCGCCATATGGTATTCCACCCGACACTGTCCTGTGCCTACGTCTTGTGTGAGCTGAGTGCGGAGCTGGTGGTGTATGAATACCATGCCAGTAACGGTCTACTGGCAAAGTGCCAAGCGCTCAATACCTTGCCGGAGGACTTTATAGGACAGCCAGCGGCCGCGGCTATTATTATCCACCCATCAGGCAATGCGCTCTATGTTTCAAACCGTCAACACAACAGTGTCTGTGTGTATGAAATAGAAGCCGATGGCTGTGTGTCCTTTACTGCTCGGTTTTCCACGGGACGTGAGCCGAGGGACATCACCCTTGACCCTCTGGGCCGGTTTTTATTGGTGGCACATCAGGATGATGACTCCATTGCTCTGCACAGGGTAAACCCAAACTCGGGTTTTCTGGACGGCGACGTCGGTGAGCTTGTTTCTTGTCCTACCCCTGTCAACCTTGTGTTCTGCCAGTCATCGGCGTGATACCGGATTCACCGGATTCACCGGATTCACCGGTGCCGCAGCGCTGGCTGTACTCCCATAGGACTTTGGTTAATCGGCTGGATCAACCCTAATGACCCGTCGACACCTATATGCATTTTTATACCAAAATGCCATTCGCACCCTTTCTTGGTCTGGTGCATCTCGGGGTCACGTGTACCGCTCTTGTTCTTTGTCGAGGTAGGTGCCGAGATAATACTGCCCTCCTGAAGCTTTAAGCCTTGTTGGTCAAGATGCTCCAAGACCGATTCAAAGAGGCGCTTTCCAAACTTATGTCTTTCAATAAAGCGGCGGAAGTTGAGAGTCGTTGTTTCATCAGGAATTTGCTCAGACAGCCGCCGCCCAGAAAACCGGCGCATCGACTCGGTTTCATAGAGCGAATCCTCCATCGCCGGATCGCTCAGGTTGTAGATGAGCTTCATAATATGAACCCGGAACATGACGCTCAGCGGGTACGTCTTTCGCCCTACAGTCCCTGTCGAATATTTCTTCGCCAGCTGTTGCTCAAACCTCTGCCAAGGAATAAGCCCCTTGATTCTATCGAGGAAGAGCTCTCGCCGGGTTTTCCGCATTTTTACATCGTATTCAGCTTTGGCAAGGATCAGTTGGCTCATGATTCGGCATCAGAAAGTAGTCGTCGTGTTATTTTGACAGAATTTGAGCGTTTTTCAGAGGTGTCTTAGCTATGAACCGGTTATACCGCGGATGCAAAGAAATGGAATTTCCAAACAGTATGATCGAGTGTGATAATAGTCTCAAATTACTGACCTGAAATAATGAAATTCATCTGATTTTTTCGTAGCCATCAGGTCGAGTATAAAGTTTGGTGTTGTCTTGGTCGTGATGCTGGCTTGTGTTGGTGTTTTTATAGCGGTTTGATTGGTTCTTTGGCGGGCGTAAAACCATTAGGTATAATGATTTGCCAATTTTTGTGTTATATGTTTGAGCTGTTAGTGGGCAGCGGCTAAACTGTTCGGTAATTTTTTCTTATTGAATGGGGCTCGGTATTATTCGGCCTGTATTTATCTAGCTTGCAATCTGAGGAGAATGCCTTGAGATATACCGGTGCAATTTGGGTCGTCTTGACCTCTTTATTACTGGCTGCTTGTAAAATGGAAATCGAAGTGCCAGAGGGAGGGCGCATTACCACCGAGTCCGGCTCTATTAGCTGCGCTGCTGGTGAGTCTTGCACTATTGATATTTCTGATATCAATTTTGATGAGACATTCATAGCCGTGGCGGAAGAGGGGTATGTTTTCTCGGGGTGGTCAACTAAACACCGTGGGTTTTGCGGGGGTAAATTAGACGAATGCCGCTTATATACTTCAGGGTTTGTTGGGAATGAGATCCTAATGAATTTTTTGTCTGCTGACGATGAGGTTTTTTATTTGGCGCCGACCTTTAGTCTTTCGTGGCTCGTGAACACAGGTGGCGTTCGGTCACAGTACATTTTTGAAGACAACAGTAATCTTGGTGTGCGTGTTAATGTGCAGAGTGTTAGCGACACCACTGTTGGGGATGCCGTTTACACCTATGTCGAGGCTACGGGTATTCCTGACTACGCGGTTCGTCTTACTGCGGCAGATCTGAATGGATTGAATGACAGACCCCAGGCGGCCACCGACTTCAGCAATGGCAGTACTATAGCCACTGTTGGTGAGCTCATCGCTTTCGGGCAAGACATTGGCTACCAGAATAATAACAATCAAAACTGCTCAGTTGATGCGGGTTATGGTTATTGGCCGCCTGGGCCAGAGTGCCCCACAAATCAAGGTAAAGAAGGCTATTTCCCACAGCAGCCAGTTGCTACAGAAGATGAGTGTGAAACAGGTCTGGGTGCTATTGGCTATGCGGTTAACGGCGTATCAATTTATAACTGGGGTGATGGCCAGAGCTACAATAGTGCTGGAGTTTGGCAGACCTTGGCCCCATTTGCGGAAGTGTATGATGTGGACCTTTGTGGGGGGCATTCGGCTGCAGGAGACTATCATCATCATTTTTACGCAGCCTGTTGGGGCGAAACAGCTGGGGATGACGGAGAGGGCCACTCCGAAGTCTTAGGTTTTGCGGCGGACGGCTATGCTGTTTATGGCCCTTGGTTTGAGACGGGTGTGCTTGCTAACAGCTGTTGGGTCGAACGAGATTATAGTGCAAGTTCCGTAACCGGTGGCGGCTGCGATGATAACGACCGTTCGTGTACCTTAAATAATGTGTACGATATAACACAGGGGACGACTCCAGTTACTGACGAGGGCAATACGCCGAGTTTAACGGGCAGCTATACGAGCTTATCTGGTAATGTTTTTGCCACGGGTTCTGGGTTTTTTAAGGAGGATTACTATTACGATTCGACTTGTGGTAGTACAGGCGGGGGGAATCTGGATCAGTTTAATGGCCATGATCACGATGACCTAGGGTATCACTACCATGTTACGGTGAGCAGCGATGATAATGTGACACCGACTTACCCATTTACCATTGGTCCCAAGTTTAAGGGAGTGTTATCGGAAAATTCCGTCAGCAGTTGTAGTGGTTCATCACCAGGTGGTACACCTCCAGCGAGAATGTAATAGATCGGGTGTATGAAAGATAATATTAAGTTGATTAGTGCCGGCGCTCATATATCGGCATAAGAAGCATGAGAACTATTATGAATGAAGTGATAGGTAGGGTGGCTACTCTTTTGGTGGCTCTGCTGTACGTGGCGCCGGTACTATCGGGTCATCCTACGTCATCTGAGATGCTTCACGCGTCCAGAGTACTTCCGAGTAATATTTCTGTACCTCAGATTAAGTTGGAGCTTCTAGCCGATAAAATGGACGGCTTTAACTTAGAGCTGATACTGAAGAATTATGAGCTAGGCCCACCGAATCCAATTAATAAAACAGACTCTGGTGTTGTCGAGGGGCATGCTCATCTATATATAAATGGTACTAAAGTACAGCGAGTTTATGGCCCTTATGTACACCTGCCTCGACACCTTTTTATTGATGGGGTTAACAAACTCAGTGTGTCGCTCAATGATCATAACCATCAGGCGTGGCAATTAAACTCTGGGGAGGATGTTATGGCGACACTGCTCATTGATTCTCGAAAAGCCAATTTTATTAAAAGCCACTACTCGACTTCGGGAGTGAAGTGACCCTTTTCAGACATAGGTGTTACGTTAAAATGCAGTGGGGTGTGTCTATACTTTAGCGCTTAACTTCTTACTCTTCTTACTCTTCTTACTCTTCTTACTCTTCAATCTAGATCTCATGTGTTTTACAAAATTTGACCATGGCCTCTACTGACCAAGGTTGGCTCGGCCTCCATGTTGAAATGAAACTCAATAATTCTGATTCGATTTTGAATGTTCTGTGGCTGCCGCTTTTCCTTTGAGGTGGTAGTATTCCTCTATTGTGGCTGGCCCTTCACTGGCTGAATGTCCCTAATCGGGAGGCTATCGATCCAACCTGGGGAATATGACTATGCTCGTACATCACTTCGTTGAATACTACGCCCGTAACTTTCCGTCTAACCCCTGCATCACCGAAGCTGGCCAAACCACCTATTATGCTGCGTTAGACGCGCAGGCCAACCGTTTGGCCAATGGCCTGTTGGGGCTGGGCGTTGTGAAGGGTGATCGCGTGTGTATTCTCGGAGAGAACAGTGTCGAACACCCCGTGCTGTTTTTGGCCGCGGCAAAAATGGGCGCGGTTAGCGTGCCGCTCAACTACCGTTTGACCCCCGTTGAACTGGCCTATGTCATCAACGATTCGAAAGCCAAAGCGCTGCTGGTGCTGGACGACAGCTTTGTCGAAACACTGAATGCGTTGCGCCCCAATTTACCCGCTGGCATACACCTACTGACCCACGGGCAGCCAGATGCGCACGATTGGGATAGCTTCTTACCGCAGCAGGGCGCTGAGCACCCGAGCTCACTCATGGCGGCGGGTTATACAGAGGTCGACCCAGAAGACGCTTTCTTGCAACTCTACACCAGTGGTACCACCGGCAACCCAAAAGGCGTGGTTATTACCCACCGCAACCTGCTGGCCGAGTGCACCATGAACACCACCTTTATGCCGAGCCGGCCGGCTCCCGGCTCGGTCGACCTCATTTGTGCACCCCTGTTTCACATTGGTGGCGCTGGCTCGATCTTGATTTCTCTCTACGGCGGTGTGCATGTTATTTTGCACAAGGCATTCGACCCTTCCGCGGTGGTGGCCGACATAGAAGCCTACCCCATCAACAGTGTGTTTATGGTGCCGGCGATGATGATGGCGATTCTCAGTTTGCCCGGTGTTGAACCCCGCAACTTTGACAATCTTAATCAAATTTATTATGGCGCCTCTCCCATCTCCGTGGCGGTACTGCGCCAATCCATGGCGGTGTTTGGAGCGGAATTTATTCAGTTGTACGGCATGACAGAAACCACCGGTACGGTGGTTAACCTCAGCCCTGCCGATCATCAAGCCGCCTTGCAGGGTCGTCCTGAGTTATTGCGCTCTTGCGGCCGTCCGTCGGTGGGCGCGCAGGTGAAAATTATGGATCGTGACGATGTTGAGGTCGCCGCCGGCGAGGTGGGAGAAATCTGGGTAAAGTCCGACACCAATATGCAAAGCTATTACAACCTGCCAGAAGAAACCGTTAAGAACCTAACCGACGGTTGGGTGCATACTGGCGATGCGGGGCTACTGGATGAAGACGGCTACCTCTACTTAAAAGACCGCATGAAAGATATGGTGGTCAGCGGCGGCGAGAATATTTACCCAGTCGAGGTGGAAAACGCAATTGCCAGTCACCCAGCGGTAGCGGATGTGGCCGTGATTGGTGTGCCGGCCGAAAAGTTTGGCGAAGCGCTGTTGGCTTTTGTGGTCACCAAAGCAGGCCAAACGCTAACGCTCGACGAGATGATTGAGTTTTGCCGCGAGAAGATTGCCGGTTATAAGATTCCCCGTCAGCTGGAGTTAGTGGCCGAGTTACCGCGTAATCCATCGGGTAAAATCCTGAAAAAGGAATTACGGAAACCCTACTGGAAAGGTGTCGGTCGTAATATTGGTTGGCGAACCAAGGCTATTTTGATCCTTTCGGGCTGACCACGCTGGTTAGCCCTGTTCTTACTCTCCTTTTTTATGCTCTATTTGTGACTTCATGGTCAGCGCTTGCGATGCCTAGGCTGGCGGCTTTGTGGGTTTCTGTTTTAGTGTGCGGGATTAACCCTGAGCTAAAGCACGGACATGCAGTGTCATGGTGGCCTTATCTAATGTTATGTTGAATGGTGTCATGCATTAGTATTCTTCTGATGGTCGCTATAAAAATAATTAAGGAGAGAGACCCATGGTTGATGAGATTAAAACTCAGGGCGATCAAGTGCTCTCCATCAAGGGTGACAAAAACGATCCTCTAAGCCGTGGCCACATCTGTCCCAAGGCCACGGCCTTGCAAGATTTGCACACAGACCCAGACCGTCTCAAGCAGCCGGTGAAGAAGGTCGATGGCGGCTGGGAAACCATCAGCTGGGATGAGGCCTACCAAACCGTGGCCGAGCAATTACTCGCCGTACAAAACCGCCACGGTGAGGATTCGCTGGCCTATTACTTTGGCAATCCCAATGTCCATAACTATGGATCCATGACCCACGCAGGCCCACTGCGAAAACTGTTAAAAACCAAGAGCCACTTCTCGGCTACTTCCCTCGACCA
>Ga0209396_1007083_pt1 | contig 10103 bp, 3 predicted proteins | sample GOMGulsemesocosm_6_FD_184638 | JGI IMG/M metagenome (GOLD analysis project Ga0209396, IMG submission 184638) | Methane-oxidizing microbial communities from mesocosms in the Gulf of Mexico - GOM8C Gulf of Mexico (SPAdes) (version 2) | ecosystem: Environmental > Aquatic > Marine > Cold seeps... | reverse complement strand
GGCATAGTCTTTATAATAAAAGATTCGCATGGGCAGAAAGGGCCTATGAGACTTTTCTGCTTGAATTGGACCCTGAGTTGTCGAAAGCCTTTAAGCGAGAAAAAGAAATTTCTATCGTCTTATTTGGGCCAACTCAGGTTGGTAAAACCACGTTACTCTTAACACTTATGGGAATATCACCAGCTCATTTTGACCAAGTGGCGACAGTCTTAAGAGGAGAACAAAAAAAAGGCTATTCAGCAACAGCCATGCCTACTTACTATGACATATCCCCTGATGACTATTGGTATATATCTGCAACCACTGGTAAGGGACTTTCAGATAACGATATAACAACGTCTCTGTCAGATTTAAGATGTAAAGTTGAGGGGGGGGACATGAACAATGAAAAAATAGAGCCCTATCGAATTTTCATTCCTCAATGCTATTTCAACAATATATCGAATGATTTCAGGACCCGAATATTAGATTTACCAGGAGTAATGGCTGCAAATACACATGAACGCGAATTAGTGACTCAAATTTCTGAAAAGTATGTCCCTACTGCTGATTTAGTTCTAATGGTAGCAAAAGCAGATGACATGAGCTTTTTACACCCTGAAAATATCGCAATTCCAGAGGTTGCTGATTGGGTGTTCACCCCGAATAGATTTAGGTTGATCTTCACCCATACATTTTCGTCAGCCAGTTTTAGGGATGAGTTCTCAAATAACCTACAAAGTACCGATGATGTTTCATCTTATTTCTTAGAGCAGTTGCAAACTCATATTCCAGGTCTTGATGTTAATAAAGAGCAGATATATCCCTTAGAGTACGGTCTTTCGTATGATGGAATGAAAAATGGTAATGACGGATATTTCGAAAAAGTAGAGCGAATTACATTAGAGTTATTTGATCGCCTTAAGAATGATATTACTAAATCAGGCACGAAAGAAAATAGAATAAGAGCTGCTTTAGATGTTCATGTCGTTGCTGAAAGAAAAAAGAAAGAGTTCGTTAGAGATAAAGAAACTTATCGAACTAAGTTGAAAAAAGATTTATCTATTTTATCAGAAAAATATAACGTATTGGATAATGGGATAAAGGCAGAAGAAGAGGCTAGGGATAGCTTGGAGCCGGAGATAAATGAAGCTTGTTATAAAAGCTCTCTTCTTATTGTTGAGGAAGTGTTGGAAGTTAGGAAAGCAATATCAATTGATGATGAAACAGTGGATTCAGTAAGAAGCTTTATTACTAACTGTAAAGTAGATTTTAGGGAAAAGTGTAACTCCTTAGTAAGTAAGCTTGAGGTTGAAGGGATTTTTGTAGATATAAATCCTACTTATAAAGGTTTTGTGAAGTTGGAACGTAGGTTAGAGGACTATATTTTTTCATCAACTTATTATCCTAAAATAACTGATAATTTCAAAAAAGATAAGGAAACTGCTTTCTTAGAGAGAAAGAATATGTTTAAGCCTGAAGTTGTAAAAACCAAAAATGATATTGATTTTTTATATAAGGCTTCAGAAGCTAAGCATAAGAAAAATCAAGTAGATGGAAAGGCTATGATCTCGTTTTTGAAAAATAAAAAAACTATATATGATGTCGATATAAAAAGGATTGATATTGAAATTATTGAGATTGATAACTCTATTCGTGATTTCGAACAAAGGATGGTAGGTAGCAGTTCGAATTCATCGAAGTTTAAAGGATATCTTGATGTGGAATATGCTAGAGAGAGTGTGAGGATAAAAGAAATAGTATCAAATGATGATGGAATAAAAAAATTCTATTCGTTATGTTATGCAAAATTGGTTTCTGTTTTGTATTCAAATCTAATGAGGCTGGAAAGTGCAAAACAATAATGAATCAATGAATGAACTATCTGAGATATTAAAAGATTTAGTTCAAGCTCCAATTACGAGTCTTTATCAGGAAAATATCAGTGAAGATATTAAAAGCATAAAATCAAAATTAAACAAAATTTCATCTATTGATAAAAATCTAAGTACTATTCGCAATGGGTTTGATGAAAAGTTTGATGAGGCAAGTAGACAAGTAGAAAATATCTTTAAACAGAGTGCTGGTCTTTCTAATAAAATCGATGAGGTTTCTCAGAAGCTAATTAAGCTTGAGGATAAATATGACCGAGTATTAGATAGGTTTATCGAAGCGGATAAACAGTTTGAAAAAATACTAGCAGGTTCTAACGAAACTTTAGCTGCTATTTCTGCTCAGGGTAAGTCGATAGACTACTCCTATAGTAACTTACATGAAAAGATTGGTACTCAGAATAATGAGGTATTAGAGCTTTTAGCAGACATGGGGCGAATTGATAATAATACGAACCAAACAAAAAAATTAGTTGATGAATTACTTCACTCAAATGCCGCGCTAAGTGAATCACTTAAAGATAGTGCTCTAAGAGATGAGTCTATAAGAAAATCAATTGTAACTAATCGATGGGCAGTCGTAATAGGTACTTTATTGATATTGAGTATAGTTATTGTGTTTGAAATGAATATTATTGGAAAGATATAAAAGGGCTCTTTCTACTTACTTCACCTCTAGTTCACTTATCATTTAGTTATATCGTTTTTAATTAATTAGTGATGAAACCAACCAATAAAAAAGTTAACGTTTTAATAGTTAACACATACATTTTTCAGATAAAGGGCTGAGCTATAAGTACAGTTGTGAGCATTAACAAATTATTTCATTGTTTATTAAATAAGAGTACCCCCTATATATGAATAATGTGAACAAAATTATTTATTAAACACCAGTACAAATAACTATCTAGCTCCTTGTTATTATGAGATATTAAATATCTAACGTGGATTGTTATGGTTAATTAAGGACAGGGATGTACAAAGGCTCAATTAAAAACTGGAATGGGAATAAAGGTTTTGGCTTTATTCAGTGCGAAGAGCTTAATAAAGATATTTTTGTTCATATCACTGCATTAAAAAGTATGGCTCGAGCACCTATATTAGGTGACATTATTTTTTTTGATGTAGCAAACCAGCCTAATGGCAAATCAAAAGCTATAAACTGCCATATAGAAGGCGTTCTTACTAAACCTCAAAAAGTAAGAAAAGTCCATATGCATAAATCGACGAAACCTAAAAGTCGATTAATGCTTATATTGCTCGTTGTAGCCATTGTCGCTTTTGGTTATCAACGAATGATAAAAACCACAGTTCAGTATCCTATCCAAGTAGCACCTACTCACGTTATAGAAACACCTAATAGATCCTTTAGCTGTGATAAGCGTGAATATTGTAGTCAAATGAATTCAAGAGCTGAAGCTGAATTTTTCATTAAACATTGTCCTAACACAAAGATGGATGGTGATAACGATGGTATACCTTGTGAAAATGATTCTAGATTTTAGTTTTAACTACCAAAACAAAAATAAGCAATAGATTTTAAGGGATTAGATGTTATGGGAAAAATAGCTCAACAATTAGAAATTACTCGTAAGGAGCTTTTAGATATGGGGTTACGAGGCAATCCCTTATTGTCTTTTAAACACAGTAAAGCTAAAACCCTCGAAATTATTGATGAAATAAGTGAAGAAATTTACAAAATATTAGTCAAAGATTCTAAAGCTATGAAATTTCTTCCTATTCCCGAAGAAACATTATCGGAAGACGGTGATGAAGCTGGAATTCGCTTAACTCAAATTACAGAATATTTGTCAGAGAATAAAGGTGTTGATCGCTTTACAGATAATTCCCTTCAAACCAGGCTTGCTCCAAATAAATTAGATATTCGTTTAGTTAAGATTAATAGTGAAGCTAAAACATATTTAGAAGAACAAGGCGTCGACATCTTATATTTGGCCCTTGGTTTTTTAAATTGGTATGAAGATCCAAATTCAGACAACCCACGAAAAGCACCTTTAGTATTAATGCCCGTACAATTAAGCCGTTCTACAGCGAATGAAGGCTTTAAACTTAGTTACACAGATGCAGACCTTGGTCCTAATTTAGCACTAAGTGCTAAAATGAATTCTGATTTCAATATTCTAATGCCTGATTATGCAGAAGAGTTTTTAATTTCTGATTACTTCTCTGACGTAGAAAAAGCAATATCTAAAAACGAGAGATGGTCAGTAAGTCCAAATGAAATAGCACTTGGTTTCTTTTCGTTTGGTAAATTCCAAATGTATAAAGATCTTGACGAGAAAACCTGGGGAGAGGAATCTAAGCCTTCAGACCACCCTGTATTAAACTCTCTCTTTGATAGAGGATTTAATGTAAAAAATTACGAAGATTCTTACCCTGATGTAGCAAGAGAAGAGATAATAAATCGTAGTGAATTAACTCACTTTGTTTACGATAGCGATCCTAGTCAGACCGAAGCTACATTAATGGCAATAGCGGGTAATAATCTAGTTATTCAAGGGCCTCCAGGTACAGGTAAATCACAAACGATTACTAACATTATTTCTGAGGCAATAGCACATAACAAAACGGTACTTTTTGTAGCTGAAAAAATGGCTGCTTTGGAAGTTGTAAAAAGAAGACTTGACGTATGTCATCTTGGTGATGCAGTTCTTGAATTACATAGTCATAAAGCCAATAAAAAAGCAGTTTTAGACTCGATACAAAAAGCTCTTCTCCAGGATATGCCTGTACTCCCAAATCGTGAAAGTGAAATCAGACAGCTAAAAGAGACTCGGTCACAATTAGATAATTATTGTAATGCCGTAAATTCACCTATTTTGAATTCTGAAACTACTTATATCAAAGCTCTCGGTCATTATATTAGATTAAGTGAATCATTAGTTGATATCACTATTCCAGATATAGGTTTTGAAAACCTTAAATACTGGGATGATAGTAAATTAGATAACGCTTGCTTAAAGCTTAGTGAAATTGTGGTGTTATTAAAAGACATGGGACCAGTAAATGAAAATCCGTTTCATTTAACGACTAAAACAAGCTTTTCACCCAAAGAGCAAAATATCGCTGAAAAGCTAATGGTTGAGTCTAAGCAGAATATAGAAAAAATACATGAAATAATAGGTTCTGTGATTGCTCAGCTGGATATCGAATCCCCTAAAAACATTAATGAAACTTTAGCGTTATTTGCTAATGTAAAATTGGTCATAAGTGCTCCTGATATAACCGGGATTGATATTACAAGTCCGAGTTGGACTTTAAAAACTGACCAAATAAATACATTATTAAAAGCAGGTGTAAAAATATCTACAATCGTTCAGAAGTATAAAGACAGTATATTACCCAATGTTTTTGATACAGATTTTTTTAATACTAGAAATGTAATTAAAAATGTTGGTAATAAATGGTGGAAAATATTTTCATCAGATTATCGTAAAGCCAAAAAACACATTCAAAGTTATTACAAATCTACTCCATCAGAAAATCCTGATGATTGGTTAAAATTACTCGATAATGTTACCGATTATCAAGTCTACATTAAAGATTTTGATAACTTGAAATTTATCGGTGAATCTTTATTTAAAGAACAATGGACAGGTGTCTTAAGCGACTGGGATGCATTAGCTCGAGTGAATGATTGGGTCTCAGACTTACATGAAAATATTGAACTTGGAAAAGCCAATAAAGAATGTTTCAACTACATGGGCTTTAAGACCGAGTTTGAATCCTCGTTAGAGTCAATAGATACATGTAAAATCACAATTAAAGCACTACAGAGTGATTTGAACGAGTTGGAGCAAGTATTTCAGTTACCACAAAGCAGTACTTTTGATGACTCACTTGATCTCACTGTTATTGGTAAAGTTATTGAAAGCTGGGAGCACTCAATATCTTCAATTTATCAAATCTCTAGATTTAATTTTCTCTTGAAAGAGTTTTCACATTTTGACTTGTTAAAATTAGATATAACCATTACTACTTGGGGATTAGAACCTAATCTACTTATAGATATTCTCAAATATAATTGGTTTGAAGGGCTAGTTAATTATGCTTATGATAAGCATGAAGAAATAAAACATTTTGATGCTTCTACACATGAACATGCACAAGCAGAATTTAAAAGGCTAGATGCACAATTAATGGAGTTTAGTCAAGAGTCTTTAGTATCAAAACTACATGCTCGTTTACCATCTTCAACGGCTAGAGGACAAATAGAAACACTGCGTAAAGAGTTCGGTAAAAAACGTCGACATATGCCTATTAGAAAACTAATTTCTCAAACAGCCGAAGGTATTCAACGAATAAAACCTATATTTATGATGAGCCCTATGTCGGTTGCTACGTATTTACCACAAGGGGCTATTGATTTTGATCTGGTTGTTTTTGATGAGGCTAGCCAAATAAAAGTTGCCGATGCTTTGGGATCGATTCTTAGAGGGAAACAAACTGTTGTCGTTGGGGATACTAAGCAAATGCCGCCTTCTGATTTTTTTGGTAAAGCATTAATGCTTGATGACGATGAAGCAGATGAAAGTATAACTGCAGATTTAGAAAGTATTCTTAGTTTGTTTGTTGTTGGCGGTGCTCCAGAATCAATGCTTAAAACTCACTATAGGAGTAAACACGAATCTTTAATTGCTTTTTCAAACGATGAATTTTATGAGCGAAAATTACGGATTTTCCCAAGCTCTGGTACGAACACTAAGGCAAAAGGGCTCAGTTTTCATCATAATCCTGAAAATATATATGAAAGAGGTAGTAGCCGAACAAATCCATTAGAGGCACAACAAATTGCCCAAGCAGTTTTAAAGCATGCTAAAGAAAGTCCTGAGTTAACACTAGGTGTTGTAGCGTTTAGTATGGCGCAACGTGAAGCGATTATGCTTGAAGTTGAAAGTTTACGTAGAAAGCATAAAGAATTAGAAGACTTTTATCATAAAGCACCAGACGGTGAAGGTCTCTTTGTCAAAAACCTTGAGAATGTGCAGGGTGATGAAAGAGATGTCATATTCATCTCAATCGCCTATGGGCGAACGAGTACAGGTAAAATTACTCAATCATTCGGTCCTATTAATCATGAAGGAGGTCAGCGTCGTTTAAATGTCTTAGTTACTCGAGCTAGGATGGCAATGGAAGTGTTCTGTAACTTCACCTCTGAAGATATAAAAGTAACTGCCGATTCACCTTGGGGCTTAAAAGCGCTTCGTAACTTTCTTCAATTCGCTGAAACCGGTGACTTAATTACTAATACGGAAACAGGCAAAGAACCCGATTCACCATTTGAAGAAGAAGTAATAAAAGTGATTAAAGACTTAGGTTATGACGTAGAACCACAAGTAGGATGTTCTGGTTATTACTTAGATATTGCGGTTAGAGATCCTTTACATACAGGTCGATATATTTTGGCTGTTGAGTGTGACGGAGCTAGTTACCATAGTTCTGCATCCGCTCGAGATAGAGATCGTATGCGTCAAGGTGTGTTAGAAGGTCTAGGCTGGCGTTTCCATCGGATATGGAGTACTGATTGGTTTAGAACGAGAAAGGATCAATCTATACGTTTAAAAGAAGCAATTGAACTAGCAATAAAAGAACAGCGCGATTTGGAGGACTCACCTTCTGTAAAAAAGCCTGAAAGAGTTAAAGAAAGTTTTTCTATTGCACGTATAGAGCAAGCACCAGTGAAGTATTTTTCTTTGACTAAATATGAACAAATCGACATCAATACTCTTAAATTAAATTCAGCTATTTCTATTTATGATACTGAAGTTGGTGAACTAGCATCGGCGTTAATGCAAATTATAGAATTAGAGTCTCCTATTCATACATCGTTACTTACTCATAAGTTATGTTCATTTTATGATTTATCAAGAACGGGTAATAAAATTAAAAATATAATAGATGATTCAATCAAAGCTTTAGAAAGAAGTCATGAAATTACTATATCTGAAGATTTTATTTATAGAACAGGTAAGAAAATAATACCAAGAGATCGGTCTACTTTAAATGCGGCCTTTAAAAAGTTCGACTACGTAGCTAAAGAAGAAATAGAGAACATATTGTTACATATTGTCGGAGAAGCAATCGCTATAATCAGCAAAGATTTATTGTTAGAGACAGTGAAACAATTGGGCTATTCAAAAGTTACTTCACAGGTAGAACAACGTCTTAATAGCATTTGTATTAGTTTAGAAAACAGAAATAAATTATGCCGAAATGGAAATGAATATCAACAGGGAGAAGCTTCAAATACAGTTGAAGATCAAACTAATGAAAAGCTTATGCAGCAGAAAATCGTTTCAGATTTACAATATATTGAGTCAAAGGATAACGGTAATGAGACTTTGGACAGAGTCAATTTAACGGCTACGGATAACAATGAAAAAACAGCAGACGTTAAGCTAATTAATAAAGAAGCAATACCTGAAAAACTAAAAAAATCACTGGAACAAATAGAAGGTTTCTCAATTAATTATACAGGTAGTGAAGCTGAACTAGTCAAACTTACAAAACACATAAAAAGTGAAAATTTTAAATTAGCTGAATTTACTGTTAAGTCAATATTAACGAAACAAAGTAACCTCAAATCTATGGAAGAAGGATTGCCGGCAAATATTCAAACTCTAATGGATGAAATTGAAAATTCAAAAGTAAATTTTCCAAATAGAGATCGTCAAGTTAATCATTTAGAAAATATGATTAATAAGGGGAAGTTTAATATCTTTGAAATCAATGCCAAAAAACTAATTGAGCAACAACATAATCTTAATATTACAACAAATGGTTACCCTGAAGATGTTAAATCTTTATTAGAACGTATTCAAACAGATGAATGGGCAGAAAAAGAAATTGATAAAGTTAAGTATTTTATTGATCGGGGCCAATTCAAAATGGCGCTTATGACGGCTAAATCAAATAATAATTAAAGGACTAATTTAATATCAATAATAGATATTAAAGTTAAAGGTGAACAAGAATGGAAACAGTAATTAATAATTGGGTAATTATCCTCTATAGTGCATTTATATTCGGTTTAGCTGGATATTTTTGGTTGAAATTTCAAAAAGATATGGACCCAATTGAAGCTGAAATGGCTGAGGCGGTTAAAATATTAGAAAGTATTACTGATGATGCTGATGATGCGTACAAGCCTAACTTAATGACGGCAATGGTAAACAATTTTGAAACAGTCAATGAAAAAATACTTAGTCTTAAACTTTTAAAGTCGGCTTGGCGTGAGTTTTCTGAAACCTTGTTATTTCCATCTAAAGATTTTGATGTAGAAGAAGATGCATCACCTGCAATACGAAATACTCGTTTATCGAATGAATTTTTTAATTTAAAGCATACGGTAAGTGGCGTTGTAAACTTAAGGTTATTTAATAGCATACCTAATGTATTAGCTGGTCTTGGTATTTTAGGTACTTTTATAGGATTAGCTTGGGGTATAAGCGAAGCTTCTTCTGGCTTGGCTTCAAGTAACGTTAAAGATGCTATGGATGCTTTAGATCCTTTGCTTAAAGGTGCGTCAATGGCGTTTATAACCTCTATTTTTGGGATATTCTCTTCTCTGATATTCCAAATGATGGAAAAAAGAGAGCTGCATCATCTAGAAAACCAAATATCTAACCTAGTTAGTTTATTAGATGAACGTTTGCTTTATATGAGTGCAGATAGCTTTTCAAGCCATAGTTTACGAGAAAGCCGAAAACAAACTAAATTACTCACTACATTAAGAGAAGAACAGCAAAAAGCCAATGATGACACTATAAAGAAAGTCGTAGAGCAGTTTGCTCAAGCAATTCATGGTGCCGCAGGTAAAGAAATGTCCGCATTTGCTGAAATGATTGATACGACCACAAATGGCCTTAATGACACTATCAAAACCCTTTCATCAAGTAATGAGATAATGCATTCAACGACCAAAGGTGCAATGGATGATGTTGCCAGCACTTTACAATCTTTAACTGAGAATATCGCGTCGAAACTTGAAGGTATATCTAACAATATGGAATCTTCGTCATCTGTGTTCCAAGAAAATACAGGAAAAGCGAATGAGGTGCTAATAAAACTAATAGATGAATCGCGTAATCAAACGGACAAATCTTTACAAAGTATAAAAGAAACTATCGACGGCACCATAGTTAAAACTATTGAAGATATTTCAAAAACTACCGGTAATCTTATTTCAGACTTGTCGTATCAAACCAAAAA
>Ga0209396_1007080_pt1 | contig 10107 bp, 4 predicted proteins | sample GOMGulsemesocosm_6_FD_184638 | JGI IMG/M metagenome (GOLD analysis project Ga0209396, IMG submission 184638) | Methane-oxidizing microbial communities from mesocosms in the Gulf of Mexico - GOM8C Gulf of Mexico (SPAdes) (version 2) | ecosystem: Environmental > Aquatic > Marine > Cold seeps... | reverse complement strand
TAGTAGCAATTAAATCTAAAGAAGAGCTTATCGGAGATATTATCGGATTACTTCAATCTCCTGCTAAAAATGTTGTATCTGCTCTTAAATCGGGTGGTAGTACAATTGCAGGATTATTAAAAACGCTTTCAGAGAAAGAAGCGTAAACAAAAATTATTTATTACAAATTTAAAAAAACAAATATATCATGGCAGATTTAAATAAATTCGCTGAAGAATTAGTAAACTTAACAGTAAAAGATGTTAACGAATTAGCAACAATCTTAAAAGACGAGTATGGTATTGAGCCTGCTGCTGCTGCTGCAGTTGCTGTTGCTGGACCTGCTGCTGGAGAAGCTGCTGAAGAGCAAACTGAGTTTGATGTAATCTTAAAAGCTGCTGGTGGTTCTAAACTAGCAGTAGTAAAATTAGTTAAAGAATTAACTGGTAAAGGTTTGAAAGAAGCTAAGGAATTAGTTGATTCTGCACCATGTGCAATCAAAGAAGCTGTTACTAAAGATGAAGCTGATGCTTTAAAATCTTCTTTAGAAGAAGCTGGAGCTGAGGTTGAGGTTAAGTAATTACCATAACTAAAAAATTGGATTAGGCACTGCTTTTAAGTAGTGCCTAAACCTGTTTTTATAGTTTGCCTTTATAATTTAAATAAGGTTTATAGGTAAACTCTAAAAAATCAATCAGTTAACTTAGTTAATTGATTACTTGTTTAATAAAAAGTGTTTAATTTTAATAATTTGAGCCTTGGTAACAAATAATAACATTACAGAAAGAATTGATTTTTCTAGCCTATCAGCTAGATATGATTATCCTGATTTTCTTGATATTCAATTGAAATCATTTAGAAAATTCTTTCAGTTGGAGACAACACCCGAAAACAAATATGAAGAGGGTCTTCATAAAGTTTTTTCAGAAAACTTTCCGATTACAGATACACGTAATCAATTTGTTTTAGAATTTTTAGACTATTTCATTGATCCACCACGTTACACTATTGCAGAGTGTATTGATAGAGGATTGACTTATAGTGTGCCTTTAAAAGCAAAACTAAAATTATATTGTACAGATGCTGAACATGAAGATTTTGAAACAATAGTTCAAGATGTTTATTTAGGTACAATACCTTATATGACTCCTAAAGGATCATTTGTAATTAATGGTGCTGAACGTGTTATCGTATCACAATTACATAGATCTCCTGGTGTGTTCTTTGGTCAATCAAGGCACTCAAATGGAACTAAGTTATATTCTGCTAGAATTATACCATTTAGAGGATCATGGATTGAGTTCGCTACTGATATTAATTCAGTAATGTATGCATACATAGATCGTAAGAAAAAATTACCTGTTACTACATTATTCCGTGCAATGGGATATGAGTCAGATAAAGATATTCTAGAAATTTTTGGACTTGCTGATGAAGTTAAAGTTTCAAAATCTGGATTAAAAAAAATATTAGGAAGAAAATTGGCTGCAAGAGTTCTTAGAACTTGGGTGGAAGATTTCGTTGATGAAGATACTGGTGAAGTTGTTTCTATTGAAAGAAATGAAGTGGTATTAGATCGTGAAACTTTATTAGCAGAAGAGCATATAGAAATGATTCTTGACTCTAACTCTAAAACAATTACGCTTCATAAAGAAAATGTAAATACTGCGGATTTCGCAATTATTTATAACACATTACAAAAAGATACGTCTAACTCGCAGAAAGAAGCAGTTGAACATATTTATAGACAATTAAGAAACGCCGAACCGCCTGATTTCGAAACTGCTAGAAATGTATTTGATAAATTATTTTTCTCTGATACAAGATACGATTTAGGAGAAGTAGGTCGTTACAGAATCAATAAAAAATTAGGATTAGACACTAGTATCGATCAGAAGGTTTTAACTAAAGACGATATTATTCTTATTATTAAGTATTTAATTGAATTAATCAACTCGAAAGCTGAGATTGATGATATTGATCACTTAAGTAATAGACGTGTTAGAACCGTTGGTGAACAATTGAATAACCAATTTGGTGTTGGTTTAGCTCGTATGGCTCGTACTATTCGTGAAAGAATGAATGTAAGAGATAATGAGGTATTTACGCCTATTGATTTGATTAATGCTAAAACATTATCATCTGTTATTAATTCGTTTTTCGGAACTAACCAATTATCTCAGTTTATGGATCAAACGAATCCATTATCAGAGGTAACACATAAAAGAAGACTATCTGCCCTAGGACCTGGTGGGTTATCAAGAGAGAGAGCTGGATTTGAGGTACGTGATGTTCACTATACTCATTATGGTCGTTTATGTACGATTGAAACTCCAGAGGGACCAAATATTGGTCTGATTTCTTCTTTATCTGTTTATGCAAAGATTAATAATTTAGGTTTCATTGAAACACCTTATTGGGCAGTTGAAAATGGAAAAGTTCAAAAGGACAAAAAACCGATTTATTTTTCTGCTGAAGAAGAGGAAGGATTATTTATTGCTGAGGCTGATAAGAACCTAAAGGAAGATGGTAGTTTTACTGTAGAAAAAATTAAAGCACGTCAAGAGGGAGATTTCCCGATTGTTGATGTAAAAGATTTATCTCTAATGGATGTTGGTTCAAACCAAATTGCATCTATTGCAGCATCTTCTATTCCTTTTTTAGAGAATGATGATGCCAATAGAGCCTTGATGGGATCTAACATGCAGAGACAAGCGGTTCCTTTGTTGAAACCAAATTCTCCAATTGTTGGTACTGGTATTGAAAAGTTAGTGGCTAGAGATTCTAGAGTACTAATTAATGCCGAAGGTAATGGTATGGTTGAGTATGTTGATGCGGATGAAATTCAAATTCGTTATGCCTTAACTGACAATGATAAATTAGTAAGTTTTGAAGGAGAAATAACTACATATAAATTAGTTAAGTTCCAAAAAACGAATCAAGGTACTACAATGAACTTGAGACCAATCGTTGAGAAAGGTCAAAAAGTTGAGAAAGGTCAAGTACTTTGTGAAGGTTTTGCTACTCAAGCTGGAGAATTAGCTTTAGGTCAAAACTTAAAAGTAGCATTTATGCCTTGGAAAGGGTATAACTTTGAGGATGCGATTGTAATTTCTGAAAGAGTTGTTCGTGATGATGTATTTACATCTGTTCACATTGATGAATATACTGTTGATGTAAGAGATACTAAACGTGGAATTGAAGAATTAACAGCTGATATTCCAAATGTTTCTGAAGAGGCTACAAAAGACTTAGATGAAAATGGGATTATTAGAGTTGGTGCTGAAGTTAGTGCAGGTGATATTTTAATTGGAAAAATTACACCTAAAGGTGAAACTGATCCATCTCCAGAAGAAAAATTACTGAGAGCAATTTTTGGTGATAAAGCTGGTGATGTGAAAGATGCTTCATTAAAAGCTTCTCCATCTTTAAAAGGAGTTATTGTGAATAAGAAATTATTTTCAAGAGCGATTAAAGATAGAAAGCAAAAAGCAAAAGATAAGCCAATGTTAGCTCAGTTAGATACTGAATATGACAAAGAAGCTGCTGAATTGAAGTTAGTATTAATTGAAAAATTATTGCAAATTTTAGAAGGGCATAAATCTAATGGTATTATTAATAATTATAGAGAAGAAATTCTTAAAAAAGGAATTAAGTTTTCTGAAAAGAACTTAATGACTGTTGATTTCGCAATCGTTAGCCCGTATGAATGGACTAAAGAGGAAGATGTTAATAAATTAGTCCAACGTGTTTTACATAACTTTAACATTAAAGCAAACGATTTATTAGGAAACTTTAAACGTAAGAAATTTCAAATTTCTGTTGGTGATGAATTGCCAAATGGAATTGTGAAAATGGCTAAGGTTTATGTTGCTAAGAAACGTAAGTTGAAAGTTGGAGATAAAATGGCGGGTCGTCACGGAAATAAAGGTATTGTTTCGAACATTGTTCGTAAAGAAGATATGCCTTTCTTACCAGATGGTACTCCAGTTGATATAGTTCTTAATCCATTAGGTGTACCTTCTCGTATGAACTTAGGTCAAATTTATGAGACTGTTTTAGGATGGGCTGGTGAAGAGTTAGGTGTTAAATTTGCTACACCGATTTTTGATGGTGCAACAATGGATCAAATTAATCATTATACTGACAAAGCGGGAATTCCTAAATTTGGTAAGGCATACTTACATGATGGTGGAACTGGAGAGCAGTTTGATCAACCAGCAACGGTAGGTGTAATTTACATGCTAAAACTTGGTCACATGGTTGACGATAAGATGCATGCTAGATCAATCGGACCATACTCATTAATTACACAACAACCATTAGGAGGTAAAGCTCAGTTTGGTGGTCAGCGTTTTGGAGAGATGGAAGTTTGGGCACTTGAGGCTTATGGTGCTTCTAATATCTTAAGAGAGATTTTAACAATCAAATCTGATGATGTTATTGGTAGAGCTAAAGCATACGAATCAATCGTTAAGGGTGAACCATTCCAAGAACCAGGAATTCCAGAATCATTCAATGTATTATTGAACGAATTGGCAGGTTTAGGATTGAATATTGATTTAGACTAATTTAAGAATTATTAATTTAAAATAAAATTAAGAATGGCTTACAAAAAAGAAACAAACACAAAAAGTAGTTTTAATAAAATTACGATAAGTTTAGCTTCTCCAGAGCAGATCCTAGAAAGATCTCATGGAGAGGTTTTAAAGCCTGAGACTATTAATTATAGAACATATAAGCCAGAACGTGACGGTTTATTTTGTGAAAGAATTTTTGGTCCTGTAAAAGATTACGAATGTCATTGTGGTAAATACAAGAGAATTCGTTATAAAGGAATCGTTTGTGATAGATGTGGTGTTGAAGTAACGGAGAAGAAAGTACGTAGAGAAAGAATGGGGCACATTTCATTAGTGGTTCCTGTTGCACATATCTGGTATTTTAGATCGTTACCAAACAAGATTGGTTATTTATTAGGTTTACCTACTAAAAAATTAGATCAAATTATCTATTACGAAAGATACGTAGTTATCCAAAAAGGTATTGCTGAAAGAGTAGGAACAGATGTAGAGGAATTAAACTACATGGACTTCTTAACTGAAGAAGAGTACCTTGATATTTTGGATGAATTACCAAATGAAAATCAATATTTAGATGATACTGATCCTAACAAATTTATTGCAAAAATGGGTGCTGAAGCACTTCATGATCTATTGCAACGTGTTGAATTAGATGAGTTATCTTTTGATTTAAGACACAAAGCAAACACTGAAACGTCTCAACAACGTAAAAAAGAGGCTCTAAAGAGACTACAAGTTGTTGAAGCATTAAGAGATTCACATAAAAGAGTGCCAAATAAACCGGAATGGATGGTTGTTAAGGTTGTGCCGGTTATACCGCCAGAATTAAGACCATTAGTGCCGTTAGATGGTGGACGTTTTGCTACATCTGATTTAAATGATTTATACCGTAGAGTAATTATCAGAAATAATCGTTTAAAAAGATTATTAGAGATAAAAGCACCTGAAGTAATTTTGAGAAATGAGAAAAGAATGTTACAGGAATCTGTAGATTCTTTATTTGATAACTCAAGAAAATCATCAGCTGTAAAAACAGAATCAAACAGACCTTTAAAATCATTATCTGATTCTTTAAAAGGAAAACAAGGTAGATTCCGTCAAAACTTACTTGGTAAGCGTGTTGATTATTCTGCACGTTCGGTAATTGTTGTTGGACCTTACTTGAAATTACATGAATGTGGTATTCCTAAAGGAATGGCTGCTGAACTTTACAAACCTTTTATTATTAGAAAATTAATAGAAAGAGGAATTGTTAAGACTGTAAAATCTGCTAAGAAAATAGTTGATAAAAAAGAAGCAATTGTTTGGGATATATTAGAAAACATTTTGAAAGGTCATCCGATTCTTTTGAATAGAGCCCCAACACTTCACAGACTTGGTATTCAAGCATTTCAACCTAAGTTAATTGAAGGAAAAGCGATTAGATTACACCCGTTAGTTTGTACGGCATTTAATGCCGATTTTGATGGAGATCAAATGGCGGTTCACTTACCTTTAGGTAATGCTGCAATATTAGAAGCACAATTATTAATGTTGTCGTCTCACAATATTAGAAACTCTGCAAACGGAGCACCTATTACAGTACCTTCTCAGGATATGGTTCTTGGTCTTTACTATATGACCAAACTTAAAAGATCTACTAAAGAGGAGACAGTAATTGGAGAAGGTTCTACTTTCTACTCTCCTGAAGAGGTTAATATTGCAAGAAACGAAAAAGCTTTAGATCTACACGCATCAATCAAAGTAAGATTAGATGTGATGGACGAAAATGGTGATTCTGAATCAAAAATTATTGAAACTACTGCTGGTAGAGTTTTATTTAATGAACTTGTTCCTAATGAAGTTGGATATGTTGATGATGTATTAACTAAAAAAGCATTGAGAGATGTAATTTCTAAAGTTTTAGCTGTATGTGGTACTGCAAGAACTGCTGATTTCTTAGATGATATTAAGAACTTAGGTTACGAGATGGCATTTAGAGGTGGATTATCATTCAATTTAGCGGATGTTATTATTCCACCGGAAAAAGAAAAAATGGTAGCTGCGGCAACTATTGAAGTTGATGAAGTAAAAAGTAACTATAACATGGGACTTATTACTAATAACGAACGTTACAACCAAATTATTGATATCTGGACACATACTAATACTAGATTAACGGCAACGTTGATGGATAGAATTAAGTCTGATCAACAAGGATTCAACTCAATCTTTATGATGATGGATTCTGGCGCAAGGGGTTCTAAAGAGCAAATTCGTCAGTTATCTGGAATGAGGGGGCTTATGGCGAAACCACAAAAATCTGGTGCATCTTCTCAAGATATTATTGAAAATCCAATTTTATCTAACTTTAAAGAAGGGTTAACAATTTTTGATTACTTTATCTCTACTCACGGTGCCCGTAAAGGTTTAGCCGATACTGCCTTAAAAACGGCAGATGCAGGTTATTTAACACGTAGATTAGTTGATGTTGCTCAAGATGTTGTTATTAATACTGAAGATTGTGGAACTTTAAGAGGTATCTTAGTTGAGCCATTAAAGAAAAATGATGCAATTGCTGAATCGTTATATGACAGAATTTTAGGTAGAACTGCTGTTCAGGATGTTAAAAACCCTGATACAAGAGAACTTATCATTGCGGCAGGTGAAGAGATCACTGAAATCTTTGCTAAAGCAATAGAAACTGCAGGAATTGAAGAAGTAGAAGTAAGATCTGTTTTAACTTGTGAGTTAAAAAGAGGTGCTTGTGCTAAATGTTATGGTAGAAACCTTTCTACAAGTCAAATGGCTGTTAAAGGTGATGCTGTTGGTGTAATCGCTGCCCAATCTATTGGTGAGCCTGGTACACAGTTAACATTAAGAACATTCCACGTTGGGGGTACGGCCTCTAATATTGCGGATGAAAATTCTTTAAATGCTAAGTTTACTGGTAAATTAGACTTTGATGATATTAGAACTATTACTAAAAAAGATACTGAGGGTAACGAAATTGAAGTAGTTATTGGACGTTCTGGTGAAGTTAAAATTATTGATGAAGAAACTAATACTGTTTTATCAACTAACATGATTCCTTACGGGTCTCACTTTTCTATCAAAGGAAAACGTAAGATTAAAAAAGGAGATGAAATGTGTAGCTGGGATCCTTATAATGCTGTAATTATTTCTGATGAAAAGGGTCAAATTGAATTTGAGAATATCAATGAAGGTGAAACGTTTAGAGAAGAGATTGATGAGCAAACTGGATTTACTGAGAAGGTAATTATTGAAACTAGAAATAAGAAGAAAATTCCTACAATCAAGATTATTGATCCTAAAACTAAAGAGGAAATTAAGTCATTTAACTTACCGGTTAATGCACATATTATTTCTAAAGATGGTGATAAGGTTGAGGCTGGTGATATTTTAGTTAAGATTCCTAGACAAGCTGGTAAATCAGGTGATATTACCGGTGGTCTTCCAAGAATTACTGAGTTATTTGAAGCTCGTAACCCTTCGAATCCTGCGACTGTTTCTGAAATTGATGGTATCGTATCTTATGGTAAAATCAAAAGAGGTAACAGAGAAGTTATCGTTGAATCAAGAACTGGTGATAAGCGTAAATACTTAGCACCATTATCTAAGCATATCTTAGTTCAAGAAAACGATTATATCAAAGCTGGTCAAATTATGACTGACGGTGCGACTACACCTAGAGATATCTTAAACATTAAAGGCCCTACAGCTGTTCAAGAATATTTAGTGAATGAAGTACAAGAAGTTTACCGTTTACAAGGGGTGAAGATTAATGACAAACACTTTGAGGTTATTGTACGTCAAATGATGTTAAAGGTTGAAATTCTTGAAGCTGGAGATACTAAATTCTTAGAAGGTCAATCGATTCATAAAGCTGATTTCTTTGAAGAAAACAACTCACTTTATGGTAAAATGGTTGTAACTGAATCTGGTGATTCAGAAACATTATTACCTGGAATGATTGTTACTAACAGAAAGTTAAGAGATGAGAATTCAATGTTGAAACGTAAAGATAAAGCAATTGTTGAAGCTTATGAAGCTAAACCAGCAACTGCCAAAGCGGTACTACAAGGAATTACAAGAGCGTCACTTCAAACTAGAAGTTTCATTTCAGCTGCCTCTTTCCAAGAGACAACTAAAGTATTAAATGAAGCTGCGTTAGCAGGTAAAGAAGATAGATTACTTGGATTGAAAGAGAATGTAATTGTTGGTCATAAAATACCGGCAGGAACAGGATTTAGAGAATTCCAAAATATCAAGGTAGGTGTTCAAGAAGATTACCATACTGAAGATTAATATTTAATATATTCTATTGAATAGTAAAGGGTGGCTTTTTAAGCCACCCTTTTTTTGTATATTGCCATTATTAAACCTATGACTACCATATTATCTTGTTCAAATTGCTATCCGTTTGGTATGCAGATGCCAGGTCGAAATGATACGATTTCAGAGGGAATACAGATGAAGGTATTAAGGCTATGGGTTTTCGAAAGAGAAAATTTGAAAATAAAATTGGAAACGTATAAGGTTTTAAGATACCAAATAACATAATTAAGAGAGTAAAAAAATTGATGTAAGAGAAACAAACTTATTACCTAAAGATAAATATGAAAAGAATTATATTAATATCAATTATTATATTTTGTAACATTAATGTATACTCCTATAATAAAAAGGATTACTACATTTATATTAAATCTGTAATTACAAAAGATTATATATTTGAAAAAACATATATCTATTCTTGTTTCTCTCCAATGGTAAAGAGACAAGGTGTTAAGTTTTATTCAATATAATTATAATATTGATAAGGCTTCTTGGAAGGCCTTATGGACAGGGTATAGAAGTAATGTTTTTAATTATACAAGGTGGTGTAAAAGAGGAATATCTAGTTATAAAATGAATAAAATTCTAGGTGATTTTGATGAGGAAAGAATGGAATTAGTTAAAAGAAAACGATATACGAATAGTGTGGTTCTTTCTTATTCGGCCCCCATTTTTATAAATACATCTAGGTCTGATTATATTATAGAAATAACTTCACATTGTTATGGAACGTGCTCATCAAGTTATGCATATTTTGTGCATTACACTAAAGAAACTAATAGTATAGAAATTATGCATAAAATTTTAACAAGTGTTTCTTAGTATGGATATTCCACTCGCGCTCATTTGGAAAATGAGTGTGTTCTTTTTAGAATAGTGAGAATAGTATTTGTAATGGGGTTTATTAATCAGATTTCTTATCCCTTTGATAACCTTTGTAAATTCTTCAATCTAGCATCTAAAAGCAAAGCGTTCTTGTGTCTTAAAAAAATTCTAACGTCCAATTACTCCAGAACCAATTAATTCATCATCTGAATACCACGCCGCAAATTGACCTGGGCTAATTCCCATTTGTAAATTTTTAAATAGGATGTACATTCCGTTTTCAACTTTGATTAATGTTGCTTTTTCTAAATCCTGACGGTAACGAATTCTTACTGAGAATTCTTTTCTGTTGTTAGCATTATTTTCGGAGTCAAAGACCATTTTT
>Ga0209396_1007079_pt1 | contig 10108 bp, 8 predicted proteins | sample GOMGulsemesocosm_6_FD_184638 | JGI IMG/M metagenome (GOLD analysis project Ga0209396, IMG submission 184638) | Methane-oxidizing microbial communities from mesocosms in the Gulf of Mexico - GOM8C Gulf of Mexico (SPAdes) (version 2) | ecosystem: Environmental > Aquatic > Marine > Cold seeps... | reverse complement strand
TTTTCACTATTTAAATCCGCTACATTTACTTTTTGGTTTAAACGTAACTTCACATCATATGCTTTAATTTGTGAATCAAAATAGCGAATAGTTTCGTTAAACTCCTCTTTACCTGGAACTTGTTTTGCGACATTAAATTGCCCTCCAATTTTAGAGTCCGCATCAATCAATGTTACTTGATGACCTCGTTTTGCAGCGGTTGTTGCAAATGCTAAACCCGCAGGACCCGCGCCAATCACGACTAAATTTTTTACATTTTGTGTATCTTCTATTTTAATTTCTGATTCATGACATGCTCTAGGGTTCACTAAGCAGCTCGTCATTTTTCCATTAAAAACATGGTCTAAACATGCTTGATTACAGCCAATGCAGGTATTAATTTGATCCGATTGCCCTAAAGCCGCTTTTTCTACAAACTGAGGGTCGGCCAAAAAAGGCCTAGCCATTGAAATTAAATCGGCATCACCACGCTCAAGTACCTTTTCAGCAACAGCGGGCATATTAATTCGATTAGAAGTGATTAAAGGAATAGAAAGCTCTTTTTTAAATTTTGCTGTAACCCATGTAAATGCTGCTCTTGGTACTTTTGTTGCGATTGTTGGGATCCTTGCTTCGTGCCAACCTATGCCTGTATTTATTATTGTTGCGCCTGCCGCTTCTATTGCTTTGCCCAGTTGTACGACTTCTTCAAAAGTACTGCCACCTTCAACCAAATCTAACATCGATAAACGATATATTATGATAAATTCATCACCCACTGCTTCTCTGGTTCTTTTAACAACATCAACAGCAAGTTTCATTCTATTTTCGTAATCCCCTCCCCATTGATCATCTCTTTGATTAGTTCTTTTTACTAAGAATTGATTTATGAAATACCCTTCAGAGCCCATTATTTCAACACCATCATAACCGCCAATTTGCGCATATTGTGCCATTTTCACAATATCAGAAATTTGTTTTTCGATGCCTTTATGATCGAGCTCTTTTGGTTTAAATGGATTAATGGGTGCTTGTATTGCTGAAGGTGCAACTAAAGTTTTGTTAAATGCATATCTACCAGTATGAAGTATCTGCATACATATTTTTGCATCTTCTTTATGAACAGCATCAGTAATGACTTTATGTTTCAAAGCTTCCACATTAGATTTAATTAAGTTTGTATTAGGATGTGTCGCGCCCTCAAGGTTTGGACCAAAACCACCAGTTACTATTAAGGAAACACCGCCCTTAGCTCTTTCTGAAAAAAATGTCGCCATTCGTTCAATACCATTTTCTTGCTCTTCTAATCCTGTATGCATTGACCCCATGATGATACGGTTTTTTAATTGGGTAAAACCGAGATCTAATGGCGTAAAAAGTTTTGGATAATGAATATTTGACGGTGACATTCGACACTCCACATTTATAATTAATTGTTATTGTTAAATTCTAATATCAGTATCGGCTCATTATTCTGAAGTGTCGTTATCATTTGATAACTCACAAGCAAAGTATTTAATTTAATAATAAACCTAGGATTTTATTGTATTTAAAATACAGTTTCCTAAAGCTGTACTATTCTTAAACTAAATGCTTATTTAAGTAAGTATCTTTTGCAATTTATTTATCACTTTTTAGGAATTTATATGGCTAGAATAATGATACTTGACGATGATTTAAATATTTTAGATTCATTAAAAAGGTTATTAGCTAGAAAGAGTCATTTACAAGTTGAGTATTTTTCTGAACCTGACAAAGCATTAGAAAGAGCTGAAAGCGGATTATTTGAATTATTTATTTCTGATTATAATATGCCGTTAATGGACGGTGTCACCTTTTTATCAAAGACTAAAGAAATACACCCTAGATCACAGCGTATTATCTTATCTGGATGTGCAGATTTAAACACGGTTGTCAGTGCAGTTAATAATGCTGAAATATATCGCTTCATTAACAAACCTTGGCATAACCTTGAATTCATTGCAGCCATTGAACAGGCACTTGAATATCACAGGGTTATAACCGAAAACCATTTTCTATCTGAGTTAGCCCGAGAACACAACTTATTGCCTGATTAACAATCAAAAACAGTACACAAAATTGCACAAGTTTCATTTTTTAAAAAAAATTAAATTTCAAACATTATATAAAAGTGTTTACATGCATCTTGTTTTTCTTAAAATCAACCTCCATCTAAAAAACAATAAATAAATTTATATTTAAAGTATCTGGAATATTTTCATGACATCAGCAAAACATAGTAAATTACTTATCTTAGGTTCTGGCCCTGCAGGATACACAGCTGCTGTTTATGCAGCTAGAGCAAATTTAAACCCTGTATTAATCACTGGTATGCAACAAGGTGGTCAATTAACAACAACGACTGAAGTTGAAAACTGGCCTGGTGGCAGTGCTGATATGACTGGCCCTGGTTTAATGGAGCAAATGAAAGAGCATGCAGAGAGATTTGAAACAGAAATTATCTTTGATCATATTAATACTGTAGATGTTAAAAACCGCCCTTTCACACTAACGGGTGATTCTGGTACTTATACTTGTGATGCATTAATTATTGCAACAGGTGCATCTGCTAAGTATTTAGGTATGGAGTCTGAGGAAGCATTTAAAGGCCGTGGTGTATCAGCATGTGCTACGTGTGACGGTTTCTTTTATCGTAACCAAGAGGTTGCTGTTGTCGGTGGTGGTAATACAGCTGTTGAAGAAGCACTTTATCTTTCAAACATCGCTTCAAAAGTACATTTAGTGCATCGTAGAGACACTTTTAGAAGTGAAAAAATCTTAATCGATCGTTTGATGGAAAAAGTTAAAAACGGAAATATCGTATTACACACTGATAGTACGCTTGATGAAGTATTAGGTGATGATATGGGCGTGACCGGTGTTCGCCTTAAATCAACTCAATCTGATGATACTAAAGAAGTCGCAGTAATGGGCGTATTCATCGCGATTGGCCACAAACCTAATACAGATATGTTTGTTGGACAATTAGATATGAACGATGGCTATTTAGCAGTTCAAACAGGCTCTCACGGCAACGCAACACAAACAAGTGTAGAGGGTGTCTACGCAGCTGGTGATGTATCTGATCATATCTATCGTCAAGCAATTACATCTGCAGGCACGGGTTGTATGGCAGCGCTAGATGCTGAAAAATATTTAGATAACCTTTAATTATAAATCAATCTTTAAAAGCCGGACATCTTCAAATATGTTCGGCTTTTTTATTTGAGAGTCATGTCAAAACAAATATATCAACTTGGCCCTGTTCAATATGGATTTCCAGATCCAACATTAGCGCTTAATGATCCAGACGGATTACTCGCATTTGGTGGTGATTTGACAACCGAAAGACTAAAGCTTGCTTACAAATCAGGAATCTTTCCATGGTTTAGCGAAGATGAACCTATTATGTGGTGGTCACCCTCTACACGCGCGATAATAGAGTTATCTCATTTTCATATCAGCAAAAGTCTCAAAAAATATCAGAAAAAAAATAATTTTAAAATAAGTATCAATACACATTTTGAATCTGTTATCGATGGATGTCAGCAACAACGTATAGATGAAGAAGGCACTTGGATCACTGATGATATGAAACGCGCTTATTTTGCACTGCACAAAATAGGAATTGCACACAGTATTGAAGTAAGTTTTGATAATCAGCTTGTTGGTGGTCTGTATGGGATAATGCAAAATGGCGTATTTTGTGGTGAATCTATGTTCCATACCATGACTAACACATCAAAACTTGCCAGTTGGGCATTGGTTAATTGGCTTAAACAGCATCATGCACACTTTATTGACTGTCAGTTAACGAACCCATATTTAACCTCTCTTGGTGCGACTGAGCTCACAAGGTTTGATTTTTTGACTAAACTTAAATTAGCAAACAAATTTACAATGCCATCAGACATGTGGAAACCACAACAATTAGAAAATATATATGAATAGACATTTACCAAGTAAATTAGGTCTCAGTCAAAGTTTCCCTTGTAATTATTTAGACAATGAAGAAGAACAGCTATTAGTTATACTTGAACCTTCTTGCTATAACGAATCTGGTTATGAGCATTTATTGTCTCTAGGGTTTCGTAGAAGTGGTGATCAAATATATCGCCCGCATTGTGCACCGTGTTTTAAATGTAAAGCAATACGTGTTGTCGTAAATGATTTTATTCCTAGTCGCTCACAAAAACGTAAGATCAAACATGCCGATAAACAATTTACGGTAAAATACAGTAACTCAGCCTCTAATGATTATTATTCATTATATGAAAAATATATAAATCAGCGCCATAGTGATAGCAGTATGTTTCCAGCAAATGAAGAACAATATAATAGCTTTTTATTATGTACTTGGCTCCCTATTACTTATATCGAACTTTATAAAGACGATAAATTAATTGCTGTAGCGGTAACAGATCAACTGTCAAATTCTTTATCTGCTATATATACTTTTTTTGATCCTGACTTTGAACATTTTAGTTTGGGTACTGTCATGGTGATTGAACAAATAAAATTAGCCAAAAACCAAAATAAGCCTTTTGTATATTTAGGTTACCAAATTGATGAATGTAAGAAGATGAATTACAAAAATCAGTTTAAAAATCATCAAATATTGGAATTTAACCAGTGGATTAGTATTTAATTAACAAAAATCTCTTATCCTCCTTTACTTATCGTCTGCTTTTGGGCAAAATCTGCACCTTAAAATATTCTAGAGGTGATGCGCTTAAGATGGCGAAAGAAGACGTAATTGAAATGCAAGGTACAATCCTTGACACTTTACCAAATACTATGTTCAAAGTAGAGCTTGAGAATGGTCATGTTGTTATAGCTCATATTTCTGGCAAAATGCGTAAGAACTACATTCGTATACTGACAGGTGATAAAGTAACGGTTGAATTAACACCTTACGATCTATCAAAAGGACGTATCGTTTTCCGTGCCCGCTAAGCACCAGAAGAATCAAAAGTAAATTTTTGATATATAAAAAAGCTCAGTTAACACTGAGCTTTTTTGTTTTTATACCCTGGAAAACTAAGCTGGTGTCAATTCATTTTCAAATTCAAAATGCAGTTTTTTAGCTTTCACTTTTACTTTCACAACTCCACCATCGCTTAAAGACCCAAATAAAATCTCATTCGCTAACGGTTTTTTCAGTTTCTCCTGAATGAGTCGTGCCATCGGCCTTGCGCCCATTGTTTTGTCGTAACCTTCTTTTGCTAACCACTCACGCGCTTGACCGGTTAGTTCTAAGCAAACTGACTTTTTGTCTAGTTGTGCTTGCAGTTCAACAACAAATTTATCAACCACATGTAAAATGACTTCTTCATCCAAGTGGTTAAACCAAATTATGTTGTCTAAGCGGTTTCTAAACTCAGGAGAGAATGTTTTATTAATTTCAGTCATCGCATCAAAACTATGATCTTGCTGTTTAAATCCAATGGTAGAACGCGTTGTTTCTGTAACCCCCGCGTTAGTTGTCATTACTACGACAACATTTCTAAAATCAGCTTTACGACCGTTATTATCAGTTAATGTACCGTGGTCCATAACTTGTAATAAAATATTGTAAATATCAGAATGCGCTTTTTCAATTTCATCAAGTAAAATGACACAATGAGGCTGCTTTATCACGGCTTCAGTCAATAACCCGCCTTGATCGAAACCAACATAGCCTGGAGGAGCGCCTATTAAACGACTGATCGCATGGCGCTCTACGTATTCTGACATATCGAACCTAACAAGCTCAATTCCCATACACTTTGCAAGCTGCTTAGTTACTTCAGTTTTACCAACTCCTGTCGGCCCAGCAAATAAGAAAGAGCCTATTGGCTTATCTTCACTTGATAACCCTGAACGTGATAAACGAATTGCAGAAGTTAATGCATCAATTGATTCATTTTGACCAAAAACAAGCAGTTTCAAGTTACGGTCTAAATTTTTAAGCGTATCTTTATCTGATGATGAAACACTTTGCTGAGGAATACGTGCCATTTTGGCAATGATTTGCTCAATGTCAGCCACGCCAATGGTTTTTTTACGTTTTGAAATAGGCAATAACCTTTGACTTGCACCCGCTTCATCTATTACATCAATTGCTTTATCCGGTAATTGGCGCTCATTGATATACTTTGCACTTAATTCTGCTGCTGCACGAAGTGCTTTTTGTGTATAACGGATACCATGATGTTGCTCGTACCTTTCTTTTAAACCGTTTAAGATTTTTGTCGTATCTGACACACTTGGTTCAAGAATATCTATTTTTTGAAAACGTCTAACAAGTGCACGATCTTTTTCAAAAATATTTTTAAACTCACCGTAGGTTGTTGAACCCATACAACGTAATTTACCACTGGATAACAATGGTTTAATTAAATTTGATGCATCCATCACACCACCAGATGCCGCGCCAGCACCGATAATAGTATGAATTTCATCAATGAATAAAATTGCATCAGGTTCTTTTTGTAGTTGTTTTAATAAAGACTTAAAACGCTTTTCAAAATCACCTCGATATTTCGTACCTGCCAACAATGAGCCCATATCTAGCGAAAATACCACTGCATTATTAATTACTTCTGGCACATCATCATTAACGATTCTATAAGCCAAGCCCTCTGCGATTGCTGTTTTACCAACACCCGCCTCACCCACTAATAATGGGTTATTTTTCTTACGACGACATAATACCTGCACAACACGCTCAACTTCAGAGTCTCGACCAATTAAAGGGTCTATACTGCCAAGTTTCGCCTCTTGATTTAAATTTGTTGTGAAATTTTCAAGCATATTGTTTTCATCATTAGGAGCTTCAATAGGCTCATCTATCATTTCATCATTATTAACTTGTTCATCTGATGAATCTAATTTTGAAATTCCATGAGAAATAAAGTTCACGATATCAAGACGGCTAATATCACTTTTTTTCAATAAATAAACAGCTTGGCTTTCTTGCTCACTAAAAATAGCGACAAGTACATTAGCACCCGTTACTTCATTTTTACCTGATGATTGCACATGAAATACAGCTCTTTGCAATACGCGTTGAAAACCTAATGTTGGTTGTGTTTCTCTATCTTGATCTATTTCAGGAATAAGCGGCGTTGTTTCGTTAATAAACTCTGATAACGCTGTTTTTAATACGACGCTGTCACTTCCGCATGCATTAAGTGCTTCGGCCGCTGAAGGGTTATCGAGTAAGGCTAGTAATAAATGTTCAACAGTCATAAATTCATGGCGATGAGTCCGTGCTTCTCTAAAAGCTGAATTTAGTGTCATTTCTAGATCTTTATTTAGCATAGGCAACTCCTAAGATGGAAGATCAAACTTGTTCACATCGGCATAACAGAGGATGTTCATTGTCTCTGGCATACTTATTCACTTGTTCAACTTTTGTTTGGGCAATATCCGCTGAATAAATACCACAAATTGCTTTACCATCGTAATGAACTTTCAACATAATCTCTGCTGCTTGATCACTGTTCATGTTGAAGAATGAAATTAAAACCTCCACAACAAAGTCCATCGGGGTAAAGTCATCATTATTTAAAATTACTTGATACTTACGTGGTGGTTGCAATTTTTGCTTTTCACTATCACGTACCGTATCAATCACGTCAGCTTGTTTTAAACCACTCATAATTAAATATAGTCATTTCTCATGCAGTCAAGCAAACTTGAATGCAAAAAAGTGTAAAAAAAAATAAACCATTAAAAATCAATCAAAAAACTTGACTGTTTGACTAAATAAACTACAGTCAGAATTAAGTTTGGTTAATCAATAAACAGTTTAACCTGAAACTTTTAGATATATCATGTGAAGCACGATGAAGGTATCTATCAAATTAGCCCTTTATAAAACATAAATAGCTAATGGTAAGTATACATCAGCTTTGTACAGGAACAACTTAAGAACATTGATATATATTGACAACATAACGTATAACTTAATTATAAAAATTAATTAGTCAACTTACAGAAGGATTAGCAGTATGGCTTGCGGTAAAGTTAAATGGTTTAATAATGCAAAAGGTTTCGGATTTATTGTTGCGGATGATAAAGACGATGAAGATATATTTGCTCATTACTCAACAATTGTCATGGATGGATATAAAACACTTAAAGCAGGTCAAGATGTTACCTTTGAGTTGCAAGCAGGCCCTAAAGGCTTACATGCAACAAACATAGCACCAACAGATGAAACTTTAATTTAAGTTACATAATAAAATATAAATTTGGCTCCAGTTTGGAGCCTTGTTGCTTCTTTTGACAATTACCCTCTCCCTACTCTTTTATCTAAATTCCATAGTTATATTCACTAGACTAAAGTATATGTATAAAATATTTTAATTTCAGCTGTAAATGGCTATTTATTAACTGTAAACAAAGCGTTTCAGTATCTTTATAAACTCTTCCTTGTAAGCTATTTTTTTTTACTCTATTTTGCTACACTACCCGGCGCTAAATTATCTATTAAGGCGTTAAAAACGTAATAATTCTAATTTAGCATCCATGATTGCATTGTTGAGAATAGGCTTAAACGCCTGGGAATATTAGGAAATATGATGACTACAAAAACATCTAAAATCATTTATACAGAAACAGATGAAGCACCAGCGTTAGCAACACATTCATTGCTACCAATTATCCAAGCATTTGCTAATGCATCTGATGTTGCTGTTGAAACACGAGATATCTCTTTAGCAGGTCGTGTAATTGCAAACTTTCCAGAGTATTTAAAAGAAGAACAACGCATTGCTGATGCCCTTGCTGAACTTGGTGAGCTAGCTAAAACACCTGAAGCAAATATCATTAAATTACCAAACATCAGCGCGTCTGTACCACAATTAAAAGCTGTTATCGCAGAATTACAAGCACAAGGTTATGCTTTACCTGATTACCCTGAGAACACAAATACTGAAGAACTTGCTAAAGTACAAGCAACTTACGACAAAATTAAAGGCAGCGCTGTAAACCCTGTTTTACGTGAAGGTAACTCTGATCGTCGTGCGCCAGCTTCTGTAAAGCAGTATGCTCGCACTAACCCACACTCAATGGGTGCTTGGGCAAGTGATTCAAAATCTCACGTTGCAGCAATGACTGAAGGTGATTTCTTTGGTTCAGAGCAATCTGTAACTGTTGAAAAAGCAACTGATACACGTATTGAACACGTCGCACAAGATGGTTCTGTTACTGTATTAAAAGCAAGTCAACCATTATTAGATGGCGAAGTAATTGACGCATCTAAAATGAGCGTAGCAGCATTACGTACTTTCTTAGAAGCTCAAATGGTTGAAGCAAAAGAGCAAGGCGTTTTATTCTCGCTTCATTTAAAAGCAACAATGATGAAAGTATCAGATCCAATCATCTTTGGTCACGTTGTAACAGTTTACTACAAAGACGTTTTTGAAAAACACGCTGCAGTATTTGCTGAGCTTGGTGTTGATGTTAAAAATGGTCTTGGTGATGTTTATGCTAAAATTGCAAATCTTCCAGCAGAGCAAAAAGCACAAATTGAAGCTGATATTTTAGCTGTTTACGATACTCGCCCTGCACTTGCAATGGTTGATTCTGATAAAGGTATCACAAACTTACACGTACCAAGTGACGTGATTGTTGATGCGTCTATGCCTGCATGTATCCGTTCTTCTGGTCAAATGTGGAATGCTGAAGGTCAATTACAAGATACTAAAGCAACTATTCCTGATCGTTGTTATGCTGGTGTTTTCCAAACAACTATTGAATTCTGTAAAGAAAACGGTGCTTTTGATCCTACAACTATGGGTAGTGTTCCTAACGTTGGTTTAATGGCTCAAAAAGCTGAAGAATACGGTTCTCATGATAAAACTTTTGAAATTGAATCTGCGGGTTCTGTAAGAGTTGTTGATTCAAATGGCAATACTTTACTTGAGCACACAGTTGAGAAAGGTGATATCTGGCGCATGTGTCAAGCTAAAGATTTACCAATCCAAGATTGGGTTAAATTAGCTGTTAACCGTGCTCGTGCATCTCAAACACCAGCTATTTTCTGGTTAGACGAAAACCGTGCACATGATGCGCAAATCATCAAAAAAGTAAATGCATATTTACCAACACATGATAC